>Ga0164241_10000172_pt1 | contig 153871 bp, 140 predicted proteins | sample OricomyardsoilBY_FD_108780 | JGI IMG/M metagenome (GOLD analysis project Ga0164241, IMG submission 108780) | Backyard soil microbial communities from Emeryville, California, USA - Original compost - Back yard soil (BY) | ecosystem: Environmental > Terrestrial > Soil > Unclassified | place... | reverse complement strand
CAACTGCGGCATCGCTTCCATCGCAGCGGACGTGACGAGCTTCGATTGCAGCAACGTGGGTGCGAACAGCGTGATCCTCACGGTGACCGATAACAACGGTAACGTGAGCACTTGCTCCACCACGGTCACTGTGGCTGACAACATCGCGCCTGTAGCCATCTGCCAGCCGGTGACAATCCAGCTTGATGCCAGCGGCAACGCCAGCATTGTGGCGGCTGACATCGACGGCGGCAGCAACGACAACTGCGGTATCGCTTCCATCGCGGCCAGCCAGACCGGCTTCGACTGCAGTAACGTGGGCGCGAACACCGTGATCCTTACAGTGACCGACAACAACGGTAACGTGAGCACCTGCTCTACTACAGTAACGGTTCAGGACAACATTGCCCCGACGGCCATCTGCCAGCCGGTGACGATCCAGCTTGACGCGACCGGCAACGCGAGTATCGTGGCTGCTGATATCGACGGTGGAAGCAACGACAACTGTGGCATCGCATCCATCGCAGCCGACGTGACCAGCTTCGATTGCAGCAACGTGGGTGCGAACACCGTGATCCTCACCGTGACCGACAACAACGGAAACGTGAGCACTTGCTCCACTACAGTCACTGTGGCGGACACTCTCGCACCGAACGCCATCTGCCAGCCGGTGACCGCCTACCTGGATGCCAGCGGCAACACCAGCATCAGCGCGGCCGATATCGACGGAGGTAGTGACGATAACTGCGGCATCGCTTCCATCGCAGCGGACGTGACGAGCTTCGATTGCAGCAACGTGGGTGCGAACAGCGTGATCCTCACGGTGACCGACAACAACGGTAACGTGAGCACTTGCTCCACTATCGTGACCGTGGCCGACACCATCGCGCCGAACGCCATCTGCCAACCAGTGACTATCCAGCTCGATGCGACCGGCAACGCCAGCATTGTGGCGGCTGGCATCGACGGTGGTAGCAACGACAACTGCGGTATTGCTTCGATCGCGGCCAGCCAGACCGGCTTCGATTGCAGTAACGTGGGCGCGAACACCGTGATCCTCACCGTGACCGACAACAACGGCAACGTGAGCACCTGCTCTACTACCGTAACGGTTCAGGACAACATTGCCCCGACAGCCATCTGCCAGCCGATGACGATCCAGCTTGACGCGACCGGCAACGCGAGTATCGTGGCTGCTGATATCGACGGTGGCAGCAATGACAACTGCGGTATCGCTTCAATCACTGCCAGCCAGACTGCCTTCGACTGCAGCAATGTGGGTGCGAACAGTGTCGTCCTCACCGTGACCGATAACAACGGTAACGTGAGCACCTGCTCCACCACCGTTACTGTGGCTGATACCCTCGCGCCGAATGCGATCTGCCAACCTGTGACCGCCTACCTGGATGCCAGCGGCAACACCAGCATCACCGCGGCCGATATCGACGGCGGTAGCAATGACAACTGCGGCATCGCTTCCATCGCAGCGGACGTGACGAGCTTCGATTGCAGCAACGTCGGTGCGAACAGCGTGATCCTCACGGTGACCGATAACAACGGCAACGTGAGCACTTGCTCCACCACCGTCACTGTGGCTGATACCATCGCTCCGATGGTGATCTGCCAAAACCTGACCGTTGCGCTGGATTCGAATGGTATGGCCGCGTTCACCGCCATTCAAGTGGACAATGGCAGCACGGACAACTGCAACAACGGACCGCTGACCTATTCCGTGGACACCGCGCTCTTCACCCACGTGGGCACATACCCTGTGACCTTGACCGTGACCGACGCGAACGGCAACAGCAGCGATTGCCAAAGCACGGTCACCGTGGTCGACGTCATCCAACCCGTCGCGATCTGCAAGCCGGACACCATATACCTCAATGCCAATGGCAGCGCGAGCATTACTGCTGCGGACATCGATGGCGGTAGCACTGACAACGGCACCATCGTGAGCACCATCGCGACCCAGACCACCTTCAACTGCGGCAATGTGGGCGACAACTCCGTGTTCCTCTTGGTGACCGATGAAGGCAACAACACCTCCTTCTGCACGGCCACGGTCACGGTACTGGACACCATCTCTCCAGTGGCCATCTGCCAGCCGATCACGGCGCAACTTGGTCCTGACGGCACGGTTACCATCACCGGGGCCATGGTGGGCGGACAGAGCACCGACAACTGCTCCAACGGCATCAACTACGGCCTCAGCCAATACACCTTCGACGCCTTCGGAACGTACGATGTGATCCTTACCGTCACCGATTCAAGCGGCAATAGCAGCACCTGCGAGACGACCGTGACCGTGGAGGACAACACGCCTCCGACCGCGATCTGTCAGCCGGACACCATCTATCTGGATGCCAGCGGCAACGCGTCGCTCACCGGCCTGGACATCGATGGAGGCAGCACGGACAACGACAGCATCGTGAGCCGTACTGCCAGCCCGAACAGCTTCAGTTGCATGGACCTGGGACAGAACGCCGCCGTACTTACGGTGACCGATGCCAGCGGCAATACCGACCTCTGCGTGTCCACGGTGACCGTGCTCGACACCATCGCCCCCACGGTGATGTGCCATAGCATCACCATACCTCTGGGCCTGAATGGCACCTCTTCCATCGTGGCCACAGACATCAACGGAGGCAGCACCGACAACTGCTCCAATGGCGCGCTGATCTATGCGGCAAGCCAAACGCAGTTCGACTCCGCGGGTGTCTACAGCGTGGTCCTGACCGTGACCGACGGCAGTGGCAACAGTTCCAGCTGCGACGCGACGGTGACGGTGGCCGACGTGAATCCGCCGAACACCATCTGCAAGGACACCACACTATACCTTGACAACAATGGCAATGTGAGCATCCCCGCTCACGCCCTTGACGGTGGAAGCACGGACAACGGGGAGATCGTGTCCATCACCGCGTCGCAGACCATCTTCGATTGCGGCGACCTTGGCAGTAACCAAGTGGTGGTGAGCGCCACCGATGACCAAGGCAACGTGGGCACCTGTACCGCGCTGGTCACCGTGCTCGACACCATCAAGCCGACCGTGATCTGCAAGGACATCCATGTGATCATGGACTTCTACAGCAACGCGACGATCACGGGCCTGGACCTCGACGGTGGCTCCTATGACAACTGCGGTGCGGGCAGCTTGGACTACAGCGCATCCATAACCGAGTTCCATGAGGAAGGCTCCTTCGAAGTGACCCTCACTGTGACCGATGCCAGTGGCAACAGCAGTTCCTGCACCAGCCATGTAACGGTGACGCAGCCGGTGAAGCCGCTGAAGATCCCGGCCGGTTTCTCGCCCAATGGTGATGGTATCGCGGACACATGGGAGATCCAAGGGCTGCGCGAGTTCCCGAACAACAGCGTGGTGATCTTCAACCGCTGGGGCAGCAAGATCTTCGATGCCAAGCCCTACCTGAATGATTGGGGTGGCCAAGTGACCGTGGGCACGCTGCCCGGCCAATTGCCCGCAGGCACCTACTTCTACCAACTGGACCTCGGCGACGGTGATGTGCGCACGGGCTACATACAAGTGAACCGATGAAACAGGCAACGATGAAAAACCTCCTGCGCCAACTGCGATGGATCGTTCCAGCGCTGCTATTGACCCCTTCCGCGAAGGCACAGCAGGACCCGATGTACAGCATGTACATGTGGAACATGATGACCATCATGCCCGCCTATGCCGGCAGCGCCGATGTACTGAATGCGACGGCCCTCTCGCGGATGCAGTGGACAGCGATCGATGGAGCACCGGTCACGCAGAGCCTTTCCGCGCATGCGCCGATCAATTCCCAGACCTTGGGGGCCGGGGCCAGCCTGACCTACGACCATATCGGGCGGTCCGCCACCACCAGCCTCTTCGGTGACCTGGCCTATCGCATCCATGTAAACCACAAGACCCGCTTGGCATTCGGCCTTCGCCTCGGATTCAACCACGCGCAGATCAATAGCACGGAGGTGCAGAATACGAACCCCGACGATCCCACTTTCGAGGCGGACCAAAGCGGGAAGATCATGCCGAACTTCGGCTTCGGCGTCTACCTCTGGTCGAAGCGCGGCTACATCGGTGCATCGGTCCCCAAGATCCTGCGCAACTACTTGGGCACAACGGAGAACGATGTCGGCATCATTACGCAATTCAGCCAGGAGGCCACGCATGCCTTCATCACGGGCGGCTACGTATTCCCGATCGGCTCCGTGATGTTCAAGCCTGCATTCATGCTGCGCGCCTCGGAAGGAGCTCCACCCAGCATGGATATCTCCGCCAACTTCCTCTTCATGGAGAAGATGTGGTTGGGGGCGGCCTACCGCTATGGCGACAGCGTCACCGCGATCTTCTCCATGCAGATCACCGATCAGCTGCGCGGAGGATATGCTTACGATTTCGGCATTTCACAGTTCAACGCACGTTCGAACGGGTCGCACGAGATCATGATCAGCTACGACCCTGTATTCACCCGTGAGCGCGTCCGCTCACCCCGATATTTCTGATCCCATGCGAGCGATCAAACTTCTCACGGGCGTCCTTGCCTGTCTCTTTCTCCTCTTGATCAATGCCAGCCCTGCAATGGCCCAAGGCGCATTGCTGAACCGCGGCGACCACTACTTCGAGGAATTCAGCTTCGTGAAGGCGGCCGAGACGTATGAACAGGCCTTCAAGAAAGACGCCAGCAGCATACCCCATGCGCGTCGGCTCGCCGAATGCTACTGGAATCTGCGGGATACCAAGAACGCGGAGACCTGGTACGCCGTAGTGGCCGCCAGTTCCCAAGCAACTCCGGTGGACCTCTACCGCTATTCCGAACTGCTGCGCGTTTCCGGCCAATACGCCGACAGCGACCTCTGGCTGAAACGCTACGGAAAACTGGCACCCACCGATGCGCGCGTGGAACTCAAGGAGGACGCCACCGACAAACTTTCCGAACTGTTGGACAATCCCGGCCTGACCTACAAGGTGGTACCTGTCGACTGGAACAGCGACAAGCCGGATATCTGCCCCTTCATCCACAAGAACACGATCTATTTCGCCTCCTCGCGCAGTCCTCAATTCACTTCGAGACGGACCGATAGCTGGAACGACCAGCCCTTCCTCAACCTCTACACGGGGAATGTGGCCGATGATGGCACGGTGACCGCGTTGAAGCCCATGGGCGACGACATGAACACCCAGTATCACGAGAGCAATCTGGTGATATCGGAAGACGGCAGCGAACTCTACTTCACCCGCAACAATTATGTGGAAGGGCGTAAGATCCTTGGCGAGGACGGCGTGAACAACCTCCAGATCTTCGTGCGGCACATGCTGCCCGAAGGTTGGTCCAAGGAAACTCCCTTCACGTATAACAGCCCATCCTACTCTGTGGGGCATCCGGCGTTGAGCAAGGACGGGCAGAGTCTCTACTTCACCAGCGACAAGCCCGGTGGCCTTGGTGGCAAGGACATCTATGTGTGCCATCGCGATGCGCTCGGCTCATGGGGCGAACCGGAGAACCTCGGTCCCACGATCAATACCGAGGGTGACGAGATGTTCCCGTTCGTTTTCGGAAACACCCTCTACTTCTCATCCGACGGACACCTCGGGCTTGGTGGACTTGATATTTTCCGTGTGTCCATCCGGGGAAACAGCTTCGGTGTTGTGGAGAATCTCAATGCGCCGATCAACAGCACCGGCGATGATTTCGGCCTGTGCCTGGATGAACGCGGCCAGATCGGCTTCTTCACTTCCGACCGTGACGGGCACTTGGGCAATGAGGACATATACACCTTCCGCATGAACAGCAAGGCCGAAGAGAACCGTAAATGGGCGGGCCGCGTGCTGGACATGAGCGATGCGCAGCCCATCCCACACCTCGTCGTGCAGTTGCTGGATGCGGAGCGGAATGTGATCGCGAGCACCGTCACCACCGCACAAGGCACGTATGAATTCCCCTCGCCCAAGGTGCCCGCCACCGTGAACATCAAGGTCGAAGGAGGCGCACAGTCCGAGTTGACCTTTAAGGATTTCACACCCTCGGAATTCGGGGATACCGATCTGCCTGACATCTATCTCAACAGCGTGATGGACCTGCCGGTGAACGTGGTGATCAAGGACGAACACACGGGAAAATGGCTGGAGGGCGTATCGGTAACGGTAAAGCAGGCGACCGACGGAACGATCCTCTTCCTGGGCACCACCAATGCCGACGGGATCACCAAGGGCGAGGTGCCTGATCGCCGCTTCGGCAGCGACGAGGAATATGACGTTGTCTTCTCCAAAAGCGGCTATTTCTCCAAGACCGTCACGGTCGACTTCCGGGTGCTGAAGTTCTTGGAGCAAGCACTGACCGGTCCTGATGGAGTTGACATGAGCCCGGTCCTGGCCGGCATCGACATGGGCAAGGCCATGAACCTGCGGCCCATTTATTTCGACTATCGCGAAAGCACCATCCGCTCCGACGCGGCGAGCGAACTGGACCTGGTGGCCCAAGTGATGCTCACCAATCCCGGCATCACCATCGACCTGCGCTCACACACCGACAGCCGCGCCAGCAGCGAGTACAACGACGCGCTGAGCCAGCGCCGAGCGGAAAGTACCAAGGCCTATCTCGTGAGTGAAGGCATCGCGGAATCACGCATCCAAGCACATGGATATGGCGAGCGCGAACTGGTCAACAAGTGCGCGGACAACGTGCCTTGTACCGAGGAGGAGCACGCCATGAACCGCCGTACCGAATTCATTATCACATCCTGCAAGGATTGCGGGGTGCTGGGCGCCGTGAAATAGCCCCGAACGACCGAAGCATGCCGAACGGGCCGCGCGAAAGTGCGGCCCGTTCAGCTTTTGAACAGGGCCTCCACGAATGCCTCCTTGTCGAATACCTGCAGGTCATCGATGCCTTCGCCAACACCGAGGTATTTGATCGGCACCTGGAATTGGTCGCTGATGCCGATGGCAACACCACCTTTGGCCGTACCATCGATCTTGGTCAAGGCCAATGCGGTGACCTGCGTGGCCTTGGTGAATTCGCGGGCCTGCTCGATCGCGTTCTGCCCCGTGCTGGCGTCCAGCACCAGGATCACTTCGTGCGGTGCATCCGGCACCACCTTCCGCATCACCTGCTTCACCTTGGTGAGCTCGTTCATGAGGTTCACCTTGTTGTGCAAACGTCCGGCGGTATCGATGATGACCACGTCCACACCCTTGGCCTTGGCGCTTTCGACACTATCATAGGCCACTGCTGCGGGATCGGCGCCCATTCCCTGCTGCACCAAGGGAACACCCACGCGCTCGCTCCAAATGCGCAATTGGTCCACGGCCGCCGCACGGAAGGTGTCCGCGGCACCCAGCAACACACTGTTGCCAGCTTGCTTGTAAGCATGGGCCAGCTTACCGATAGTGGTGGTCTTTCCAACGCCGTTCACACCTACTACCATCACCACATGGGGCTTGGCGCCGGGAATGGTGAACGGAGCACCTTTTCCATCCGCATCACGCATCAGGCCGGCGATCTCGGTGCGCAGGATGCCATTGAGCTCCGCAGTACCCATGTAGCCGCCACGTTTCACACGGGCCTGGATGCTGTCGATGATCTTCAACGTGGTCTGTACCCCCACATCACTGGTGACAAGCGTCTCCTCCAAAGCGTCCAGCACATCGTCATCCACCGTGGTCTTTCCCGCGATGACCTTGGCGATCTTGCCGAAGAAGCTGGTACGCGAACGGTCCAGGCCAGCGTCCAGTTGCGCCTTCTTCTCCTTGCTCCCGAACAATCCGAATAGTGCCATGGTTGATCAAGCAAAAAAGGCCCCCGCCGTCTGGTGGAAGCCTTTTCGGTAAAAGGGTCTCGTATTTACTTCTTGGCGGCCAATGCCTTGTCGACTTCTTCGGCAGCCATGATCTGTTCGTTGAACTGGTAGCCTCCGGTATTGGCGTTCTTCACCATGCGGATGACCTTGACGAACACCTTGGCGTCCGCCTTCTTCAGGGATGCAACGGTCTTCTTTGCCATGTTTTACTTGATCTCTTTGTGAACGGTCATCTTGCGCATGATGGGGTTGTATTTCTTCAACTCCAAACGCTCGTTGGTGTTCTTTCGGTTCTTGGTGGTGATGTAACGGGAAGTGCCCGCAAGGCCTGACGCCTTGTGCTCGGTACACTCCATGATCACCTGTACGCGGTTTCCTTTCTTGGCCATCACTTATTGGGAATGGGGCGCGAATGTAATACGATCTGGCTCAGCCACAAAGAATACCCTGAAACGGGGACGATCAGAAGCTCGCCTTGGCCGCCTGGCCGATCGGTCACGGGAGTTGCTCATTGCGCACCGCGTTGGGTGAAAGCCCGCCCAAGGTCACAACGATCGCATCCCTGTCATTGTTGGTGCCGGTGTATTTCACCGTACCGTCCATGTTCACATCCTCGCTGAAATAACCTGCGACGGTCGCTGTGGGGTCACCTCCCCCGGTCCGGCTGAGGATGGCATCCCGGTCGTTCGCGGTACCCGTGTATTTGATCACTCCGTCAGTTGTCGCATTACCTGCCCACAGGCCACTTCGCCCAAAGGACAGCGTATCCCGCGCACCAACCCCATAGGTGGCCGTGGTCGGCGAGCTGAAATCGATCGCTGCCGTGCTGGCATTCACCATCACGGATGTGGCCGTCATCGCCGCCAGATGGTTCCGGTGACGGACAGCGACATAGTACTGGCCCGCCGGGACATTGAATAGCAAATGGTTGTAGCCATCCGCTCCCATCACATCACCGTCCCGCTGCAACAGCGCCGCGCGCCGGGCCACCACGACTGTCGGGTCACTTGCGTCACGCAATTCCACCAGCACCCAGTCCACTACCGCGTTCTGGCCAGCAATGGTCCAGGTCGTATCCGGTACTGTCCCATCAACCTCCACGTCCGGGTAACCCAATGCGGTATAAGGCTCCGTATGGGGCAACAGGCCATTGGTCCTCAGATCGTCATGCATCAACCCGGTGGTCGCATCGTACGGCCCGGCCAAGATCATCCGGACCTGCACATTGGGCGGGCAATCCTGCCAGCTGGCCAAGTGCGTCGCGTCGATCACCTCCAGTTCGGTGTCCGTCGGCGTGGTCCAGGTCAAGGTCATATGATCCCCTCCTCCACCTTCCTTATGAAGGAGATCAAAATAGTAGTAGACCCCGGCCTGCAAATGGACCGTGTCACTCTGCTGGCTCGGATACTTATGATATTCCCCAACATTCGTCCAACCGGGCACTGAGCAGATGGCCTGTCGGAAAGCGGGATCCGCACTGGGACTCAGGTAGAGTGTGGAAGCATCATCGGAATTGACGTCGAACGTATAGGCACCGCTGACCGTAGGGATGATGTATCCCCGCATCCGAGAACCATAGTTATTCGAATAGTCCACAGGCCCGAGGGTGGTCGTGGGATGGCTGGAGTCCGAGGGGCTGTTCGGATAGCCCGGGGCAGTGAGCAATGTTGCGACGGTGGAACCGGGGATGTTCAGCCAATGCTCGAGCAATACGGTCCCCGCAGCGCCAACGCATTGTGGTGGATCCAGCGTATACACCGTGATCACCCGGGTGATCATGGAGGTCAATCCGTCGTTGTCGGTCACGGTGAGCTTTACCAGATGTTCGCCAGTGCTGGTGAATGTCTTTGGGACCGTGGCGTCCGAGGAGAACGTACCATCACCGAAATCCCAGAAATAGCTGACGATGCTATCATTATCCACACTGGCCGATCCGTCCAAGGTCACATCCAAGGGGCTCTGGCCGAAAATGGCCGAAGCCACGATCACCGCGGTGGGCGCGATCGCGGAGCAGTTGGGATACAGGAATTGGGAAACCGTGGTGGACAACCCTCCCGCGTCCGTGACAGTGAGTTTCTCCTCGTAGAAATAGGTCTCCTCATAGCAGCCAAGGCCGGAAAGCACAATGGAGCTTTCCACAGCATGGTCATAAGGTTCGGCATGCACGTGGTTGTTGTGGTGCAGGATCGACTGCCAGGAATAGGTGAGACCGGCTGGCCCCTGCTCTGCATCGGTGACCAGTGCTTCAAGGTCCACCGTGGTATCCACCCCGACCGGATAGAGTTGCCCATTGGGGAAGCTGGTGATCTGCACGTTTGGAGGCGTATTGTTCACGCTCACGATCAGCGTCGTGCTGTTCGGTTGTCCCTGATCGTCATAGACCGTGAGTGTTACGGTATAGGTGGTGGGCACCCCGGCCGGAGCGGTGAACTCATGGGCCGTATCGGCAGCGGTGCCGGTGGTGCCATCGCCAAAGTCCCAGAGGTAACTGAGTGGTCCATTCTCCGGATCCGTGCTGGCGGAGCCGGTGAAGTGGACCGTAAGAGGTCCTGCACCATAGACCGTATCCTGATGGGCCACAGCCACCGGCGGGAGGTTTGAAATGCCAAGAGGCGAGATCTTACGGATCTGGCCGGTCTCGTAACGGATATACCACAGCGCTCCGTCAGGTCCTTCCTTCAGAAAGACGACGGCCCCCATGTTGGAACCAAAATCATACATCTGAACAGCCTTGTTGTCAGCCGTCATCGTGACCCTCCTGATCCATGCCTGCCCATAGTCCGCCTGGAAATAGCAGTTCTGGTACCCGGCCGGCCAGCCCGTGCCCGTAATGAACGTGCCGCCCACAGCGGCATTCCCGCCGAACCATGGACCCGGCACCGGGGAGAGTGGGTCGTTGAGGTTATAATTCACCGCACTGTCACCCAAAAAGGCGCTGCACCTCGATCCCGTTCCGTGGATCCAATCGATCACCGGCCTACTATGGAGGAACGTATGAATGTTGGGAGGGATCAGTGTGGACGGATCGCACGGATTGGGCAGACCAGCGGGATGGCTCAATGTTTCCTGAACGATGAGGTCCTGGAAGTTGAAATTGGGTTGCAGACATTGTCCTTGGCCGTAGAGCGGATTGGGCGCATTCACATTGGGGGTCAATGCCGCCGGATAGCTGGCGCTGGCATTCATGCCTTCGAACAACGGCCAGCCGAAATTCATGCCGGCGGTGTAGCAGACATTCAGCTCCTCGTAGGTGGACCAGCCCACATCACCGATATAGAATACTCCGGGGTCACCTGCCGCAGGATCTGTGCTGCCCGTGCCCGGCCTGCGGCAGAAGCGGTAGGGATTGCGCAGCCCCAAGGCCCAGACCCGGCTCTGTGCGGAACGGGGCTCGGCAGCGTTGTAGAATGGATTGCTGGGCACTCCGTTTCCCGTCTCCGGATCGAGCCGAAGCATCTTGCCGTTCAAGCTGCTCAACATTTGTGACCGCAAGGCGCCAACGTTTTCGTCGGGACGTATGATGCTGTCCGCCAACGCTTGCGTGAAGTACGTCTGCGGATCGCTCCCCACATCCGCCGAGTTATAGCTGGCACCATCCCCGACTGTGAGCATCAATGTGCCATCACTCCCGAATACCAAGGAACCTGTGCTGTGCGATTCAAAAAGCAGTGGGACACCGGTCTGCTTCGTCTCACCCAAGAGCACAAGCCGGCTTGTTGGGTCCACTGAATTGAAGTCAGGGCCGATAGCGGTGTAGCGCGTCACCCGCATGATCGTGGCCTGGTAATACGTGTTCGCCGTCGGAACATACCCCGGCTTTCCGAAATTCATCAGGTAGTTCCGATCCACCGTGTAGAGCAGATAAATGCGCCCGTTTGTTAAAAAGTTCGGGTCCAAGGCGAATCCCAAGCAGCCATGGTCCCGCCAGTCCCCCACCTCCTCACTAAGGTCGATCAAAGGCGCCGGCAACCTCACACCATTGTCCACGATCCAGACCTTGCCGGATTTCTCCCACACATACATGCGCCCATTGGCATCGAAGGTGAAGCCCACAGGTTGGACGAAACTGCTGGAGTACGCAACGGCATCGTTGAAGCCGGAAGGAACCGTCTGAGCGGAGAGCATGGACACACTCAAAAGCATGGCCAGAAGAAGGGAAAAGCGCGATCGCATGGAAGGATATCCCGCAGGTCCTAGCGGAAACTCTGGGAATTTGGTCGAACAAAAGTCCGCATTCATCTGTATTTTGTCAATGAAACGATCACCAGACTTTCAACAATGTTGAAACCCCTCCTTCATGTTGACATTCGTGTGACAGGGATCGTTCAAGGCGTTTGGTACCGCAAAAGCGCGCGTGAGGAGGGCTTGAGGCTGGGTCTGTCCGGCATTGTGGAAAACCTTCCGACGGAAGTGTTGCGATCCAAGCTGAGGGTGAGCAAGGGCTGCTGGATGATCTTGTCCGTTGGTGCAGGAAGGGCCCGCCGTTGGCGAAAGTGGACCATGTGGAGGTACACGAGGGTGAGGTGATCGGCCTTGTCGGGTTTATCATCCATCGGTAGTATTCAACCGAACAGGTCCAATTGGCCGGTCGGCGGTCGAAGGAACAGCGAATGGTCCGTGCCCGGTATGGCACGTCCATGGAAATAGCGACTTCGGAATACGGAGAACACCCGGCGAATGTTCTCCGCGAAGGCCCCTTCGCCCCGCATTCTTCGGACATAGGAGCTATCGTTCATCGCTCCACCGTGCGCGTGCTTCACCTGCGCGATCACCTTCGCCGCGCGATCCGGGAAATGGGTCTCCAGCCAAAGCCGGAAGACATCCTGCACTGCACCATTGGTGCGCACGATGGTGTAGCCTGCGCCTCGCGCTCCCGCATCCGCAGCGGCCTTCAACAGCTTGGGCACTTCACTGTCGTTCAGGCCGGGAATGATCGGCGCGACCATCGCGTGGACCGGGATCCCTGCCGCGCTCAACGTTTCGATGGCCTTCAGCCTGTTAGCCGCTGAACTGGTGCGCGGTTCCATCTTCCGGCGGAGGTCCTCATCCAAGGTGGTGAGGCTGATCGCCACGCTGGCCAACCGGTTCGCGGCCATCTCCGCCAGGATGTCGATGTCGCGCAGCACCAACGCGTTCTTGGTGATGATCCCTATCGGCTGGCGAAACCGCTGGGCCACCTCCAGCACTCTTCGCGTAATGCCTTCACGTCGTTCAATAGGCTGATAGCAATCGGTATTTCCGCTAATGGAGATCGTGCCCACGTCCCACTTCGGATCGCGCAACGCCTTCTCCAGTAGTTCCGGTGCATTGCGTTTCATCAACACTACCCGCTCAAAATCCAATCCCGCGCTGTAGCCCCAATACTCATGCGTCGGCCGTGCGTAGCAGTAAGCACAGCCATGCTCGCAGCCCTGATAGGGATTCAGGCTCCACATCATGTGCAGGTCCGGCGAAGTGACCTTGTTGACGATGGTCTTCGGGAAGATCTCCAAGTACTTCGTCGGATGCACCTCGTCGTCCACCTCATCGATGCCTTCCCAATGCACCACACCATAGCTGTTCCTCAAAAAGCGATTGGCCACTTGTTCCTGCGCGCCGCGCCCCTTGATCGTTTTCCCGTCGATCGGCATGTGCTTAAGATAGCATTGCGTTGGCCTGACAAAAGCCCGCCATCCTGCGGATAGTTTCGCCGCCGCTTTAATAGCCCACATGAAACAAACGATCCCCGCCCTTTCCATTCTATTTCTATTCGGATGCGGCACCGCAACGACGAGCGAAAAGCAGACACCGACGGCGGTCGACACGACGGCTTCGGCCATGTCCTCCAAGGACAGCCTCTTTTGGAATGCGGACACCTTGATCGCAAAGGGAGAAGATCACTTCGCCCACCTGCGCCAACTCACCTTTGGCGGCGACAACGCGGAGGCCTACTGGAACTTCGCGGGAGACAAGCTTTCCTTTCAGGCGCACAATCCCGCATGGGGCGAGCAGTGCGACCAGATCTATGTCTTCGACCCGTTCACCGACGACCTGCGCAACGGCCAGCCGCAGAAGATCAGCATCAACGGGGGGCGCACCACCTGCAGCTACTTCCTGCCCGGTGACAGTCTCGTGCTCTTCGCCAGCACCCACCTCGCTTCCAAGGACTGCCCGCCCGTACCGCCGCATGTGCCCGGTGGCAAGTACATCTGGCCCATCTATCCCAGCTTCGACATTTTCGTGGCCGACCTCAAGGGCAACATCCGCAAGCGACTGACTGATTCACCAGGCTATGACGCCGAGGCCACCGTATCGCCCAAGGGTGACAAGATCGTCTTTACCAGTGTGCGCAACGGCGACATCGATCTCTACACGATGAACATCGACGGCAGCGACGTGAAGCAGATAACGAATACGCTCGGTTATGATGGCGGCGCGTTCTTCAGCCCGGATGGCACCAAGCTCATCTGGCGCGCTTCCCGCCCGAAGACACCGGCTGATGTGAAGGAATACAAGGACCTGCTGAAGATCAACCAAGTGATGCCCACACAGATGGAACTCTTCGTGGCCAATGCCGATGGCAGCGATGCCAAGCAGATCACCAATCTCGGCGAGGCCAACTGGGCGCCCTCGTGGTTTCCCGACGGCCAGCATATCATTTTCGCGAGCAACCACACGCATGAGCGGGGCTTCCCCTTCACGCTCTTCAAGATCGGCATCGACGGCACCGGCCTTGAACCGTTGACCAACACCGACATGTTCGACGCCTTCCCGATGTTCAGCAAGGATGGGAAATACCTCATCTTCAGCAGCAATCGCGGGGGTGTGAACCACGAGACGAACCTCTTCATGGCCGAGTGGAAATAGGCGTGAGGCAAGCTTATCCGCCGATACCCTGATCGTGGTATTTGTAGCGTCCGTGTGGGATGGCGGAACCTGTTGGGACGATCTTCGCGCACATGGTGGAAGAGAAAGTGGCGAAGAAGCCCGGTTGGCTACAACGATTGGCCGGGCGGTGGGGCGTGGGCGTCGGCCGCGCATTGATCATCCTCGTGGTCTTCGCCTGCACCGGTTTCACGGTGATGTTCCTGAAACGCCCTGTCGTGGCCTTCTTCACTGCGGAGGAAGGCGGAACACCGTTGCTCTTCTCGATCCTTTACTACATCCTGATCCTGCCGTTCTACAATGTCGTCCTGTTGATCTATGGCGCACTGCTCGGCCAGTTCGCCTTCTTCTGGGCCTTCGAGAAGCGCTTCTTCAACAGGCTCTTCGGGAAGAAGATCAAGTGATAACTCAGCGCATTTCTGCGGCTAACGCACGCTGCACACGGCGCACCGCAGGCATCGCATCTTTCTTCAAGCGACACTCCCAAACCGTGATCACGCGCCATCCAGCGTTGCGCAACGCCCGAACATTTCGTTTGTCGCGGGCGGCGTTTCGATCGAGTTTCTCCTCCCAGAAGCGCTTGTTCCGTTTCGGCCTGCGCGGCTGGCAATGCGGGCAACCGTGCCAGAAGCAGCCGTGGATGAACACCGCGACTTTCCGGCCAACAAAGGCAATGTCCGGTTTGCCGGGTGCTTTGGCGTAGTTCAGGCGATAGCCACGGATGCCCGCTTCGCTCAAGGCTGTACGCATGGACTTTTCCGGCCCCGTGTTCTTGGCGCGGATCCGGCTCATCATCTCACTCACGTGCTCATTCTTCGGCACGGGTGATCGAGCGTCTCGGCTATAGATCCTCTTCGCGGTCATCACCTTCCTGTACAAAGGTGCGGACGGATCGTCGCTACATTTCGGCATGAAAAGGAAGGAATTGCGCAAAGCCGCTGCTGCGAAGATCGCCATGGGCTACAGTCGCCAGCACGCCTATGATGCGCTGCGCATGGAGGAACCCATGGCGGACAATGAGGAACTTGCCAATGCGGTCCGGTACACCCCGTCGCTTATTGCCCGGGAGCATTTCAAGACCGAACGCAACGTGCTGATGCTGCTCGTGATGGTATTGGCCGTATTCTATTTCTGGCAGATGACCGCGCTCTATCTTGACCAAGGCTCCTTGCGCCGACTGCTTTCATTGGCCCTGCCCATCGCTCTTGTGGGTTTTGTTGTCGCATCAAAATGGAATCGCGGCAGAACATATTCCACCATCGCATTCCTTACCTTATACACCGGGTTTCATTGGTGGTCCAGGAAGAACGACTTGGACCTGTCCGACCCGCTGACGATCGTTTGGCTGGCGCTCTCAGTGGCCGTCATGGCCTTGGCCTTATACCTGCACAGAACGCTCACATCGGACTACACCATGCAGCGCGACCCGGGCCAAGGCATGCATAAACGTGCAGTGTTCCCGCCCGAGCCCGGCGCTTTGGCATAGTGCGCTTCCGTTTCTTTGGCGCATGAACTGGCTACTACTCGTGATCGCCGGATTGTTCGAGGTGGGCTTCACCACCTGTCTTGGAAAGGTGAGGAACGCTTCCGGAATGGAGGCTATGGGCTGGTGGGCCGGATTCCTCGTCAGCCTCGTCATCAGCATGTTCCTGCTCTATCGCGCCACGCAGGTCCTACCTATGGGCACTGCCTATGCAGTGTGGACGGGCGTGGGCGCCATCGGCACCGTGATCGTCGGGATCCTGCTCTTCAACGAGCCTGCGGAATTCTGGCGGCTCTTCTTCCTTTTCACGCTGATCGCCAGCATCGCTGGGCTGAAGTTCGTTTCCAGCTAGGACTTCACCCCTTCCCGCTCCGCCCATGCTTGCTGCAGAGCTCCTAGGAAGTGGTCGCTGGCCTGCGCGCCGCTAACCGCGTACTTGCGGTCCAGCACGAAAAAGGGCACACCGCTCACACCGATCTGCTGTGCCTCGTACTCGTCACCATGTACCGCCTGGGTAAAAGCCGGGCTCGCGAGCATCTCCTCCACCTCCTTCCCATCCAGACCGATCTCTTCCGCTATGCGCTTCAGGACGGACCGGTCTCCGATGTGCTCGCCCAAGACGAAATGCGCCTTGAAGAGTCGTTCCTCCGCTTCACTGGCCTTGCCCTTCGTCTTCGCGAACTGGATCAGGCGATGCGCATCCAACGAACTTCCCATCACCGCATGCTCCATGTCGTACTCCAAGCCTACGGTCTTCGCGCGCTCCACCACGCCGGCCACCATGCCCTTCGCTTCCTCGCGCGTCCTGCCGTACTTCTTGGCCAGCATGGTGTACATGTCATCCTCTGCCCGAACGGGTGCCTCGCGGTCGAGTTCGAAACTCTTCCATTCCACTTGCACATCGTCCTTATGTGGGAATTGCGCCAGCGCGTTCTCGAACTCGCGCTTGCCGATATAGCAGAATGGACAAACGACATCGGACCAGATCTCGACCTTCATCATGCCGCAAATTTACTTCATGCTATACATTTGCAACCGAAGTTCCGAGACATAGCACTATCCTATAGGAAAGCGACTACCATGCAAGCCATCGCCAAGTCCGCCGAAAGACCGAAGGTCAGTTCACCGGAATGCACAGCCAAGCTGCTGCCACTCCGTGATGCCTTGGACATCCTCAGCGGGAAGTGGAAGATCATGATCCTGCTGTCCCTGTCCTTGGGTGAGAAGCGCCGCTTCACGGAACTGCAGCGGGAGATCGTCGGCATCACGCCGAAAATGCTCAGCAAGGAGTTGAAGGAATTGGAGCAGAACCAACTGGTAAAGCGCGAGGTCTTCGCGACCAGCCCGGTGACCGTGGAATACTCCCTGACGAATTGGGGACGATCACTGGACGAGGTGATCGAAGCGCTTCAAACATGGGGTGCCGCGCACCGCAGAAAGATCACCGCGCTGTATCGCTAAAAGAGGCCACTATCCATGGGGATAGCGGCTTTGACGTGGGGAAGCATACAGGATCAATGGGGTTCGGAGAGGGTTGCTTTGCCACCCTCAAACACAGAACCCATGAAATTCCTTCCCTTGATCGGCCGCATCCTTTTCGTGTCCCTCTTCATCCTCAGCGGCGTCAGCCACCTGTTCGGCAGCGGTGTCGACTATGCCTCGGCGGCCGGGATACCCGCTGCCCATGTGCTGGTGCCCGTCGGCGGACTTCTCGCCTTGCTGGGCGGACTCAGCGTGGCGCTGGGCTACAAGGCTCGCAGCGGTGCGTGGCTCTTGATCGTTTTTCTACTGCCCGTCACCTTCAGCATGCATGCCTTCTGGACGGTGACCGATCCCATGATGGGCCAGATGCAGATGGCCATGTTCATGAAGAACATCGCGCTGATGGGCACGGCCCTAATGATCACGTTCCTAGGAAGCGGTCCGTTCAGCTTGGACGCGCGCACCGCAAAGGCCTGATCACAGCACGGTGACCTCCGTACGCCGGTTCAGTGCGCGGCCATCATCGGTGTCGTTCGTAGCCACCGGCCTTGTTTCACCATAGCCCTTGGCCAGCACACGTGAAGCATCGATGCCGTGGGCAATGAGGAAGTCGCGCACGGCATTCGCACGCTGCTCGCTCAGCACCTGATTGGCGGCATCATTCCCCACGTTGTCCGTGTGGCCGCTGACCTCAATGCGCATCTTGGCGTTGGTCGTCATCAGCTTCACCAGCTTGTTCAATTCCACCGTGGAGGCCGGTAACAGTGCATAGCTCGCGGTCTCGAAGAAGACGTTCCGCAACGCGATCTTTTCTCCTGCAACGATAGGACTCAGCCGTACATCCAGGTCAGGCGTGGATGTCGCATCACTTTGCGCCACGCTGTAGTTCTTGGAGAAGAAGAGATAGCCCGCCGCTGATGCATTGAGCGCATACTCCTTCCCGCGCGGCAGGCACACAAGGAACTCGCCGGTCTGCGGATCACTGTACGCGGCAGTGGCCAAGCTTCCTGTTGCGAGGTCATACAACTCTACATCCGCTTCCACGGGCTTGCCATTCGTGCGGTCCGTGACCATGCCGCGGATGTAGCCCACGGCCGCAGCGCGGTCCTGCTCGGGCAGATCGAAGCTGTACAGGTCAAGGTCGCCCATGCCGCCTGGCCGATCGCTACCTAAGTAGGCCACCTGCCCATCGCTGCCCACCAGCACACTGTTGTCCTCAGCGCTGCTGTTTATGGGGTAGCCCAAGTTCTGCGCGGGTCCCCAAGACCCGTCAGGCTGCATGCGGCTCAGGAAGATGTCGGCCCCACCCATGCCAGGATGCCCGTCACTGCTGAAATAAAGCGTCTTACCGTCCGGGTGGATCTGTACACTCTCCTCCTGCCCCGGTGTGTTGACGTTATCGCCCAAGCGTTCCGGCTTGCTGAAGATCCCATCTTCGCCCATCCTGGTCACATAGATATCCATGCCCTTCAACCCATCCGGCGCCTTGAGACCCCGTACGAAGTAGAGGGTACGGCCATCGCTGCCCATGGAGGGCTGGCTTTCCCAGTTGCGGGTGTTCACCGGACTTCCCAGGTTTTCCGCAGGCGTCCACCGGTCCCCGATGCGACGGCTGATGAAGAGGTCGCAACTGCCCATGCCTTTGAGCCCTTTTCCATAGGACCCATCGATGCCTGCACACTTCGTGAAGACGATGAAGCGTCCGTCAGGGGTAAGTGTTCCGGCGCCCTCGTTGTCCAATGTATTCACCGATGAGATGGGTTTCGCCATTCCCCAAGTTCCGTCCGCGGTCTTGTGACTGACGAAGAAGTCCTCCTGTTTACCATCCATGGCGCGATCATCGGTCAGCAGTCGCGTGAATATCAAGGTGCTGTCGTCCGCGGTGATGCAGGGGAAGTACTCGGGGTCCTTGGTATTCACGCCGGGACCGAGGTTCACCGGATCGAAGGGCACTGGATGTTTCATGGCGTCCACTGCGAAATCGCAGTTCGCGATGCCCAGGTCTGCGCGTTGCTTGCGTTGCGTATCGGTGTCGATCTCTTTTGACAAAGCATAATGAACACGCGCGTTCGCGTAGTCCCCTTCACCGATCTCGAGATCCGCCAGATGCAACGTCGCTGGAGGAAAATAGCGCGGGTTGATCGCCACCACTTCACGATACACCGCGATGGCTTCCTTCGGCATGTTGCGTTGCTCGTACATCTCACCGAGATAGATGCGCGGCTCGATGAAGTTCGGATCCGCTGCTGCGGCCTTCTTCAGACCGCTCTCCGCGCAGTCCCAGTCTTGCAGACGCATGCAATTCGCACCTTTCTCGTAGATCTTGATCGCGCGCTTGTTCGTCGTGGTGTAGTTGCCGGATTGAGCTTGTGCAGCTGGCAGTTGATAGAGGCAGTAGGCAGCTAGCAGCAGCGTCCGGAACAGTAGCGCAGTGCGGAATGCAAACTGAGATCGCTTCGCATGGCCTCGCGATGACGTTGGTGACGCAGACAGGCCGCCTGACAACTGACAACTGACAACTGACAACTGCATCAAGAAATATTCAAATACTTGTGGGTCTGTAGCGAGACGCGCCAGCGCGGATGCGCCATCACGTAGTTCGTGACCAAAGGCATCATCGCCTCGCGCTTGCTCCACTCCGGTTGCAGGTATAGCGCACAATCGGGGCGTGTGAGTTTTGCGTGGCCTTCAGCCCATGCGAGGTCGTGCTTGTTGAAGACGACGACTTTGAGTTCGTCAGCGAGCAGATGGAACCCGGGCACAGGAGCCTTGAATTTTTTCGGGCTGAAGCAGACATGATGCCAATCCCCGCTCATGGGTGAAGAGCCACTGGTCTCGATGTGTGTGCGGAATCCGGCATCGCGCAGCGCCTTCGTCAGCGGGCCGAGTTCGTGCAACAGCGGTTCGCCGCCGGTGATCACCGCGATGCGCGCCGGATGTTTCGCAGCCTCCGCAACGATGTCCTCCACACGAAGCTTCGGATGCGCGTCAATGTCCCAACTGTCCTTCACATCGCACCACGTGCAACCCACGTCGCAGCCGCCCAAGCGGATGAAGTAAGCGGCCTGGCCGGTGAAGGCGCCTTCACCCTGCACGGTATGGAAGGCCTCCATCACAGGGAGGATGGTGCCGTTATGAGGCATCGTGGGACTGGACTTGGAAAGAGATGAGTTCGACACGAGAGGACAAAAAAAGCCCACACAGGACCGAGTTCAAAAAACCCATGGATCACATGAGCGGGTCGAACAGAAAGAGGTCGGTAATCCTCGACGTTCCCGAAGGAAACCACCCGAAAGTGGCGAGGCCCGCCCTTGCTCCTTGGATCTTCCGACCCTGAGGTAGAAATGTTGGTTTTGAGAACCTATGGCCTATGTGGGCTGTCTGTTGATCAGCGCACGGCTGAGAAAGAACGCGTCAGTGGGTCGAAGGTAATGTCTTCCGAAAGGATCACCAAACGAAAACAATGAACGATCGGTGAACGCGACGATCGGATGATAATGATCGCAACCGATCCGGACTCAAGACTCACGACTCCAGACTCACGACTAACGGACTCAAGACTTCGCGTCACTCTCCTTTCTGCCCAACGAAGTGATCCTCCTTGTCCTCGAAGAGAATGTTGAACGTGGTAAGGCTTCCGTAGCAGCGCGTGATGTATTGCTGCAACTCCACCTTGTCCTGCTCGCTGAGGTCCTTGCTGGCGTTGATCTTCTGCTCCAGCACGCGGAAGCGGTCACGCATCATCACGATCTTGTGGAAGAAGTCCTCGATCGGCACTTCCTTGCTCTTGAGCGACGGATCGGCGGAGCGCATCACCATCACTCCCTTCTGCCAACGACGAGCAAGCGGCACGGGGCGTTGCAGTGAATTGTCCTCGTAAAGCACGTCCCTCAAGGCGTTCTTCACACTTTCAATGTCCAGTTCCGCTGCCCCGATCTCCGCACCTGGCGCGATGACGACGAGGTCCTCGAAAGAGCGTGAGATGGGTTTTTCGCCATGCTCGCGGAAGAAGATGTGGATGGTGTGCGCGTCGATGTCGTAGACCACGCCTACGCCCAACGTGGGATGCTTCACGCGTGCGCCGATTCTGATGTCGTAGAGTTCCATTTGCAATAGGGGTATTTTCAGGAAGGCAGGCGTTCCGGCGCTTCCACGAGTGTGTGTTCGCTGATCCGGTCCAGGTCAAGATGCATGCTGCCATTCTTCGCGGAGAAGGAACGGATGAAGCGGCCACCCCAGACGATCTCATCCCAGCGATAGGACATGCGCGAGATCACCGTTTGCATGTAGACCTCCTCCACTCCCTTGATGGTGAGGATCATTTCCGCACGTCGTGCCTGAAGGTCCGCGCGGGACATGCCGGCCAATGGGCTTTCAGCATCGATAAAGTGGACGACCGTCCACGAAAGCGGCAGGAAGCTGACCCGATCGAATTGCAGAGGCAGCGTATAGTAGCTGAGATGCCCGGCATCGGTCTCCACTTCCGCCATCACCAGGATCAGGCGGGCCTCCACTTCACTGAGCAGCGTACTTCTGCGATTGGCCACACGTATCTGCAGGCTCCATCCTTCCTTGAAGGGTGCCAACAGTGCCTCCGCACTATGCGCCAGCTTGGGCTTTGGCCGCGCGAAGCGGGCGAAGATCACCGCGCCGATGAGGGAGAAGCTAAGTATGCCGAAGACGCCTTCAACCCCGGCCACCCACCACGCTCCGGGACTGTTGGGATATACCGAACCATAGCCCACAGTGGTGAGCGTTTCAAGGCTCATGCCCACAGCCGTCATCCAACGGCCCGCTTGGGAACCTAGGTCGGCGTTGCCGATGTGCTCCACGCCTACCAGCATGTAAAGACAAGCGAAGATGCCGTTCAGCAGAAAGTAACCGAGGAAGATGGTGAACAGCAGCCGACGCACGCTCATGGTGGTCAACTCCGTGAAGCCGTCAAGGAAACCGACCACGGCGCTGTTGCGCTCCACTTGGAACTTGCCATCCTTCCCCAACATGCGATCCAACGGCTTGTCAAAGCTGGTGGCAAGGCCGGGATCCGCCGTGCGGTTGATGTTGCTGAGGATATGGAAGGACTTCGCGATGGCTTCTGTCTTGGAGAGGATGCGAAGATGCGATGACGCGTTATTCCATCACGCGCAGGACGGGAAATTTCCGGTAGCTCGGCTCCATCCACGGTGAGCGGAGATAGAGCCACGTGAGCTGCGCATCCGCGTCCTTCGCGAAGGCCGCGTCGGCTGTGCGCTTGTCCTCGAACTCTTTTTTCAGCCCTGGATCATCCGCCAACATCTTCGCGGCGATGTCCTCGAAGACGTAGTTATCGAACCATTCCTTCTGCTGAAGCACGCCATCGAAATAGTTCCATGCGAAGAAGCCGTCATCGGCGCGGCATTCCAGCGCTTCCATCACATAGCGGTCCATCGTGCGGCCCATCGTAATGAGCAGATCGCCTGCACGGGCGACTATCTTGACCTGACGGCGCGACCCTTGGATGTCCTGATGCAAATAGTGACCTTCATACGCCATGGGCACCGTGGTAAAGTCACCGATGCTGTCCTGCTCCACCATCAACGTCGTGTCCTTCTCCAACGGCTGCATCTCCACGCCATTCAACTTCAGGCGATCGATCACCGCTTGCCATTGCTGCGGAACCAGATACGCCTTGGGCTTGCTCTCCTTCAGCGAAGGTCTGTAGGTATCGCGCCAGGGAACGAGCGTATCGGTGGGTGCCGCATGATCGTAGCGGATGCGCGGCAGGCCCGTCACCGCGCTGGTCTCCCTGCGCGCCTCGTATCCTTTCCACGGCAGTTCTTCCACGGCAGCCGTGTCCAAGCGCCAGTTCAATCCGAATTCTTTCGACTGCTTCGTGCGCTCCTTCGCTGAGGCCCGCGCATCATGCAGCTCCTTTGGCTTCTGGTCCATCACCGCCAACGTACCGAGCAGGAGTTGGAAGGTAGCGTTCACGCGATCTGCATAGGGCTTCAGCACATGGGTCTCGCTCATGAAACCGATGCGGTCGAAGAGCGCGTTGTATCCGGTGCTGTAGCGCGGACTGTCGTTGAAGCCCTTCAGCCCGTCCTCCGGAATGGTGCCCGTGGTCTCGAAGTAGGGACACATCAACATCTGTTTCCGCTGCATCCATGCGTATTGCCCGGGGATCAGCGTTTTCACCATAAAGTCCGCGATGGGCGATGAGAGCTTGTCTTTCTGCGAGGAGAGCAGCGCCATGATGTATTGGTGATCGGCACCGTCGCTCACATGCGTCTCGAAATAGATGTCCGGATCCCACTTGGCCAGCGCGGATACCAAGGAGCGTGCGTTCTGCGAATCCATCTTCATGAAGTCGCGATTGAGATCGAGATTCTTGGAATTTCCGCGGAAGCCATACTCCTTTGGTCCATCCTGGTTCACGCGGCTGAACGAGCCACGGTTCAGCGCGCCGCTGACATTATACACGGGCACGATGCACACGGCTGTATGCACGGTAAGGCTCATGAGCTGATCGCTTTCCAGCAACGCCTGCGCAAGCATGAGGCTGGCATCGATGCCATCCGGTTCGCCGGGATGGATTCCGTTGGTGATCCACAGGATGTTCTTCCCCGCCGCGCGAATGCTGTCCGGCGTGAAGCCGCTGCCCTCACTGATGATGAAGAGGTGTATGGGATGGCCGTCATCGTCATGGCCGATCTCGATCAGCTTGGCACCGCTGTGCATGGCCGCCAACGCCTGATAACGCGCGATCGCCTGCTCCCAAGTAACGGTACTGTCTCCCGAAAATGTCCATTGTGCATTCATGATAGCGGCAATTGAAACGGAGGCGAAGAATGTCGTCAGGCGTTTGCGTCGGTGCATGTACAAAGGTCGATCCCGCGGACGAAAAAGAGGAAGCCCCGTCGCCTGGTGGGGCTTCGGGGCTTCGGACTTGTCGGCGACCAACGCCACCGATCCGTTCTGATCAACAGGCGCTGTCCGTCACGTCTGGCCACGCGGCCGTCGGTGTGAGATCCGCCGGAACAGCCGGCACGGACTGCTCGGGCACAGACTGGTGTATCGCCGGTTCCATGCGTTGCGCAAAGAGCTGCTCGTCGTCAGTGAGTTGAAGCAGCAGGGTGAGGGTCATAATGGGCCACATGGGGTTCTCTATTCTGGATGCAAGTTGACGATGTATTCATGTTTTGTCAAGACCAGTGATCAATTACCATCGACGAAGTAATATCTGATGGTTAGGGTCCGCGGCATGCAAGATCAGGCAGATCCTCTCCTTTCGAAACACCTTTTCACACCTTCGCGGACAAGGTCGACGCGCAATTGTTCATCTTCGCCCTTGCGTCCAACCGCACTCCCATGCACGTTCGGAATACCTTGATCGCCCTGTTACTCCCGCTTTCCGTTACGGCCCAAGAGATGCGCAACGGTCCTAAAGTTGGCATCGCGTTCGCCACGCAAGCGGTCGGACAATTCTTCGGATCAAATGGTCACCTCAAACTCGGCCCCGAGGCAGGCTGGAGTTTCGAGCTGCCGATCACGTCCCAGATCAGCGCCCTGCTCGAGCCGATGTACATCGCCAAGGGCAGCCGGACGGTGAACAGCGGGAGTAAAGTGCATGATCTGATCAGCCTGCACTATCTGGAATTGCCTGTGATGTTGAAGATCAGCACCAACCCGGACCCACAGGGCCTTTTCCTGACCGGCGGCCTTATGTATGGCTATTTTCTGGGCGGCCATCAGAAGCACTACGAGTACGGGAATCTGGAGAGCGATACCAAGTATGAGGCTGGGACCACCAATCGAAGTGAATGGAGTGCAGGACTCGGGATAGGCTACGAGAAGGGCGATTGGATGTGGGAATTCCGGGCACAAAGCAGCCTGAGCGTTTTCGACCCGCTCGTGCAAACGCACAACGTTGTGTACTCGGTACAAGTGGCGTGGCGGCTACCGACCGAATAAGAGCGTAGGTCCGCACGATAGGACAACACGCAGGGCTTGGTGGGATATCACCTCTTCGTCCGCACCCGGGACCAGTCCTTCACCTGCCACGTGATGTACGCCGTTGCGAGGTGGTTGGCGTTGCGGTCATGCACGGGAACTTCCGCAGTGTACAGAACGGCCTCGTCCGTCCGGAGGTATTGCAGGATGTGCTTTTCGATGTCGCTCTTCGACGGTGTAAAGACCGCAAAGGCTGCGCCTTTGCCCTGGAAGAGGTACTCCATGCGCAAGCTCTTCATGATGATGCGGTACTTCCTGTCATCGAGGTGCTCCAGCAACGCAAGACCGCTGCAGAATTCGGCTGCCGTGGCGAGGCAGCAGGCGTGCAGGCCCTTGATATGATTGCGGTTGACGGACAGGAACGGGATGTCCACACGGATGCCACCTGCTTCCTGCGGCACAACGCGGAATCCGTGCGGGCGGTTGAAGGGGATCGCGCGGCCCAAGGCCAAGTTCAGCCACCAGCGGGCTTTGCGCGAGGAGCGGGCGGAACGAAGGAGTGCAACGAGGTCCATCTGGATGGCGGGTATCAGGCGTGCCCACCGGGAATGCTGACCGGTGTCCCATCAAAGGTCGCACACTGCGCCGATCGCCAGGGCCTACTTGTCCAAGATCGCCGCAATGTCCGGCCGGAAGTAGCGATCACTCTTCAGCACCTTTCCATCCTCGCGATAGATGGGCTTTCCGTTGGCGTCCAGCTTGCTCATGTTGCTGCGCTGGATCTCGCGGAAGACCTCTTCGATCTTGTGCTCCAGCCCATGTTTGAGGATGGTGCCACAGAGGATGTAGAGCATGTCGCCGAGCGCGTCCGCCACCTCCACGAGATCGCCGTTGTTCGCGGCGGCGAAGTATTCCTCGTTCTCCTCGCGCATCAGGTCATGCCGGAGTTGCACATCCTTGGCGGCGATAACGCCAGTTGGCGTGTTGGCATTGGCGATGCCGAAAGCGTCGTGGAAATCGCGCACGAAACCGATGGTCTCCTGCAGACTGAGGGCGTTGGGATCGGACATTCCGGAGGTATTCTTGTGATGCAGGCCGAAGGTAGCGCGGGGCGCGGAGCGGTTAACACATATTAACCGGCAAACCTCCGGAATAGCCCGTGGATCGTGGCAATTTTGCATCCCGATCATTCAGAGAACACCAATTTCCGACCATGGAACCAACTCCCGTCACGACCACCGCAGGCAGCACCTCGGACACGATCCGCGCGCTGAACGAACGCATCCAGCAGGCCAGTTCGTTCGTGGACCTGATCGAACAGGAGATGCAGAAGACCATCGTGGGCCAAAAGGACATGGTGCAAAAGCTGCTGGTGGCGCTGCTTGCCGACGGTCACATCCTGCTGGAAGGCATGCCCGGTCTCGCGAAGACCCTGGCGATCAAAACGCTAAGCGATGTGGTTGATGTGGGTTTCAGCCGGGTGCAATTCACCCCGGACCTGCTGCCCGCCGATCTGATCGGTACCATGGTGTACAGCCCGCGCAGCGAGGAGTTCAGCGTGAAGAAAGGACCCATCTTCAGTAATTTTATTTTGGCGGATGAGATCAACAGGGCGCCGGCCAAAGTGCAAAGCGCCTTGCTGGAGGCAATGCAGGAACGCCAGGTCACCATCGGCACCAATACCTTCAAGCTGCCCGAGCCGTTCCTCGTGATGGCCACGATGAACCCGATCGAGCAGGAAGGGACCTATCCCCTGCCCGAGGCACAGACTGACCGCTTCATGCTGAAGGTTGTATTGGACTATCCCCGCAAAGAGGAGGAACGCGCGATCATCCGCCAGAACACGGCATCCTCGCCAGTGGCCGGTGCACAAAAGGTGATCACCCCGAACGATATCGTACACGCCCGCCAACTGGTGCGTGAGGTGTACATGGACGAGAAGATCGAGCAGTATATCGTGGACATCGTCTACGCCACCCGTAAGCCGGATCAGTACAAGCTGAACGATCTCACCTCGTTGATCAGCTTCGGCGGCAGCCCGCGCGCCAGCATCAACATGGCACTCGGCGCAAAGGCCTATGCCTTCACCAAGCGTCGCGGCTATGTGATCCCCGAGGATGTGCGCGCCGTGTGCCCGGACGTAATGCGTCACCGGATCGGCCTGACCTACGAGGCGGAAGCGGAGAACATCACCGTGAAGGAGATCATCGACCGCGTGCTGAATACCGTGGAAGTGCCTTGAGCCAATTACAGACCCGTTGTTATCCGTTGTCAGTCCATGAACATGAAGGTCCACTTCGTGAGACCTTGATGGAACTTCACCAATCACCAACTACCTATCGCCACTAACCAACATACCAAGGACCTCATCAAGAAGGTGCGGACGATCGAGCTGAAGACACGCGGCTTGAGCGACCACATCTTCAGCGGTGAGTACCACAGCGCCTTCAAGGGCCGGGGCATGGCCTTCAGCGAGGTGCGCGAGTATGTGCCGGGCGATGAGGTGCGCGCGATCGACTGGAATGTGACGGCCCGTCTGGGGCATCCCTACATCAAGATCTTCGACGAAGAGCGTGAGCTCACCGTGATGCTGGTGGCTGACGTGAGCGGCAGCGGTGACTTCGGCACCGTGAACCAATTAAAGCGGGAGCTGATCACCGAGGCCTGTGCCACGATCGCTTTCAGCGCGATACAGAACAACGACAAGGTGGGCCTGATCCTCTTCAGCGACCAAGTGGAACTCTTCATCCCGCCGAAGAAGGGCCGTGGCCACATCCTGCGCATCGTGCGCGAACTGTTGGAATTCAATCCGAAGAACCGCGGCACGGACATCACCGGCGCGTTGAAGTATCTGAACAACGTGATCAAGAAGCGCAGCATCGCCTTCCTCATCAGTGACCTGATGGACGAGGGATACGACGATGCGTTGAAGATCGCCAACCGCCGCCACGACCTTGTGGTCCTGCGCACCACTGACCCGCGAGAATCGGAGCTGCCGAACATGGGCCTCGTGCAATTCGCCGACCCGGAGACGGGCGAAAGCCGCTGGGTGAACACGCGCAACAAGGCCGTCCGCGACCACTACCGTGCACAGGCCCTGAAGCATCAGGCGCGCTCGCGGGACGTGCTCCGCCGCGCAGGTGTGGACCATGCGGTGATCAGCACGCGGGAAGGCTATGTGCGTCCCTTGATGAACCTCTTCCGGCAACGCGACTAAGAGATGATGAGGGGCCGCAGAGGCGCTGAGGCGCAGAGAAATTCCAAGGTACTTGCACGGTCCACGGCGTGGATGTGCAGTGCGCTTTTGTTGCTGCTCACCCCCTCCGTGAATGCGCAGGATGTGAAAGTGGCGGCCACGTTGGACACGGCCAACATCCTCATCGGTCAGCAGGCACATTTGCAATTGAGCGTCACCTATCGCGTGGACCAGCACACGCCGAAGCACATCGCGTGGCCCAACATCACGGACACGCTCACGGCAAAAGTTCCCGTGCTGCACGACACCCACGTGGATACTATTCTGCCGGACAAGCAGAAAGACCCGTACCTCTTCAGGCAGACGCGCACGCTCACCATCACCGCGTGGGATTCCGGCTACTGGGCGATCCCGCCGTTCGTCTTCGTGATCGATAGCGACAGTATAAGCACCAACGCGCTACTGCTGACGGTGAACACCGTGGAAGTGGATACATCCAAGGGCATCCGCGACATCAAGGAGATCTACACCTTGCCCTTCAGTTTCATGGACTGGTTGCAGGACCATTGGGAACCGATCACCGGTGGCGCTGTCGCGTTGGCGATCCTTGTCGCGATTATCATCTTCCTGGTCCGCCGTTCCCGGAAACCGAAACGTCCCGAACCTCTTGTTCCGCAGCAACCCTTGCATGTGCGCACCTTGCTGGCGCTGGAAGCACTGCAGCAGAAGAAGCTCTGGGAGGGAGGGCGGACGAAGGACTACTACTCTGAACTTTCGGAGATCCTGCGCGGCTATGTGGAAGAGCGCTTCCGAGTGCCCGCGATGGAACAGACCACGGACGAATTGATCGCTGCGCTGCGCCTCAGCAGCATGGCAACATCGCCACGCGAACGACTGACCAACCTGCTGCGCCTCGCGGACATGGTGAAGTTCGCCAAGTGGCATCCGTTGCCGAGCGAGAACGAACAGATGATGGCCGGTGCGATCGCGCTGGTGCAGGAAACAGCAGACACCCGACCCGATGCGCCTCTCACGTGACCTGATCATCCTTGTCGGCTTGCTGGTGGCAGTGCAGATCGCTGCGGCCTTGGCGATGTGGTGGATGCAACAGCACTATGAGCTGGGGTCCCCGCAATTCCTGTGGTCCTTGCTGGCGATACCCATCTTGAGCATCTGGTATGTCCTTCGCCGGAACAAGCGCAGGCCGCATGCGATGCTGAGCACCGTCGCTTCCCTGCGGAAAGGCCCGGTGGACATGATCGCACGCATGCGGCATGTGCCCTTCGCGCTGATGTTGATGGGCCTTGCCCTTCTGCTGCTCTCGATGGGCAGGCCGCAGAGCAAGGACAGTTGGCAGGACGTGACACACGACGGTATCGACATCATGATCGCCATGGACTACAGCGCGAGCATGCTGGCCAAGGACTTCAAGCCGGACCGCCTCGATGCCGGACGCGATGTGGCGATGCACTTCATCGACGACCGCCCGGACGACCGCATCGGACTGGTGATCTATGAGGGCGAGGCCTACACGCAATGCCCGCTCACCACGGACCACGCGGTGCTGAAGAACCTCTTCAAGGATTCGCGCACCGGCATGATCGACGGCGGCACCGCGATCGGCATGGGCCTGGCCACCGCCATCAACCGCCTGCGCGATAGCCAGAGCAAGAGCAAGGTGGTGATCCTGCTCACCGATGGAATGAACAACCGGGGCACCATCCAGCCCTTGGATGCCGCGCAGATCGCGGAACAGCTCGGCATCCGCGTATACACCATCGGCATCGGCACACAAGGGCGGGCGCTGACCCCGACAGCGATCTACCCCAACGGCCAATACAAGTATGAGTACGTGGACGTGGACATCGATGAGGGACTGCTGAAGAAGGTCGCCGACATGACCGGCGGCCGCTACTTCCGCGCCACGGACGAGCATAAGCTGCGCAGCATCTACCAGGAGATCGACCGCCTGGAAAAGACCCGTGTGAAAGTGACCGAGCACAGCAGCCATACCGAAGAATACTTCATGCCGTTGCTTTTGGGGTGCTCGCTGCTGTTCCTTTCGATCTTGCTCGGCAATACGATACTACGCACCACTCCATGAGCACGCGCGGCACATATCGCACCGGCGCCATCGTGGGCTCCATCATCGCGATCGAGGTGATCGCTTGGGGCATTGGGCTGACGTGCTGGCTCTCCGCTTCGCGCTATCTCCCCCAATTCCGCTTGGAGCGGCCCGAAATGCTCTGGGGATTATGGGCCGGGCCGCTGCTGTTGCTGTTCTACCTGATCGGCCTCGGATTGAAGAACCGGGCGTTGCGCCGCTTCAGCAGTGAGCCGTTGATCGCTTCAATGGTACCTGGAGTGTCCTCGTGGCGCAGCGCGTTGAAGTTCCTCTTCCTGCGGCATGCATTGAGCTTCGCCGTCTTCGCGCTGGCCGGCCCGCAGATGGGCACGCGTCTCGAGGAAGTGAAGGCCAAGGGCGTGGATGTGGTGGTGGCGCTGGACGTGAGCAACAGTATGCTGGCGGAGGACCTCCAGCCGAATCGCTTGGAAGTGGCCAAACGGGCCCTCTCGCAATTGATCGACCGCATGCAGGGCGACCGCCTGGGGATCGTCGTTTTCGCCGGGGACGCCTTCACGCAACTGCCCATTACCGCGGACCGCAGCGCGGCCAAGCTCTTCCTCAGCAGCATCAACCCGGGCATGATCCAGCAGCAAGGAACGGCAGTGGGCGCGGCGATCGAGGAGGCGGCGGAGAGCTTCAAGAACGATCCCGCGAAAGGCAAGACGATCATCGTGATCAGCGACGGCGAGAGCTTCGAGGATGATGGCGAAGCCGCGGCGCGCGATGCGGCAGCGGACGGCATCATCGTGAATACCATTGGCATGGGCTCGGCGGAAGGATCACCGATCCCCATGCGGCACAATGGCGCCATGGTCGGTTTCAAGAAGGACAAGGACGGGCAGACGGTGATCACCAAACTCAACGAGGACATCCTCTCGAAGGTGGCCTCCGCCGGCAACGGCGAATACATCCATGCCACCACGGCCGATACCGGGATCAACACCCTGGTGGCGCGGCTCCGCGGCATGGACCAGAGCGAACTGGGATCCTATCGTTTCGCCGGCCACGAGGACCGTTTCCAGTACTTTCTTGCAGTGGCCTGTATCCTGGTCATCCTTGGTGCATTGATGGGCGAGCGTGGGCTTTCACCGAAATGGAGCAAATTCATCCCATGGCACGCCTGAGCTTCCTCCTTCTCGCGGTGGCGTTCGGCCCCGCTTTGCATGCGCAGTTGCTGGACCGTGACATCCGCAAGGGCAACACCGCCTATGCGAAAGGCGACACGAAGGAGGCGATCGAATCCTACGCCAAGGCGGCAACCGATGAGCGCGGCCTCTTCAACCTCGGCAACGCCTACTATCGGCAGGACAGTTTTCCGGCCTCCCAGCGGGCATTCGAGAACGCGGCCGCCATGGCCAAGGGCAACGCTGCGCAGGCCCGTGCCTATCACAACCTTGGGAACAGTTGGATGCAACAAGGAAAGTATGAAGAGGCCGCAAACGCATACAAGGAAGCCCTGAAGCGCGATCCCAACGACAACGACACCCGCTACAATCTGGCCTATGCCCAGAAAAAGCTGGAGCAGCAAAAACAGCAGCAGAATAAGGACGGCAAGGACCAGAACAAGCAAGGCCAGAACAAGCAGGACCAGCAGCAGCAAGGGAAGAACGGCCAGAACAAGGACCAGAAGGACAAACAGGACCAGCAGCAGCAACCGCAGGACCAACAGAAGAAAGACCAGGAAAAGCAGCAACAACAGCAGCAGGACCGCATCGATCCGCAGGATGCGAAGCGGATGCTGGATGCCGCTGAACAGGCCGAGAAGGACGTGCAGGACAAAGTGCGTGAGAAATTGCACGCCGGGAAACCCAAGCCCCCGACCGGCAAAGACTGGTGAGCAGGATGTGGAAGCGATCGATCATACCGCTGGCGCTGTTCCTGGTGACAGGCGTTACGCTTCATGCGCAACAGGTCACCTTCCAGGCCACCGTGGACCGGAACGAGATCGCCGTTGGCGAGGCCGTCAAATTCACCATTGAATTGAGCAATGCATCGAGTGGCGGCAGCATGACCACGCCTGACTGGGGCGGCATGACCGTGGTGCAAGGACCTTACGAGAGCAATAGCTTCAGCAACATCAACGGAAGCATCAGCCGCTCCACCTCACGCTCGTGGTACCTCACCGCCACGCAGGCCGGCGACTTCACCATCGGGGCATCCTCCCTGCGCATGGGCAACAGCGTCCTGCACACGCAAGCCATCCGCATCCATGTGGACAAAGGCAGCGACACAGGCGCGTCCAACGCCGAGACCGACCAGGCCCAAAAGAAGGACCCGAACCTCTTCTGCACCATCACGCTGAGCAAGAGCAAGGCCTATGTGGGCGAGCAGATCATCGCCACCTACACACTCTTCTCCCGCTACAACTCGCTTCAGCCCGGCAATTACGACCTGCCGAAACTGAGCGGATTCTGGGCCGAGGAAGTGAAGCTCGGGGAAACGAACTGGGAACGGGTACCGCGCACATTGAACGGTCTGCGATACAATGTGGCGATCTTGAAGAAGCAGGTACTGATCCCGCTGCACAGCGGCAAATTGCGCGTGGAGCCCATGACCCTGAACTTCCGCGTGAACCCCGGATTCTTCAGCAGCGGCACGCCTGTCAGCGTGGAGAGCAATGCCAGCGAGATCGCCGTGATGGAACTGCCAGCGACCAAGCCGAACGATTTCATGGGTGCGGTGGGCGACCTGCGGCTGGAGGTGGACGCGCCTAAGCCGAACGTGAAGGCGAATGAGGCGATCGACCTTACCATCCGGTTCAGTGGCCGGGCCAACCTGAAATTGATCGACGCACCCAAGCTGGACCTGCCTCCCGACTTCGAGAGCTATGACCCGAAGATCGAGGACAAGATCACCGTGAACGGATCGGGCATGAGCGGCAGCCGCGAATTCCAATATCTCTTGATCCCCCGTCACGAGGGCAAGTACGACCTCGGCGCGCTCACCTTCAGCTATTTCGACCCCGAAAGCAACAGCTACAAACAACTCCGGTCCGGCGATCTGAAATTCGACGTGGCACCCGGCGCCGCTGGTGGAAGCGCTACGGTCGGCGTGCCGATGAAGAGCGACGTGAAGCAGATGGGCAGCGACATCCGCTACATCCGCACCGGTGACCTTGACCTGCGTCCTGTCGGGCACCGCCTCTTCGGCTCCTGGAAATATGCGGCGGGCATGCTGCTGCCTCCTGCCCTGCTGCTGTTGCTCTTCCTATGGAAACGCCGGAAAGACGAGCGCATGGGCGACGCACAAGGCCAACGTCGCCGTGGTGCGGACAAGGTGGCACGCCAGCGGTTGGCCGCTGCGGAGACCGCCATGAAGAACAACGACCGCGCAGCCTTCCACGATGCGCTGGGCAAGGCGCTGGAAGGCTACTTCGCGGACAAATTCAATCTGGGCGTGGCCGAAGTGAACGCTGCCACGATCACCGAAAAACTGGGGGCGCTGGAGGAAGGCAAGGTGGCGAAAGACTACATCGCGCTGATCGAAGAGTGCGAGATGGCCCGCTTCGCACCGATCGAAAGCAAGCCCAGCCAAACGAGCTATGAGGAGGCGGCCTCATTGATCCGCCGCATCGAACACCGGCATCGCACATGAACCGCACATTCGCCCCCCTGCTCCTCCTGCTTGGCGTGCCGCTGCTCGCCCATGCGGGCACCGATGCCCTGCTGAAAAGCGCGCAGGACGCGTACTCGCAAGGCGACTATGAACAGGCATTGGTGCGCTATGACTCAGTGAACACCACGCAGAGCTCGGCAAGCTTGCTGTTCAACATCGGCAATTGCTGGAGCAAGCTCGGTGATACGCCGCACGCGATCCTCTACTACGAACGCGCTTTGCGCGCGGCACCCGGTGCGGAAGACATCCAGGCCAATCTCGACCAGGCGCGCACCAAAGTGGTGGACCGCGTGAATGAACTGCCCGGCTTCACCCTCGGATCGCTCTGGGACAGGCTGCAAGGTGGCACGGACGTGGACCAGTGGGCGCGCCGCTCACTCTGGGCCTGTGCGATAACGGCACTCCTTGTGGCGCTCTCCTTTTTCCTACGCCAAGCGGCGCTGAAGCGCATCCTGTTGTCAGTGGGTGCGCTCGGCTTTGTGATGACCGTCTGCGCAGCAGGTCTTGCCGCATTTCGTGTGCACGAGGTGGATTCGCGCATGGAGGCGATCATCATGCAGCCCAAGGTGGACATCCTCGGTGAACCCCATGAGGGCGCCACGACCCTCTTCATTCTTCACGACGGCACCAAGCTGAGCGTACTGAAGGAGCAGGACGGCTGGAGCGAAGTGAAGTTGAGCAATGGCTCGGTGGGTTGGGTGCAGCGATCAGCGCTGGAGACGATCTGAAGGCAGCGCCGAACTCAGGGCAGTTGTTCCACCCGGGTGGCTGTTGTCAACGTCCCCCCTATCGTCGTAAGCACCGCATCCCGGTCATTGTGCGCTCCTGAATAGGAGACGAGTCCGTCCAGATTCACATCGCCATCCAGATAGCCGGCGACCACATTCGTTGGAACGGCTCCGCCGGTGACGGAGAGGATCCCATCGCGATCATTCGCGGATCCCGTGTATTTCACCATGGAATCAACGTCGACGTTGCCCGGCCACAGGGCCATCCTGCCGTTGATGACCTTTTCCGCATTCGTTCCATAGACAGGTGTACTGGGTACAGTGAAGTCGACCAGCTGTCCGTGAGCGGTCAGCAAGGCGCTGCACATCGCACCCAGATGGTTCCTGTGACGCACACTGACATACCTGTTCACGGCCGATGCATTGAAGGTGATCAGATCGCTTCCATCCGGGGTGACCACCGTTCCATCCCTGCGGACGAGACAGGCACGCCTTCCGGCCACGTCATAGCTCGCATTGTATTCCCTGATCTCCAAAAGCACCCAATCCACCACAGCGTGCGGCCCCGTGATCTGCAAAAGCGCGGGGTCGATGGTGGCACCCGCATTCTCCACCATATTGCCCATTCCGGAGTAGGGCTCAGTCGACGGGATCAATCCCGCTGTGCGAAGGTCCTCCCGCATCAGAGTATCGCCGGCATCCAACGCGCCGCCAAGGAACATTTTTACCCGAATGGAGCCGGTGGGTGCCACGGCCATGCCGCAATCCGCGCCATCCACTTTGTACGCCACCACTGAAGAATGGCCCGGGACCGTGATGGTACTTGCCAGGAATACATCGTCCATTCCCTTCCAGCATCCATCGGGCAGGGTGAAATCCTGCGGGCTGTCCTCTTCATTGACGAAGATCTTGTTGCGCTCCGCAGGGTCCAGTGGCTGCACCGTCACCTTGGTCACTTCCACATTGTCCAGGTAGTACATCGGTTCGGTCCACTGGTTGACAAACTGGACCTGGCTCTGGTCACTCAGGTTGCTTTGGAAATACATCTCCAGGTCGCGGCGTTCCGCGTCGAATGGGATCTGACGCTGCCAAATGATATTGGAGTTGGTGAATTGCGACTGGCCCTTCACGCCCATTATCAAGTCCCCGGGCACATCACTTTGCAGGCTACAGCGCACGCGGTACCATGCGTTGTTCTCCACCGGAAAGAGGTCCGGGTTGTGCAGCCCGAAACTGTTGTACTGGCTGTTGTCCGGCAAAAAGGCCTTCAATGCCCCGTTGTCCAGATGATCGGTCACATAGCTCACTTGGGCGTTATAGGGCCAACCGCTCCAACCGTTCAGACCGGTGGCGAAGTCCCCGTTCTGCACGAGGTTTCCGCTGAGTTCCTGCGCGGTGGAATACGCATTGAGACGCAATGGGCTCCGTGTACTACTGAGGTCCTGCCCCACCGAGTTGCGCCATCGCTCCAAGGTGAAGAAGTGCGGCGCTCCCATGGCAGGAACGATCACCTCGATGCTCATTTCATTGTACGGGTTGTAATACCTGTTGTAGCTGAATGTGCCGTAGTTCACGGGCTGCGCGCCATAGGAGTCGGTCTGCTTCATGCAGAGCTGGTCCTTCGTAAGGGAATACAGGATGTTCCCACTATAGACGTCGTTATAATTCGCCACGAAATAGGGCGGCACGGCGGAAGGCCCGTTGTTGTTCGAGAAATCCGAAATGACCAACTGCCCATCGTTGTTGAAGAGCGTGTTGTCCTTGATCTGGTTTCCCGACGCCCCCATCGTGTGGTCCACCAGGATCCCGGCCCCCTTGCAGTTGATCACCGTATTGCGCTGGATGGTGGTATTATTCACCCCGTTGTTCCCGAAGTAAATGCCGTTGCAGATCTTGGTATAGCTGACACTTGAAGGTGCTGAACTTTCCAAGCTTCCCACGCAATCGCGCACAATGTTGTCCTGGATCACCATGCCATTGGCGAAGTCGAAGGCTATGCCGCCGCCATCATTCAGGATGGCCGTAGGGTTGACGACCACATTCCGCTCGACTAAAGCATTGTGTTCCACCACTATTCCGATGTAACCGACGTTCTCTAGCCGATTGCCCCTCACCACGGCGTCCGTACCCGTTGTGCGGATGCCGAAATATCCCCAACTGGTCTCCCCTAGTCCCGGCACCATCCCCACGTCGTTGAATTCATTGCCGATGATATTCACCGTATCATCCAACGCCAAGAGAGCCGTTCCGTAGGTACGTGTGAAGGTCGAGTTCGAATAAGTGTTCGAGTTCCCCACGGACTCGATCCCCCGATAGGCATCCGAGAAGGAACAACCGTCGACGGTCACATGGCCCGCGTCCTGCAAATTGATGCAAGCGTCCGTTTGGTGCTTAAAGGAGAGACCCGATACGACCACGTAGTTCCGGTGCCAGCCGATCTGGAGGCCAAGGTCAAGCACGGCCGCCTCCACTGTTACCGTGGAGGGGTTGATGTTCCCTGGTGCTTGGAAGTAGAGCATACCGGATACCGTATCGTAATACCATTCGCCCGGTTGATCCAATTCACTGAGCTTGTTGCATAGGAAATAGCCCCAGTCGTTGCTTCCCAGGATGTCGTAGATAGTGGGAAAGGTCAATGTGCCTTGTGAAAATCCGGATACCACGGACAGGTCGTAATTCCAATTGGAGGCGCGCACCACCAGCGTAGCCCCGGTCCAATAGCCGTTCGGCTGGGTCAATTCCGCATCGTGAAGACTGGTATTCGTTCCTTGATCATTGCGTAACCATCCGGTGTTCGGATAGCGTGCCAAGGTCATGATCTGACCATTCATGAAAAGGTATTTCATATTCAGGCCGGCACCGATATAGGCCTTCCATACATTTCCGCTATACTGCGACCAACCCGAGACCAACCTACTGCCACTGATCACCGGCGCCACGCCCGTCCCGTAGGCGCCCACCGTCACTGGGGCCGTCGGCGTACCATAGGCCGCGACATTGATCGATCCCCGATAGGTGCCGCCGCGCTGGAACAGGATCTGGTCACCTGCCACGATCGAAAAAGTGACCTGGTTCAGGCGGTCGATCGTCTGCCAAGCTGTGGACGGGGAAGTTCCTGCGTGCGCATCGTTTCCGGAGGAGGAGATGTAATACACTGTGGCACGGGCCAAGAAAGTGGTGCAGAAGGCCACCGAAAGAAGAAAAATGCGCATGGAACTGTCGGGGAGGGGCTGAATTGGAGAACGCGAAGTTGGGCCTCCATCGTACTTCCGAGCCGCTCCTGTCAAGCACCGATCATCAACAATTCGACAACAGGCGGAATCCACTCGATAAGCATGCCTTGCCAGCGACCAGTGGGCCATCTGGATCAGCCTCCTGCCTTGTCCCAGTCGATCTTGCGGCTCACCGCCATCACAATGGCCAGCACGATGAAGAGGCCGATGCTTCCGATCAGCAGTGCGTAGTCCTCCTGGTCGATAACGGTGAACATGAAACCGAAGACCAAGAGCATCACCAGCCCGAGCAGTTGAGTGGCGCGTGCCACCTTGAGGACGCTGCGTGCATAGAACACCACAAGGCCGATCACCGCGATGGCGGAACTGATGTAGGCAGCGCTGAATCCGACCTGTTCGCTCAATGCGATCAGGAGCGTGTAGAAGATGCACAGCGCCAGGCCCACCAGCAGGTATTGGATGGGATGGATCCGCATCTTCTGGAGGACCTCCACGAAGAAGAAGACCAGAAAGACCATCACGATCAGCATGAGGCCGTACTTCCCGGCGCGGGTGCTCTTCTGGTACTCGTCCACCGGTAAGATCAGGTCCGCGCCGAAAGCACTTTCCTCCAACTCGTCACCGCGCGAGCCGATGAAGGCCTGTGGATAAGGCCTGTTCAAATGAAGCACGGTCCAGCGCGCGGTGAATCCATCCTTGTCCACTTGCGAGGTGTCCGGCGGAAAAGCGCCTTGGAAGCTGGGATCGGGCCATGCTGAACGCATCGTGGCCTTCGTTGTGCGGCCGGTGGGGACCAAGCGGAATGAACCGCTACCATTCAGTTCCAGCGCGATCTGGAGACTGATGGGCCTCCCGCTTGTCGCGCTGTCCAAGGGAAAGGGGACGCTGAGTCCGGAGGCGATCAGGTCATTGGAGGGCACACCCGGCTCAAAAGCGAAACGGCCCAAACTTCCCTCGGCCACTACTTGCTGCTTGATGCTTCGCAGATCGCTGATGCCGAGGCACAGGGACGCCTTCTGCCATTGCAGGTCATTGGCTTGCGCGATCGGATCATCGGCCAAGTGCGCGAAGTCCACCTTGATGTTGATATGACCCTTGTAGACCACCACATCGTAGATCCCACGATGGCGCTTCTCCGGATCAAGGACGGTCGCCACATCGAGATCCTCGGGAAGGAAGTGTGCGTACTGTGTCACATCACGCATTTCGGACCGGCCGTTGCCCAGGTCCACCTTTACGCTGGACGAAAAAGGCACCGTGATCATCGGGCCGGTGATGGTCTGGCTCTCTCCCCAAGTAGCCCCCACCTCCCGTACCACGTCATCCTTACGGGCCTCGCGCTCACCGACCAGGTCCTGCACCATCGATAGCGGGATCAGCAAGAGCAGGACGAGCACCGCCACAAGCAGCGCGCGCATCGTCATGGACCGCCGCAGCCAACCCAGCCGCTCGCCACGTACCGGTTTTTCCAAGGTTGTCGAGGTTGGTCCGGTGTGCTCTTCGGCTTGGATATCATCCATGTTGGTGGGCATTATTCCACGGACAACGAGGCGATGTGCGCGGCAGTATGGGAGATCGGACAGCGATGAACTTTTTTCCATGTCGGGCGCATGCCGGTTTACCGTTTCTTTGCGCACCGTTTTCGGGGCGTAGCGTAGCCCGGTATCGCGCCTGCTTTGGGAGCAGGAGGTCGTCAGTTCGAATCTGGCCGCCCCGACAGAAAAGCCGCCTTGCACCATGCAGGGCGGCTTTTTCAATGAGACCTGTCGCCCCGCACAGGACGAACGTACCACCCTCCTTCGCGCCTCGCTCCTACTTTCGCGCCTTCTTGATCCCGTAGCTCAGCTGGATAGAGTATCCCGCCTGTTGGCGGGACGGTCAAAGGTTTCCCTTCGCGCCTCGCTCCTACTTTCGCGCCTTCTTGATCCCGTAGCTCAGCTGGATAGAGCACCTGCCTTCTAAGCAGGCGGTCGAAGGTTCGACTCCTTCCGGGATCACTTCATTTTCGTTTGCGGCATGCGGTTATATTTGCCGCCCGTTTTGGAGAGGTGGGTGAGTGGCTTAAACCAGTAGTTTGCTAAACTGCCGTACGGGTTAAACTGTACCGGGGGTTCGAATCCCCCCCTCTCCGCCACCACGCAGACCGTCCGCATGTAGCGGGCGGTCTGTTTGTTTTTGGACACACCACATGGAGTTTGACGTGTATCCGGAAACAAACCGATCAGGAGCGAAGCGCGCTACGCCCCATCTCCACCCACTCCATCCTCACTTCCTTTGTCCTCAATGAAACATGCAAGATCCGTTGGCCACGCGTGGGCCGTTGCCTTGATCACACTCGTGGCCTGCACCACTACCCAGCGGGCTGTCAGCGGAAGTGATGAATACTATTCTCCGAAGGAGCCCACCACCGAGGACCACATCTACGTGCCCACCGTGCACACGGTCCAGCTCTTCAAAAAAGGATTTCCCATCGCACCTCCGATCATTGAATTGGGCGGAACGGAGCCTTTGGTGCTGCGCTTCGACGACTTCTCCCCCGATGTGGAGGACCTCAGCTACACGGTGGTCCACTGCGATCCGGACTGGCAGCCCAGCGACCTTGCACCAAGCCAGTACATCAATGGCACGCCGACGGACTTCGTGCCAACACCACAGCAGAGCCGGAATACACTGCAGCCTTTTCTGGAGTATGAACTGGAATTCCCCAACGACCTCATGAAGCCCACCGTGGCGGGGAATTACCTGATCAAGGTCTATCGCGGCACTGATCAGGAGGACCTCGTGCTCACCAAGCGTTTTCTCGTCTTTGAGAACAAGGTGCAGATCGATGCGCGGATCCTCCCCACGCGGGACATTGAGATGCGCGACGTGGACCAGCAGATCGACCTTACCCTAAGCTATCCAGGTGTGACCGTGCCTGAACCCTTCCGCGACCTGAAGGTGGTGGTGCTGCAGAACATGCGCTGGGACGATGCCCACACCGGTTTCCAGCCCAAGTTCATCAGGGATTCACAACTGATCTATGACCAGCCGAAGGAGGGGATCTTCAAAGGAGGCAATGAATGGCGCGACTTCGATATCAAGAGCCTCCGCTATTCCACCGTGCGCATCTCCAAGTACATCACGTCCCCGGAAGGGCTCGAGGAAGCCGTGCTCCTGCCCGATGAAAAACGCGAATTCAAGGTCTACCTCGACCAGCCGGACATCAACGGAAGGTACTTGGTGCAGAATGACCTGGTGGAAGGTGATCCGCTGGGCGCGGAGTATGTCTATGTGGACTTCACGCTGCCACGCAATGAGGAGATCCCCGGCGGCGACGTGTATGTCTATGGTGGTCTCACCGATCTCCAATGCCAGCACGACTTCCGTTGCACATGGGATGCTAAAAAGAAGGCCTACACACTTCGGGCGTTGGTCAAGCAGGGCTTTGCCGACTATTGCTACGCTTTCCTGCCGACAGGCTCGACCGTGCCCGATCTCAGCCTATTGGAGGGATCGCATTTCGAAACGGAGAACGACTACCTCGTGCTGGTGTATGTGCACGACTACCAGCTGCAATGCGACCGTTTGCTGGGATTGAAATTCCTGAACAGCCGGAAAAATTGAATCCGGATTTCTTGCGGCACGCAGTTACCGTTGGCGTTCACCGTCTCACAACACGCGCCATCCGTCGCAAGGACGGCACGTCTATGACATAGGTGCCCGGCGCGAGGCCGCTGATGTCCAAGGCGCCATTGGGCGTCAACATTCCGCTCGCCACCATCGTTCCCCTGAGTGTATACACAAGGAAGGGCACGGAGGACCTTAGATCAAGGTCCACGTGGAGCGTGCCGTTGGTTGGATTCGGCCGCACCAGCATCCGCTTGTAACCGACCGGATCGGACAAGCCGAGCGTGCAATCATCCACCGCTTGGAACGCCACGGAATTGCTGCCACTGTTGGGCACGCATACCAGGTGGTTCACTTCGTCGAAGTCGATATCGGCAGGGCTGGAAAGACCCGGGGTCTGCAGGTCCGTTGGTGCTTGGGCAAAGCTGTTCTCGAACCGGGAAAGACGTGCAGGCGACCAGCTGGAAACGATGATGCGACCGAGGCAATCCAAGGTGATGCCGTCCAGGTTCGTCAGGTTCGTGGTGTAGGTCGACAGCTCTGCGCCAGTCCCACGGTCGTAGCTCTTGATCTTCGCATTGCTTCCCCAGCAGGCCACCCAGAGCCGTTCCAGCTCCGGGTCCCACACGATGCCATTGGGCGTGCTGCCGGTATTGGCCACCAGCGTCTCGAACGTGGACGCATCGGGGTCGACCTTGAAGATCTTCTTCGCACTGAAGTCCGTGGCATAGATGTATTGGCCATCCGTGGTGATCCCGTTCAGGAAGGTCCCACCGACATTCAGGTTGAACACCAGCGCTCGCGTTGCACGATCGAATCCTTCGATGGATCCGCCTATGCAGGCAAACAGCGTATCGCCCTTCAATTCCAGGCCATACGGCGCGCCCGGCAGGTTATCCACGAAAGTGGTCACCACGCCGTCATAATCCCGCTGGAGTATGATATTGCTCCCGGTATTGCTGATGAAATAGCGCTGTCCTACGGCATCATGCTCGATGCTCTCCGGCCCGTTGTATTGCGCATTGATGTGACCTGAAAGGAGAAGAAGCAGGAGTGTAAAAAGACGCATGCGGTGGAGTTGAAGGCACAATATATCCGGATCCGGCCATTGCGGGTTATCCACAGCCCCGTGTCGATTTTCTCTCACGCATCGAACAGGCGTATCCCATAGACTTGCATCGCAACATCACGTCAACCAACCGGAACGAACGATGTACACCGCCATCTCGAATGATATCCGCGTCAGCGTCCAGGCCCGGTACGAAGCGGAACAGAGCGATCCTGTTTCGGACCGGTTCATCTTCAGCTACCGTATCACCATCGCCAATCGCGGTCCACGCACGGTGCAGCTGTTAAAGAGGCATTGGCACATCGCGGACAGCATGGCTCCCTCGCGGGAAGTGGACGGGGCCGGCGTGGTGGGCGCCACCCCGGTACTTGCACCGGGCGAGCAATTCACCTATTCGAGTTTCTGCGACCTGCGTGGTGGCCTGGGCCGCATGCACGGCAGCTACGGCATGCGCCATCTGGACGATGACAGTGCCTTCGATGTGGCCATCCCGGCCTTCGACCTGCGTTTCCCGTACGCGGCGAACTGAGTCCTACGGGTAACTTCGCGGCCTTGAACGCAGGACCATCACGTTCCTGCCACAACCATTCCCATGAGCAACGCCATCTTCACTCCTCCCGTCCCGCACAACGAACCCGTATTGAGCTACGCGCCGGGCAGCGCCGAACGCACCGCGTTGCAGGCCGAATACGACCGTCGCATCAAGACCACCATCGATGCACCGATGTGGATCGGCGGAAAGGCGGTGGAGACGAAGGACCAGCGGAAGATGAGCCCGCCGCATAAGCACGCACATAAGCTGGGCATGAGCCACCATGGCGATGCGAAGCACGTGCGCGCCGCGATCGACGCGGCTTTGAAGGCCAAGCGCGATTGGGAGAACATGCCGTGGGAGGAACGCGCCTCCATCTTCCTGAAGGCCGCCGAATTGATCAGCGGTCCGTACCGCGCGCACATCAATGCGGCCAGCATGCTCGCGCAAAGCAAGAACTGCTTCCAAGCCGAGATCGACGCGGCCTGCGAACTCGCCGACTTCCTGCGTTTCAACGTGGCCTACATGACGCAGATCTACCGCGACCAACCTCAGAGCGCGGCAGGCATTTGGAACCGCATGGAATACCGGCCGCTGGAAGGCTTCGTCCTCGCCATCACGCCGTTCAATTTCACCAGCATCGCGGGCAATCTCCCCAGCGCGCCCGCCTTGATGGGCAACACGGCGGTATGGAAATGCGCCGACACGCAGATCTATTCCGCGCAGGTGATCATGGAGATCTTCCGCAGGGCCGGCCTTCCTGATGGCGTGATCAACCTGATCCACGTGAGCGGGCAGGACGTCGGCGATGTCGCCTTCTCCCACAAGGAATTCGCGGGCGTGCATTTCACCGGCAGCACCAAGGTCTTCCGCACCATCTGGGGCGAGATCGGCAACAACCTCTCGAACTACCGCAGCTATCCCCGCATCGTGGGCGAGACCGGCGGCAAAGATTTCGTGGTGGCGCATCCCAGCGCTGATCCGCTCGCGGTTGCCACTGCCCTCTCCCGTGGCGCCTTCGAATACCAAGGCCAGAAATGCAGCGCCGCCAGCCGCGCCTACATCCCGGAGAACATTTGGCCGCAGGTGAAGAAGGCCTTGCTTGAGGACCTCGCCGCGATGAAAATGGGCGACCCGCGCGACTTCAAGAACTTCATCAACGCGGTGATCGACGAGAAGAGTTTTGACAAGATCACGGGCTACATCGCCGGTGCGAAAAAGGATAAGACCAGCAACAAGGTGATCGCGGGCGGCAAGTCCGACAAGAGCTCAGGCTACTTCATCGAACCCACGGTGATCGAGAGCAAGGACCCCAGGAGCATCACCATGTGCGAGGAGATCTTCGGGCCTGTCCTCACTGTGCATGTGTACAGTTCGAACCGCTGGATGGACACGCTGAAGCTGGTGGATGCGACCGGGCAGTACGCGCTCACCGGCGCCGTCTTCGCGCAGGACCGCGAGGCCATCGTGCAGGCCACACATGCATTGCGAAATGCCGCGGGCAACTTCTACATCAACGATAAGCCCACCGGCGCGGTGGTGGGGCAGCAGCCCTTCGGCGGCGCACGCGGCAGCGGCACCAACGACAAGGCGGGCAGCTACCTCAATCTCATACGCTGGACCAACGCGCGCACGATCAAGGAGACCTTCCTTCCCGCGCTGGACCACCGCTATCCGTTCCTTGGGTGAGATCGTTGATAGGTGATAGGTGATAGGTGATAGGTCGCTGCCGTCTGAGGCTGCCATCTGCCTACTTTCTTGGCTGTTCACGATCGATCGTTGATCTCACGCACTACCGCCCACCGGCGAGGCGTTGCATCCTCCGCAACTTCACGCCGTGAAAGAGAAGATCCTCCGCTTCGTGCCCAGGCCGCTGCGCAACCGCTACGGCGCGGGCATCCTCGCACTGCTCCTTTGGATCAGCCTCTTCGCGGATTATGACCTGTACACGATGTTCAAGCTGCGCCGCCAACTGGGCCAGATCAAGGAACAGCATGAATGGTACACGGAAGAGATCGCGACCACACGAGAGCAGCTGCATGAGATCAATAGCGACCAGCATCTGCTGGAGAAATTCGCCCGTGAGAAGTACCTCATGAAGCGCGACAACGAGGACATCTTCGTGCTCGTCCCCAAGAAGAAGTGATCAACGCGTCGGTGCTCCTGGCGGAGGTCCCCAGTCGCCATGACGACCTTCCGCCGGGGCTTCCGCTGGCGGTCCTCCCGCAGCGCCCTTGAAGGCGCTCAGGTTCAAGCGCAGGCTGAACATCACATAGCGTTGCAGCACGTTCGTCACCGTGTTCTGGATGTAAGTGTCGCCGACGTCACGCGTCACGCTGACATTCCTGTTCAGGATATCATAGGCCGATACCCGGAACTCGAGCGCATCGTTCTTCAGGAACTTGTGGCCTATCGCGGCATTCCAGACAAATGCATGCTGATCGTAGGCAGCTCCAAGGCCGATGTATTGCTGGTAGTTCACCTGGTTCTCCAGCAGCCATCCCTTCAATCCGTTCAACGTCAGCTTGGCGGTGAGCTGCCCTTCGTAGTAGTCATTGTTCGCGTCGGAGCGCAGGTCGCTCCGCGCAGTATTGTAGTTGGCGGTGTAGCCGATGTTGAAATCCACGCCTTGACTGATGTTGCTGCTGATAACCGTGCCAAGGTTCCAGTTGGTGTTCCATGTCAGGCTCTTCGCACCATTCACTTCGCCGGGCAGCCGCTCGACGCTGCCGCCGACATTCAGGTTCATGTTGCTCTTGATCGCGGTGACCGGGAATCCGTAGTTCGCAAAAGCCCGCCCGGACACATAGCCATTGATATTCTTGGGCAAGGTGAGCTGCGAGCCCGCAGGCAGGACCGTTCCGCCGGCAAGCGTACTGTCCGTGGTCGGGACGAAGGTGACATCGCTGATGCGGCCCGGCTGGCTTTGCACGGACAGGAGTGCGAAGAACGGTTTTGTCTTCGTGCTGTCCAGGGTATTGAAGCGCATGATCAGCGAGTGCTGGTAGCTCTGGTCCAGGCCGAGGTTACCGGTGGTCAACTTCAGTGGATCGGTGTTGTCCACCACGGTCTGCAATTGGCTGATGGACGGTGTGTTCACGCTGGTGCGATAGAAGATCCGCAAGCGCGTGGCCTTGCTCCAGTTGCGGATGAACATGGCGTTGGGCAGCAGCTTGGCATAGCTGCGGTCGATAGGGTATTCGAACGGGAAGGTCTGCTCGCTGTGCATGTCGCTGCCTTGGCCGTCCAGCCCGATGTTGAACATGTACCCGGTGCCGCGGTAGCGATAGCTCGCGCCTCCCCGCAAGGTCCTGATGGTGTTTTCCGCATCGTTGCTCAAGAGCGTATTCAAAAGTTCGTCGCCGGTATCCGGGTCGATATCGTAGGTCAACTTCTTCGCATTGCTCAATTGGATGGACGGCGCCACGGAGAACTGGAGCTGTCCTTTCCGGCTCACCGGTTCCGTATAGTTCAACTGCAATCCATGGTTCTGCGTGAAGTTGTCGCCGGTGGAGCGTTGATCGATGGAGGTGGCCAAGGCGGCGGTGTCGAGCAGGAAGCTATTGTCCGCAAGGAGCGTTCCCGTGCTGTTGCGGCTGGACAATGAAGTGTTCAGGTTCGCGCTGAAGGTGCGGCCCCGCTTGGCGAATTTGTGCCGGAACAACAGCGAATTACTGAAGGTCAGTCCATCCCGTTCCGTCTTGCTTTCGTTGTCCGTGGTGCTCAATTGAACGCTGTCGCCATCAGCCACGCGGGACAGTTGCGAGTTTTCCGAGGTGTTCCGCTGGAAGCCCAGCTTCGGCGTTATGATGAGCGAATTCGCGCTATCGAACTGGGTCTCGATCCGGAAGCTGAAGCGATGGTTGAAGTTGTCTGCCGTCTGGTCGTCGTAGCTATTGGTGACCTGCGCCGTGGTGTCGCTAAGGAAGGTGGTCCGATCGCTGCTGGAGGTATTGACGCTTCGCTGCTCGTTGAAGAAATAACTGCCGGTGAGTTTCGTCTTCCCGATCTGGTCGCTGTAGTTCAGGCCGAGGGCGTTGGTGGTATTGATGCCCGGCTGGGTGCCCACGAGGAAATTGTTCGCGCTGTTTCCACCGCCTCGTCCCCCTTGCCCACCGGCGCTTCCGGAGGAGACCCCCACCAGGTCTTGCGCGGAGAAATTCTGCTGGTTGATGTTGTTGCTCTGCCCAAGCAGACTGAAACGCCGCGCCCCGTTGAACCAGTTCAGGGAGAGGTTTCCCGTGTAGCGGTCGTCCGTGCCATAACCAAGGCTCGCATTGCCGAACACCCCTTTATTCATGCCTTTCTTGGTCACGATGTTCAATGTCTTCTCGCTGTTGCCATCATCGAAGCCGGTGAACTGCGCCTGGTCGCTCTGCTTGTCGAAGACCTGCACCTTGTCGATCACTTCGGCGGGCAGGTTCTTCAAGGCGATCGTCGCATCGTCACCGAAGAATTCCCTGCCGTCCACCAATACCCGCTTCACCTGCTCACCTTGCGCTGTGACGGTACCGTTCTGGCTGGTGACGCCGGGCATCTTCGTCAGTAGGTCCTCCGCCGTGGCGTCCGGATTCACCTTGTAGGCGCCCGCATTAAAGATGGTGGTGTCGCCTTTCTGCTCGGCGCGTGCCTGCGTGGCCACCTTTTCCACGACCTTCAATTGCGTGCTGGAGGTCTTCAACCGGAGCGTTGCCCCAAGCATGTCGGCGTTGATCTTGACCGGCTGATCAAGCTGGGCATAGCCGACGAAGCTGGCGCGAAGCTGATAGGTTCCGGGCGATACGGTGCTGAAGGAGAAATGTCCATCGCCATCGGATATCGCACTGCGGCGTTGGGTGGTGTCGTTTGCATCGATCAGCAGTACCGAGGCGCCCGGTAGTGTGCTGCCATCAGCGTCATCGAATACCGATCCCGCTACATTGAACGTCTGCGCCCGTGCCGCTTGGAACAAGGACAGTGCGAACACGAGGCCCAGCAAGCGGAGATCGATCACGAAAGGAATGGGACTGTTCGGCATGGTCTGCGCCGCTAAGCAAGTGCTGTGCCGGGTCCGGAGATCATCGTGAGGCAAAGTTTCACGGTCGGAAGGCCAATTTGAATTTCACATGGAACGTCGCTGGCAGCTCGGCTGACCCACCTCCACCGCGCCCACCTTGGCCAGCGCCGTCGCCTCCACCATATCCGCCGCCCATTCCTCCCCCGCCCATGGTCCCGCTCTCGCCCATGTCACCGGCGGCATCCGTACTTGATCCGCTTCCATTCCCTTCCTCATGCTCATGCGCATGCCCACCTCCAGCGGCGGAGTTCACGGTCACGCGCATGCTCCATGCCTTCAGTGTGTCCGTGGCGGTGATCTCCCTGCCCAGAAGCGAACGGAACGGAATACGGACATCATAAGTGGCCACATCCATCGAATCCATATCGATGTGCGCTTGGACCTCTCCCTCCCCGCCGATCATGTGCTCGCCATCGGCCTCACCCTTGAATCCGGTCGTGTTCAGTCGCATGTTCATCGCGCCCATGCCCATGTGATGGCTGCCTTGTCCTCTTCCGCCCCCGTGCCATTCCCCGGTCGAACCTCCGCCACTGGCGTGCTCGCCGTGCATCGGCAGGGGGAATTCGATCGTGGGAGATCCCTTTTTCTTTCCCAAGGTATCGATCGTGACCACCAAGCCCGTTTCGACCATGCGCCGCGCCATCGACTGATCGGCTCCGCGGATGGTGATCAACAACGCGTTGCCATCATTGTGGAAGGCATAGGCCAGCTTGGTCTCGCGGTCGTAGTAGCGCATCATGCCGTGCGAGGGGCGCAGCGCCCCGGTGTCCACACGCCAATCGCTGTGGATCACATCACTCTGTGCAAAGGCGGAGGCATTGGGGATCAATGCCAAAGCGATCAACAGTGATCGGGCGGCGCGCACATGCAACGTTGGCAACATGGCGCAAAGGACCGCCAGGAGCGGCCAAGGTTTGATCCGTTCGGGAATGTTAACAGCGGAAAGGCATCGTGCCGTCGCTGCATCCGGAAGAACAGGTCACCGGTCAGTGGTGGTGCTCGCCTTCCCCGTGCACATGCCCGTGGGAAAGCTCTTCCTCGGTAGCCTCGCGCACATCGATAACCTCCACTGCGAAGTTGAGCGTGACGCCGGCCAACGGATGGTTGCCGTCCACCAGCACTTCGCTGTCGGTCACTTCCTTCACCGTCACGACACTGTGCTCACCAGCCTGGAATTGCATGCCCGCCTCGACCTTCTGATCACCGAAACGGTCCAACGGTACTTTCTGCAAAAGGTCCTTGTTGAAGTCGCCATAACCCTCCGCAGGTGCTACCACGGCCGTGAACTTGTCTCCCTTCGCCTTGCCCTCCATCTGGGACTCAAGCCCGGGCACGATCATGCTGCCGCCTTGCAGGTAGGCGAACGGTTCGCGTCCTTCGCTGCTGTCGAGGACGGTGCCGTCATTGTTGGTAAGGGTGTAATGGAAAGTGACCACGGAGTTGTTCGAGATGTTCATGCCGATATGCTGTGCCCCTTTTTTCAGGCGGCGCAAAGGTATCAACCTCGACTTTCCCGGCCGATCCGCGCAAGCGAACAGGGTGGTCACTTCAGCTTTTCAGCGAAGACCTTCCTGAATTTCTCCAGCTTGGGCCTCACCACCATTTGGCAATAACCCTGGTCCGGGTTGTTCGCCAAGTAGTCGTGGTGATAGTTCTCCGCCGGATAGAAGATCCCGAGCGGCGCGATCTCCGTGACGATCGGCCGGTCCCAAGCACCGCTTGCATTCAACGCCGCCTTCTGCTTTTCCGCGGTCGTGCGCTGCTCATCATCGGTGTAGAAAATGGATGAGCGGTACTGCGTGCCGACATCGCCTCCTTGGCGGTTCAGGCTTGATGGGTCATGCACTTTCCAGAAGACCTCCAGCAGCTCATCGTAGCTGATCTGCTCCGGATCATAGACCACTTGCGAGACCTCTGCATGGCCGGTAGTTCCAGTGCATACCTGCTTATACGTAGGGTCGATCGATGTGCCTCCAGTGTATCCGGGCATCACAGAAACAACGCCCTTCAATTCCTTGAAGATCGCCTCGGAGCACCAGAAACATCCCGTACCAAAAACCGCGGTCTTCGTTGTGTTGGCCGTCTTAGTTGAACTGTTTGTCATGATAAGATCTTGTGTTCTGTTCGGGTACAAAGTTCGGCACGCGGATGTGCTATCCTCCAAGAGAGGACTGTCAAGCTGTTCATTCAGCTATCGGAGGTCTCTCTCGACTGCGCTCGAGATGACAGGATGTTTTAAGCGGAGCCACAGATCCAGCTTGCATGTCCTACTCTGCAAACGGTTGTCATATCGAGCGAAGTCGAGATACGGCAATACCGCGTTGCGCTTTTGGACATTCCGCTACCGGAGGTCTCTCTCGTCTGCGCTCGAGATGACAGGACATTTTAAGCGGAGCCACAGATCCAGCTTGCATGTCCTACTCTGCAAACGGTTGTCATATCGAGCGAAGTCGAGATAGGCAATACCGCGTTGCTCTTTTGGACATTCCGCTACCGGGAGGTCTTTCCCGACTGCGCTCGAGATGACAGGATATCGTACGCGGGCCTTAACCCTTCAAAAGCAGTAATGAACTTCGGTCATACCGTCTTGGCGCGCTCCCAGTATATGTCCATCTCGGCCAAGGACATCTCGCCGAGCTGCTTCCCATCCTTGCGCGACTCGCGCTCCAGATACTGAAAACGCTGGATGAATTTGCGGTTGGTGCGTTCCAGCGCCTCGTCCGGATCGATGCCGAGGAAGCGCGCATAGTTCACGATGCTGAAGAGCAGGTCACCCAGCTCATCGGCCTGCTTATCGCTCTTCTGCTCCACCTCGTGCTTCAGTTCCGCCAACTCCTCATTCACCTTCTCCCAAACCTGCGCAGCATGCTCCCAGTCGAAGCCCACGCCGCGCGCCTTGTCCTGGATGCGGATCGCCTTCACCATGCTGGGCAGCCCACGCGGCACGCCTTCCAACACGCTCTTCTCGCTTTGCGCCGCGCCGTTCTTCGCCTTCTCGGCGAGCTTGATCTTCTCCCAGTTGGCCTTCACGTCTTCTTCATCATTCACCTTCACATCACCATAGATGTGCGGATGCCTGCGGATCAGTTTTTCGCAGATACCATTGAGCACATCGGTCATGGTGAACGCGCCCTTCTCCTCGCCGATCTTGGCGTAGAAGACGTTGTGCAGCATCAGGTCGCCGAGCTCGTTCTTCACCTCCTGCAGATCGTTGTTCAGGATCGCATCGCCGAGTTCGTAGGTCTCTTCGATGGTGAGCGGACGCAGTGTTTCCAAGGTCTGCTTGCGGTCCCACGGGCATTGCGCGCGCAGCTCGTCCATGATGTCCAATAGGCGCTTAAAGGCTTCGAGGCGGGGTTCCATGGTGCAAGTTTACTTAGCGAGTCTTGAGTCAAACGAGTCTTGAGTCGTGAGTCTATGAGTCGGGAGCCGAGGCAGGACTCAAGACTCACGACTCAAAGACTCACGACTGAACCAGTCCTTCAAACACTCACCTGCGGATAAATGGAACATCGACTCTCGCTCCGCTCCGAACGCGCCGATACTTTCACCGCATGTCCCGCAGCTCCCACACCACCACGGCCGTGCTGATCCTCGGCGCGCTGTTCTTTCTCTTCGGTTTCGTCACGTGGATCAACGGGCCGCTGATCAGCTACCTCAAGATCGTGTGCGAGCTGAAGAACGGCGCCGAGCCCTTCTACGTCACCTTCGCCTTCTACATCGCCTACTTCGTCACCGCGCTGCCGATGGCCTGGGTGCTCGGCCGCACCGGCATGAAGAACGGCATGATGTACGGCCTCTGGACCATGGCGTTGGGCGCGATCCTCTTCATCCCCGCAGCGCAAGGCCGTTCCTACGGACTCTTCCTCACCGGCCTCTTTCTCATCGGCACGGGTTTATCCTTGCTGCAAACGGCGAGCAATCCATACATCACCGTGGTGGGGCCGATCGAAAGCGCGGCGTCGCGGATCAGCGTGATGGGCATCTGCAACAAGATGGCCGGTGTGCTGGCTCCCTTCGTCGTCGGTGCGCTGCTGATGGGCGACGCGGACACGATCCAATCCGAAGTGGCGGTGCTGCACGGGGCTGCGTTGAATGCGCGCTTGGATGAGATCGCGACGCGTATCATGCTTCCTTATGGTGTGATGGCGGTCGTGCTCTTCGGTCTCGGATTGTTGGTGCGCTTCTCGCCACTTCCCGAACTGGATCCGGAGGTGGATGCGCCCGGCGTAAGCACCGACGGCCGCAGTATCTTCTCCTTCCCCAACCTCATGCTTGGTGTGTTGGCGCTCTTCCTCTATGTCGGCGTGGAAGTGATGGCGGGCGATACCATCGGCATCTACGGTCAATCGCAGGGCATGCCGCTCAGCGCGACGAAGCACCTCACCAGCTACACGCTGATCTGCATGGTGATGGGCTACATCATCGGCATCGTGGCCATCCCACGCTTCTTCTCGCAGGCGAAGGCACTCGCCGGCTCCGCGATCCTTGGCGTGTGCATCAGCATCGCGGCGATCATGCTGCACGGCTATTCCTCAGTGCTCTGCATCGCTCTGCTCGGCCTGTCCAACGCGCTGGTGTGGCCCGCTATCTGGCCCTTGGCGATCGACGGCCTCGGGCGCCACACCAAGACCGGCAGTGCTCTGCTCATCATGGCCATCGCAGGCGGCGCGATCCTCCCCCTGACCTACGGCAAGCTCGCTGAGATCCCATCCATCGGCCATCAGCAGGCCTATTGGATGCTGGTGCCTTGCTACCTCTTCATCCTGTGGTACGGGCTGAAGGGGCACAAGAAGAAGGCGTGGGCCTAAGCATTTAGCACGCAGTGGCGAACTTTGTGCTCCGGCCTGTCAAATACAGTAAGGACAACGCATGAAGCTCTACACTATCGATACCGGTTTCTTCAAGTTGGATGGTGGCGCGATGTTCGGCGTGGTGCCGAAGGTGCTCTGGAGCAAGGTGCATCCGGCGGATGAGAAGAACCTCTGCTCTTGGGCGATGCGCTGCCTGTTGGTGGAAACGGACGGTCATCTCATCCTGATCGACAACGGCATCGGCGACAAACAGGATGAGAAGTTCTTCGGCCACTACTACCTCCACGGCGATGCCACGCTGGTCAGTTCCTTGAAGAAGCACGGCTTCACGCCGGATGATATCACCGACGTTTTCCTCACGCACCTGCACTTCGACCATTGCGGCGGAAGCATCCGGCGCGTGGGCGACAAGCTGGTACCCGCATTCAAGAACGCGACCTACTGGAGCAACAAGTTCCATTGGGAATGGGCGACGAAGCCGAACCCGCGCGAAAAGGCGAGTTTCCTGAAGGAGAACATCCTGCCGATCCAAGAGAGCGGTCAATTGAAATTCGTGGACGCCGAGCGGAAAGACGCGACTGACAACCCTTATGTGAAGGGCCTCTTCCCCGGCTTCGACGTGCTGATGGTGAACGGCCACACCGACGCGATGATGATCCCGCACATCGCATACAAGGGTCACACTTTGATCTATGTGGCGGACCTGATCCCCAGCGCGAACCACATCCCTGTTCCCTGGGTGATCAGCTACGACACGCGCCCCTTGCTCAGCATGCAGGAGAAAGCCCCGTTGCTGGAAACCGCGGCGGACAAGGGTTCCATCCTCTACTTCGAGCACGACCCCGTAACGGAATGTGCCGTGGTGGAGCGAACGGAGAAAGGTGTGAAGCTGAAGGAGACGCTGAAGTTGGAGGAGATCTAGAGAGCCTCGGGGTATTGGCCGCGGAGGCGCTGAGGCGCGGAGGTCTTTTTCGTTTCAGGATTGCAGTTGTCGAAGTCGTGAGTCCATTAGTCGTGAGTCCTGAGTCCTGAGTCCGGTCGGACTACTCACTCATCACCGATCACCAGCCACTGATCACTCGCTGCATTCTCCGCGCCTCTGCGCCTCCGCGGCTTCTTCTACCACAACTCCACCCCGAAGATCTTCAGCGTGGTGTAGGAGAAACCGATGAAGACGCCATCCGCGCGCTCTTCCACGGGAAAGACCTCGGCGCTGTCCATTCCGCCGGAGCGGCTGCGGCCTGTAGTAAGGTTGAAGCCCATGCGGTGCAGGGGGCAAATGATGTTGCCGTTTTCACACCAGCCGCCAATGAAGGTGCTGCCTTGATGCGGGCAGCGGTCCAGCAGTGCGTGCAATTTCCCGCCGTTGCGCACAAGGCAGAGCGCTTTGCCACCAACGTGCGCGCGCATCATCTGGTCTTCCGGAAGCGTCTCCGGACTCCCCTGCTCAATGCGTTTCCAACGGATACCTTCCACGATCATCACGGGCGAACATAAGCTCCGGCATCGTGCATGTCATAGAGCGGACGATCAGCGGTCTCGCACCACGTGACCATTTTGCGACGCGAGGATCCGTTCATGTCCGAGGCCAATAGCCATGTCGAAGAATTGTCCGTCGCGCATTGTTCCATGGCCTTTCGATCAAACCAGCCCTTGCCATGCAGAACGATCGTGTTCGCTTTTCCGATCAGCCTAAAGATCGACCTCGACCGTTCCAGCGGCACGAAGGCGTAGTGCTGTCCGCCCCATTCCAGTTGGGTCGGGAGGCTGTCCATGCGGATCACGCGTTCCACGCCTGCGTTGCGCGCGTGGTCGCTCACTTTGCGTTCCGTCCATTCCGTGGTGCTGTCCGCGAAGACGCGCAGCGTGCGGCCTTGTACGATACCGCAAGCCGTTACATCGCGATCGTTGTAGAGAACGAACTGCCGCTGATCGTTGCGTTGATGCGCCGTCCACGCCCACGAGCAAAGCAGAGAGCAGCCCAAAGCCAAAGTTGCCGATCGCGCCCAGCGCCGATGCTGGATCGTCCAGGCGAGGAACAAGATCAAGAGGATGTAAAGTCCGATCATGCCCCAGAAGCCGATGCGCACTGCTGGATAGGCACCGGGCAATCCTGCGGAGAAGGCGGAAGCGCCGCCCAGTACCATCAACAGCCATTTCAAGAGCGTCGAAAGGATAGGTCCCAACACTGGAACTGCATGCAAGGCCACGAGAAGAATGCCGCCATAGACCGCGAGCCCAACAACGCCCACCACCACCATGTTCGCCGGCAGGAACCACACCGGGAACGCATGGAACATATACAGGCAAAGCGGCAGCGTGAAGACCTGCGCGGCAAGGCTCACCACTACCAACGACCAGAAGAAACCAACTACCGCATTCGGCGGCGTCCATAGTAATGTGATCGGCCGATGGCAGACCACGATGCCCAATACCGCCAGGAAGGAAAGTTGAAAACCGAGCTGCACCAGCATCGATGGGTCCCACAAGAGCAAGAGGAAAGCCGAAACGGCCAGGTTGCTGAGCGAACCCGCTTGCCAACGCACCGTCTCGGCGATGGTGAACAAGGAGAACATCACCGTGGCGCGAAGTACGGACGGTGCAAAGCCTGTGAGCCCGGCATAACTCCACAAAGCGAGCAGGGCGATAAGTCCGCGGATGTGTCGGCCGCGCCTCTTCTTTCCAAGAAAAGTCAAAGCCCAGATGACCGCGAGGTAGATGATGCCAACGTGGGTGCCGCTAACGGCCAGCACGTGCACCGTACCACTGTGTACGAAGGCGGTGCGCTGGTCCGGATCCAACTCGTCGCGAGCACCGAGCAAAAGCGCTTTCACAAGACCACGCTCCCGATCGGGAAGCCCGGAATCCCGCAGCCATCCTGCGACCTGTGCACGCGCGCCATCGAACACGGAGAGCCAGCCCCGCGCATTGCCGATGACCGTCCAGTGATCCGCCGCAGCGAAACATTCATGGGCCGCACCATGGCTGGAGGCCCATTGCCGCAGGTCGAAGCCACCGGGATCCGGCAAGCGGTCGATCGGCTCCGCCGCACCTTGGATGAGCAAGCGATCACCGACGGCCGGAGCGGCGCGCAGGCTGTCCTTCATCACCGTCAAGAGCATTCGGCCTGATGCCGGAACGATCGAATCATGCACCACTGCGGCTTGCACCTCCGTCCATGCGCGCACCGTTCGATCATTCTCCGAGGCGACCTCCGTCACCCTCACTTCCCAGCCGGTCGCATCGTTTGCCAAGGCAGCTACATGATCCGTCCGCGTGCTGCGTTCATGCAACCCTTGCCACAGGATCCCGAAGGTGAGCAAGGACAACGCCACCGAAACGCCGGTCAACCACCGCAGGCCATAGCGCTGCTTCGTATAGGCCAGGAAGGCCCACGCCGCGAAGCATGATCCCATCAACGCCCAAGCGAGTGGCAATGAAAAGATGAGGTGCCGCGCCACTACCAGCCCGACAATGAATGGCAGCACGATGCGCACCATGGGTGCACGGATGATAGCACTGCGCAGATCGCCTTTCAGGTACATCGGTGCCGGCATCGTCCCGCGAGGTCGGCGGGCCGCAATGCCAAGGTAATCGGCAGATCCATCGCGCCTATGCGGGAAGGACCGATCTTTGCCGCTCCTTTCCGCGATGCCTCACCTCCGCTTCGGTCTTGCCTTCTGCTTCGGCCTGTGCGCTTTCCTCTTGAAAGCGCAGATCGATTCCTTGAAGGTGACCGAAGGCGCCGACAGTGTTGTAGTTGCGCCCACGGCCAGCGTGAAGGACACGGCCGTCGTGCTGAATTGGCGGGCACGGCATCAACCTGGGCGTGCCGCGATCTACTCGGCGATCCTGCCCGGCGCGGGACAGGTGTACAACCGTAAATACTGGAAAGTGCCCATCGTGCTGGGAGGGCTGGGGGTGTCGTATTGGTTCATCCACGACAACAACAAGAACTACCAGCAGTACAAAACGGCCTACCTCGATGTAGTGAACGGCCGACCTGATGAGTTCAATGGGGAATACACCGCCGATGAATTGCGCAGTGTGGCGGACACCTATCACCGCTGGCGCGACCTGAGCTACCTCGCCTTCGGTATCGTATATGCGCTCAACGTCATGGATGCCTCGGTGGACGCCTACTTCGTGCGCTTCGATGTGAGCGAGGACCTGACGGCCCACGTAGGTCCGTCGTTGGGCCTTGCGGCACAGGGTGCGGCGGGATTATCGATAACAGTGAGTTTGCGATAGCGGGTGATTGGTGATTGGTGATTGGTGAAAAGGGAACACGGATGAAGATCGCACTCTACGGATACGGGAAGATGGGAAAGGCCATTGAGCAAGTGGCGATCTCCCGTGGACATGAGGTGGTGCTTCGCGTTGGACAAGGAAATGCTGGCGCTGCGCCCGTCGGGGCTGATGTGGCGATCGAATTCAGCACACCGACCACGGCGATGCAGAATATGCGGCTCTGTTTGGAGAAAAAGGTGCCGGTGGTCGTTGGAACAACGGGCTGGTACGATCACCTGGGCGAGATCAAGTCCCTTGTGCAGGCGGAACAAGGCGCGTTGCTCTGGGCGAGCAACTTCAGCATCGGCGTGAATCTTTTCTTCAAGTTGAACAAATACCTCGCGGGCCTGATGGACGGACAGCCGGGCTATGCGGGGCGCATCGATGAGTCGCACCACGTCCATAAACTCGATGCGCCGAGCGGTACGGCCATCACCTTGGCGCGGGACATTGCTTTGCGGAGCGGTCGCTACACCGGCTGGGAGAAGGATCTCGGGGAAACGCAGACGGTTCCTCCAGGCAAGGCCCCCTTGATCCCGATCGGCAGCGAACGCATCGGCGAAGTGCCGGGCACGCACCATGTTCAGTGGGCCAGTGCCGAGGACAAGATCACCATCACGCATGAAGCGTTCGGGCGACAAGGCTTCGCGACCGGCGCGGTGGTGGCCGCCGAATGGCTATATGGGCGCACCGGCCTCTTCACGATGGATGATGTGCTCGATACCAACCGTTAGTCAGCACATTTTTTTACCGCAACGGCGCTACGGGCGCTACGAAATGCACGCAACGTTTAGTTCGCCTCCTCCAAAAATCACATTCTTCGTTGCGGTGCCGTTGCGTCCTTAGCGTCGTTGCTGTGGATCTTCTCCCATCCGTCTGAACCACCTTTACATCTTTTCACAGCGGCCACCATTCGGGCATTGCCCACCTTGCGCCCTTTACCAGCCAACCACACCATGATCGCTTGGTTCCTTTTCGCACTATACATCGCCTCCCTCTTCATCTGCCTGCCGAAGATCTTCGTCAAGGCGGGCCGCCCCGCGTGGGAAGGGCTGGTGCCGTTGTACAACTTCTACGTGTGGAACAAGATCCTTGGCAAGCCTTGGTACTGGCTGATCCTGCTGCTCGCGCCCGGCGTGAACCTGCTGATGCTGATCATCTACAACGTGAACACCAGCATCGCACTCGGTAAGCGGACGCTGAAAGAGCACCTGATCATGGTGGTGGTGCCGTGGGTGGAACTGGCGAACCTCGCCTACAGCGACAAATACAAATGGGTGGGGCCGATCCCCATCGGTGAGCGCAAGCGCAGCTTTCTCGGGCAATGGGGCGATGCGATCCTCTTCGCGGTGATAGTGGCCACCGCCTTCCGCACCTTCACCTTCGAGGCCTTCACCATCCCCACCGAATCCATGGAGAAGTCGCTACTCGTGGGCGATTACCTCTTCGTGAGCAAGCTGAGCTATGGGCCGCGCATGCCGATGACGCCGGTGACCTTTCCCTTCACGCATCACACCTTGCCACTGACGAAGACCACGCCCAGCTTCACGCGCTGGTTCGAACTGCCCTATATGCGTCTGCCGGGCTTCGGCACGCCTCAGCGCGGCGATGCGGTGGTCTTCAACTTCCCGGAAGGCGATACCGTGGTGGCGAATTATCAGAACTTCAGCTACTACCAACTCGTGCGCATGTGCGGTCGGGACAACCTGGTGAATAAGAACCGCGTGGTCTTCACCCAGCCCGATGGCCGGCAAGGCAGTGCGCCCACAGGTGGCATCCTGATCCGGCCGGTCGACAAACAGGAGAACTACATTAAGCGCTGCGTGGGCATATCCGGCGATACTGTGCAGGTGATCGACGGGGTCGTCCACATCAACGGAAAGCCAGAGCCGCTGGTGCCGACCGGCCAATACCAGTATAACTTCAGCATTAAGGAAGGCTTCAACAAGAAGATCCTGAAGGACCAGTACGACATCACCACAACGGACGTGGACGAACAGAACGGCACAGCGAACATCCCCTTGATCGAGAAGACCTCGGAAGCGCTGAAAAAATTCGGCAACGTCGTCAGCATGGAGCGTGAGGACAAGCCCAAGGGCTACTATGGCGCGAAGGACTATTGGCCCATTTTCCCGAGCGATCCGCGCTACGATTGGAGCGAGGACAACTTCGGGCCGCTGTGGGTGCCGAAGAAAGGCGCGACCATCCATCTCACCGACCTGAACCTGCCGCTGTACCGCCGCGCCATCGCCGTGTATGAGCACAACACCGTGGAGGAGAAGGACGGCGCGATCTACATCAACGGCAGGCAGACCGACAGCTACACCTTTCAACAGGACTACTACTGGATGATGGGCGACAACCGGCATCGCTCGCAGGACGCGCGCTTCTGGGGCTTCGTTCCGTTCGACCACATCGTGGGCAAGGCCGAACTGGTGTGGCTTACCGCCGATCCGGAGAAGGGCGGCTTCCCGATGGGCATCCGTTGGAAGCGGCTGTTCACCTGGGTGAAATGAGGCCTTGGGCGATCTGGGCGCGCATCCCCGAATGGGGAAAGGCCTTTGTTATCGCCATCGGCCTGTTGCTCGCCGTGCATCTCTTCGTGTTGCGCTGGGTGACCGTGCGCAGTACCAGCATGTATGCGACGTTGCTGCCGGGCGATCTCGTTGGCGTGGAGCGCTGGCCCGTGTGGACAGGATTCCGGCGCGGCGACATCGTGGTGTTCCATGATCCCTTGCAGGACGATCGCAATATGGGCGCGCGGCAATTGCTGGTGAAGCGCATCGTTGGCCTGCCTGGCGACAAGGTCGAACTGCGCGATGGTGATCTCTTCGTGAACAACATTCCTGTGCCCCAATGGGATGGGCAAACAACCCGCTACTCCATCCGACTGAAGAAGGGGACCGATTCCTCGGCGTTGTTGAAAGCACTGGGTCTGCCCGTTGATATGGCGCTTGCCGATGTGCCTGTGATCGACCTTCCCTTGAATGCCGAGTTGGCGAAGCATATCCGGAAACGCTCCGACGTGGTGAGCGTGGAACAGGGGCGCGGCGCTTCGGGTGCCCCGGGACGCATCTTCCCCTTCAGCCCGAATTTTCGATGGAACAACGATGACTATGGCCCCATCACCGTGCCGGCCAAAGGCGACAGTGTGCGCAGTGATGCATACATCCTGCCGCTGTACGACCGCATCATCAGCCGGTACGAAAAGAACAAGTTGGAAGTATCGAATGGAAAGTTGAGCATCAATGGGTCCAGCGGAGGTCCCTATGTGGTCCAACAGAACTACTACTTCGTGCTCGGCGATAGCCGCTCCAACAGTTCCGATTCGCGTTACTGGGGCTTCGTGCCTGCCGATCATCTCGTGGGTCGCGCCGCTTTCGTTTTGCTCAACGCGCACGCTGCTGCGGACAGCCTCCTTCCCCACCGCAACTTTAAGGGCCTTTGACCCTCTTCTTACCTTGCTCCCCCATGCGCTTCCTACCTGCTCTTCTCCTTGCGATCGTCGCCTCCGGCTGCGCACACAAAGATCCGACGTCCTTGTGCGAACGCTTCTTCACTCCTTACCAGGACTTCTACAGCGGCCGCACCCGCACCGGCGCCAATGCCGTAATGGTGGATGCCATGGCGCACTACTCACAGAAGGATTACCCTGCGGCGATCGCGGGTCTGCAACGCGTGCTCGACCTCAACGGAGACGACATGACGGCACGGTTGTACATGGCCAACGCGCAACTCGCGGCGGGCGATCCCTACAAGGCCGAGATGCATCTGGACTTCATGGAAAATCCGCGTGGATCAGCCTATAAGGACCAAGTGGAATGGTATGACGCGCTCTGCTGGCTTTGCGAGGGTGACACCGCCAAGGCCGCTCAACAGGCGCGCTGGATCGCATCGCGGCCACAGACCTATCGCAAGGAGGCCCAAGACCTCGCTGACGCGCTTTCCCAAAAGTGAAGAGACCGTGCCTCTTTCGGCAGAAGCCCTTCGCCAAGCCTTGCATCCACCCTTGCCGGGGCAGGAAGCCTTCGCCGCGCTAAGCGGCTACCCGCGCCCTTCCGTCGAAGCCGCGCTCGCCCTTGATCCACCGCCTCGCGAAAGTGCCGTGCTGGTGTTGATCCATCCCGCGCATGGCGTGGACCACACGCTGTTGATGCAACGGCCGGTCTATGAGGGCGTGCATAGCGGCCAGATCGGATTTCCCGGTGGCAAGCGCGAGTCCGGTGACCGTGACCTGCACGCCACGGCACTCCGGGAATTCACCGAGGAGACGGGCGCTGACACCTCAGCATTCCTGATCGTGGGCGAGCTCTCACGCATCCACATTCCACCGAGCCGCACCTTGGTCACGCCGGTGGTGGCGTGGTGCGCCGAGATGGGGCCTTTGCGACCGGACCCACGCGAAGTGGAGAGCTTGCTGGATGTGCCGCTGGCCGAGTTGATGCGCGACGATATCCTTAAGCAGAGGTCCATGCTGCTCGGATCGCCAGGCCAGGAATTCAATGTGGCTTATTGGGATGTGCTCGGCAAGGTGGTCTGGGGGGCCACGGCGATGATGATCGCGGAGCTGCGCGCGGTGCTCCACAAAGCGGTCCATCCGGCGTCGTAACGTCCTCATCGAGCGCCGGACGCTGTATGCAGAGGGGTTGCTTTTACACGGATGATGAAGGTACCTTTGCGGATATTGCCCCGACCATGAATTGGTATCCTCTCCCCAAGACCATCGCCCTCGCCGGTCTGCTCTGCTTGGCAGGCACGGCGTTCGCCTCTCCCGTGGACATCACCATGACGCCCACGGACGACGGCCAACTCGCGGTGAAGCTTCGCCCGAGTGTGAATTTCGATGGCCTGGTCAGCAGCTTGGTCTTCACCATCCGCTGGGATGCCTCCACCGATGCGCATCTGGGAACCATCGCGCAGACCGCTCCGGCCAGCACCTACCTCCCTGTATCGCACAGTGGGGCAGAACAGGATGCCGGCGGCGAACGCTACCAGGTCTTTGTGGGCTTCGGCATGACACCGATGCAATGGATCCCCACCAACTGGGTCGCCGGCCAGGAATACACCATCGCGACCATTCCCGTGGAAGGCGCTGCCGCCTTCGAACTGGTGGACGACAGTTGGACCGGCGTGAACAACGCGGACTACTACCTCGCATTGGGCGGCACCGATGAGACCGGCATCATCTATTCCGACATCACCACGGGGATCACCGAAGGGACATCAGCTTCGGGTACGCTCCAAGTGGTGCCGAACCCAACGGACAAGCTGGCCATGATCTCCATGAACTTCAAGCAAGCTCAGGACGTGGACCTGGAATTGAACAATGCCGCAGGCCAACGTGTGTGGACGCTTCATCTGTCGCAGGTCTCCGGCCCCATCCATCAGCCCTTGGACCTCACAGCCTATGACAAGGGCGTGTACCTGCTGCATGTGCGCACGGCGGACCAAGTGATGACCGAGCGGGTCGTCAAGCGCTGAGGACCGTTATTCCTTGGTGAACTTCTCCATCACCTGCGGGGTGACCCCGCTGCTGCTGAACCCGCCGTCGTGGTAGAGGTTCTGCATGGTGACATAGCGGGTGAGGTCGCTGAAGAGCGAGATCACGTAGTTCGCACAATCAACGGTGGGCGCATTGCCCAAGGGACTCATCTCCTCCGCGAAACCGAAGAAGCCACCGAAGCCTTTGATGCCACTGCCTGCGGTGGTCATGCTCGGGCTTTGGCTCACGGTGTTCACACGGATCTTCTTGTTGATGCCCAGGTGATAGCCCCAGGAACGACCGATGCTCTCCAGCAGCGCCTTCGCGTCCGCCATGTCATTGTAGCCGGGGAATGTGCGCTGCGCAGCGATGTAGGTGAGGGCCACGATGGAACCGCCATCGGCCAGGGCATCCTTCTTCACTGCGGCCTGTATCATGCGATGGAAGCTCATCGCGCTGATGTCGAGCGTCTGCTTGTACCACTCGTAATTGAGGTCGTCGTAGGTCCTTCCCTTGCGCACGTTGGGGCTCATGCCGATGCTGTGCAACACGAAGTCCACTTGGCCGCCGAGGCTGTCCTGCGCACCTTGGAACAGTTGCTCCAGGTCCTCGTCCTTGGTGGCATCGGCACCGATGATGATGGAGCCGGTGGACTCGGCGAGCTTATTGATCTCGCCCATGCGCATGGCCACGGGGGCATTGGTCAACACGATCTTCGCACCCTCGGCGTGGGCCAGTTCGGCCACTTTCCAAGCGATGCTCATTTCATTCAACGCGCCGCTGATCACGCCACGCTTGCCTTTCAGAAGTCCGTATGCCATGTGTATGGGGTTTACGGCCCGAAGATAACCGGACGAACGTTCTTCGATCGGGAAGAAAAAGGGCGTTCCTACTGCGCGTGTCCAGGCGTATTGATCTCCGCGCAGGAATCCGCCGTTGCGGTCGCACTCAGGGGGGACACGTCCCCACTGATGGTCAGGTCGATCTCGCCGTAGAACACCGAGTCCAGCTGGCAGCCCCGAAGGAAGAGGTTGTCTCCGTCCTGCAGTTCCACCGGCCATGTGCCTTCCACCATCGCAGGGATCCCGGAGATGGGATCAACAACACCTTGCAGCGTATCCTTATGGGACTGCTCCGACCCCACAGCGTAGGACACCACGCACGCACGGCAGGAAGCGTGGTAGGTCGCCTTCAGCATCGGCTTTTCCTTGGTGCAGCCCGCAGCTGCCACAAGGACACAGCAAAGAGAAATGTACAGGGAACGCATGGGCCGCAAGTTATCCCGCATTGTCCGTTCGGACGCACGGCGCGTGATGGACGGGAAGAAGCGCAGCCTATACTTGTCGCTACATCCCTTTCCCAAACACATGAAAACAGCTCTACTCCTTCCCTTGTCCCTCGCCTTCTGCTTCACCGCATCCGCCCAAGAGATAGTGCCTGGTGAAACTCCCGGTTCCACCGGCTCGGTGTCCTTTGGGACTGCCACCCTCGTCACCGTGCGCGCAGCGGATGGCAACGCATGGCTTCAGCAGAACCTCGGGGCTACCGAAGTGGGCACCTCGATGAATGATGCGAATGCATATGGCGACCTGTATCAATGGGGACGTTGGGACGATGGTCATGGCGTGCGCACCAGCACCACTGCCAATGTATCGACACTTAGTTCCTACAACCCGCTCGGGCTGGGCACGGGCAGCCCTCTGTTCTTCATCGGCACCAACCCGGCCGACTGGTGGGGCGCGGGCAGCGATGCGGACAGCTGGGAAGGAACCTCGGCCAGCGCAACGAATGGCATTGACCCTTGCACTGCATTGGGAGGGTTGTGGCACTTGCCGACCGCTATTGAGTGGGACGCGTTGATCACTGCCGAAGGAATCACTGGAAACGTCAGCGCCTTCAGCTCCAACCTGAAACTCGTCGTCGCCGGTTCACGCGATGGCGGTACCGGCACCATCATCAATGCAGGCACCTACGGTAACTATTGGAGCAGCACCACCAGCGGCCCCTACGCCAAGGATTTCTCCATCGGGGATACGTGGATCACCCCTGCCGACGATTCCTATCGTGGCTACGGCATGAGCATGCGCTGCATGAATAGCGACCTGCATGCGGGCATTCGTGCACCTGGTGACCTGCGTGGGCTGCGCATCTATCCCAATCCATCCAAAGGCAACATCACCATTGAGCAGGATAACACACCCATCCAGCAGATCACCGTTTACGGCCCGGACCTGCGCGTGATCCGCAGCTGGAAGCCCAACGGTCTCCGTGCCGAATTCTCGCTAAGCGATGTGCCCAACGGCAGCTACGGCATCCAAGTGGAATCCGGCTCGGTGGTGAGTTGGCACACGGTGGTGATAGCCCATTGACAAAGGCCAGTTTCCGATCGCAATTCTGCGACCACCGTTCACTGGACAGCATCGACCAAGGCCCGCTCCTATTCTTCCCTCCCCGATGGCGTTGCGAAGCGCGAACCTCCAGTATTCCCCGGCTGATCTCCGGTACCGGTATCCGCGCGTTTCTTTTCGTCCTTGTCCAGTTCCATGTGGGCCAAAGGGACATGGTCGCCTTCTTCTTCGGTATGATGGAAACCGGGGATACCGTGCAAGGGAACAGTAGGGTTCGCGGCCGTGATGGACCTATCCGTCTCCGATCGAGAAGTGGCGGCAGCAGCCATGCCTTCCCTTACCTCCTTCTTTGCCTGCTTATCCTTCCTTTCGTCCATGTTGCCAAGGGTTAGGTGTGAAACGCCTACTGGAATGTCCAACCGCTGGTGCCGGTCGTATTGTCCGCAGGATTGATCATCATCACGGGGATCTTGGCGGCATTGGTGATGATCTTCTCCTCGTAAGGCACGCCCAGCGCGCCGAAGATGTTGCTGCCTACGGTGTTCATCACGGCAAGGAGGTCGGCATCGACCTTTTTGGAATAGGCCAGCACGTCCTCCACGAAGTCGCTGCTGTCGCCATCCGTTACCACCGCCTCCATGGCGATACCGCGCTCGCCGAAGAACTTCTTCGCGAAGGTGATGTTGTCCTGCAGTTTGCGATGGAGGAGTTCATCCGTCTCCTTGGGAATGACCACATGCGCCTTGCCCTTAAAGGTCGCGGCCATGTCGGCGACCAGACCGAGCTTCTGGCGCGCTTCCTTTTGCAGGGCCATGGGCACCACGATATCGTTGTAGCCGTCCACTTTGAGGCCGCGTTCCTGTACCACGATGAAGGGCACGCTACTGTTGGTAATGACGCGCAAGGCCCGGCTGCCGGTGATGAACTGCATACCGCGCATACCGTGCGTGCCCATGATGATGAGGTCCGTTTCCACCTCTTCCGCCACCTCGCCGATGCCGGCGTAGATCTTCCCTACACGCACCAGCGTGGATATGGGTACGGACGCATCGATCGCCTTGGCCAGTTCCAATTCCGAATTCAGCCTGCGTTGCGTCTCTTCGATCTCATCGGCATCCTCCACCATGTGCAGCAGTTGCACCTCCGCGCCCAACCTGCGGGCCAGTTTCACGGCGTGGTCCATCGCATAGTCCACGACCGTAGTGAAGTCCGTTGGTACCAAGATCCGTTTCGTCGACTTGCTCATTGGGGGGGTTGTTGGTGGCTGATGATCGGCCAAGGTCGGCACAGATCGCATGCCCGCGAATTTATGGCCCAAGCGGAAAGCGCGCCCACCGGGGTAAAATGGATGTGTGGTGAATGTCCGCCGCCTGTATGCTTGGCGCTGGCCCGGGGAGATCGCGCCACAATGGGAAGGTACGCGATCACTCCTCCAACAACCGCTGCAAGGCATCACAGGAGTCGCACCAGCCTCCTACATGTGAATCGCGCGAAGCGATACTGGCCAAGCCGGTCTGGTGGAACTCCATCCGGGTCCGCTCACCTTCTTCGTACAGATCAACGGTCACCATCGTCTTGTGGTGGGCGGGATTCTCGGGCACCGGCGCCTTCTCCCACAAATGCGTGAAGGCCAGATGACCGATCGGCCGCAACGCCATGTACGTGCCGTAGATGGGCATATCCTCACCTTCCGGGTTCCGCAGCACCACGCGGTACTGCCCGCCTTCACGAACATCCGCCTTGGCATCAACGGTACTGAATGCCGCACAGCCGAACCAATGCAAGAGCATTGCGGGTTCTGTCCAAGCATTCCATACCAGTTGCCGTGGAGCGTTGAAGACCCGCGTGATGCGGATCTCGTCCGGGGCTGGTGTGCTGACGGCGTTGCGCTGGCGTTGGGCGGTAAGTGGATCCATGCTCCAAAGTAACCGCTTGGGCGCAGATCAATGTGCGCCGCGCAGGGCAAGTCGCTTGTGGTAGAGCACATACGCCGCCGCCAGCACGGCAATGAACACGAACATCAGCGCCCAACCTGACGCGGGGTCGCCCACTGCGATAAAGGAGAACACCGCCGTCGTCAGGTCCACGAAGAAGCCGAAGTAGGCCCACTCCTTCACGCGTGCAGGCACCATGGGCAGCAGGATGGCAATGGCCCCGATGATCTTCAGAACAGAGATCCATTGGATGAAGTAGTTCGGATAGCCTAGATGGTCGTGCATCAACTCCACCCCTTGCGGGTCGAGCGTAACGCCGCCAATGCTGCTGAAGATGATGAAGGCGCTGAAAAGGCCGGTGATGACCCAGTAAAGGATGTTGGTGGTCTTGGTGCTCATGGTTGGTTGTTATGGCTTGTTCAGTTCCGCTTGCTTCTTCAGGTCGGCGAGGCCGCTTTCGAAATCCTTGCCGATCATCTTGTCCATGTTCATGAAAAGGCTCATCACCTTTCCCATGAACAGGTTGGGTCCCTCCATGGTCCAGGTCAGTCGGGTACTCTCGGCTTCCGGAACACAGCGGAACCAGACGTTGCATTCATTCTTGAAGGGTTTGACGAAGCGCAGGTCGACATTCACGGCATTGGAGGTGACCTCCAATACTTCCATGGAACCTTCGCCTGCTTTGCCGTTCCCGCTCCAGGCGTACTTGGCACCCCTTCCGCTTGCCGCGCCGCTATAGTCGCGTTTCATTCCGGGATCCATCTTTTCCCACGGTGACCACGCGGCCCATTTGCGGAAGTCGACGAGATGCGGCAAGATCCGCTCCGGCGGTGCATTGACGACGGTACTGCGTTCGTAGTGTACGGTGTTGGGCTTCGTGCTTGCCATAATGAGGATGGCCGCGATGATGACGACCAGACCGATGAGGATGTAGAGAAGCATGTTGCGGGGGTTAGTAATGGTTGGGGTGCGACATGTCGCGCCCGTGCAGAAATTCTGCGAGGCGGTCCATGTTCTGTTCGTTCGCTTGCTCGATGAACGGTCGGATGGGTTGAAGGTCTTCGCTGGTGTTGAAGCGCATGGTCCATTCGATATGTATACCACCAGGCACTTCCGTGAAGCTCACCTTCGCGGTGTAGAAGTGCATCTCCTTCAGGTGATCGAACTCCAGATAGGCCGGGCCGTTGATGCGCTTGAAGACGCAGGTGTTGGGATAGTCCTTGCCGTCCGGCCCGTGCATGGTGAAATCCCAAATGCCTTCCGGCCTTAGCTCGAAACTGTGGATAGTAGTGGAGAAACCCTTCGGCCCCCACCAGCGCGCAAGCATGGAAGGGGTGGTCCACGCCGCGAAGACCTGCTCGCGCGTTGCGGCGATGACGCGGCTGGTGACGACCTCGCGGTCCGTTGTGATCGTGTTCGTCATTTCGTCCTCGTGCTTTTCTTCATCGGTGCAGCTTGTGGTTTCACCGGCCACTTCGCGTTCATCTCCGCCACCTTCGCCTTCACAAGCGCCTTCACCACGGAAGCAGGTATTGGTTTCCCAGGGGTGAACTGCACCGTGCCCTTGCTCCGCTTGAAGTCCTTCAGTTCGACATCGAAGCCCTTGGGGATGGCGCCGTAAAGTGCACAATGGTTCTTGGCGGCTCCCATATAAAGCATGGCATGGCCGTTCAGCTTGAAGCCCGGCATGCCATAGCCGAAATACTCCTCGCAGTCCGGCGCGGCGGCGATGATCTGCTTGCGGAGTTTTTGCAGAGTCTTGGCCTGGTCGTCCGGCAACTTCGTCAAGTACTCGTCGGTGTTCTTGGCGGAAGTCTTCATGTTTTGAATGTGTTGATGGATCGTGCCGTACTTCTTCAGGCTTCGGGTCGCCCCACTTCGCAGATCATTTCACAGCCGACTGATCCATCCAGAGCACTTCCCAGATGTGGCCATCCAAGTCGTTAAAGCTGCGACTGAACATGAAGCCGTGGTCCTCGGCCGGACGGCATTCCGTGGCACCGGCCGAGATGGCCTTGTCGTAGATCGCGTTCACCGCATCCTTGCTGTCGAAGGAAAAAGCCAGCAGCGTTTCCGTCGTCTTCGTTGCGTCGGCGATGGACTTGCCTTTCGGAACGAAGCGTTCCATATGGCCCGTAGTAAGCAGCATACAGTAGATCGTATCACTGATGACAAGGCACGCGGCATTGTCATCGGTGAATTGCGGATTGAAGCTGTAGCCGAGCTGTTCGAAGAAGACCTTGCTCTTGGCGAGGTCCTTCACGTGCATGTTGACGAAGATCTGTGTGGGCATTGTGTTGGTGTTGGTTTTGGTGTTGGTGCTGATGTATGAACCGCTATTCGGATTTCTCCTTGAAGGTGTGGTAGATCGCCATGGCGTGGCCGCGCCCGAGATCGAAGTCGGCCTTCAACCAATTGAAGATCTCCATGGCCTTCACGGAGAGCTCACCGTTCGGTTTGATGAAGCCCTTCTTTTTCGCGAGTGCGCGGAAGTCCTTCGGGGTTTTACCGGTCTTGGTCTTGATGTTGTCGAGATAGGCTTGGAAGGAAGCGATGGGCATGTTTGAAGAGTTTCGGCGTTCCTGAATTCACTTGCAGTGGCGGGCCATTCAACTATGCGGTCTTCAATGGTCCATCAACCGTGTAGGCCAAAAGCACGATACCGCTGGGAAAGGACTGCGAACTGACGTGTTCGAATGCGCGTGGCGGGGTGCCCGCCGCGAAGAAGCGTTTCCCCGTGCCCAGGAGCACTGGATAGACCACCAGCAGGACTTCATCCACAAGCCCATGCTCGAGCAGCATTGACGTCAGCGTTGAGCTACCCCAGAGAACAATGTCCCGGCCTTTTTGCGACTTGATGCGGCGAACACCCTCGATCACGTCCGGTCCAACACCTTCGAACGGCCCCCACGCCAGACTTTCCGGACGATGGGTAGCGATGTACTTAGTTGCCGCATTGAGGCGGTCCGCCATCGGACTGCTTGGCGCCTTCGGCCAGTAGCCCGACCAAATATCATAGGTCCGACGGCCAAGCAGCAGATCGAAGCGCTCACCTTGCGCGGCCACTATGGCCTCCAAGCCAGCTGGGCTGCGATAAGGCATGGTCCAGTTGCCATAGGGGAAGCCGTCTTCACCGGAGGACTGGATCACGCCGTCCAGCGAAATGTGTTCGATGATCTTGAGTGATCTCATCCGAGTTTCAAGCTTTGATATTGTTGATGCGCTTATCCCTTGGAAGCATTCTTCTGGCCCGACCTACTTTTTCGCAGCGCAAGTGAAGACCCACATCACACCGAATCGATCGATGCAACTTCCGTAGTAGTCGCCCCACGGCAATTCCCCCAAGGGCATGTCGATCTCGCCTCCTTCTGACAATTCCTTGCAAAGCCTGTCGGCCTCGATGCGGGTGTCCGGTTCCAGGAGGATCTGGACATTGTTGCCCACATTCAGTTTGATGCCCAAACGTTCCTCCAGCACATCGGTGCCAACCAGCTTGTGACCACCAAGGATCGGCAATGCCATGTGCATGATCAGTGCCTGTTCGGCTTGTGTCATCGGGGCCTGGCCTTCCATCGTCGGCATGGCGGAAAAGCGCATGGGTTCGCCTTTGTATTCGGTGCGGAACACCTTCTTGTAAAAGGCGAATGCCTCCTCGGTCTTACCAGCGAAGTAGAGTTGGGTGCTTGTGTTTGCCATCGTGTGCTGGTTGATTGTTTGGTTGTTTGTTGGTCCGTTCGGCTTCAGCCGTTGAAAACCCGTTGCAGTTCAGCGATGTCCAGCTTCTTCATCTTCATCATGGCGGCCATCACGCGGTTCACTTTCACCGGGTCTTTGTCGGTGATCATGTCGATCTGCGCCGTGGGCACCACCTGCCAGCTCACGCCGAACTTGTCCTTCAGCCAGCCACAGGCCTCGGCCTTGGGATCGCCGCCAGCGCCGAGCTTCTCCCAGTAATGGTCCACTTCCTTTTGGTCCCTGCAATTCACGACCAAGGAAATGGCCTCGTTGAAAGTGAACTGCGGCCCGCCGTTCAGTCCCATGAAGACCTGCCCGTCCAGCTCGAATTCGATCAAGAGCAACGAACCGATGGGCACGTTCATCGCCTTCGCCACATCCTCTGTGATGAGCAACGTGCGGGTGATGCGGGAGTTCGGGAAAATGGAGACGTAGTAGTTGGCCGCCTCTTCGGCGTTGCCATTGAACCAGAGGTTCGGGCTGATCTTTTGGATGGTTTTCATGTTCCGTGCTTTTTTCAGGTTGCTAAATGGTTCGCACTTCTGTGGTGGTCGGCGTGCGCTGGATCACTCATCGGATAACCTGGCGTAGCTCATCGCAGGATAGCCGAAGTACCTGCGGAGGAGGCCGATCTGGCCGATGGTATATGCCTCGTGGTGAGCGACGAAGGTGATCTGGTCCACGCGTCTGTTGCCATTGGGAAATGGGAAGGACGCGGGGGCGAACAACTCTTCCACACTCATTCCCCGCAACCGTTCCATCAACGTTCCGGATACCGCCGACCAATCCTTTGTAAGCGCCTCCATCGTTGGATAGCTCGCGTTCACCTCCATGCCCTTCAGGTCCGCAAAAAGCTCTGGGAATGGCTCGGCCACATTTGCTCCAAGCACATTGCACAACATGAAGCGCGCAGAGACCAGATGGCCAGTGATCCAGGCGATGTGGTTCGTGGTGGCGTTTGGCCGCACGTGGGCATGTTCATCCGAAATGCCGCGCACCACGTTGGCGAACAAATAGGTCTGCATGTCGAACATGCGTGACAACGCATCGACAGCGGTCGGTTCCTTGGGGTCGCTCATTGTTTCAGGGCATTGACGTAGGTCTTGAAGCGGTCCATCTGGCTGCTCCAACCACCGCGGTGTCCATCACGCGATGCGGCGGATGTGAACCCGGTCTGGGTCAAGGTCATCCGGGTCTTGCGGCCCACGGTGGTGAATGTGATCGTCACCAACATCTCTTCGCCGGGCCTGCTGGCCTCATCCAGCCATGCATGCGTGAAGACCAGTTTCTCCGGTCGAAGCACTTCCAAATATTTCCCAGCCACGGAAAAGCGTTCGCCGTTCTCGCGGTCGAGATGCACGCGGTAGCTGCCACCTGCGCGCACTTGCTTGGTCTCCATCACAGCGGTCATGGCTTCCGGCGCACCGCCCCATCGGGCCAAGTGCTTGTCCTGCGTCCAGCAATCGAAAACAAGTTCGCGCGGCGCGTTGAACGTTCGTGTGATCACGAGCTTGAGCGGTGTACTCATTTGGCTTTGGTATTCGTTCCGTGGATGGTCTCGCCCCGCTCCAGCATCCCGATAAATAGCGCGAGCCGATTGGTGCGTGTCTCCTCCTTCTTCGCCGTGTGCAGGCGGTGCAGGATCGCGTAGCGGTTGCTTCCGGACAAGGTCTTGAAGAAGGCGGCCGCTTTCTTGTTCTTCTTCAGTGCCGCTTCCAGGTCCGGCGGCACAGTGATCGTCCGTGCGGGCGCATAGGCCCTCTCCCATTGCCCATTCGCTTTGGCGCGTTGAACGGCGGCAAGCCCCGCTGGCAGCATGAGCTTCGCCTTGATCAGCGCTTGAACCTTCTTGTTGACCTCGCTCCAGATGCTGCGCGGTGTGCGCGGAACGAACTTCTGGAGGAAGAACGAAGCATCGAAGCTCTTCTTGATGGCATCGATCCAACCATGGCAGAGCGCTACTTCCAGCGCTTCAGCATAGGTGACAGAAAGCGCACCGCTGTCCTTCTTCCCGATCTTGATGTAGATACCTGGTGAGATCGCGCCGTGCTGGCTAAGCCATGCGTCCCAAGCTTGCGCGCTCTCGAAGGCGATGATCGGCCGGTCGTCGGGGATGGATGGTGCTTGCTTCTTCATGGCAGAGTTCGACTCGCTCGGTTACTTCTTCTTGTCACCTTTTGCCGCTCGCTTGGCGATCAATGGTCTTTTGATGTCGCGCAGCACATCCTTGCCCACCCAGCGTTCGGTGGTATTCCCGCTTGCGGCAAGTTCCTCCGCCAGTTCGATGGTGGCATCACGCAGGGCCGTGCTCCGCCCCGCGATGCCGCGCAAGGCCCAACTCACACCCTTCTTCACGAAGTTGCGCTCGTCGTTCGCTGCGCTGCGGATCAGCGGGAAGCACGCGAGGAACGGCTTATCATCGCTCTTCTTGTCGTGCAACGCCACGCTGGCCAGCAACGCGAAAGCCGCGCGTTTCTCGAATTCGTTCTTCCGCTTCGCCCATTGCTTCACCTTGGTGAATGCATGCGGGGTCTTGTCGAAAAGCACGAAGCAGACGGTGTCGCAATCGGCCCAGTTTTCAAAGTCACGGCACCAACTGTCCATCATCGCCGGTGTGGTGAGCTTCGGATCGGCGACAAAGGCCGCGAGCGCCTTGGCCTCATACCAGCCGCTCTTCCACAGCGCTTGCGCAAAAGCATGGTCGGTGCCGATGATCTTGGCCAGCTTCTTCACATCGGGCATGGACGTGCCGAACGCTTTGTCCGTGTGGATCGCGAAGCGCGTACCGAGCTGCTCGCGATAGCGCACCGTGCCCTGCGCTTCGAGCCAGGCCAGCGCGGACTTCACATCATGTTGGGCAGTGCGTTCGTTCTTCATCGGATCAGCCGATCACCCAGTTCAACTCCGTGCGATAATCCTTCGGATCTTCCACTTCTGCCGGGTTGTCCAAGTAGCACTCCCAGAAGCGTCCGCTTTCCGCGATCTTCTGCTCACGCACCCATGCTTGCAGCTCGCCCCATGCACGCCCCAGTTCTTCATACGGGCCGTGATAGACGGAGCGCACGACCTTCTCCGCGGGCAACGTGCCACTGACCACACGCCCCATCGGCTTGATAGCCTTCACCACCGGGAAGCCCAGCTCAAAGTCGAACGTGTCCGACGGACGGCGATGATGGTAGGAGAACATCGGACCGGTGGGTTGCACACCTTGGTCCTTCAAAGCTTTCATGATCTCCTGTATCGCCGGGTCCATGTATCTCGGCATATCGCGACCAGGGATCACGAGGTGGATCACGGCGGTGTGCAGTGCTTGCGTTGTGATGACTTCAGGCTTGGTGTTCATGTGATCGGGTAGTTCGTTCAGTATGCTGCTTTTCGGGTACGTTGATGCAGGTAACCACCCAGCCAGACCGAAGGGATCGCGGTCACCACCAGCGCGAGGGGATACCAAAGCGGACCACCGGCGGGGCTCATGGCATGCCATGCGACGATGCCCAGCAAACTGAGCGTTTGCCCGATGCATGCGAGGATCCACACATGCTTCATGGGTCTTGCAGGAGCGATGTGCGCGGTGAGATAGCCGCCTAGCATTTGGAAAGCGAACCGGTAAGCGGTAGCGAGCACGAAGAGGCCATCCGACATCACCTCGCCCACGGGCGGGAAGACATTCGTGGCGTGCAGGATGGCATCCGTGGCCATGGATAGCAACGCAGCGATGAGCAGGCCGGCGATCACCGCCCACACGCCCGTTCCGGTCCGGTTCTTCATCTCGATGGTGTTGATGGTGGTCATTGGGTTGTGAGATAGGTGTCCAAATTGCTGTAGAGCGCTTCCATACCGCTGGCCATGGGGCTGGCGAGTGAAGAATCGCGCGCGGTCATCGTCGGGTACAGGATGGTCATCGTCATCACGGTGGTCTTCCCTTTTTCCGTGAACTCGATCGTTACCAATGCTTCACCGGCATACCACGGCTCATCGAACAACTCCGTGCTAACGATGCGCTCCGGGCGCTTCACTTCGATGTATGCGCCGCCAATGCCCATTTCTTCACCGGCACCGTTGGTACAGACCCATCGGTACTTTCCGCCCGCTCGCAGATCGATCTCACAGAAGGTGAGCCTCCAATCTTTTGGGCCGTGGAACCATTGCTTCATCATGTCCGGTCTGCTCATCGCATCGAATACGAGTTCGCGCGGAGCGTTGAAAGTGCGGGTGATCCGGATGGACCGTTCGCCACTTGGCGCGATCTGCAATGCGTTGCCCATCACTTCACGGTATTGAGGTAGCTCTCCAGCTTGTCGAATGTACCTGCCCATCCCAGGTCCGTGCTGGACCTGATGCTCGCGAAGAACGCCTCCTCCTCCGGGGTGGACATGTATGGACTCCACTTCACGGTCATGCGTGTCCTGCTATCCCCTAGGTCCTCGAACGTGATCTCGCTCAGCACCTGCCTCGGCCACAAGGGCAATTCGGGGTGAAAGCCGAGCTCTTCGTTCTCATCGCAAAAGCTCTGGATGTAGGCCAACTTTTCGATCGGATCGATCTCGGTGTAGATGATCCTTCCCCGCATGTAGATATTCCCATCCTTGTCGTATTGGCTGGAGAGGTATTCGCCCCCCACGCGGAAGTCCATACGGTTCACACGGGCCGTGAAGCCCGGCGGGGAGAACCACGAACCGATACTGTCGGCTTCAGTGTTCGCTTTCCAAACAAGCTCGCGAGGAGCGTTGAATGTCCGGCTTACGATGTGGGGCGCTGTAGTTACCATGTTGAACATAAGTTGAGGGTGAAAAGGAATGAGGGTTGTGGCATCCGCTATGGATCGGCAACTCAGCTGCCCAGTGCCTTGACCAAGTACGCATCCAGTTTATCGAAGGCATTCTTCCAGCCCTCGTTCATGCCGCTACGTGCACTGTCGAACGTGGCGAGTTCCTCCGCGCTGGAACCTTGCACCGGCAGCCAGGTAATGGTCAATCGCGTGCGGTCGTTGCCCAGATCCTCGAAGCGCATATCCCAATGCATCACCTTCGGCCATGAGGGTGCCATGGGATGCGCGGTGATGTTACCCTGCTCATCGCTGAAGCTGTTCAGCACATCGATATGATGCTTCGGCTCGATGCGCAGGTAGGTCATCTTGCCCCACATCGAGAGTGTTCCATCCGAACCGCGTTGGGCATAGTGATAGAAGCCGCCTTCGCGGAAGTCCATGCTTTGGGTGTGGCCGACGGTCCCTTCGGAACCGAGCCATTTCTCCATGTGCGCGGCGCTGGTGTTCGCATCCCAGACCAGGTCGCGGGGCGCGTTGAATTCGCGTGAGACCACATAAGGCTTCACTGCGGTGGTAGGCTTCATAGCAGGTGTTGCCATATTCATTTGTGCGTTGTGCAGTTTGTTGCTGTCGATCAAAGGGTCCGTTCGGCGAGCAGTTCATCAAGTTGGTCCATGCCCATGGTGAAGCCGCCCTTAAAGCCCATTTCGAGGAGCTTGTCAACGTCTTGGGCTGAGTTGAAATGAAGAAGGATGCGCACGAGGGTGGTCCCATCCTTTTCATCGAAGCTGTTCTCCCAGCGCACTTGGGGCTTCAGCTCGCTGGCCACGCCTTGTTCATCGCAGAAGGAATCGCTGCCTGCATAAAACGACTTCGGCCGGATCGTTTCGTAATCGAAAAAGCACCAATGCCGATCGCCTTCCGGCCCTTCCATGCAATACAGCCAGCGTCCGCCTTCTCGGAAATCGAGTTGCTTGATCACGCACCGGTATGGTCTCGGCGCCCACCATTGGCAGAGGATGTCGGCTTCGGTCCATGCCGCCCACACGCGGTCCAACGGTGCGTTGAAGGACCGCTCCACAGTGATGGACCGCTCGTCCTTTTCAACTACAAAAGTGAAAAGTGCTTCCTTATTCATGGCTCAATGGGTTGGGGTTTGTTCTTGGATGTTGTTCAAAGCATGTTATGCCTGTTGGGCAATTCCAGGGACGCTGCCAGGAGGTCGGCGACATCATAAAGGCGCATCTCCCAGAGGTCATCGATGCCCATAGCGAAAACAGAGGCCAGTTCGAACGGAGGACTCATGCGCAACTCGACATGGACTTCGGAAACGTTCCGCGAGTGCTGAAGGATCAGGATCCTTACATCGACCGAAAAGCCTTTGATGCGCTCCTTCATCTGTACTTCCCCGGGTTCCGATAGAAGGAGAGGCTCGATGTTGCTCCTTCCATCCACATTGGACCAAGCAGCCCGTTGATCGGGATCCAGGATGATCCGTTGGACACGATCCACGGACGCGGGCAGCAGCCGACGGATCCGATGCGAGCACGCGGTTTCCACCACGCTCATCATCGCATCGACCGGTACCGTGTTATCCTTTAACAAGGTGTTCATCCGTTCGTGCGGTTCTCCGTCACGTAAGTGTCCAAGCGGGCCAGTGTCTGCTTGCCTCCCTCAACAGCGCCGTATTCCTTCGTAACGAAGTCGCGCACTTCCTTGCTGTTGAAGACCGATCGCATGGTGACGCGGGTACCGCCATCGATCTCATCCAGCGTGATGCTGGCCTTGAACATCACCTTGCCGTCATCGCCTCCATGATCATGAAGCATGCGCAGAGGCCTCACGATCTCGGTGAAGTGTACCAGGTTCGCATAGTCGCGGCCGTCAGGGCCGTGCATGACGAAGATCCAATCGCCGCCTGCCTTGAATTCGAACACTTTCGTCGTCAGCGTGAAGCCGTTCGGCCCCCACCATTGGGCAAGTGCATCTGGATCGGTGAACGCATTCCATACCAGTTCACGCGGTGCATTGATGATGCGCGTGGTGATGATCTCGCGGTCCGTGGTGTCCGTGACGGATCCTGTCTCAACTTTTCTTGCGTCCATTGGCTGTGCGTGGTTTTGCGGCCTTTTTTTCCTTGGCCTGTACTTCCTTCAGGTATGCGTCCAAGCGATCGAAGCGGGCCTCCCACATGGCGCGGTACTGCTCCACCCAATCCGAGGCGGCCTCCAATGGCGCGGCTTCCAGCTTACACGGCCGCCATTGCGCCTCCTTCCCCCTTGAGATGAGATTCGCCCGCTCCAATACTTTGAGGTGCTTGCTGATCGCGGGCATGCTCATGCTGAATGGCGCCGCCAGTTCAGAAACGGATGCATCACCCTGCGATAAACGGGAAAGGATCGCACGACGCGTGGGATCGGCGAGTGCTTGGAATGTGGAACTGAGACGATCTGGAGCAAGCATGGGGCAAATGTATATAACCGTTTGGTTAAATACAGTGCTAGGGAAAATAATTGTCCGGTGCCTTCTTCGATCGAGGACGCACTGCTCTGCCTTCAGCCTTGTCTACCTTGCCGAAGCCATCGTTCATGTGCCATGCGGAAACTGCTTCTCTTCCTTCTCCCCTGCCTGTTGATCGCCACCGCGAGCGCACAGGACACGCGCATGAGCGAGCGCGCCGCGAAGGAGGCCGTGCGCCGCATCGTGCAATACTCCGGGCTCACACCGAACTTCACGGTGCGTGAAGACCCGAGTGTTCGTACGGCTGTCGCATACATCAAAGGCCATGAGCGCGTGATCGCTTACAACCCGGCATTCATCACCACCGTCCTTGATTCCAGCAAGACAAACTGGGCCGCCATCAGCATCCTCGCACATGAGATCGCGCATCACCTGTTGGGCCATACCCTGGATCCCTCCGCGCTTCGCCCCGGAGATGAGCTGGCGTGCGACCGCTACTCCGGCTTCATCCTATTCTCCATGGGTGCCACGCTGGAGGAAAGTTTGGCGGCGATCGAAGTCGCGGGGGATCCGCACGGCACATGGAGCCATCCACCAAAGCATGCGCGCTGCGCCGCGATCGAGCAAGGCTGGGAGGAGGCCAAGCGCTTGCGGGAAGGCGCGAAGGATGCACCGATCATGCTGAATGATGACTTCCAATTCGTGGTGCGCTTCGTCGGCGACCACAACACCTACTACGTGGACCGATCGGGTGAGCTCGTCTGGTTCGACGCCCAGGCCGAGCCGATCGCCTTCGGCAGCTTCGCCCGGTCAACAGGGACCGACGGGGTCTATCAATTGAGTTGGGAAGGACAGCCCTTTTTCGTTGATCGCAACAACGCCATCTGGCGGCGCGGTGAACACGGCCTGCAGACCATCGTTGGCCGCATAGAGCCGTATGCGAAGCCCTGATGGACCTATCCTTCGATGCGCTTGAGCAGTGTCTTACCCGTCCGTTCGATCACCCCCGTCACCAGCGCGTTGCCCATAAGGAAAGCGCGGCGACTGTCGGATGCACCTTCCGTGTGCCCATCAGGGAACATGTTTAGCCGCTCGATCTCCACCGGAAGGAGTCGTCGCAGCCTGCCATCGGACATGCGCACCACATGCTTGAATCGCGATGGTGTCGCACCGCCTTCACCGGTAATGATGGTGCGCGACGGCTTGTCCAACGCATCCGGGAAGACCATCGCGCCCTCCGCGTAATTGTATGTGAATCCGCTCGCCTTGTTCGTCCGCTTCTCCTTCTTGCCGCCCTTCAGATAGGTCCATTCCTTCAACTGCTTTTCAGGAATGAAGAATTCCTCCGGCACCTTGTTCTCCGGCACAAGGACATCGCGCAAAAGTGTTCTTGGACCGGTATGATCGGCCGCCACATCCTGGGTGAAGATCTTCCGATCGATCATGAGGCCCGCGTTACCAAAGGGGCTTGTACCGCCTGTCGCGCCTTTGTTGAAGCGTTCGGTGATGTCCGCCAGATCGCCTTCGATCTTGAATGAGGTGACACCCTCCTTCTTTGCCGTCGCGGGAAATGCCTCAGCGAAAACCCCGGTGTCGTGCAGCCATTCCGGCGCGCCCTTCATGCTCATGGCCGCTTTACTGATGGCTGTGGAGGAGTGATAACCCAAAAAGAAGACGCGCCGCCTGCGTTGCGGCATGCCATAGTCCGCTGCGTTGATCACGCGCCATTCCACGATGTAGCCCAGGTCCGCGAGCGAGGCCAGCATCACCGCAAAGTCGCGCCCACGTTGCTTCGCAGGAGACTTCAACAAGCGGTCCACGTTCTCCAGGAAGAGGAAGCCCGGACGCTTGTTCTCGAGGATGCGGTGGATCTGCCACCAGAGCACGCCCTTCTTTCCGGCCAATCCATCCGCCTTGTTCAGCGTGCGGGCCACGGAATAGTCCTGGCAGGGAAAGCCACCCACAAGCAAGTCATGCGCGGGGATCGCATCCAGTGGCACGGTGCTTATATCCGTGTTGCTGTGGCCTTCCTTGCCGAAGCGGGCCGCGTAGATCTCCGAGGCCTGCTGCTTCTTGGTGCTCGGCTCCCACTGGTTGCTCCACACGGTGCGGAACCGTTTCGAGGCGCGCTCAAGCCCGATGCGGAATCCGCCCACGCCAGCGAAGAGTTCGACCACGCGCACGGGATCGGAAGGCGGTCTCTTCGGCATGGGCCAAAACTATCCGGGGCTTCAAGCCCGTTTGCGCCCGCACTGTGGCGTTATGAACAGCGGATCCCGGAAAGGCTCAGTCCAGCTTGTCGATGCTCGTCTCGATCTCCTCACTGAGGTTCTTCCATTGCGCCGCATCCCCGCTGACGGCCAGCGCGGTCTCCTTGATCTTCGAGCGTCCGAAGCCCAGCACCTGTTTCCAAGAGATGTGCGGCGGAAAGGAGACCTCGCCTCCGCTCACCACCGCATCGATGATGAAAGGCTTCGTGGAGCGCTTCGCCATTTCCACTGCGGCCTCGATGTCCTTGGCATGTTCCACGCGCACGCCATCGCCTCCACAAAGCTTTGCGAAGTCAGCGAAATTCGGATTGAACTGCTTCAGCGCACCATACTGCGGCGCAAGTCCGGCCTCTTCCATCTCCAGCTTCACGAAACCCAGTTCGCTGTTGTTGAAGACGATGATCTTGATCGGCAGCTTGCGTTCCACAGCCGTGAGAAAATCCTGCATGCCCATGGTGAAAGAGCCATCACCGACGAGGCCCCAGACCTCCCTCTCCGGGTACAGCGCCTGCGCGCCGATCGCCGAAGGCAGGCCCACGCCCATGGAGCCGTGATTGAAGGAACCAAGGATGCGGCGCTCGCCGTGGAAGGAGATGTTGCGCACGGCCCAGATGGCGGCGGTGCCGGTCTCGATGGTGAAGATGGCGTCGCTCGATGCTTTCTGTCCGATGGCGCGCGCGAAGATCTGTGGGTGCAGTGGCTCGTGCTCCTCCTTCGGATCGGCATCGCGCAGCATCTGGTCCTTCCACTTGTCGAAGGCGGTCATCAATGCCGAGCGGAATGCATTGTCCTTCTTCTCCTGCACCATGTCCAGCAGGCGCGTCACGGTTGCTTTCACATCGCCGTGGACACCAACATGCACCGGCGTCCGGTTGCCGATGTTCTCCAAGCGCGTATCCACTTGGATGGTCTCCGTACCGTGCGGCAGAAAAGTGTCGTAAGGGAAGTCCGTACCGAGCATCAACAGCCTGTCGGCCTTCATCACGGCGTGGTATCCGGGAGGATCGCCGATGAGGCCCGTCAGCCCCACTACGCCAGGCGTATCGTGATCGAAGACATCGGCAGCGCGGAAGGTGTGAACGATGGGCGCCTTCATCTTTTCCGCCAAGCGAAGCACTTCTTCGCGAGCGCCGTGGCAACCGGCACCGGCGAGGATGGTGACGCGCTTGCCCGCGTCCAACGAGGCTGCGGCCTTACGCAATGAATTCTCACCGGGAACGAGCACCGCATCAGAGACCGGGACCGGACCGACGAACCGCTCTCCTGCCGCCTCCATCGCCGCAACATCCGCGGGCAGTTCGATACGGCATACGGCACCTTCAGCTAATGCAATTCGGATAGCGCGCAGGATCTGCCGTGGCGCTTCCTCCGGTGTCCGGATGATGGCCTGATACGCGCACACATCATCGAACATCTTCTTCAGGTCCACTTCTTGGAAGTAGTTCGTGCCTTGCTGCACCGTGGGCACTTGGCCGGTGATGGCGAGCACAGGCGTGCGTTCCTTCTTCGCGTTGTAAAGACCGTTGATCAGGTGCAGCGCACCCGGCCCAACGGTACCGGCACATACTGCCAACCGGCCGTTCAGCGCGGCCTGCGCGTATGCCGCGTAACCGGCGGTCTCCTCGTGGCGCACGGTGATCCATTCCACCTTGTCCTGCTGTCGGATGGCATCCACAAAGTGGTTCAGTGCATCGCCGGTCAGGCCGAATACCTGCGTGACACCAACGTCGGTGAGGATCTTCAACAACTGATCTGAAACGTTCATGGATGGTGGAGGGATGAATGGTTGTCGCCGAAGCTATGCCTGTGCAGGGAGGATCAACAAGCGAACGGAGGACAATGTTCCGTACCGATCAACTGGAGTGGCCGGACATGTTCGATCCGGTCAGGTTCAGGCCCACCACACCGACGATGATGAAGGCGAACCAGAGGATCTGCACCCCGCTCAGCGCCTGCTTGAACCAGAAAGTGTCGATCAGCTTTGCGATCACCAGTGCCACGGCCGTCCATACCGCATAGGCCGTGCTGGCGGGAATGGTGCGCATGGACATCGAGAGGAAGATGACATTGCCCGCTCCGAAGACCGCGTAGCCGAGAAAGGGCAGCAACGCTTTCGCTTGCAGCGGATCGCTGAACAGACTGCCCCAGTCTATGGCCTTCAATGCCGCCAGGTCCATGAACTTCACGGAGTACAGCCAGAGGGCCGAGCTGAGGGATGCGCAGAGGAGATAGATCCAACTGATGTTCATGGGCATTGTTATGAAGGCGCGCAAAGGACGGTCGATCCGGCCGAAGTTCACGCCACCGTCGACAGGTCGCCATTTTACCTTTGAAGCCCAAAATTCACGATCCCCATGAAAGCCAGACTCCGCTATCCCTCCGATGCACCGGGCGTTTACAAGGCCATGCAGACGCTGGAAGACCACATGCACACCGCTTCCATCGAAGAGCCGCTGATGCACCTGGTTAAATTGCGTGCCTCGCAGATCAACGGTTGCGCCTTTTGCCTGGACATGCACTGGAAGGACCTGCGCGCGATCGGCGAAACGGAGCAACGCCTCTACTCCCTCGATGCGTGGCGCGAATGCCCTTGGTACAGCGACCGCGAACGTGCCGCGCTGGCGTGGACGGAAGCGGTGACACTCGTTTCCAAGGACCAAGTGCCGGATGCCGTATATGAAGCGGTGCATCCACACTTCAGCGATACCGAGTTGGCGGACCTCACCTTCGTGATCGCAACGATCAATGCGTGGAACCGCTTGTCCATCGCGGGACGCGTGGTGCCCGGCGGGTACAAGGCCAAGCCGCGGGTGTGATCGACATCAGCGACAAAGGCCATGGTGGACGCGACTTCACCTGCGCCGACCTCGAAGGGCATCTGTAGAGCTTCGGCTCGTATGATCCGTGGGCGCATTCTGCGCAGGAAGGGTGAGCATCCGGGCGGATACCTTCGCCCATTCCCATGCTGAACCTCGATTTCTCGACCATCCCCACCCTCACCACGAAGCGCTTGGTCCTTCGCGCCATCACCGAGGCGGATGCCCCGGCAGTATTCGCGCTGCGCTCCGACCGGCAGACCATGGCGCACATCCCACGTGCGGTCGCGATCACCTTGGCTGATGCCATGGAACACATCACGCAGATCCATGCAGACCAACGCGAGGAGAAGATCCTCGCATGGGCGATCACGAAGGCCCCTTCAACTGAATTGATCGGCATCGTTTGTCTGCTGCGAATGAAGAAGGAGAACTTCAGGACCGAACTTGGTTATGCACTCATCCGCCCCCACTGGGGCCAGGGGATCATGAGCGAAGCGGTGGAGGCCATTGTTCGCCATGCCTTCGACACACTACACTTTCATAGTATCGAGGCTGGCATAGACCCATCCAACACGGGTTCGATCCGCGTTCTGGAACACAACGGATTCACGCAGGAGGCGCACTTCCGCGAGGACACCTTCCACAACGGTGCCTTTAACGACACGCTGATCTATGCACGCCTCAACGGCAGGGACAGCTCGCACTTGGGAAACTCCGGTCCGTTCCAGACCGCTACCCTTTCACACGCAAATGAGGCCATTGCCCATCGCTGGTTCGCGGCCTTCAACGCGCACGACCTCGAGCAACTACTCGCACTCTATGCTGATGATGCGGAACATTTCAGCCCGAAGTTGAAAGTGCGCCGACCGGAAACGAAGGGACTCGTAAAGGGGAAGGAAGAACTGCGTTCGTGGTGGCGCGATTCATTCGAACGCCTGCCCAGCCTGAAGTATGAAGTGCTCACGTTGACGGCCAACGCCGAGCAGGTCTTCATGGAATACCTCCGGCATGTGGAAGGTGAAGAAGACCTGCGCGTCGGTGAAGTGCTGGTCATCAAGGACGGGTTGATCCAGTCCTCACGCGTCTACCACGGTTAATGTCACTCACATGGAGCGGTCCCTAACGCGCACATAAGGGAGTTTCAGCACCGTGTTGTTGGGAAGCGGATCCACGAGACGCAGTATGCCTGAGCGATCGTTGACCACCGCCTTCTTGTCGTCCACGGTCATATCGCTATGCGCGCGAAGGATGTTGATCCGCGGCGCACTGACCCGTGTAGCGATATAGAATCCAGGATTCCACCAACCGATGTTGGACACATTGAGTTGCCCACCGGTGTAGTAGATCACCGGTGCCTTCTGCGGACCGTTCCAGTAGACGTTCTCCAACTCCACCACAGCCTTGGTCGGCATGTTCACATAAATGGAGGCCTTGCGCACTTGGTGCTCGATGTGAAAGTCGGAGAGCATAAAGGACTTTACCACAGAGTTGGTCGCAGGCCGACTCTCATCGCCATCGAGCGTGGCGGAGAGAAAGACGTCATAGTCCACAGGTGATCCCTCGGAAATGCAATTGGTCATGCGCACGCCGCCGCTGTTGAGAATGGTGTAGGCATTGGCCGTGGTCTGCGATGCGTACACCCGGCATTGATCGAGCACCGAACTGTTGCACTGGCTGTTCGTGCCGGTGGCGCCCTTCCAATCGCCTTGGCGCAGCATGATGCCCTGATACTTCGGGTTGGTAACGAGGATGTTGCTCAAGCGTGCCATCAGGCAGAAGCGCAGGTCGATAGCGGCCTGTGACTGCGATACGAGTTCGCAATTCTCCACCACACTGTTCAAGGTGGCCTGCAGGTCGATCGCCTTGCGCCCCCCGACGATCTGACCGAAATCCTTGATCACGTAGCGGCTCGCGGTGCGCTTCATCGCATCGCCCATGTCGACCACAGGGTCGGTGAAGCCATTGGATGGCGCTCCCAGTGTGAGCGTGCAGCCCTTGCCATCGATGATCAGCAGCCGCGCAACGGGCAGCACGATGTCGCCCGAACTGCGGTATTTCGCTGCTGCGGAAAAGGAGATGTAGGTGGCGTCGGCAGGGAGCTTCGCGAAGAACGCGCCCACATCACTCCCTGCCGGCACCACATATTCCGTGGCGCGCGCAGTGCCGAGAAGGGACAGTCCGGCAGCGCAAAGCAGGAGGCGGGAAGCGATCATGAGCTGTGATTTCGGGAACAAAGCTACTGTCGCTGCATGGCCGCTACCTTGTGGGCGTGCTGCATTTGGACCTCCCCTCCTTTCCGGTGTTGGCCACGCCGCGCCTCAGCCTGCGCGCACTCACCATGGCGGATGCCGCCGCGCTCTTTCGCCTGCGATCGGACCCGCGAGTGATGCACCACATTCCAAAGCCACTCTTCTTCAAGAGCGATGAGGCGGTCGGACTGTTGCGGGATTTCCAACGGGCATATGAAGCGCATGAGGCGATCATGTGGGCCATCACCGTGCAAGGTTCCGCGGAAGCAAGCGGCATCGTCGGATACTGGCGCATCATGGCGGAGCACCACCGCGCGGAGATCGGCTACTTCCTCGACCCGGACCTGTGGGGACAGGGCCTGATGACCGAGGCGGTGAAAGCCGTGCTGGATTTCGGCTTCGGCCCGGTGGGATTGCACAGCGTGGAGGCCGCAACGCATCCGAGCAACATCTCCTCCATGCATGTGCTGGAGCACACCGGTTTCGTGCGCGAGGGCTACTTCAAGGAGAACATCCGCGCGAACGGCGAGTTCGTGGATTCGGTGGTGTACTCGCGGCACGAGCCACCCAAGCGCAACCCTCTTCCGCGCTAGTGGCTCACCCGTTCGCACGATGGGGACACGTCGGCCAGGCCCCAACATTCCTCAAAGGCAGAAGCCCCGCTCACCTTCCGGTGGCGGGGCTTCTGCCCAAGTTGTGCGCTTCAGTACTTCACCACGCGGCCGGTGCGGAAGCTTCCGTTGGAGCGCAGGATGAACGTATAGACCCCAGGGTCATAAGCGGAAAGGTCAATGACCGCATCACCTTGCACTTGGCTCTTCGACACCAAGCCACCATCCGCACGGATAATGGACAGGTCGGACAGCTTAGAGACCTTGATGGTCAACTTGCCGGTCGTCGGGTTGGGATAGGCTTGCAGGACGCCCGTTGCTGCGACGGGGCGGATCCCCGCTGACGACCCGAGGTCCAACCGGAAAGCGAACGGGGAGAATGTGGAATTATCGATACCGTAGCCAGCAACGTACTTGCCGTTGGGCGAAATGCAACTGGCCCCGGATGCCTGTTGGTCACCGAGAGTGATGCCGAGTACCTCCGTCATGTACGTGTTCAAGTTCTGCAAGCCCCCGGCAGCGGTCCAGATGAATGGCGTTTGCGGATCGCCCCAGAGTTCCCCATCAAACCATCCCACCACCACGGAAGCATCCGCACTCATACCGGCCACATAGCCGGTACCGGTAAGGGGGAGCTGGCCCAAGTTGATGACGCCGGAGCCTTCGCTCCAGATCCAGGGCTGGCCGCTGTTGGCATAATCGCCGTATCCCCCGATCCATGCGCCATCAGCGGAAACAGCGCTGCACTCACCCATCTGGTTGTACTCATCCGTGGAGTCGCCCGAAGCGTCAAGCAGGAGGTATTGATTGGGGAAGTATCCACCGGCCGGGTTCTTTCTCCATACCGCGGATTTCCACGGGCCATTGAAGTCCTGCCAGCCGACAACGACGCTGGCATCCGCGTTCACGGCGTTGGCCCGGGTGCTTCTGCCGAAGAAGAGCGTGCCGAGGTCCATCACACCGTGGGTCTGATCCACCGCGATGGCATGTGTGTAGGCATAGTTACCTGTGGTGTCCGCCCAGGAATTGCCGACCACGGTAGTGCCGTCACCCGAGATGGCGTAGCCACCGCTCACCGTGTTATCCACCGGAAAACCGAGATCCCCGAAGAGCGTCCACTGGCCGGTAGTGCGATCATACCGTGACAATGCGGCGCCTTGACTGCCCACGCTGGTCCCGGAAATGAAATTGCCATCGGTAGAGAACCGGGCCTGCCCTCCAGCCCCGTCGCCGGGCGCCATGCCTCCGATGTCTTCCGTGGTCTGGAGATCGGGGTTCCAAATGGAATAGGGTCCGGCTTGTTGGCCATATCCCGCTACCATGCCGTCGTTCGCCACGCCGGTTGTCGCAAACGCATCAGGCCTTGTGATGTACTGCGCCCGCATGGTGTTCAGTGAAAGCGAAGCCGCTATGAGCAGGAGGGTAGTTGGTTTCATCATTTTGTTTTTTTGAACGGGTTTTGGAGTATCAGTCGCATCACCAATCACCGCGGAAAAGATGCGCTCGGGGGACAATGATCCATTGAACAAACGGGCCGACCGGATGATCGTGAATTGGTCCCCGAGAAGCAAAGAAGCCCCGCGCACTTCCAATTGCGGGGCTTCTGTTGGCTCGGCGCGTATCAATATTTCACCACACGACCCGTGCGGAAACTTCCGTTGGAGCGCAGGATGAACGTATAGACCCCAGGATCATAAGAAGAGAGGTCAATGACCGCATCACCTTTCACTTGGCTCTTCGATACCAAGCCACCATCCGCACGGATAATGGACAGGTCGGACAGCTCGGAGACCTTGATGGTCACGTTGCCGGTTGTCGGATTGGGATAGACCTGCAGGTCGGAGGTCGCTGCGACAGCGTGGATGCCTGTGGTCATCCCGAGGTCCAAACGGAAGGCGAACGGGGCGAAGGTGTTGTCATCAACGCCGAACCCGGCGATATACATGCCGTTGGGCGAAATGGAATTGGGCACGTTCACATGCGACGAACCGGTGCTGATGCCGAGCACATTCGTCACATAGTCATTGAACTCCTGCAGCCCACCGGCAGCGGTCCAGATGAACGGGGTCCGTGGCATGCCAAAATCCATTGCGTCGAACCAGCCTACAACGACGGAACCATCGGCACTCATAGCGGCTACTTTACCGGTACCGGTATTGGGAAGCTGACCCAGGTTGATGACGCCAGTGGCTTCGCTCCAGATCCAGGGTTCTGCATTGTTGGCGAAGTCGCCGTACCCACCGACCCATTGGCCATCGGCCGAAACAGCGGAGCACTGCCCCATCTGGTTCATCTGGTCCGTGGAGTCTCCCGCAGCATCGAGCAGGATGAACTCATTGGGGAAGTATCCACCAGCCGGGTTGGTTCTCCATATAGCGGATTTCCACGGTCCATTGAAGTCCTGGTATCCGACGATCACACTGGCATCCGAGTTCACGGCATTCGCACGGGTGCTCTTGTGCGTGTACAGCGATCCCAGGTCAATTACCCCGTTGGTGTTCACCGCGACCGCATGCGCGTAGGCAAAACCAGGGTCATTTGCCCAGGAATTGCCGACCACGGTAGTGCCATCGCCCGAGATGGCGTAGCCACCGCTTACGGTACCATCCACCGCATAGCCGAGGTCACCGTAGAGTGTCCATGCGCCGGTGGTGTTATCATATCGCGACAATGCGGGTCCTTGACTGCCCGTGCTGGTGCCGGAAAGGAAATTGCCATCGGTGGAGAATTTGGCCAGCCCGCCTGCTCCGTCACCTGGCGACACACCCCCGATGTCTTCCGTGGTCTGGAGATCCGGGTTCCAAATGGAATAGTTGCTTGCCTGACTGAGATATCCCGATACCATGCCGTCGTTCGACACGTCGTTGGGCGAATACGCATCAGCGCGTGTAATGAACTGCGCCATCGCCGTGTTCAGTGAAAGCGAAGCCGCTATGAGCGCGAGAGTAGTTGGTTTCATCATCGTGTTTTCTTTCGAACGGGTTTCAGAGTTTCAGTGTGATCGGTCTGCCTGGTCTTTAGTTTGTCCAGGTTCTCCAAGAGGTTCTGCCACGCTTCGGCCTCGTCCTTCATCTTCTGGTGGAGTTGCTCGAGACGTGCGAGCTCGTCCGGCGGAAGAGGGGGATTTTCGGGAGCGGTCAAAGCAGAAATATTGGATGGGGCGAAAGGTGCGGACTGAAATTCAGGTCAGGCCCGAATGCTCCATTACATCATCGCCACATGCCCGGGCGGAGACCTTACACAATCGATACAACGGGAAGAAAAGGACCTTACAGTCGCGATACAGAACAACACGACCTACTGATCCAGAGGACGTTGAAGAAAGGTCCCGGAAACGCTCAAATGGACAGCAGGAAATCGATCAAATGCACATCCTCCCCATCGATCTGGAGCTTCTTGCGCAGCCGCGATCGCGCCACCGTGATGCTGTTCACGGTCTGGTGCGTGATGGCGGAAATGTCCTTGGTGGACATGTTCAGCCGGAGGAATGCACACAGCTTCCGCTCGTTGGGCGTCAGCATGGGGAACCGCTCCTGCAGGGTCTGGTAGAAGGTTGAATGGACCCGCGTGAAATGGGCCTCGAACTCCTGCCAGTTGTGTTCGTCCTGGCTCGCTTGAAGATCATGAATAATGTCCTGCACGATCTTCTGGTTCTCTTGCCGGAAGGTCGACTTCGCCTTGAGTAGCCGCTCTACAATGTGCGCAATGAGCTCATTCTTCTTCAAGAGGAACAAAGCATTGGCGGTGAGCTCCCGGTCCTTAGACCCCAGACTTTCCTGCAGGTTGATCTGTTCGGCCTCGAGCTTCTCGCTTTCCAAACGGAGCTTCTCCTGTACCAGCGCACTGTTCCGCACCCGGGCACGCATCACCTTGAAGAATAGAAAAGCGATGAGGAGAAGAAGGACCAATGCGGTAGCGAGCGCGATATTCAGGATGCGCTGCCGTGCGTTCTCCGCATCCTTGCGCCTGGCCTCAAGCTCGAATACCTTCTTCTCCTTGTCGCGGCGGAATTTGTCCTCCAACCGGGCGATCGTTGTCTTGGCCCCTGCACTGTACAGGGTGTCATTCAATGCTTTGAATTCGCGGAAGGCACCCAATGCCTTCCGGTATTCCCCCAGTGTGTCGTACGTGGTTGAAAGCGACTCCAAGGAAATGACCATCGATGCAGGGCTGTCCACCGAGCGTCCGAGCGCGAGCGCCTGCTCGAAATGTCCGCGCGCGGCCTCGAAATGGCCCATGAGCGCCTGGTTCTTTCCCAGGTTGTTCAGCACCTGCGCCTGCCCGCGCACATCGTCGGTCTGCTGGCGCACCGCGAGGGCCTGCAGGAAATACTGGTCGGCCAGGTCGTGCTTGCCCATTTCCATGTAGCAGATGCCGATGTTGTTGTTCAGCGCGCTCTCATAGCGCGGATTGTTCAACGACCGGTTCATCGCCACGGCCTGCTGGAAATAGGGCAACGCCGTCGCGTAGTCCGATCGCTGGATATAGCCGCCGGCGATGTTGTTGAATGCACGGACCTTCCTGCTGTCCAGTTGCTGGGGCGTCAGCGCATCATGCGCCGCATCGAGCATGCTCAAGGCATCATTGAACCGGACAACACTTTTATCAAAGTCGTGGAGGTCGAAATACAGCATGCCGATCTTCAGCTGCAGGTCCGATCTGGCAAGGATGAGCGAGGTATCCGCATCCTGCTTTCCGGGCACCTCATCGATCATCAGTTGCGCCCGTTGATAGGCGATCAGGGCCTCGGGCATCTCCCCTGTCGCCTCGTACACATCCCCCAGGAGCATCTGCGCATGGACCTTCTGCCAAGCGGGGGAAAGCCGGCCCAATTGCTTTTCGGCCTCCTTGGCAAGTGCCAGCGCGGAATCCGGATCGTTCGGCAACAGTTCCTTGGCCCGCGCCAACTGGGCCCCAGGACCCGACCCGCTGCCTTCCGTCCCTTGCGGAAATGCGCGGACCGGCCCAAGCAGCGCGGCCATGCACAGGACCATGGACAGCAGGGCAATTGCTCCCCGGCCGGGTGTCGCTGCGGTTCCTCTGATCATGCGCTTCAACTTGCCCCGTGGAGGGCGGAGCCAAAACTACGCGAAGGACATCGGCCTCTTTTGAAGTTGGTCGCCATGATGAAGGTTTGGGCGTGCCGGCGCCAAATGCGCGCCGTCGGGCTATCCGCTGCAAGTCCTCGGCTGGATTACCAGCCTGTGGGCTTTCCGCTGCTATCCCTCACGCGGAATGCACGTCACTCGTAGGGCCTGGATGGCTCAAGTTCAGGGAATACATCAAAGAAGATCCGATTGTAAGTCGTGCTCTGCGTCGGCTTATGCACGGTGAATTTCGCTATCCGTTTACCTATCGTGCCCTTTTGATCTTCCCTCGACAATCGGTCTATCTGTTTGTACCTCCACATCGCGTTAATAAACAACTCGCCATGCTCACTGTGGTACTCAAGCATGTTCGGAACGAACTCCTTCAGATTGTTAAACCCAGTTCCGATTACCACGCCCTTCTTCATTGACAGGACGGCAAACAGCGCATACTCGACACGTGATTGCCTTGCGTCATCAATCATATTCCACCGGACTTTGGACATGATGTGTACAAAACCCCATCGGTCCATGGTATTCTTTTGCTCATCCGACATTCGTTCGGAAGACTCAACGAACATAGCATCAAGCAGCTTCCGGTCATCGGACGTCAGACGGTATCCTTTCTTAAAAAGAAAGGATACGTAATTCTTGAACCGATGGCCTTCAGCCAATCCTATACACCATTCGAGCACCGGTCTGTTCTGGACCCTGATCTTGTTCGTTGCAATGCGGATGTTGTGTGCCTCAAAGACGTACCGCAAGAAGTTATCCTTTGAGCCATCCATCATGGCATCCCCAAGCACGTGAATGCGTTCGCCGTCAAAAGCCAACTTATCATTAAGACGCATGACGTGATCGCGTTCCTCAAGTTGACCCACTGGGTCAGAATGGCCCACCCATGTGTCAAGCCTGCCGCGATAGAGTCCTTGCAAGTATCTGTGAGCCCAGTCTGCCGGATTGTTGTTGTCGAATCGCTTCAGCTCTTCCTCCCTTTGGGCCTTTACCTCTTGAGCCACTTGTCGACGCCGTTCAGCTTTGCGTTCCTGTTTCCCAGTCAGAATTTGCGCTTCACACCATTCCCGGTTCCGCTTCGCGTCGTGATAGAAGGTTGAAGCTCCATCCGAAGAAGTTTGAAGCATGTCCAGTGTAACGAAAGCTCGATCAAGATCTTCGACAAGATGCAAGTCCTCAACGGCGTATTTCTTGAATAGACACTTCAGGACCAGTCTTCCTTCCGCTTCCGAGGCTTCGCGTGCCTCAGAATCAAAGACGAACGCGTTCGAATTGTTCTGATAGAAGATGTCCTTCTGAGCAAACCGTTGCTCATTCAAGTCATCTGAGAATCTCGGAAAGACCCAGACCAGTCGGATGCCGAGTTTCGCATAGAACAAAGTACGAGCGATCAAGACATCAAGGAAGTCTGTAGACACCTGAATCTCAAAAGCGAAAGTCACGTCGTTCAACTTCGCACGCACATCTGGTTGCCTCCATGCTTTGGATACAGAGTAATCCGTGACGCGCTTCTCGATGGCAACTTCTCCATCAAGATCAGATTCAAGTCTTAGAAATTGAGCGACCTGCTCTTTCATCTTCTCATGCAGCGCACCTCTTTGCTGGCCGTTGTACTTGATGCACCGAATCTCATCATGGGTCAGTTTGCTCGACTTCACACCACACTCCTCACTCCCTCCAAGATGCTTGAAGTAAAAGTGGCCATCAATCCGACCGCTGATTGAAAGCGGCTGCGGGCCTCCAGGACAAAGTGGGCAAACAAACCGCGCTTCGCCAGTCATCAATTGCGTGCGGTTCTCAAGCCGTAGCCTGAAAATCTCACCATGTCGGATTGGGTCCTTCTCGTTGGCTAAGAGTTCGTCCGCCTCGAAAAACTTTCCAGAATCGGTATCGACAACGAACATGACCCTTCTCGGTCTGTGTTCCACGGAACCCATAGAGTGACTGTCTGAATCTTTAAGGTCCGGCTTTTCTTGAACCTCTCCCCGAAACGGCACTTTCGTCACCTCATCAGTGGACTGTCTTGCACTTACCATGATTACCAATCTCGACCGATTGGAGTTGGTTCTACCAGTCGGGGCTTGAAGGTATTCAATGTCATACCGAGGGTATAACCATCCATGCCGTCAACTTTCCAACATGCGATTGTTAAATCTCGGATACTGACGGTGGCTCTCAAGACATATGCAGAATCGTCACTTCGGCCCTTTACCAATCGAAGCTGCAATCTCAATCCATGAGTCAGCGCGACCCGCTGCCCCCGGAGTTGCATCCGGGGTGAGCGGGGCACGCCCAAATCCTTATCATATCGGCCGATCTCTTCACGCGGTGGCAGCCATCGGAGAAACGAGTGATCGACGTTGTTCGATCATGCCCGGCGCATCAAACCCTCATCAGTGCTGCCGAAGCCAGCCGTTTCGTCACTCCGTGATCCATTTCACCGGCCATTTGTTCAGTTAGCGTCAGTGATCCGCCGTTGGAGCGAACTTTGATCATGCCGCCGCGCCTTGAGAATCCAGCACGGCAAGCCAACACCGCATACCTATAGAACATGGACCTGAACAAATTCACCATCCGCTCGCAGCAGGCCATCCAACAGGCGCAGACCATCGCCGTCGGACTGGGCCAACAGCAGGTCGAGACCGGCCACCTCTTGAAGGGGCTGATGGAAGTGGACAAGGACGTGACGCCCTTCCTGCTGAAGAAATTGAACGTAAACACGGCCACCCTGCTCGCAGCGCTGGACCGCATTGTGAACGGCTACCCGAAAGTGCAGGGCGGCGATGTCGTATTGAGTCGCCAAAGCGCGCAAGTCTTGAACAAGGCGCTGAACTCACTGAAGGAATTCGGCGATGAGTTCGCGAGTGTGGAGCACCTGCTGATCGGTCTCGTGGAAGGCAGCGACAACGTGGCCCAACTGCTGAAGGACGGCGGCGTGAACCGCAAGGACCTCATCGAGGCGATCAAGGAATTGCGCAAGGGTTCGAAGGTGACGAGCCAAAGCCAGGAAGAGACCTACAACGCGCTGAACAAGTACGCGAAGAACCTTAATCAACTTGCGAAGGAGAACAAGCTCGACCCTGTTATCGGGCGCGACGAGGAGATCCGGCGCGTGCTGCAGATCCTCAGCCGCCGTACCAAGAACAACCCGATCCTCATCGGTGAGCCCGGCGTAGGCAAGACCGCCATCGCGGAAGGCATCGCGCAGCGCATCGTCAGCGGCGACGTGCCGGACGACCTGAAGAACAAGCAGGTCTTCAGCCTCGATATGGGCGCGCTGGTGGCCGGTGCGAAATACAAGGGCGAGTTCGAAGAGCGCCTGAAAGCCGTGGTGAAAGAGGTGACCGGCGCGGAAGGCAGCATCGTGCTCTTCATCGATGAGATCCACACGTTGGTTGGCGCAGGCGGTGGCGAAGGCGCGATGGACGCGGCCAATATCCTCAAGCCAGCATTGGCGCGCGGCGAACTGCGTGCGATCGGTGCCACCACATTGAACGAATACCAGAAGTACTTCGAGAAGGACAAAGCGTTGGAACGTCGCTTCCAAAAAGTGATGGTGAACGAGCCTTCCCGCGAGGACGCCATCAGCATTTTGCGTGGCCTGAAGGAGAAGTACGAGAGCCACCACAAGGTGATGATCAAGGATGCCGCCATCATCGCCGCCGTGGAACTGAGCACGCGCTACATCAGCGACCGCTTCCTGCCGGACAAGGCCATCGACCTGATCGACGAGGCCGCCAGCAAGCTGCGCATGGAGATCAACTCCAAGCCCGAGGAGCTGGATGAAGTGGACCGCCGAGTTATGCAGTTGGAAATCGAACGCGAGGCGATCAAGCGCGAAGGCGACCAAGGACAATTGGAGGACCTGAACAAGGAGATCGCCGAGCTGGGCAGCAAGCGTGATGCGCTGAAGGCCCGCTGGGAAAGCGAGCGCGGACTGGTGGAGAAGATCAACGAGGCGAAGGACCGCGGCGAGCAATTGAAGTTCGATGCCGCGCAGGCCGAGCGTGAAGGCGACTACGGAAAAGTGGCGGAGATCCGCTACGGTCGCATGAAGGAGATGGAGGACCAACTCGCCAAGGCCAAGGCGGACCTTGTCGAACTGCAGTCCTCCTCGAAGATGATCAAGGAGGAAGTGGACGTGGAGGAGATCGCTTCGGTGGTGAGTCGCTGGACGGGCATTCCAGTGACGAGCATGTTGGAGACCGAGCGCATGAAGTTGATCACCTTGGAGGACGAACTGCACAAGCGCGTGGTCGGTCAAGACCAGGCCGTTCGCGCCGTCGCCGACGCCGTTCGTCGCAGCCGCGCGGGCATGGGCGATGAGAAGCGGCCGATCGGCTCCTTCATCTTCCTCGGCACCACCGGTGTGGGAAAGACAGAACTCGCCAAGGCGCTCAGCGAAGTGCTCTTCAACGATGAGCACGCCATGACGCGGATCGACATGAGCGAGTATCAGGAACGCCACAGCACGAGCCGTCTCGTGGGGGCGCCTCCGGGCTACGTCGGCTATGATGAAGGCGGCCAACTCACCGAGGCCGTGCGCCGCAAACCCTACAGCGTTGTGCTGCTCGACGAGATCGAGAAGGCGCATCCCGACGTGTGGAATGTGCTGCTGCAAGTGCTGGACGACGGCCGCCTCACCGACAACAAAGGCCGCGTGGTGAATTTCAAGAACACCATCATCATCATGACCTCCAACATCGGCTCGGAGATCATTCAGGAGAACTACGAGAAGATCGACGAGAAGAACCACGCGCAGGTGCTGAACAAGACGCGCGACGCCGTGATGGACCTGCTGAAGAAGAGCGTGCGTCCCGAGTTTCTCAACCGCATCGACGAGGTGATCATGTTCGAGCCGCTGAGCCGCGCCAACGTACGGGAGATCGTGAAGCTACAGCTCGACGCATTGATGGCGAAACTCGCCGACCGCGACATGCTGCTCACCCCGAGCGAAGATCTGGTGGACCACATCGCGCACATGGGCTATGACCCGCAGTTCGGTGCGCGCCCCATCAAGCGCATGATCCAGAAGGAGCTACTGAACGAGCTGAGCCGCTGGATCATCGAAGGCAAGGTGGAGACCAACACACCCATGGTGATCGATGTCTTCGACGGCACGATCGTTTTCCGCAAGCCGCTGGAGGACGAATCCAAGGTGGATGGCGAGGAGAAACGCAAACGGAAGAAGGCCGAGGCGTGAGCCCCGCGCCTTTAGCCGGATCACACGTATTTTCGGCCATCCATGTCGCCCTCCAAACTGGACCTGACTTCCTTCAAGCGATCACTTGTCGCATTGCGGAAGGTGACCCGGATGGACCTGGACGATGATGTGGTCCGGGATGCTGCGATAAAGCGCTTCGAGTTCACCTACGAGATCGCGTGGAAGATGATGCGCCGTCATTTGGAATGGGCGGGAAGCAATGATCTCGCAAGCACCACGCGCCGAGAGTTGTTCCGTCTCGCCGCGCGCGCTTCGCTCATAACCGATCCCACGGTCTGGTTCACCTATCACGATGCGCGCAATCTCACCAGCCACACCTACGATGAGGACAACGCGCGCAAAGTGGCCGCGGTCCTGGGTCAATTCACCAAGGATGCGGCGAAGTTGTTGGATGCCCTGAAGGAACATCATGCTTGATCTTACATCCGAGCAACTCGCCATCGTGCGATCCATACTTGCGGAACACATTCCGCAGGCAACGGCATGGGCATTTGGCTCACGCGTGCTGGGCACAGCCAAGAAGTTCAGTGACCTCGACCTGGCGATCGATGCAGGGCATGAACTCTCCATCGGGACACTGGGAGATCTTCGTTATGCCTTCGCCGAGAGCGACCTGCCGATCACCGTGGACCTCCTCGACATGCACACGGCACGAAAGCCGTTCAAGCAGATCGTTGAGCGGCAACGTGAGCGGCTCTCCTTCGCGGAATAACCGTCCCCGAAACCGAAGAGGTGTTGCGGGACATCGATCCGCATTGCCATGAACAGTCTCTTCAATACCCTGATCGCCGGCTACGGCGCAAAGAAGCTCGGCGGTGGATGCCTTAGCACGGTGTTGATATTCATCCTCGGCTACGTGCTGCTCGGCCATTGCAATTGAAGCCCGGCGCGATCATCGATCGATCGTGAATAACCTGTTCCGCAATGCCCTTGCGCGCATTCCTCGCGGAAGTAGTTTGCGTCCCATCAGAGACGAACTCAATGACCTTTACTTCCCAACTGGACGAGATGCTGGTGGCCCTGCGCCAGACGCACGCTCGACTGCTCGCACCGCTTGATCACCAGCAACTGCTGCTCCCAACCGACCCCGAGATCTTCGTGGAGGACGTGATGTACTATGTGATGGACGAGTGGAAGCAGGACCTCCGCAAGGAAGGCCATGTTTTGGAGCAGATCACCTCGTGGAAGGATACGAAGAACCATTACCCGCGCTATGAATTGCGCATGCGCGGCGGCGCCGTGGTGGACCTGCGCTTCACAGGCAGCTATCCGGAGACCCTGTACATGCACCTTTCCAAGGCGCTACCGAGCACGACCCAATTCAGCGATGCCCATGCGGTGATCGTTCCGTTGCTCGTCAGCAATGATCCCGGCGCTTTGCTGTACTCGATCCTCGGCGGATTGAAGGAGTTCGCCAAGGCGTGAGCACGGTGATCGGTGATCGGTGATAAGCGACCCGTGACCGGTGCCGACTGCCTCTGCCAACTGTAACTGCCATCTGGCACAACTCCTCTTCCCATCAAGACCATCTACATCGTGCGCCATGCCAAAAGCTCTTGGGCGGACCCGGGCATGCAGGACTTTGACCGGCCGCTCAATGCTCGCGGCCTGCATGATGCTCCTATGATGGCCGAACGCTTCGATGACAGGTTGGAACCGGTGGACCTGCTGATGAGCAGCCCCGCCAAGCGGGCCCTCACCACGGCGAACGCGTTTGCCGCAGCACTGGGAAATGCCCCCGTGCATGAGATCCGCGAACTCTATCTCGCCAGCCCGCGCGTGCTCCTCTCCATCATCGGTCGACTGCCTGATGGCGTTCGGCATGCGATGCTCTTCGGCCATAACCCGGGCCTCAGCGAACTGGTGGAGGAACTCGTGGGAAATGGCCCCGGCGACCTGCCCACCTGCGCCATCGTAAGGATAGACTTCGAGGTGGACACTTGGCAGGCCGCGGCCGCTGGCACCGGCACGATCAAGTGGTGGGACTACCCGAAAAGCGCATAACGGGTATCAGCGTTCCAGTGTCTCCCGGTAGATCGTCCGTTTTTGCAGGGACCCATAAGGGCGCCAGATGTAGTACACCTTCCCGGCATGGACCTGCACGCGTTCGGGGTAGCTGTTCGCCAAGCGGAAGGGATCGCCCAACGCGCCAGTGACGGGATCGATCGCCCGCAACCAAGTGGTGCCATATCGTTGGAAGAGCACATAGATCCGTTGTGTCGCGCGATCTTGGATCAAGCGGCCGGACCAATAGCGGCCATCGGCCTTGGCTTGATAGGGCAACGGCACATCCCCCACCGCCGCGAATGAGCGCGTGAACTTCCGCATCCGCCATCGCGCGTGGTCGAAGACGAGCAATGTGTCGCCCACCACGAACAAGGGCGCATACACCGGCCGGTACCAGATGTTATGGCTGAAGCCGCTCATATAACCGGCCACCGTTTCCTTGTCCACACCGAGCTGCGCCGCGAGGTTCATCGCCACCACTTTGTCCGGGCCTTTCATGTATTTGTATTCACTGCGGAAGAGGTCCATCATGAAGGTGTCCACCACCGAGCAGATCCTGCGCGTGCTGTCGCGGCGCGGATCGAATGCGAGATGGTCGAGCGCCGGATAGGTCGGGTCGGCGTTGGAGCCCACCACCCATCCCGGAATGCTGTCCGTCCACGGAAGTACGGAATGACGCAGCTCATCCAGACCGAATGGGCGCAGCGCGATGTTCACCCCTCTTCGTCCCACGCCGAACGCATGCACAGTTCCTTCGATCACCACATCGTTGCGCAGGTCATGCCGTAGCCCGAAGACATCCTCGGGTACCGGACAGGATGCCACTTCGTTGAACGCCGTATCCAGCAGCACCAGCCGAACATCGCGTAAGATCTCCTTGCTGGCATCGCTTTCGGAACGCAACATGCGCGGATGTTCGTAGGCCAGCACCCACAATCCTTCATCATTGATCAAGAGGTCGGCGGCGTGCAGGTCGGCGCGTTCAAAGACGACCTCCGGCTTTGAACGGCCCACCGTGACCGCGCCGAGCTGATGGTCCGATGGGACCAAGCGGACCACCCAAGGCCCTTCATCCTGCGCGGCTTCATCCACACGCACTTCCAACGTCCGATAGCTCACGTGCTCGAAGCGCACAACGACGGACGAACGCCCATCCCACGGAACTTTCGCCTTGCCTTCCCCATCGGTGGTCCGGTGCTGAAAGCCATCCACGGTGATCGCCACGTCCGGTATGGCTTGCTCATTCAAGCTGTCCAGCACCAGCACGGTCCGCGTGCCGGATTGCGCATACATCGCGCCCGCTCCGGAGAGAACGACCATGCCGATCAGCACGAAGCGGAACAGGTTGGTGCACTTCATCGTCACGGGAAAGATGCGACGATCGCACGGAATGCACAGATCAATGATCGATCCGTGCAGCGGAAAAGGACGAGCGGTGCGAACGCGCGATCAAGAGGTCTTCACCACCCAATTGCGGGTATCCGCCACGCGGCCTCGGCGGATGTCGTCCAGGATGGTACCGATCTTCATCACCTCGCTGTTCTCATCCACGGTCGGCAACTTCAGGTCCTCTCCCTTGTAGCCGATCACCGAGATGGGCGCAATGGTCGCTGCCGTGCCTGCACCGAAGGCCGCGGTCAGCTTGCCGTTGCGCGCACCGTTGACCACTTCCTCCACCGACACTTTGCGTTCGGCAATGGGCAGTCCTTTCTCCCGTGCGATCTTCAGGATGCTGTCCCGTGTGATCCCCGCGAGGATCGTGCCGTCCAGGCTCGGCGTCGTCAACACGCCATCAAGGATGAAGAAGACATTCATCGTCCCGCTCTCCTCGATGTACTTGTGCTCCATCGCATCGGTCCACAGCAACTGGTGGTAGCCTGCGTTCTGTCCCATCTTCGAGGGATAGAGGCCGCCCGCATAGTTGCCGCCGCACTTCACCTCCCCTGTTCCGCCGGGGAATGCGCGGCTGTATTCCAGTTCGATCCGCACCTTCAGCGGTTCCTGATAATAGGCGCGCACCGGGCAGACGAAAATGGCGAAGCGGTAGCCGTCACTGGGCTTCACACCGATGTACTCATCATCCGCGTACATGAACGGACGGATGTACAATGCACCATCGTCCCCTTCCGGCACCCAGCCCGCGTCCATGCGGATCAGTTCCTTCAATCCCTCCAGGAAAAGGTCCTCGGGGATCTCCGGCATGCACATGCGTTTCGCGCTGCGGTTCATCCGCGCGATGTTCGCCTGGGGGCGGAACAGCGCCACTTCACCTTGCTCATTGCGATAGGCCTTCATGCCTTCGAAGATCGTCTGCGCATAATGCAGCACCAGGGTGGCGGGGCTCATCTCCTGATCGCCGAACGGCACGATCTGCGGGCGCTGCCATGCGCCATCCACATAATCCATCACGAACATATGGTCAGTGAATACACGGCCGAATTTGAGATGGGCCAGGTCCGTTTCCGGCAGGCGGGAACGTTCGATGGGGCGAATGTCGATCTTGGGTTCAGTGGTGATCATCTGCAAGCATATCAGGTCGCAAATGTAGCCCTCACCGCTCAGGGCGTCATCCGCCGTGACCCGTATCCTTGTAGCGCCAATGCCACGCGATATTCACGAAGTGCTCCGGAGTGTCTGGGGCCACGCCGGTTTCCGGCCGATGCAGGAGGAGGTGGTACGCGCGGTGATGGAAGGGCGCGATACGCTGGCGCTGATGCCCACCGGCGGCGGAAAGAGCTTGTGCTTCCAAGTGCCCGCGCTCGCGATGGAACGGATGTGCCTCGTGGTTTCCCCATTGATCGCACTGATGAAGGACCAGACGGAACACCTGCGCCGACGCGGAATCCGGGCCGTGGCCATCACAAGCGGCATGGACCATACGGAGATCGACATTGCCCTCGACAACGCCGCGCATGGCAAGGTCGATTTTCTTTATGTCTCCCCGGAACGCCTTGGTTCGGAACTGTTCACCGCGCGTCTTCCACGTTTGCCCATCGGTCTGCTTGCTGTGGACGAAGCACATTGCATCAGCCAATGGGGTTACGATTTCCGACCCGCCTACATGCTGATCAGCGAGGTGCGCAAGGCACATCCGAACATTCCGGTCCTCGCACTCACCGCTTCCGCTACGCCGGCCGTCGCAACGGACATCATGAAGCGGCTCGACTTCAAGAAGCCGAATCTGCTGCGCGGATCATTCCACCGGCCGGAGCTCACCTTTTGGATCAGCCGTGGCGAGGACAAGATGGGACGGTTGCTCCGTATCGCGCGCAAGGTCGAAGGCAGCGGCATCGTCTATCTGCGCGATCGGCGCGGAACCGTCCGCATCGCACAGTACATGCAACAGCATGGCATCTCAGCCGAGGCCTATCACGCCGGACTTTCCTTCGAGGAACGCGACCGGGTACAACGCGCTTGGACCGACGGCACCACGCGTTTTGTGGCCGCCACGAACGCTTTCGGAATGGGGATCGACAAGCCGGACGTGCGCAGCGTGATACATCTGGAACCACCGCCGGACATCGAGAGCTATTACCAGGAATCGGGACGCGCGGGACGCGATGGAAAACCTGCGTTCGCCTTCCTGCTCACCCATGACGGCGACACGGAAAAACTCCGCGAAAAAGTGGACGCCTCCTTCCCTTCCCTTGCTGAAGTACGCCGCGTGTACCAAGCTTTTTCCGATCAACATCGCATCGCATTGGGCTCCGGTGAATTTGAATCCTATCCGCTCGACCTGCGTGAACTCGTGCGCCGAACAGCGTTGCCCGCGCCAACGGTGAGCAACGCGCTCAAGGCCTTGGAACTGAATGGCGACATCGCACTGTCGGACGGTGCGCGCACACCATCGCGCGTCTTCATGCGCGCAACAGCCGACACCGTTTATCAACTGCGCGTCAATGACCCCCGCCTCGGCCCTGTTGTTGAAACGCTGCTGCGGATGCATGGGGGCATGTTCGAGGAACCGTCGATCATCAGCGAGGAAGCGATCGCCAAGCACCTTTCCTTATCCACTACTTCCGTGCGTTCTGCCTTGCACGACCTCGAGCGCATGAACGTCATCTTCTATCGTCCGCGCAATGATTCGCCGATGGCGACCCTGCTTACTCCACGCCGCGATGCGCAGCGCATGGAACTGGACAAGGAAGCATTGGCGAAGCGGGAGGAACGGGCGCGCGCGCGCATGAAGGCGATGGTCGGCCTTGTCTCTGATACCGAACGCTGCCGCGAATCCGCAGTGCTGGCCTACTTCGGCGAGACCACGCCGGATTGTGGCAAATGCGACAACTGCATCGCGCGACGATCAATGAACATCGTGGCCGATCCACCGGCGCGCTGGAACATGGACCAGGAAAATGTGGCACCCGTGAAGACCACGGCAAAATGAACAAGCTGCCCCGCTCCTTCTATGATCGCGCGGACGTGACCGCCATCGCACGCGAGCTGCTCGGCAAGAAACTCATTACACATATTGATGGCGTGACCACCGCTGGCATCATCACCGAGACCGAGGCCTACGCGGGCGTCGGCGATCGCGCCTCGCACGCTTACGGAGGAAAGCGCACCTCGCGCAATGCGGTGATGTACGGCCCCGCAGGTTTCGCATACATCTATCTATGCTACGGCATCCACCATCTCTTCAACGTGGTCACCAACATCACCGATGTGCCGCACGCCGTGCTGGTCCGCGCGATCCATCCGGTAGCCGGGCTGGATGCCATGCGCGAACGGCGTCATCAAACAAAGCTTACCACCGGCGGGCCCGGGACGTTGACCCAAGCACTGGGCATCCTCACCAAGTACAGCGGCACCGACCTCCTCGGTGACCTCATCACCATCGAGGACACCGACATACGCATCCCAAAACGTTCCCTTATCATCGGCCCGCGCATTGGCGTGGACTATGCGAAAGAGGACGCACTGCTTCCTTACCGTTACCATTTCGATCCCCGCATTCTAGCATGAACCGCCGCATCATTTTCATGGGTACGCCCGATTTCGCCGTCGCATCATTGAACACATTGGTTGACGCCCGCATGGAAGTGGTCGCCGTGGTGACAGCGCCCGACAGGCCCGCTGGCCGTGGACAGCAATTGCGCGTGAGCGCGGTGAAAGAGCGCGCGATCGAACTGGGCCTACCCGTGCTGCAACCGGAAAAATTGCGCGCGCCGGAGTTCATCGCCCAACTGGATGCACTGGATGCATCCTTATATATAGTGGTCGCATTCCGCATGCTTCCCGAAACGGTATGGAACAGGCCAAGCCTCGGAACAGTGAACCTGCACGCCTCCTTACTGCCGGACTATCGCGGTGCCGCTCCGATCAACTGGGCGATCATCAACGGCGAACAGCGCACCGGTGCCACCACCTTTCTCATCGGTGCCGACATCGATACGGGCGATCTGCTTCTGCGCGAGGAGATGGACATCCACGCAGATGACGATGCGGGCAGCCTGCACGACCGGTTGAAGAATGTGGGAGCCGACCTGCTACTGCGCACCGCGAAGGACATCTTCGATGGCACTGTGTCCGGAATGCCGCAAACGGATTTTGTCGGCGACGCTGCGCATGACGCGCCGAAACTGACGCGCGAGAACTGCCGCATCGATTGGACGAAAGCCGCTCAACACGTGCACGACCTCGTGCGCGGGCTGGCACCGGAACCCGGGGCGTGGAGCATGTGGGCCGAGCCAGGTAAACCGGAAGCATTGTTCAAGGTCCTGCGTTCCCGCATCGCCACGCACAAACACCACATCGGCGATCCGGGCGCTGTTTCCGTGACCGATGGCAAACTGCTCGTGCAATGCGGCACGGGCCTGTTGGAGGCGTTGTTGGTGCAGGCCCAAGGCAAACGGCCGATGGAGGCGGACGCCTTCGTACGCGGACTGCGCAAACGTGAAGGGATCCAACTCCGGTAACAAGCGGCCGTTATTCCGTGTCCCGGAATTCAACCAAGGCCGATTTCTGAAACCCTTGGTATCAGTACGAATGCGAGCGACTTATGAACAAACACCCTGTTTTTTCAACATTTTCCGAAGGGAGGCCCTGAAACCCTTGACACCATTGGGTTCGCGAATACATTTGTCTCGAGTTCCTTACAAACCAACAAACTCAAAACCACACGAACATGGGCCTGAACAAAGCAGAACTGATCGAATCCATCGCAGCAGAAGCGAAGATCTCCAAGGCGGACGCCAAGCGCGCCCTGGACGCTTTCGTGAACAACACCACGAAGGCCTTGAAGAAAGGTGACCGCGTTGCCCTCGTCGGCTTCGGCACCTTCAGCATCACCAAGCGCGCAGCCCGCAAAGGCCGCAACCCTCAGACCGGCAAGGAGATCAAGATCGCCGCGAAGAAGGTCGTGAAGTTCAAGGCCGGCGCGGACCTGAGCAAGAAGGTGAAATAACCCGACCTCATCCAATTGAAAGGTCCTCCGGTAACGGGGGACCTTTTCTTTTGCACTCCATATCATCCACATGCTCACCGACGCCGAACGCTATTCCCTGCTCGCCCCTTTCATCTCCGACAACAAGCGCGAGCTCTTCGACCGCATCGCGCCGGAACGCACGCGCCATGTCACCGTGGTGATGGAGGACATCTACCAACCGCACAATGCCAGCGCCGTGGTGCGCACCTGCGACCTCATCGGCGTGCAGGACCTGCACATCATTGAGAACAGGAACAAGTACACGGTGAACCCGGATGTGACACTCGGTTCATCGAAGTGGACGGACATGCACCGCTATCGCGATCGCGAAGCGGACAACTCGCTCGCCTGCCTGCATGCGCTAAAGGCAAAGGGCTATGCGATCGTCGCCACCTCACCGCGCGCGGACAACGTGACACCGGAGACTATCGCACTGGACAAGCCGCTGGCGTTCTGCTTCGGCACCGAGCTCACCGGACTCAGTGATGCATTGATGCAGCATGCCGATGTGCTGTTGCGCATTCCGATGCACGGCTTCACCGAGAGCTACAACATCTCCGTGGCCGCGGCGATCACGCTCTACACCGTGATGCAACGCCTGCGCGCAAGCGATGTCGCGTGGCGATTGGAGGACGATGCATTGCAAGCATTGAAACTTTCGTGGGCGCGCAAGACCGTGCACAGCGCATCACATTTGGAGGCGCGATTCGAACAGGATGCAAAGGCGAGTGACACGCATGATGCAGAGTGATCACATGTGATCACTCTGCATCATCATCACCTGGATGATCGATGATGAATGAGTTCGCGATCAACTCAAAAACGATCGATCGACACGTTGATCACATCATACATCTGCGATCATCACAAATTATTTTCCGGTCATCGACAGCATCGAAGTGTTCGTTCACGTGTTGCATCGATGCGCTGAAAGCCTTGCTGCATCGATGTTTCAGAAGGTGTCGAAAGAACACGCATGATCAACGCGCTGCATGGTTTCAACATAGGTCCGTTGAGAAGTGCAACCCTTTCACCACTGTCGGCGTTACAGCATCCGGATAGATTTGGATCAAATCCTTAACACTCCAGACAATGGGCAAAGGTGATATGAAGACGAAGAAGGGTAAGCGTACCGCTGGTAGCAAAGGCAAGGCTCGTCCTGCCAAGCGCACGGTAGCTTCCGCCAAGAAGGCAGCAGCCAAGAAGGCCGCTCCTAAAAAGGCAGCAGCCAAGAAGGCCGCTCCTAAAAAGAAGGCAGCAGCCAAGAAGGCCGCTCCCAAGAAGAAGGCCGCTGCCAAGAAGAAGTAAGCAGCCAAGTGCTACAGAAGCAAAGACCCCCGAGCGATCGGGGGTCTTCTGCGTGCAGGCCCTGGAGTTCGGCGATGATCACGGCTGCAAGCGCATGCGCTGCCAGGAACCGTCGTTGAATTTTTCGAATGCCAAGCGGTCGTGCATGCGATGTGCGCCGCCCTGCCAGAACTCGATGCGCACCGGGCGCGTGCGGATGCCGCCCCAGTGTTCCGGCCGCGGCACCGCTTCATCGGCGAAGCGCTCGGCCCAACGTTCGTACCGTTCCTTCATCGCCGCGCGTCCTTCCACCACACGGCTCTGATCACTGCTCCATGCGGCGATGCGGCTTTCGCGCGGACGTGTTTCGAAATAGGCATCGCTCTCTTCCGTTGTGGCATGTTCCGCACGGCCCTCGATGCGCACTTGGCGCTCAAGCGTGGGCCAGAAGAACGTGAGCGCCACACGCGGATCGCGTTCGATATCCATCGCCTTCCGGCTGTTGTAATTAGTGTGGAAGATGAAGCCATCCGCATCGAACGAACGCAACAGCACCACACGGCAACTGATGCTCACGCTGCCTGCCGTGGAGAGCATCATCGCATTGTGGTCCGGCAGGTCCGCCGCGCGCGCCTCCTCCAGCCATGTGCTGAACAGGCGCATCGGATCATGTCCTGCGGCCTCCTCCCTGAGCGATGCCTTGTCATAGTCCTTGCGTTCCGTCACCTTCTGTTGCTCGTCCATGGCACACTGTTTCTGATGCTGCGAAGGTACCGGCGCGGCGCCGTCCAGCGATGTCGTACCTTCATCGCAACACTTCATGAGCAGCATTCCCTTCGACCTCGATCCACCGAATCCGCGCGAGCCCGCACGCGGCACCTTGCTCGTCAGCGGCCCCTACTTGCCCGATCCGTATTTCCACCGTTCCGTGATCCTGCTCTGCACGCATGACGAGGAGGGATCGCTCGGCTTCGTCCTCAACCGGCCGATCGATACTGGAGTGGACGGATTGATGGAGGACATGCCCGCGATCGATTCCACAGTGGGCATCGGTGGCCCCGTGCAAAGTGGCAATCTCTTCTTCGTACACACGCTCGGCGCTCGCATCGAGGGAAGTATCAAGGTGATCGATGGCCTTTACATGCATGGCGATTACGAACAGTTGCGCGAACTGCTTCGACACGAACCCGCGCTGGCGAAGCAAGTGCGTTTCTTCGTCGGTTACAGCGGTTGGGGTGAGGAGCAACTCGCGAAGGAGATCGAGGAGAAAGCGTGGCTGGTACATCCCGCCGACCTGCAACGCGTGATGAACGGCAATGCCGCCGACCTCTGGGCAGATACGCTGCGCGACATGGGTCCGGCGTATGCACCGCTCGCAAATTTCCCGGAGGATCCCTCGCTGAACTAGTAGATCGGTCCGGTTGCCATGTCGAGCATTAGCGTAGCGGCACTTCGCAGCACACGCAGCGTGTGAGAAGTCGAGACACGGCAACACCACGTTGAGTCAAAAGAACTTCCTGATCACTGGAAGTCTTTCTCGACTGCGCTCGAAATGACAGGACTTCTGAGTCTCGCGCTAACTATCCCAACACCTTCTTCACGATCAGGTCCTGCAACCGCAACGCCATGCGATGGCCGTAACGCTTCGTGCGATACGCGCCCACCCACTGCACGCCGCGCGCCGCATTGGTGAAGAACATCTCATCCGCGCCCAACAGGTTCTGCGGATTCAGCGAGCACTCATACACCTTGATGCCATTCTCCAACGCGATGTTGACGACCTGCATCCGCATGATGCCGCCGAGACATCCATCTTCCAGCGACGGCGTGTACAGCACCCCGTTGCTCACGATGAAAAGGTTGCCCGCGCTGCTCTCGATGATGTTGCCGCGATCATTCTGCAACAGGCAATCGTCCAAGTGGCGGTCGATGCACCACAGCGAGGCCATCACGTACAACTGCGTGTTCAAGGTCTTGTGCACGGCCATCTGGTTCACCGGCTTGCGCATCTCCGGATAGAGGTCCACCGTGAAGCCGCGGTCGTTGAGGATGTAGACGTCCTGCGGCACCGCCATCAACTCAATGGCATAGGTGCCGTCGTTCTGCTTTGGGCGGAAGTAGCCGGATGAATCGCGATACACTGTCAGTCGGCAGCGCGCGTTCGGCATCTCGTTGCGCTCCACCAGTTCCAACACCTGCCGTTCCAGTCCTTCGCGATCCAGATCTTTCGGAAGATCGATCCGCAAGGCCTTCAGCCCTTCCTGCAAGCGCGCGTGATGCGCATCGAGGAAGCAGGGCTTTCCACGGACGATGCGCATCGTCTCAAAAACACCGTCGCCATAGTGGAAGGCGCGGTTGTCCAAGGTGATCACCGGCGCATCCGCCGGGCACAGCGTTCCGTTGAGGTTCACGTAGGCGGACATCAGATCATTCCGGCTTGGTTCAACACGGGGATCAGCGGCTCGTTCGGCGGCACCAGCACCCCGCGCACATGCACAGTGGCAGCGGCTTCGATATCGCGCTCGCGATCACCGATCATCAGTGAACGCGCAACGTCGATGCCGTATCGCGCGATGGCACGCTCGAAGAGAAGCCCGCCCGGCTTGCGGCACAGGCAGCGACCTACGGAAGGATGGTGCGGGCAATAGTACACGGCGTCGAGTTGGGCGCCCTGCTGGGCGAGTTGCCGGTGAAGGTAGCCATGCACCGCTTCCACCGCAGCACGGTCGTAAAGGCCGAGACCGATGCCGCTCTGGTTGCTGATCACGATCGCCAAGCGACCCGCTGCATGGATCGCGTTCACTGCCTTGGCCACGTCGGGCAGTACTTCGAAATCCTCCAACTTCCACGTGTGCGCGCCGCGTTCGCGGTTGATCACCCCGTCGCGGTCCAGGAATACGGCTCCCCTCCCCTGTTCCATGTCAAAGGCCGACGGCATGTATGAAGTTGGTCACCACATGCGGACCGATCAAGGCCGTGAAGCCGATGCCGTAAAGCGCGCCGAAGTAGTGCGCATCGTGCGCGATGCCGTCCCGGTTGCGCTTGCTTGCATACCATTCATAGGCGAGGTAGAGTCCGCCGAAGATCCACGAAGCCATCGGGATCGGCAGGAAAAGCAGAGACAGCTTGACCTCCGGATGCAGCAGAATGAAGGAGAACACCACGGCGGAAGTGGCGCCCGAAGCACCGACCGCGCGATACGTGGGATCGTGCATGTGCTTGAAGTAGCCGGGCAGTGAACTGAGCACGAGGCCACCGAGGTAAAGGAGCAAATAGGGAAGCGCGGCGCTATGCCCGATGATCTCCGCGAATGAATCTTCCACCGCACCGCCGAACATCCATAGTACATACATATTGATGACCAGATGCATGATGCTGCCATGCACGAAGCCATGGGTGATGAAGCGGATCCAGTCCTTCTTCTGATGGATCACGTAGGGATCGAACAAGAGGGTGGAAAAGACCGCCTGATTGTTCAGCGCGGCCAAGGAGACCAGCGCCGTGAACGCGATGATGATGAGCGTGACGGACATGGGCGGCAAGTTAGCCGTGGCTATTCAGAAGGAAGGTGGCGGGAAATCAAAAGAAAGTTGAACGAGGCTGCATAGATTGGAGCCGCAACGGAAGTAGGTTGAAGTCTGAAGACTTCCGGCAAACGAGCGGATGGATAAACAGGATAAGAACACACAAGTCGCCCCGGCCAAGCGGTGGAGTGCAACACCGGGCAGCCGGGAAGACTTGCGCGAGCGGGAGGATGTGATGTTCAATACGGATGATAAATAGGAAGCCTCTCATCGGCGTTATAGTGTTGCTTGTCATCGGCTCAGTGGCGGTGTGGTACTCGAATTCCTTGACCATGTCCGAGCGGGAGCACGGGCTACAGTTCCCGCCAAGCTCGAATGTGATCAAGACAAACATCGCTTGGTGGTTGCCGTTCAACATGAAGCATGACACATTCTCCAAATCAGTGATTAGGATGTCGCGATCGGACTTCGATCAGTTCATCCGCTCCTTCGATAACTGTGTGAAATGTGCACCTTATGAATGCGCTCCGGGGTCTATGTTCACCTTGTTCCCCGTCAAGCATGGCGATGTAACGACCATCGAAGTGGTTGAGGCTACAGAAGGAACGGTGCTCATTAATGTGAACACTGTCTACGCATAGACCTTATGCCCCCCCCGTGCCGTTCTACCCGAACGCCTTCCTTGTCTTGGCTTCGCGGATCAATGCGCCGAGTGTGCGCATGATGTGCGCTTGATCCTCTGTTGAAAGCCGATCGAGGGCTTCTCCTCGCTCCCGCAAGTCTTCCGGCCAAACCATGAGGTGCGTTCCTAACAGGAGTAGGCCGGGCGACTTGTGGCTATGCTCTCAATGCTTGGTCATGGTCATGGCTCGGAGGCATCCGGCAGTCTTCAGACTGCCATGCTAAGCGAATCAGAATGAAAAAGGGCCGCCTCGGTGAGAAGCGGCCCTTGTAGCGCGAGAGTGACTTGAACACTCGACCTCGTGATTATGAATCACGCGCTCTAACCAGCTGAGCTACCGCGCCATTATTTCGGGCCGCGAATATAGCATGGTGGATCATGCGGGAAAATGAGGGCGTGAAGCATTCGGCTGTTGTTCACCACGGAGACACAGAGGCACAGAGGAGTTTGGAGAGCGGCAACCTTCTCAACGACCTTAGGTCCGGTCTTTCTTCTCCGTGCCTCTGTGTCTCCGTGGTATATTTTCCCTACGCAACTCACCGGACTTGCACGGCAAAGGGATCTGCTTACCTTTCCGCGCACCCTTACCCTTGCTATCTCCCATGGCTAAAAAGAAGACCATTTCCGGTATCCGATCGAGTAAAACAGCCAAAGCTTCCGCTGGCGTATCATCGAAGAACCGACAGACGAAGGCCACCAAGAAGGTGGCAGTAGCCAATAAGACCAAGGGAAAAGCGAAGAAGACCGCGGTCGCTAAGAGTGCCTCTAAGGGAAAGAGCGTGGCCAAGAAGGCAGCCTCTAAAAAGAAAGGAACATTGCGCTCGGTCACCGCGAAGCGCACCGCGAAACCCGCAGCGAAGAAGGCCGCCACCAAAAAAGGCAAGGCACGCCCGCTGGCCAAAATGCGGGTAGTGAAGAGCGCTGCACCGAAGAAGAAGGCCACCGTGAAGAAGGTGGTAAAAAAGTCCGCTGCCAAGCCAAAGGTCAAGACAGTTGCGAAGAAGAAGGCCGCGACAAAACGCGCGACTGCAAAAAAAGCACAGCCCAAAGCCCCGGCGCAAAAGAAGGCAACCGCAAAGAAGGTGGCAGTCCAAAAAACCGCGCCCAAGAAGCCAGCGGCTCCGAAAAAACAGGCCGTACCAGCCCCGGTAAAAGCCAAGGCAACGGCCAAGGCAGCCCCGGTAAAGCCAGCCCAACAGCCGAAGAAAGCACCCACTCCTCCACAAGCTGCGGCCGCTCCCGCGCAGATGTCCGGCACGGACCGTTCCAGCGCTCCACCGCGGATGAGCAAGGCCGCACTGAAGCAGCGCTACCAGATGGAGTTCTATCTGAACGCCACGCCCGGCTCGCTCTACGACCTCATCAGTTCGCCCAGCGGATTCAGCGAATGGTTCTGCGACGATGTGGACGTGCGCGACGACACCTACACCTTCAAGTGGGGCGAGGATTCCGAATCCGCCGAATGCATCAGCCGGAAGTTCGGTGAACTGATGCGCTTCCGTTGGATGGATGAAATGGAGGAAGACCCCGGGGCCTTCTTCGAACTCCGCATCCGCATCGATCCGATGACCAACGAGACCTGCCTGGTGGTGACGGACCACGCGTGGCCGCGCGACCTCGAGGAGGCCAGGGCGCTGTGGGATTCGCAGATCCACACGTTGACGCGCATCCTTGGCGCGTGATCCCGGCGCGTTTTGGCAGTGCATCCCCTCTCGGGGAACGGCAGCGCGTATGAGCGCGTCCGGCACTGCGGGGCGATGGCGATCTTTGCGCCTTATCGGATGAAGCGGCTGCATCGCATGATCATCGGGGTCTACATGGGCCCCCTGTTCGTCACCTTCCTCATCGTGCTCTTCCTCTTCAGCATGCAATGGCTGTGGAAGTGGGTGGACGACCTGATGGGCAAGGGCCTGCCGTGGGACGTGCTCGCCAAGCTGATCGCCTTCGCCACCTCGGCCTTCGTCCCGGCCGTGCTTCCGCTCGCGGTGCTGCTGAGTTCGATCATGACGATGGGCGGCCTGGGCGAGCGGTCGGAGCTGACGCCGATGCGCTCCGCAGGTCTCGGCCTCTTCAAGATACTGGCGCCGTTGATGGTCTTCGTGATGGGCATCGCCGCCTTCTCCTTCTACTTCAGCAACAACATCCTGCCCGTTGCGAACCTGAAATTCCAGAGCCTGCTGTGGGACGTGACCCGTGCGAAGCCCGCGATGAACCTGCGGCCGAACGTCTTCTTCGGAGGTTTGGACGGCTTCAGCATCCGCGTGAAGACCAAGGACGACCGCACCGGCGAGTTGGGCGACGTGTTGATCTATGACCACCGCAAGGCCTTCCAGGCGAACCGCACCGTAGTGCGCGCCAAGCGCGGCCACATGAGCCGCAGCACCGACGGCCATTTTCTGGTGCTGGTGCTGGAGGACGGACGGATCTATGATGAGCAGACCACAAGCGGTGCACGGCTGAAAGGACCTTTCCCGCTATTGCGCGGACGATTCGACAAGGAGGAGATCCGCCTGGACCTTTCCGGCATGGGCATGAAGCGGACCAACGAGGAGCTCTTCAAGGACCACTACAAGATGCTTACGCTGGGCCAGCTGCAATACGCCACGGACAGCTTGGCGAAGCAACTCGACAAACGGATCGACGACCAGGAGAAGTACCTCCGCGGCGGCCTGCTGGTCACCCGCGACACGGTGCCTTCCGGTAGTCAGAGCAACTATTCCGACCGGGACCGCATCCTGCGGGCACTGAGTCCGGCGCAGCGCGCCGACAATTTCCGGACGGCCAGTGAAATGGCGCGCAGCACCATCAGCTCGATCGACCAGATGGCTGGTGAACGCGATGACCGGCGGAAACAGTTGGCCAAGTTCGAGGTGGAATGGCACCGGAAGCTCATGCTCGCTTTTGCCTGCGTGGTCTTCTTCTTCATCGGCGCGCCATTGGGCGCCATCGTGCGCAAAGGCGGCATGGGCATGCCCGCAGTGATCTCGATCCTCTTTTTCCTCGTCTTCCAGATCCTGAGTTCTTCCACCGAGCAGATGGTGGAGGCCGGGAAGCTCAACCCTTGGCCCGGCATGTGGATCAGCACCATGGTCCTGCTCCCCATCGGCATCTTCCTCACGTGGAAGGCCGCATCCGACAGTCCGCTCTTCGACCCCGACGCGTATGCCCGCGCGTGGAACCGGGTCCGTTCAATCCTTCGCCCGAATGCGTATCCTCCAACTGTGCCATAAGCCGCCCTACCCTCCCATCGACGGCGGGACCAAGGCCATGCACAGCATCACCCGGGGACTGCTCGACGCTGGCCACGAGGTGAAGGTGCTCTGCATCAGCACCCCCAAGCATCCCTTGAATGTGTCGCTGCTGCCCAAGGAATACCGAGACCGCACGCGGATCGAAGGCATCTACGTGGACACCTCGCTGAACATTGTGGATGCCTTCACCGACCTGGTGACGGCGGACAACTACAATGTGAGCCGCTTCTTCTCGCCGGACATGGACATCCGGCTGATCCAGCTGCTCGGCCAGGAGGAATTCGATGTGATCCATCTGGAGAGCCTCTTTACGACACCCTACATCGCCACGCTGCGCCGCCACTCCAACGCGCGCATCGTACTTCGTTCGCACAACCTGGAGCATGTGATCCAGGAACGGCTGGCACAGGAAGAGCACAACATCCTGAAGAAGCCCTACCGCCGTTTCCTGGCGCGGCAGCTCAAGACCTATGAAGAGGCCATACTGGGCCAAGTGGATGCGGTAGCGACCATTACCGCCGCTGATGCACGGCACATGGAAAGCTATGGCTCCCCCACGCCGATCGCCACGGTGCCTTTCGGCCTCGACCTCGCGGAATATGTGCGCCCCGCCCCGGTAGGCCCTCCGATCTTCTTCCACCTCGGAAGTATGGACTGGTTGCCGAACGAGGAAGGCGTGCGTTGGCTGCTGCGCGCGGTTTGGCCTCGCGTGGTGCAGGCGCATCCGGGTGCACAGCTGCATCTCGCAGGCAATCGCATGCCCAAGGACATGATCCGGGCGCGCGTACCGGGGACCGCCGTGACGGGCCGCGTGCCCGACGCGATCGGCTTCATGGCCGAGCGCCATGTGATGCTCGTGCCCCTCTTCAGCGCCGGCGGCATGCGGGTGAAGATCATCGAGGGCATGGCCCTGGGCAAATGCGTGATCAGCACCACCGTGGGTGCCGAGGGGATCCGGTGCACCGACGGAGAGAACATCCTGCTGGCAGACAGCGCGGCGGCCTTCGCGGAGACCATTGACCGCGTGATCGCGGACCCGCAGCTCGCGGCGCGCATCGGTGAGAACGGCAAACGGCTGGTGGAACGGGAGCACACCAACGCGCACACCATTCACGAACTCGTTGCTCTTTACAGCTCCCTGCTCCCCGGATGAGGCTGCTGGTCGTCCTATCCCGCGTGCCGTATCCGTTGGAGAAGGGCGATAAACTGCGTGCCTACCACTTGGTGAAGCGCTTGGCCCGGCACCATGAGATATACCTGTTCTGCCTGAGCGACCAGCGCATCAAGGACGCGGACCTGGCACACCTGCGCACCTTCTGCACACACATCGAAGTGGTCCATATCCCCGCGTGGCGCATCCTCTGGCGCATGGTCACCGCCGTGTTCTCGCGTCTTCCCTTCCAGGTCTCCTACTTCCACCATGCGCACGCGCAACGTTCCATCGACCGCGTGATCGAGGATTTCCGGCCGGACCATGTGTTCTGCCAACTCGTGCGTACCACCGAATACGTGCGCCATCGCTATGCGCTGCCGAAGACACTGGACTATATGGACACGTTGAGCAAGGGCATGGAGCGCCGCGCGGAGACCGCCATCTTCTACATGCGCCCCCCGCTGAGGGCGGAAACGCGCCGCCTCATCAGCTACGAGAACCTGATGCTCGACCTCTTCGACCATCACACCATCATCAGCGCGCAGGACCGTGAACTGCTCTACCATCCCCGTCGTGAAGAAGTGGAAGTGGTGCCGAACGGCGTGGATGCCGCATTCTTCACGCCCCGCGACGCGGAGAAGCAATTCGACCTGCTCTTCACCGGCAACATGAACTATCCGCCGAACATCGACAGTGTCCTCTTCCTGGTCCACCGCGTGCTTCCCTTGGTGCGGCGGAAGCGGCCGGGCACCAGCCTGTTGATCGCCGGTGTGGACCCCGTGCAGCGCGTGCGTGAACTGGCGGAACGTGATCCGCTGGTGACGGTGAGCGGCTGGGTGAGGGACATCCGCGATTCGTATGCCTCCGCGCAACTCTTTGTGGCCCCCATGCAGATCGGCACCGGCCTGCAGAACAAACTGCTCGAGGCCATGGCCATGCGCATGCCATGTGTCACCTCGGACCTCGCCAACAATGCGGTCGGAGCCACACCCGGCAGGTCCATCCTGATCGGACATGAACCACAGGATTACGCGGACCACATCCTTCGCCTGCTGGACGACCGCGCTGAACGCGAGGCCCTGGCAGAGAATGGCTACCAGTTCGTACGCAGGACCTTCGACTGGGACCGTTCCGCCGAGCGCATCAACGCCCTGATAGCCTCGGATCCCGCCCCGGCGGACACTGTGTAAATTTGCGCCCCGCCAGCGCCAATCGCCAGCGGATGCAGCCCATGTCCTCCGTATCGAATTTCGACAGTATTGAAAGTGCCATCGCCGATATCCGTGCGGGCAAACTCGTGATCGTGGTGGATGACGAGGACCGCGAGAACGAAGGCGACTTCATCACCGCTGCGCAGAACGCCACACCTGAAGTGGTGAACTTCATGGCCACCCACGGTCGCGGCCTCATCTGCACCCCGCTAACCGAGCAGCGCTGCGAAGAACTGGGCCTGGACCTGATGGTGCAGGACAACACCGCGTTGCACGAAACGCCTTTCACCGTCAGCATCGACCTGCGTGGCCATGGCACCAGCACGGGCATCAGCGCCAGCGACCGCAGCAAGACCATCCTCTCGTTGATCGACCCGGCCACGCGTCCTTCCGACCTCGGCCGTCCCGGCCACATCTTCCCCCTGAAGGCCCGCGATGGCGGCGTGCTGCGACGCACCGGACACACCGAGGCCACCGTGGACCTCGCCCGCCTCGCTGGCATGGAGCCCGCCGGTGTCCTGGTCGAGATCATGAATGAGGACGGCACCATGGCGCGTCTTCCGCAACTGCGCGAAGTGGCCAAGCGCTTCGACCTGAAGTTGATCAGCATCGAGGACCTCGTGGCCTACCGCATGCGCACCGAACGCTCGGTGGAGCGCGTGGTGGAAGTGAACATGCCCACGGACTACGGCGATTTCCACTTGATCGCCTACCGCCAGAAGGACACGAATGAGGAGCATCTCGCCTTGGTGAAAGGCACATGGGAGAAGGACGAACCCGTGCTGGTCCGCATGCACAGCAGCTGCCTCACCGGCGACATCTTCGGCAGCAGGCGTTGCGATTGCGGCCCTCAACTGCACGCGGCCATGGAACGGGTACAACGCGAAGGCAAAGGCGTGGTGGTCTATATGCAGCAGGAAGGTCGCGGCATCGGGCTGCTGAACAAATTGAAGGCCTACAAGCTGCAGGAACAGGGCGCGGACACGGTGGAGGCGAACCTGATGCTCGGCTTCGACATGGACCCGCGCGACTACGGCGTTGGCGCGCAGATCCTGCACGACCTCGGTATCCGCCGCATGCGCCTGCTCACCAACAATCCGAAGAAGCGCACAGGACTCGTGGGCTACGGTTTGGAGATCGTGGAGAACGTGCCGATCCAGATCACGCCCAATGAGCATAACCACAGCTACCTGCTCACCAAGAAGCTGAAGATGGGCCACCACCTCGATATCGAGGAGTGACGCGCGATAACGCTTCGCTCAAGGCTCGGGTGCCTTGGGTTTCTTGGGCTTGATGACCTCGCGGAAGTTGTCGAACTCCACCCGATAGGCCAGTCCGATCCCTTGCGTGGTGGCCGCTTGGTCCACCTGGTTCAGGTTGCGGTCGTTGCTTTGGCTGAAGCCCTTGAAGTGGAGCTTGCCGTCCTGCGTCAGGGCGTATTCCGCGGAGAAATCACCGATGAAGGAGTTGGTGCCTTGCTGCGTTCCGCCCGCGCCGTAGGACAGGCCGAAATTGGTGGTGAGCTGTAGGCGGTCGTTGAAGATGGCCGTGCTGAGCGCCAGTTCGAATTCATCCTGTGAGATGGCATCGCCGGTGCGCCAGTTCACGCCAAGGTCAACGCTACGGCTGATCCCGCTGAGCCAATTGCTGACCTGGTTGCTGAGCAATTCAGTCCCCGTGGCCAAGGTGCCCTGGCCTATGTCCGTGGTATTGGTATTTCCCGGTGCTGCCGTGTTCGTCTTATCGCTGGGCAGGAAGCGGTTGAGTACGATCAACGAAAACACTTGCTTGTTGAGGTCGTCCGTGCTGGCCATGGCGCTGTTCACTTGGGTGCGCACGCCTTCATCCACCGTTGGAAGGCGCACCTCGAATCCGATGTCCGGGTTCATCAGCTTTTGTGTGAGATGCATCGTTACCTCCACCGGCACGCGCTTCCTGTAGGCCTCGGTGCGCAGCGCGGCCGGCATCACGTCATACAGCGCGGCGCGCAGGCGGTACACGGCATCGATGTCGATCGAAGCGTCGAAGGGGTCGCCGAACCAATTGATGTGGCCTCCGGGCTCAATGCCGAAGCGCTTGTTCACCAGGTTCCGCAGAGTGAAGAGGTAATCACCGTCCACCACAGCCACGTCGCCTTTCATGCTGAAATCACCGGACGGCGTAACGCTCATGGCGATGTTGCCCTGGCCGCGACCGCGCAGGATGTCGCCCACCGTGGGATCGAAGATGAGCTCGAACTTGGCGTCCGGTGTCACCTCCACATTCATGTCCATGTGGACGCCGCTCAGGTCCACTGACTCGTTCTCCGAGAGGGTCTGATCATCCTTTCCGGTGAAGCGCACGAAGGGAATGCCGCTCACATCCGTGCTCGCGCCCAAGGGAAAATGGAGCGAGGTGCCGGGCATCGTCTTCGCATTCACGGTGATCCCCAAGTTGTCCGCGTAGCCTTCCACGTTCAGGTCGCCGCGACCGATCGCACGACCATAGTACAAGCTGTTGTCCGCCGGCCCGGTATCCAGCACCAGCAGTGAATCCATTTGGATCGCCACATCGAAGTTCCAATCCTTCAGTCCATGGTGATACACGGTGAACGCCGAGGCATGCGCAGTGCCGCCCTGTTGATCATACAGCGTGACATTGTCCATGAAGAACGCGTCCGGGCGAATGCTGACGGGATGCGTGAAGGTGTATTTCGTGTTCAGATAGTTGATCTTCAATCCCGCGTCGGTCAACAAGGCTTCCCCATTCACCTGCGGCTCGGCCAGCTTCCCCGTGACGTTGATCGTCCCCGTTACCGTCCCTTGCACATCGCTGATACCACTGGGCAGATAGGGGTTGAGGAAGCGGAGGTCGAAATGGTCCATCTTCAGTTTCACCTGCAACTCGTCCGCTTGGCCGGGTGTAAGCCGCCCATCAAAACGCAGGGCCTGCAACGTATCATGCTGAAGGGTTCCATTCACATCGATCGCATCCTCTCCATTGCGGTATGCGGCGGTAAAGACCAGGTCGCCCACGGTCTTGTCCTCGAAGGCGAGACTGTCGATGCATAGATAGCTCAACAGATACGGGCTGTGGTAGACGTCGAACACGCGGCCATCGCCACTCAACGCGCCATGCAGGGCCGGGCCTTGATAGAGTGGCCGCAGGTTCTCCAAGCGCACATCGTGCAGGTCGAAGGAGAGCGCCATGGACGGATCCTTCCCGATGGTGCCTCCCAGACGCAGCACCTGGTCGGCGTTCACCAGTTCCAAGGTGTCCACCGTGATCGTGGTGCTGTCCACTTGGATACGCGCGGTCCGTGTGTTGGTCCATTCGCCCCGGTCGAACACAAGCTTGCTCGGCTTCAGTTCGATGGTGTACGAATCCGGGCCGTTCACTGTCGCCTCCAAATTGAGGTCGCCCTCGTTGCCCTTCTTCCTTCCCACCCAGGAAGCCTGTAGCAGAACTTGGTCCTGATAGGCCTTCCCCACGATCTCCAGCTGGCGCATCTCCATGCTGTCCTTGCGCACCGCGCCGTTGCTTTCCACCTTGAAAGCGAGCAGGTCCATGTTCTTTTCAACGGACACCACGAGCGAATCGCCCATGAAGCCCTTGTAGCCCACCTGCTTGAAGTGCGCGTCCAGCCCGAGCTCGGCCTTGCGGTCGTTGAAATTTCCCGTCGCGTGGCTGCCTGCTGAAAGGATCAGGCCCGGCACCAGCACGTTCAACAAAGGCTGGGCATCCTTCACCGTCACGTCGAATGTGAGGTCCTGCCCATCCTCGGGAAGGTCCATCGGTCGTTCCAAGGCCGGGAATACTCCGGAGAGCACGCCCTGCAAGGCCTTTGGCAATAACGTGGGATAGAACGGACCACGCACCTCGGCGTCGGCCATACTGCTTTCCAGGCGCATCACCGGCACACCGGCTTCACGCTCGGACACCAGGTCGATATTGCCCAAGTGCAGGTCCAAGGAATCGTTGCAGAAGCTCACATCTTCCATGTGTACCGAACCCTTCAGGCTGTCGGGCGCGAGTTCGCCCTTGGCGCGCACCTCCATCACAAGGTCGCTGTATCCGCTGCCACCAACGAGGCCCAACGCACGCAGGTCCATGCGGCGCACGTCGGCGGTGAAGTCCACGTCCGGCCAGCGGCCGCGCAGGTCCGCAAGTCCATTGAAATCAAGCTTCAACTTGGGATCATCGCAGTGCAGTTCACCATTGAAAAGATTCTTCTCCAGCTTTCCATTGAGGGTGATGCCACCGATGGTAAAGCCTGCGAGACCAAGCTCCGGCACCGTTCCCTCCAACTCGGCCTCCAGGGTATTGAGGTCCTTGCCCTTGGCCTGTACCTTCATGTTCATCGCGATGTGCCCTACCGCGGAAGTTTCGAGGACCTTGCCGAGGTCGAAGCCGGTGGTGGCAAGTTTGCCGCGCAGTTGGAAATAGCCCGTCACCGTGTCGCGGTCGAAGGAGATGTCACTGTTCAACGGCCCTGCCGCAGTGCTGGCATCCCCGTACGTGGTGAACGAATTGATGAAGCCGGTGAAGTTTCCCCTGAATGTCATCCGTCCCAATCGACCGACCTCCGGCGGAACGACCAGCCTGCGTTTCTGTAGGAACGGCGGTATGGGCAGGGTGGCCAGGTCGGCGGGATCGGTATGGATCTCCCGCGCATCGAGAACGATGAAGGTGTTTCGGATGTCCGGTAATCCGGTCATCCCTACATCGCCATGGAAGGCGGAGCGCTGGCCGAAGTAAAGATCCATGTGGCGGCCCTTGAGGTCGTTCACGGGGCCTTGGAACATTCCGCGCAAGGCGATGGCATAATCCACACCCTCAAGGTCAGGTGCGAACAGGGCCACATCGGCGAATTGCAGCCGCGAGCTGTCGAGGCGGGCGTGGATGAAGACCTTGGTCTCCAGATCATCGAAATCGCCGAGGCTTTGGGTGCGCAGGTCCACATCCCCGCGTACTTCGCTGCCGATGGATCCCTTGCGCTGTGGCCCGGTGATCAGATGAAGGCCGTCCACGCGAATGCCTCGGGGAGCCACGCGCGCCGCACCGGTGAGGTTGTTCAGCACCAGCCCGCAGCGGTCGGTCAACGTCAACTGGTCGAAGTTGAAGCACACCGAATCCCCTGCGATGGCGAGTTCCCTCCCGAGGATCTGCGCCGAAGGCACATCCACATGGTCCACATCCAGTCCAAAGGGCAGAACCGGAATGTTGTCGTCGTGATAACTGAAATGCAGCGCGCGGATATCCACTTCGCGACAATGGAAACGCCACGGTGCGGATGGCGCCCCGGTGCTGTCCGCGCTGGAAAGCTTGTTCAGCAGATTGGTAAGGTTGCTGTGCAGATCGTCCTTGGCCCTGGACAGTGCGAAGCGTGAACGATGCAGCTCCACACGGCGCACCTCCAGAAGATGTGCTCCGGGATGCACGCGCAGCCCGCGGATCCACAGCTCATCCGCAGCGATAAGCGTATCCCCCTTCAGATCGGCGATGTACACGCCGTGCAGCCGGTTCGGTCCGAACAAGCGGAGTTCCACACGGTCGATGGAGATGGTGGTGCCTGCCTGCGCGCTCAAGCGCTCCCCGAGCCACTGCGCCAATCGCGTCTGGACCGAAGGTGCGAGCAACGCCAACGAGACCGCTCCCAGCAGCGTTGCGAGCAGCAATAGCGCAAGCAAAACACCGCGGATGATCCGTCGGCGAGGTTTCCGTATGGCCTTATTCGGCGTCAGCGCTGCTTAATTTCGGGGCCTTCTACGCAAGCTTCAGGCCCAAGCGGCCAAAATTACCGTTCCATTCCCCTCCTCCCCGTGCCCGTAGCGATCCTTGGCATTGAAAGTTCCTGCGACGAGACCGCTGCGGCAGTTCTCATCGACGGCGAATTGCGCAGCAATGTGGTGGCCTCGCAGGAGGTGCATGCCAAGTGGGGCGGCGTGGTGCCCGAGCTGGCCAGCCGCGCGCATCAGGAGCATATCGTGCCCGTGGTGCAGCAAGCGATCTCCGATGCCGGGATCGACAAGCGGGATATCAATGCCATCGCCTTCACGCAAGGTCCGGGGCTCATCGGCGCTTTGTTGGTGGGAACCTGCTTCGCCCGCTCCATGGCTCAAGCGCTGAAAGTGCCGCTGTTGGCGGTGGACCATGTGCAGGCGCATGTGATGGCACATTTCATCCGCGATGGCCAGGAACGCCCCGTGCCCTCCTTTCCTTTCCTCAATCTCACAGTGAGCGGTGGCCATAGCCAATTGGTCCTTGTGCGATCTCCGCTGGACATGGAGATCCTCGGCACCACGCTGGACGACGCGGCGGGCGAGGCCTTCGACAAGGGCGCGAAGGTGCTCGGCCTCCCCTATCCCGGCGGACCGCTCGTGGACCGCCATGCAAAAGATGGAGACCCGCACCGCTTCGTTTTGCCCAAGCCTGCCATCCCGGGGCTGGACCTCAGTTTCAGCGGGATCAAGACGGCCTTCGTGGCGATGGTACAGCGTGGCGAGGCGAAAGATCCCGGCTTCGCAGAACGGGAACGGGACGACCTCTGCGCATCCTTGCAGAACGCGATCATCGATCACCTGATGGCCAAGACGCGGCGCGCCATCCGGGACCACGAGCTGAAGGGTGTCGGTATCGCCGGTGGCGTGGCGGCGAACAGTGGACTGCGCGAACGACTGATCGCGTTGGGAGAACGCGAGCAAGTGGAGGTGCATATTCCTCCGTTCGCCTATTGCACGGATAACGCAGCGATGATCGCCATGGCCGGCCACCACCTGTTGGCAGCGGAACGCTTCGCTTCCCTCGATACAGTGCCAATGCCTCGCATGGACCGCCCTCCACATCACCTTGCCGGATAGAATGCGACCTCTCAGGATCACTGCGGTGACCCCGGACGGTCCGTGCGGCTACATTTGGCGATGATGGCGGTCCCGGTCCGGATAGGCTTCACTCTTTGCTGCTTCTTCGCGGCCTTTTCGCTCTTTGCCCAAAGCGCCGAGCAGTTGATCGCCCAAGGCGACACGCTTCTCGCCGGTGGTCGATCGAAAAAAGCGCTGGACATGTTCGAGGCCGCGGTGAAAGTCTCCCCGAGCGCAGAGAGCTATTCCGCTCGGGCTTCGGCGTGGTACTACATGCGGCGCGACAAGGAATTCCTGGCCGATGTGCTGGAGGCCTTGCGCTTGGACAGTCTCTTCCCCGAAGCAAACTACCAGCGTGCCTTGATCGCCCATCAGAACGCCGAGGACACCAGTGCTGTGCGCTACGCGACGCGTGCGTTGGGCAGGGCGGGCGATCCCGACCAGAGACAGCGGATCCTGATCGTCCGCGGGGAGGCCTTTGCCGGCCTGGGCAAGACCGCGCAAGCGATCAACGACCTCTCCAAGGGAACCGCCGACAGGATGGATGACCTCGACGCTCTGAGGTCCTTGGCCCACCTTCAGGATATCAGTGGCGATCACGAGGCCAGTCTCGCCATCCTCGCGAAACTCTGCAAGATCGCCCCGTACGACATCAGCAATTGGAGCAATCGCGCCTTCGAGCTGAACACGTTGGGCCGCTACGAGGAAGCACTTCCCGTGATCGATCAGGCGTTGAGCTTGGACAAGGATGAACCGATCGTACTGAGCAACAAGGCCTATGCGCTGATGAAGCTGGGCCGCGACGCCGATGCCATGGAAGCGGTGAACCGCAGCTTGAAGGTCTATGCTGAAAACTCCTATGCCTTACAGACACGCGGCATGCTCTACCTGCGCAAGGGCGACCGCGAGGATGCCTGCAATGATCTCACCATGGCCAAGTCGCTGGGCGCGGGCTCCGAGGTGGATCCGTTGATCAACCAGTATTGCGGCGGACCGGGTAGCCATTGATGGGATCGTCGATGCCAGCAGCCATGCTGATCACACGGCAATGACCGGCTGCTGTCTGTCCGCACTTTGACCCTTAGGTTCCGGTCCGTACACAAGTCGATCGCGACCAAAGGTTTCACATTGAAAACCGATGCAGGATCGATCGGGAACAGTAGCCAATGGAAGCCAAGATCACCGGCGCCAACGGTAGAAAAACGTAGTTTGGCGCCTGATAACGCCAAACATCCATGATGAAGATCCTGTGCCCGACCGACCACACCTTGGCCACCGACATCGCACTTTCCCATGCAGGGAATATCGCCCAGCTTGGCCATGGGGAGGTCACTCTTTTCCATGTGCTGACCAGGGAGGAGGTCAAGAAGAAGGACAGTGACAACCCCGGCCCGCACGCGAAGACCCTGGATCAACTGTCCAAACAGGGTGTGAAGGTGAACCGGGTCGACCGTGAGGGATCACCCTTGAAGGAGATCATTGCGGAGGCTAAGAACGGCCACGCCCTTATGGTGGCGGGTACGCATGGTGTGCAAGGGCTTCGTCAGGAATGGCTGGGCTCGGACATGCTGAAGCTGATCCGCGAAGTGCCCATTCCCACGTTGGTCGTGCAGATGTATACGCCGCGCACAGAAAAGATGGGCCACATCCTGATGCCCGTGGCAGGCCATGCGGACATCACCCCACTGCTCGATGCGGTATGCCTGCTGGCGAAGACCTGCGGGGCCGAAGTGGATGTCTACCAGCAATTGCAGGAAGGCAGTTCCACCAGCAATGCGCTTCTGGCCAACAAGGTGAAGATGCTCGAACGCCTGTCCAAAGAGGGGATCAAGCATCAGGAGGTGCATGAGCCCGTGGAGAAATTCTACGAGGGCTTCGCTGTGAGGACCATCCGCTATGCGAACAAGGTGGGTGCGAGCTGCATCGCCATCATGGCCCACGCCAGCGGCGAGCATACGAAGATCGCGGACCAAGAGAAGCAGGACCTGCTCGTGAACAAGAACGGGATCCCTATTCTTTGCGCCGTCTGAGGTGACACCTCGATCCAACCGGCGCGCTTAACAATGCGGGGTCATTTTCCGAAGAGCGCTGCTACATCCGGCCGCAGGTAAGGAGCGAGCCATTCATAGGGCAGGTCCATTGCAACCTCATCGAGGTCATCCGCATTCCTATTGGCGTGCGCACTGCATCTCGCGATATACACGCGCAATTTCCGATCAAGTGGTTCGAAGTCTGAAACGTAGGGCCGTTCATCCGCCCTTTCAAGCAAGCATTGGCTATACAGGTCAGAGGCTTCCTGGTACCATTCCTTCTCATCGACGGAAAGGGTGGTGACCCGCAGCGAGTCCTGTATTAATTGGATCTGTGCTTCCACCTTGGCCTGCCAATGTTTTCGCAGGGTGTCCTCTACCGCCAGGAGGCCAATCGCGGTAAAGAGAGAATCGAAGCGCAGGCGATCGCCATCTCTTAGGTCGTATGCATAGTGGGTGGTGAATCCTTCACAGTAAGCTCCGCAACCCTCGCCAGCCAAGGCGATGGACAGCACCTTTGGCAGCGGCTGCGAGGAAGACCAAGTGAGCGAATAGAGTCGTTGGGACGGTCCATGGTCCGGATCACCCCATTCCATTTGGAAGAGGTTGCCCTTCGCGGTGTCCGGATCGACATCCAAAAAGTCAATGCAGATGTCCCTGTTGATCCGTTCCGCCAATTGAGGTTGTCCAAGTGTGCTGAAGTGCGGGAAGGTGAACAGCTCATGAGGAGGCCACGGCTGCATCGCTGAGATGGTGTCGACAACGACCGATTGCGCAGCTGCTTGAGCTACCACAAGCGTCAGCGTCCAAGACAGCCATTGCCTGATCATCATGGATCTCAATCCAGGCCCAGGTCCATCTGCTTGCCGGGCTTGTAGCCGATGATGGGCTGATCGGGATCTTCCTCCTTCTCAGCCTTGTGGCTCTTGCGGAATTCCTGCATCGGTGATTCCTCCAGCCCTTCCTCCTCCGGCGCATCCATGTTGCCGATCTCCTCGTCGCTGATCAACATGCGCTGCTTCTCTTCCAACTCCGGCGTCATCACGGTGAAGACCTCACCGGTCAACTTCAGGTCCTTCACCTTGTAGGGTGTGAGTCGATTGCCCAGGGCCTTCACGCCTTTCACCGCGATGAATTCCGATAGCGCGATCTCTTCGTCCTCGCGGTCGTTGCTACGCTTGTCGAATGCGATGTGCAGGCCCGTCTCCGGCACAAGTGTGTGCAAAGCGAGCTTACTGTCCGGGTGCTCGGTGATGAACTGAACGGGGTCGCGCGCCGATTCCACGAGGAAGCGCTTCACATTGTATTGCTGCTTCTCCCCTTCCCAATACACGGCGGTGATCGGCACCTCCGGGTCCCACTTCACAAGGGTGATCGCTTCATCGGGGAAGTGCGTGCCGAGTGCGAACGGGAAGAGTTGGTAGCTCCCGGTGCTGAGGATCGCGAGGATCTTGTCGTCGCCGCTGAAGCGTCCGAGGTAGCGCCCGTGCCCGGACTCGTTCAAACGGCGCACCGTCTCATCAAACCAGATCGGGATCGCGCCTAGCGTGCTTCCGCCGCGTTCCTTCTGCGTCACCTTGTGCACCATGTAACGCGTTAGCAGGTTGCCCTTGCTGCCGCGCCCTTTCACCATGAGATCGCCGAAGTCCACGTCGAATTGTGTCTTCCGCAGATTGGGTCGTGGTCGCAGATTGATGCGCACCGTCTCCGATGCACCATCCGGATTGACGGTGAAGTAAAGCACCTTGCTGCCCTTGCTTCCGTTGGTGAGATCGTAGTCCTTGTCCCGCGTGATCGATGTGACCGAAAAGCGTTTCATGAAGCTCGCCCCTTGCGCACCGTCCTGGTAGATCAGGTGGTAGATCGTGCGCTCATCGTTCTTCTTCCACACGGCCACGTGCAGCACGCCTTTGCCGATGAATTTCTTGTCCGCCACCTTGGTGACCTGCATCGTACCGTTGTCGCGGAACACAATGATGTCGTCGATCTCCGAGCATTCGTCCACTTGCTCGAAGCCACGCAAGCCCCAGCCCATGAAGCCTTCCGCACGGTCCACGTAGAGCTTGCGGTTGGCCACGGCGACCTTGGTGGCGACAATGGTGTCGAAGGTGCGCAGCTCGGTCTTCCGCTCGCGGCCCGCGCCATATTTGCGTTTCAGCTCCTTGAAGTAGTCGATCGCATACTCCACCAGCGCGTCCAGCTTGGCCTGCACGCTGGCGAGTTGCTCTTCGAGTCCCTTGATGTGCTCGTCGGCCTTGAAACTGTCGAACTTGCTGATGCGCTTGATGCGGATCTCCGTGAGCCGCACGATGTCCTCTTCGGTCACGGCGCGGCGCAGGTCCTTCACATAGGGCTTCAAACCTTTGTCGATGAAGGCGATCACTTCCTCCCACGTCTCCGCCTCCTCGATCTTGCGGTACACCTTCTTCTCGATGAAAATGCGCTCCAGTGATGCGAAGTGCCACTGCTCCTGCAACTCCGCCTGCTTGATCTTCAACTCCAGTTCCAGCAGCCGCAACGTATTCTGCGTGCTGACCTTCAGCAGTTCGTTCACGCCGACGAAGCGCGGCTTGTCGTTCTCGATGACGCACGCGTTCGGCGCGATGCTCAGCTCGCAATCGGTGAAAGCGAAGAGCGCGTCGATGGTGTTGTCCGGTGAGACCCCGGCGGCGAGATGGATCTGGATCTCCGCGTTGGCCGCGGTGTTGTCCTCGATATGCCGGATCTTGATCTTTCCCTTGTCGTTGGCCTTGATGATGCTTTCGATCAAACTGGCCGTGGTGGTGCCGAAGGGGATCTCGGTGATGATCAGCGTCTTCGCATCCTCTTTACGGATGCGTGCGCGTGAGCGGATACGGCCGCCGCGTCGGCCCTCATCATAGTTGTCCGCATCAGCGAGGCCGCCCGTGGGAAAGTCCGGCAGGAGCTTCGGGTTCTTCCCGCGCAGCACGGCGATGCTGGCGTCGATGAGTTCATTGAAATTGTGCGGAAGCACTTTGCAACTGAGGCCCACCGCGATGCCTTCGCCACCCTGTGCAAGCAGCAGCGGGAACTTCACCGGCAGGAAGACCGGCTCCTTGTTGCGACCATCATAGCTGCTCTGCCACTCGGTGGTCTTCGGATTGAATACAACGTCGTTGGCGAACTTGCTGAGGCGCGCTTCGATGTAACGCGGAGCTGCCGCACTGTCTCCGGTGAGTGTGTTGCCCCAGTTGCCCTGCATGTCGATCAGCAGTTCCTTCTGGCCCAATTGCACCAGCGCATCGCCGATGCTCGCATCACCGTGCGGGTGATACATCATCGTATGCCCGATGATGTTCGCCACTTTGTTGTAGCGACCGTCATCGAGGTCCTTCATGCTATGCAGGATGCGGCGTTGCACGGGCTTCAGGCCATCGTATAACGCGGGCACGGCGCGCTCGAGGATCACATAGCTCGCGTAATCCAGGAACCATTCGCGGTACATGCCGCTCACGCTGAAGGTACCGGTCTGGCCTGCGCCGGGAACACCTTCGGGCGTTTCGCTTCCGTTCGGAGAGATCTCCTCCCCTTCCTCGGCGTTGATGTTGTCGTCCAGTTCGTCGCTCATCGTTTTCACCGCCGCGCGGCGGAAAGCATCAAGTTCAGGGGTTCGCCTTGGTGCAGTAGCGGTAAGGCTTCGTCAGCGTGAACAGCACCTTCAGCTGGTAATCGTAGCAATAGGAAACGCCGGGCACCACATGGTGGTAGGCGCGGTCCGGGGTCGTGTCCGGATTCGAGTAGTCATAGACCTCTCCCGTATTGACCTTGGTCACGTAGAGCGCGTAGTCCGTGCCGGAAGGCAAAAGTTCCGTGCGGATATGGACCTGTTGCTCGACCACGATGTCGGTAGGCATTCCGTCTGCATAGACGATTCGCGTGGTATCGGACACCAATTCGATCAATGCGGGTCCATCGTAGTCGGGGTCCAAGGGATTGGATGTCCTGTTCGCCAGGTCAAGATCGTCCTTCAGGCATCCCGCAAGACAAAGCGCGGACAGGAGGACCGGAATGAGAGCGTGTTTCATCGCGTGAAGTTCCAAGTGAGTCCTCCGGTCCATGCGCCTCCGTTGGGTCCGGGCATCCAACTCAATCCATCGAAGCGCACCTTCTCGGCATCGTGGAATTCGGGCTTCGGCAACTTGGCGGAACGGAGGTAGAGCCAGGTCGTGACGCCCGCGAAAGCCACGGTGACAGCGGCCGATACACGGAATGCGGTGCGCGCCTTCTCGAATTCATCAATATGCCCGGGGATCACCTCCTCCTTCAATACAGTGATGGCATACGGAAAAGTGGCATTGTCGTAGGCATCGGCATCCGTCTCCAAGCGGTCATGCGCCTTTTTCATGTTCGCATACTTGATCCCGGTGAAGATCAATGCGCCGCCAGTAACGGTGGCAGGCAACAACCGCATCACGCGCATCCGTTTTTCATAGGACCTCAGGTCACGTTGATAGACCAGGTACTCCGTAGAGTAAGGCAAACGCACCTGTATGATCCGGTCCTCACCACCCGTGATCGTGACCGTGGTGTCCACGACCTTGCGCTGGGGTGCCCAAAAGCTGAAGTGGTGCGGACCCTCCAGCAGTTCCAGATCGGTCTGCTGTATGGTGAAGTGGTGATCGAGCTTGTAGGAGAAGCTGTTCGCTGGATCGATCTGCAGGTGAAGCTTGCCGGAGGTCTGGGCGGAAACGCCGCCTATCCCACCCCCCATCGTTGCCAGAAGCAGAAGCAGTGAGGGCAGATGGATCATATCTCGCCGGACCATCGCTTTCATGAATTTCATAGTTCGGCCACCGTACATTGTTCCTTGGTTGTGACCACCTCACCCGCGACCACCAGTTCAAAACGGTAGCAGTATTCCGTGCCCAGCGCTACTTGGTAATTCCCACACAGGAATGTATTGCTCCCTGCTTCATTGTTGGAATAGAAGTAACTGGTATCCGGATCAGTGAGCTCGATGAATCTCAATTCATAGGCAGTAGGTGCCGGGAACTGCTCCGGATGTACATGCACCACCACTGTCTGCTTGTTGTAGAGACCCTGTCCATAGGTTTCCGTCTGAATACTGTCCACTGTGAACAAGGTGGACTCTCCCGGATGATCGGCGTCGAAGGGGTTCGAGGTGAGGCCTGCGACATCAACATCGTTCTTATGGCAACCCAACAAGAGTGCGAGGCAAATGCAAAGGACAGGCGTGAGGCTTCTCATGGCAATGGAACTCCTATTTGGGCAAGGTACATCCCCCCATTCCCGGCCGGGATCCATGCAAGTCCTTCGAAACGGACCTTCTCCTTGTCCTCATATTCCGGATATTTCAATTTCCCGGCACGGATGCAGCCATAGACAGTGGCCAAGGCACCCACGCCGCACAGGGTGGCCGAAATGATGAATCGGCGCCTCGTCGCATCCAGTTCATCCTGGGCCGCAGGTATCGTTGTCTCCTTCAGGGCTTTGATGGCGCTGGGGACATGCAACGTGGAATAACTGTCCTGCAAGGCATGCAGGTCATCATAGGCCTGATCATGCGCTTTATGGTCGTAAAATGCTTTGATACCGAAGCCCATGGTGAACAACAACGGAACCCCGCGCCAGAGGCTCCTTTGCAAGCGGATGTGGGAACGCACGCGCTCACAGGCAAGAAACTCCGGGGTGCGCTTCAGTACCTTATGAAATTCCATGTCCTCGTCGAATTTCACGTGCAATGTCGTGTCCAGAATGCTGCAGTTCGGTGCCCAGAAGAAGAATCGATGGTCACCTGCGGGAAGACGGACGACATGGACCGCGGACTCCTTCAAGCGAACAGTGTCGTTATAGATATACTCGACATCATAGAAGGGCTGCACGAACAGTTTGATGGTCGCACTGTTCGGCGCTTGTGGTTGCGTTTGTGCAAAAGCTCCACCCACGATCAACAGGAAGACCAGGACCGGAAAGGCCCTTGTGACCAGTCCAACAAGATCGCTACTCAACTCCGATCCGGATGTGTTGAATGCATCGGCGTCCACGCGCCTCCGCGAAGCGCTTTGGCGAAGCGGGGTCGGCGTCATCGGCGGTTTTTCATTTCCCCGCATCACACTTCCACCTCGTTCTCTTCGAGCTTCTTCGCGATGGCCCGAACACTTGCTGCTGCCGCTTCCGCCGCGGATTCCTCCACCAGGTCTTTCTCCACCTTCAAATTGCCGATGATGAATTCCTGCCGGTTCGGCGTGTTCTTGCCCATGTAGAACCCAAGCAGGTCGTTCACCTTCGCGTCCTTCGTGATCATCACCGGTTCCAAGCGGATGTCCGGTCCGATGAAGTGCTTGAACTCATCGGGACTGATCTCTCCAAGACCTTTGAAGCGCGTGATCTCCGCGCTCTTGCCCAACTTGGCGATGGCGCGTTGGCGTTCCTCCTCGCTGTAGCAGTAGTGCGTCTCCTTCTTGTTCCGCACGCGGAAGAGCGGCGTTTGCAGAATATAGAGATGATCGTTCTTCACGAGGTCCGGGAAGAACTGGAGGAAGAAGGTCATCAACAGCAAGCGGATGTGCATGCCGTCCACATCCGCATCGGTGGCGATCACGATCTTGTTGTAGCGCAGTCCGTCCATGCCGTCCTCGATGTCGAGTGCAGCCTGGATCAGGTTGAATTCCTCGTTCTCATACACCACTTTCTTGGTAAGGCCGAAACAGTTCAGCGGCTTCCCCTTCAGGCTGAATACGGCTTGCAGATTCACGTCCCGGCTCTTGGTGATACTGCCGCTGGCGCTATCGCCCTCGGTGATGAAGAGCGTGCTGTTCTCCTTCCGGTCATCCTTTTTCGGATCGCTGAGGTGGACGCGGCAGTCGCGCAGCTTCTTGTTGTGCAGGCTTGATTTCTTCGCGCGTTCGCGAGCCAGCTTGCGGATGCCGCTGAGTTCCTTCCGCTCGCGCTCGTTCTGCAAAATGCGCCCCTGCAACACCTCCGCGACCGATGGGTTCTTGTGCAGAAAGTTGTCGAGTTCACGACCGAGGAAGTCACCCACGAAGCTGCGCATGCTCTGGCCACCGGGTTCCACTTCGAGGCTCCCGAGCTTGGTCTTCGTCTGGCTTTCGAAGACAGGCTCCACCACTTTCACACTGACCGCCGCCACGATGCCCGTGCGGCAATCGCCGGCTTCCCAATCCTTCTTGAAGTACTCCTTGATCGTCTTCGCCACGGCCTCGCGAAAAGCACCTTGGTGCGTACCGCCCTGCGTGGTGTGCTGGCCGTTCACGAAGCTGTAGTACTCCTCCCCGTAGTGGCTCGCATGGGTGATCGCCACTTCGATGTCGTCGCCGATGAGGTGGATGATGGGGTACAGCGGCTCGCCGTCCATCTTCGTTTCCAGCAGGTCCAGCAGGCCGTTCTTGCTCTGGAACTTCCGGCCGTTGTAGTGGATGGTAAGGCCGGTGTTGAGATAGCAGTAGTTCCATAGCAAGCGCTCGATGTGCTGCTCGCGATACTGGTACTGCCTGAACATCTGCTCGTCCGGCTCAAAGACCACACGCGTTCCATTGGCCTCGTCGCTCTTCTCCAGCTTGTTGTCCTTGCGCAATTCACCGCGGTCGAACTCGGCGCGCTTCAGCTGACCATCGCGCACGCTCTCGATCTTGAAGTAGCTGCTCAGCGCATTCACGGCCTTGGTACCCACGCCGTTCAGGCCAACGCTCTTCTTGAAGGCCTTGCTATCGTACTTGGCGCCGGTGTTGATCTTGCTCACCACGTCGATCACCTTGCCCAGCGGCACGCCGCGCCCGAAGTCGCGCACCTCCACGCGAGGGCCTTCGATCGTGACCTCGACCTTCTTGCCGTGGCCCATCACGAATTCGTCAATGCAGTTGTCCAGCACCTCCTTCAGCAGGATGTAGATGCCGTCGTCGAAACTGCTGCCATCGCCGAGCTTACCGATGTACATGCCCGGCCGCAGCCGGATGTGTTCCTTCCAGTCCAGCGACCGGATATGCTCTTCACCGTAGTTCGTCTCGCTCATGTATGGGGGCGGAATCTCAATACCGACAAGGGTTCCCGCGCGTCGGCACGAAGTTAATCCGCGCCCGGCGCGGACGAAAGAGCGCCATGACCTGTCGTTATCAACGATCCGGGCGTGTTTTCAACAAATGCATTGGATCTATTTTGCCAAGGGTGCGGCCGGCCCGAATAGCTGCAACGAAACACCCACGGCATATTGGGTAGTGAATTTATTCAGCGTGCCCAATCCGTTGGTAAAGACCGGTGATGCCTCGACCTGCCATACTCTAAGTCCTCGGTCCATCGAGGTCCAAAGCGACCACCGCTCGTGGAATGCATAGGAAAATCCAAGGGTCAGGTCGGTCTGATAGCTGATCTTGTAGGGAACATTACGGGAATCCACGTTCTCGCTGTACATGCCGTTTGTATCCACGATCGACCCGGACTGCACGATGTGGTAGGAGACCAGCCAGCGGTTGATGAAGCCGACCTGGACGGCGAACCGCTGCGACAAACGGGCCTCCAAAAGCAGGGGCAGGTCCATGTATAGCCCCGATATGGTGCTGGAACGTTCTTCTGTAAGATGATAAGACCCCGAAACGATCTCGGTCGAACTGTGTTGATCGGCACGAATTCCACTGAGGAGTACACCGGTCCGCAACCCGATCCCGCTTCGTGCCTCCCAACTCACCCATCCACCGATACGCATGGCGACTCCGGTGCCCGGAGACAAATTGGAATGATCCAAGGTCGTGTACGGCTCACGGGATTCCATGGTAGGCTCGCTGCGGATGGGCACCACCCCGATACCACCAAGCACACCTCCTAACCACTGGGCGTGCAGGGGCAGCGCGGACATGGTGGTGAGCAACAAGATCAGGATCGACGAGCGTGCTGGATTCATTGGGGTGCGTTTTGGCCTTGTGGTGCCTGCGGATGCATCCCGCCCAAGGTATAGGCGACCATAAGCCGTACCTGCCAGATCCTGGACTGTGTAGTCACCCTGTCATCACCCTGGTCCTGCCTATAATACACGAAGCGCTCCGTGTCGCTCAATGGAGCCGTCAGCCCGGTGGACAATGAGATCTTGTCGGAGACCCTGTACCTCAGTCCGAATGTGAGGCCGACGATCATTTTCTTCACCAGGTAGGTGCTCCGCGTATCGATCTTGTAATGCTCATTCTCGATAGTTTCATTGGGATTGACATAGTGGGTGGTCCTGACCCCTTGCACCACGGAAGAATAGTAGATCGGCACCGCAAGATCCAAGGACGTGATGACGGCCACGTGCTTGGATGCATTGATCTCCAAGGCCAACGGCAATTCAAGCGATGCGAGTTCAACATGATCGGTCCAGTCGTCATCCTCCAGATCGACCTTCCGCTCGCAGGCCAGAAACACCAAATTCATCCCGGACCGGAAAGAAAGATGCCCGACCTCCGGGTCAGAGCTACGGAACCAGATGCCCAGTGTTCCACCATAGGCATTGGCCGTTGGTGACGCATATTGCATTTCATGAAACTCGCGGGAGTAAAGAGCGACCGCCCCATACTCCGGTCCGACAGAAAGCCCCCAATCAGGTTGTGCCGATGCATCGTTTCCCCAAGCGTACAGCAGGAGAAAAGTGAAGAGAGATCTTGGGATCGATCGCGTGTTCATCCTAAAGCGCATGTTGATCTGTCCGGGCCAATTCTATCAGCCCTTTCATGAAATTGATCGAAACCAGATAGACCGGAATTTGGGCGGAACGGCCCGGACCATGCACTCGTCCGGATCGGCCGAACCAGCATCCCCAAGATCTTCCATCAAAAGAACAGGCCATGCACGAATATAGTCGTACATGGCCCATCCAGACGGATCTAAACTCGGTCTCCTACTTCAGCCCCCGCTTCTCCAGCAGCGGCCCCACCTCGGGATCGCGGCCGCGGAAATCGCGATAGAGCTGGCCTGCGTCCTTGCTGCCGCCCTTCGAGAGGATGGTACTTCTGAAGTGCATGCCATTGGCGCGCGTCATGCCGCCGTTCTCGACGAACCACTGGAAGGCATCGGCCTCCAGCACTTCGGCCCAGAGGTAGGCGTAGTAGCCAGCGGCATAACCGTTGCCCCAGATGTGCATGAAGTAGCAGGTGCGGTAGCGTGGCAGCACCATCGGCAGATCGAGGCCGTACTGGGCCAGCGCGGCCTTCTCGAACTTCGGCACGTCCTGGATCGGCGCGTCCGCTGGGAGCATGTGCCATTGCAGGTCGAGCAACGCGGCAGCGAGGTATTCAGTGGTCATGAAGCCCTGATTGAACTTCTTCGCCTTCTTGATCTTGTCCACCAGGACCTTCGGCATCGGCTCACCGGTCTTCCAGTTCTTCGCATAGTTGGCGAACACCTTGGGGTCCGAGGCCCAGTTCTCATTGAACTGGCTGGGGAATTCCACGAAGTCGCGCGGCACGTTCGTCCCGGAGAAGTAGGGATACTTCTGCTGTGAAAGAAGACCATGCAAGGCGTGGCCGAACTCGTGGAACATGGTGGTCACCTCGTCGAAGCTCAACAGCGCTGGTTGGCCATCGACTGGCTTTTGGATGTTCACGTTCTGTGTCACGATGGGCTTCTTGTCCAGTAGGTAGCTCTGGTCCTGGAAGCTGTCCATCCACGCGCCGCCCTGCTTGTTGTCGCGGGCGAAATAGTCAATGTACACCAGGCCGATGGTGGAACTGTCCGCATCGAAAACCTCGAAGACGCGCACCTCTGGGCGATAGCCCGGCAGGTCCTTGCGCTCCTTGAAGCTCAGGCCGTACATCTCATGCGCGGCGAAGAAGACACCATCGTGCAGCACGCGGTCCATCTCGAAGTAGGGCTTGATCTGGCTCTCGTCGAGGTCGTATTCGGCCTTGCGCACTTTCTCGGCGTAGTAGTCCCAATCCCAAGGGGCGAGCGTGAAACCGCCCTTTTCCTTGTCGATGACCGCTTGCAGCTTGGCGGCCTCTGCCTTCACGTTCTTCACTGCGGCCGGCACCATGCCGGTGAGGAGCTTTACGGCGGCATCGGGCGTTTTCGCCATCTGGTCGTCCAAGGTGTAGGCGGCGAAATTCGGATAGCCCAGCAACTTGGAGCGTTGGGCGCGGAGTTGCGCAAGGCGGCTCACGGTGGCGCGCTGGTCCGTTGAATCGCCGAGCATCCCGCGATTGATGGAAGCGGTGTAGATGCGCTCACGCAGGGCGCGGTCCTTGATCTCGGCGAGCACCGGCTGCATAGTGGTGTTCTGCAAAGTGATCAGCCATTTGCCATCCTGTTTTTTGTCCTTGGCGGCAGCTGCGGCAGCGGTGATCTCCGCATCGGTCATGCCGTCCAGCTGCTTCTTGTCATCCACGAGGACGGCGGCCTTGTTCACTTGCTTCAAGAGGTTGTCCACGAAGAGCGTGGTGAGCTTCGACTCCTCCTCGTTCAAGGCGCGAAGGCTCTTCTGGTCGGCGTCGTTCAGCAAGGCACCGGCACGCACCATCTGTGTGTAGTGGCGTTCGATCAAACGGGTGGAAACGCTGTCCAGTCCCAAGGAATCACGCTTGTCATAGAGACTCTTCACGCGGGTGAAGAGCTTCGGGTCGAGGTTGATCGCGTCGCTATGCGCGGCGAGCTTTGGAGCGATGTCCTTATTGGTGGCCTGCAGGCTGTCGTTGGTGTTGCAGGCCACGAGGTTGAAGAAGACCTTGCTGGCGCGCGTCAACTCCTGACCGCTCTTTTCCAAGGCGATGATGGTATTGTCGAAGGTGGGCGCCTCCGCGTTGTCGTCGATCGCCTTGATCTCCGCCAACTGCTGCTTCATGCCATCCTCCATGGCTGGGCCGAAGTCGCCGTTGTGGATCTTGGTGAAGTCCGGCGCACCGAGATAAAGCGTGCTTGCGGATGCAAAGGGATTTTCGCGGGCAGGTGCGGTCGTTGGCATGTCTTTCTTGGAGGTATCACTCGTTCCGCAGGATGCGGCGAGGAGTAAAACGGACAACGCGACGAGGGAATGGTTCATGTTCGTGGGAAATGAGGGGCGAATGTAGCGGACGAGGGCCGGAACCTATTTCTGCTCGGCAGGGATCCCGAAAAGCGCGAAATTGTCCACGCCCAAAGCGCCTCGCACTTTGTCATTCCATTGCGCCATCTTCTTCGGGTCCGCACCGTAATGCGTCTCCTTCAGGAATCTGCTGGTGCTTTGGTCCATGGCCTTTTGCGCCGCGGCATGGATCGCCCGGATGCGTTCCAGCGAGAGCCCAGGCTCGTTCAGCCCGGCCTGCATTTTTCTCCGCTCGATCTCGCACAGGTCGAAGAAAAGGTTCAAGAGCAGGTCGGCCTGGCTCTTGTCGGCGAGGTGGCAATAGGAACTGAAGCCATCGAAGACCGTGGTACTGAAGGTGCGGTATCCTTCCGCGGTCCCGTCGATGTTCAGAAAGAGTTGGGCAACGAGGTGGACTTCGTTGGCGGTGACGTCCGTACTGTTCGCCACCGGTGGCGTGTACGCATTGCTCTCCATCGTCCCCTTCAATCCGATCCGCAGCTTCGGTGACCAGAAGGCATAGTTGCTTTCGAAGAAACCACGACCATCTTTTCCAGTGCGGTCCAGCCTGCGATTGTTTCCCAGAAGCAGACCTTCTTTCGCAAAGAGTGCTTGGTCCTGCAACTGTCGATCGGTGGGCACGAGTCGAGGCGCTTCCGCCCAGAAGGCACTATCGTAGGGCATGGAGAGCACCTTGCGGTAGTCCGTCTGTCCTATATCATAGTGGAACAGCGGCAGGATGAACTGCTCGCCCGGCGCATACAGATGGATGATCCCCTTCGTGCGCATGCGGCGGTCCTTTGGAAAGTCCTCTGCCAACGCGGCCATCCGGGGGTCGCCTGGTCCGCTGTGATAGGTGAGTGCATACTCCATCTCGATCGTACTCAGGATGGATCGGCCTTGCCAAGTAGCATAGGTCTGGCGGTAGCGAAGTGACAGACCGCGCAGTTCATCGCTGGGCAGAAATGCCTGAAAGGGATGTCGTGCGCAACTGTCGCAATCCAGTTGCAGGCTGCGCACCGTGGCCGTTTTCGCGTCGATCCATAGTTCACCACGAAAGAAGGTGCCATCGCTATCCTTCGGAGTGAAGGATACATGGTACAGTTCATCGGGACCGTGGGTGATCGAAAGCACGGTGAGTTGGAAGGCCTGTCGCAACGTCTTCCGGGAGCGATACTGCAACGGCGTCGCCGGAAACGCGCTATTGCGCTCCGCCGGATGCAACAGCATCAAGCCGCGACTCGTGTTGAAATTCACCACGTAGCGGTTCTTGTCGGGCAGTAGTCCGACGCGACCTTGCTTGAGGTCCAACGCTTCAATGTCGGCGCCGTTGAAGCTGCCATTGTAGAAGCATTCGATCCCTTCCACCGGTCGATCGGGGGTATGTGTCTCCAGTTCGAAGTAGACCTTTCCGTCATAGCGCCCGATCTGCCGCAGGTGCTTCCCGGACGCGATGATGAGATCGCACAGGGCATCGGATCGACCAACCACTTGCACTGCCGCAAGCTCGGTCTGCAATGGTATCAAGCGCACCTCGGACCGCAGGCGTATCGCCGCCACCTTCGATCGCAGACGTTGATACCCCAGGTAAGAAAAGATCAAGGTGTCATCATCATTCACTGCCGTCATGCGGAAGACGCCCTCCGCATTGGTGATCACACCTTCGCCGGTCCTGCCGGAGACCACGCTGGCATAGGGCAACGGCTCCTTGGAAACCGCATCGACCACGCGCGTCTCAAGCGGGCGCTGTGCAACAATGCTCTGCACAAGCAACAGAAAAAGGATTCCGTGGACCTGACGCAGCAACCGCATGTGGCGAACAAAATACGCCGCGTGCGCAGGAAGCGCCTACTTCGCGGCAAGCGTCTTCATCCGGTAGCGCCCCACCAGCACGCCTGTGACCACCAGCGCCAACGCGATGCCCTGCGCGAACAAGCCTTGCGCTGTGGCATGGATGCCAAGCAAAGGCACGGAGATGAAGCGCACCATGGTAGCCTGCAGCACGCCCGCCTCTTGCAACGCGGCAACTCCGTTCCCGGTAAAGACCAAGGCCATCAATGCCAACAGGCCCGCCGTTGCCGCGAAGAAGGGGCCGATGGGCAGGCGCACGCTGAACTTCAGGATGGCTCCGCCTATGATCGCCAGCAGGATCATTGCCGCACCAATGCCACCCAATACAGCATGCTGGCCCGTTGGCCCGGCCTGGCTAAGCAAGGTCTCATAGAAGAGAATGATCTCGAAGAGCTCGCGATACACGGCGAGAAAGGAGATGCCAGCAAGCGTCCACAGGGTGCGCTTGCCGAGGGCGGCATCCACCTTTTCACGGATGAAGCGCTGCCAGGCCTTCGTGTTGCTTTTGTTGTGCAGCCAATAGCCGACATACAGCAGCATCGCGGCGGCAAGCAGAGCGGTGAAGCCCTCCGTCATCTCGCGGCTGGCCCCGGAGATCGAGATCGCATAACGCGCCACCAGCCAAGTGATGAAGCCCAGTACCAGCGCAATGATCCAGCCTGCATGGATCCAAGGCAGCGCGTCGCGGCGACCGGTCTTCAGCACCAGTGCGACGATGGCCGCGAGCACGAGGATCGCTTCCAATCCTTCACGGAGCAGGATCAACAAGGCGCTGAAGAAGGCGGCGGTCGGAGAAAGCGCATCGCCCGAAAGTTTTTCATCCGCTCGGTCCAGAAGTGAATTGATCCGGCCAATGCCGGCGGCGACCGAATCCGAAGGTGCGTTCGATGTGATGGTCGAGCGAAGGGCCATCATTTCACGTTCCGTCTGTTTGCGCAAGGGCGCGTCCACATTGTCCAAGGGCGCTTCGATCAATTCGAATCCCTCGAGGTAAGCGCTGATCGATAGCTGACGGGCCGAGGAGGGATCGCCATTCTTGTATGCATCCAGCGCGGCCTGCAACTTGGCCCTGGTTATCGCCAACGGTGAAGGCGCCGCCACATGGATGACCTCCGGATGCGCGATGAGATAGGCCAGCACGGCCACACGGTCCGCGCCATATTTCTCCTTCACCTCACGTGGTGTGGCGGTGACCAATGCACGCAGGTCCTTGAATTCGTCCGCGCCAACGCCTTGCTTCCATAATTCCTCGCCTCGCGCGATCTGATCAGGCTTGGAGCGCACACCGGATACATGGAATGCCAAGTCCCAGCGCTCGGCTTCCGTCAATGCGCTGAACGCCAACATGGACGTGCCATTGACACCCAGCGATATGGTATTGTAGAGGCCGAACGGGCTGCGCACATTCATGGCCGTGGCATCCCGGAAATTGCGAGGTGCCGGAGTAAGACCTCTGGCCTGTGGACCGTCACCGGCGCCTGTCGGTCCGTGGCAAGTGGCGCAATGTGCGGTGTAGAGAGCGTTCCCGTTGGCGAGGTCGGGCAATTGCTTGGGCGCGACGGTGACGCCGTAGGCTTCGATCACCTCCCCGCGCAGGGCCTTGGCAAGCGCGGCCACGTCCATACCATCCGCCTTGTCGGCAATGTGTTTTTGCAGGTTCTGAGCGCCCGCCAACAGGTCCGGACCTCCTTGGGCCTTGGGCAAAGCTTCCAACAATTCCAACACCTGCTGAGCAAACTCCTTCTGTTCGCCATACTCCGAGCTGTCCAGCACCGCGCCGTCCTTCACGAACGCTGGATAATCCACACTGACATAATCCAGCATATGGACCACGGAGCGGGCCTGCTCTTCGTTTCCCGGTGCAGCGGATGCCACCAGTTGGGCACCGCTTATCAGAAAGCATAGGAAGGCAAGCCGCAGTGCGCGCATCACACGTTGAAGAGGAAGTGCATCACGTCGCCGTCCTTCACGATGTACTCCTTCCCTTCCACCTTCAACTTGCCAGCGGTCTTGGCCCCGGCTTCGCCTTTCAACGCGATGAAGTCCGCATAGGCGATCACCTCCGCGCGGATGAACCCTTTCTCGAAATCACTGTGGATGACGCCTGCCGCCTGAGGCGCTGTCATGCCTTGGTGGATGGTCCACGCGCGCACCTCCTGCACGCCCGCCGTGAAGTAGGTCGCCAGCTTCAGCAGATGGTATGCGGCATGGATCAGCTTGTTCACACCGGGTTCTTCCAGTCCCAGGTCCTGTAAAAACATGTCGCGTTCCTCGGCGGTCTCCATGGTGGCGATCTCCGCCTCGATGGCCGCAGTGACGAAGATGACCTCGGCATTCTCGTTCGCCACGGCCTTGCGCACCAGTTCCACATAAGCATTGCCGGTGGTGGCACTCTTCTCGTCCACGTTGCAGACGTAGAGCACGGGTTTCGTGGTCAGCAGTTGGAATTCGTCCACCAGCGCGGGATCATCGTTTACGGTGACAGCGGCACGCGCGCTTTCCCCCTTCAGCAGCACGGCCTTGAATCGGCTGAGCAATTCAAAGCGGCGCTTGGCCTCCTTTTCCCCGATCTGCGCCTGCTTCTCCACTTTCTTCAAGCGGGCCTCCACCGTTTCGAGGTCCTTCAATTGCAGTTCGATGTCGATGACTTCCTTGTCGCGGACGGGATCCACGGCGCCATCCACATGGACCACGTTGGGATCGTCGAAGCAGCGCAGCACATGCAGGATAGCGTCACACTCGCGGATGTTGCCGAGGAACTGGTTGCCGAGTCCTTCACCTTTGCTCGCGCCCTTCACCAGGCCGGCGATGTCCACTATCTCCACCGTTGTGGGAATGATGCGTTGGGGGGATACGATCGCGGCCAAGGCCTGGAGGCGCGGATCAGGCACGGTAATGATGCCGGTGTTCGGCTCGATGGTGCAGAACGGGAAGTTCGCCGCTTGGGCCTTCGCGCTACTGACGCAATTGAACAAAGTGCTCTTGCCTACGTTCGGCAGGCCCACGATACCACACTTCAAACCCATGCTTTCCTCGGAATAGTCGCCATGCTTTTGGCAAACGGGCCGCGAAAGTAAGGGCTGCGACATCCGCGTGTTGCGGTGCCGGTCACTCCGGTCAGAGCAGCGCTTCCAATGCCGATCTTGTGTGGCGATATACACCTCCAACACGGGGTACGACCACTGCCTCCAACAGACGAAGCCTCACGAAACCCGCTACGGGCCTTGGAAATTGAGATCGGCACCCGGCCGGCGGACCGGTGATCGATCACGTGAACGGACCGTCACTGGCGATCCCCGCTCATCCGATATGGTGCTACCTTGCGGCTGCAAATCCGGAGGTGGTACTACATTCGCCTCCTTCCAACACAGTTCCCCACATGAATCTTCGTTCCATTTTCCTCTCCTTGGCCACCACCGCTGCCGGACTTTCCACCGGGCTTGTGCATGCGCAGGTCCAAGGCCCCTGCGGCACCGATGAAATGCGCCAGCGGATGATCGCCCAAAACCCCGACCTGTTGCGGCAGGAAGCGGAGGCGGAGCACGGCCTACAGGCCTACCTTCAAGCCAAGGCCGGCCTGAGGTCGGATTCTGACACCATCACCTACATCATTCCAGTGGTGTTCCATATCCTGTACGATCCATCCTTCCAGGAGAATAACCCTTCCGCAGGTTCGGATGCCCACAATATCACGAATGCACAGATCTTCGATCAGATGGCGATCCTGAACCGGGACTACGCCAAGCTCAACGCCGATACATCTGTGATCTGCTGCGGGTTCGGTACCCGGGCGGCGAAGATCCATGTCCAATTCCAATTGGCCACCAAGGACCCCTATGGCAACTGCACCAATGGCATCGACCGCATCACCACCCAGCGCTCCAGCAATGCGGGTGATTACTCCAAGCTGAATTCCTGGTTCCGCGACCGTTACCTCAATGTTTGGTCGGTACACACCTTCGCGGCATTGGACGGTGGATTCCAACCGGCTGGGTACTCCCAATATCCCGGTGATGTGCAGGATGCCTATGGTGCCTTGCGCGACGGGGTCATCCTCCTGCATGATTATCTCGGAAGCAATGGGACCAGCAACGTTTCCCACTCCCGCGACCTTACCCATGAAGTGGGTCACTACCTGAATTTGCAACACCCTTGGGGAAACAACAACGCCCCAGGCGAGGTTTGCGGCGATGATGCCGTGGACGATACCCCGATCACCAAGGGTTGGCAATACTGCCCTAGCCCTGCCGAGTCCCACGACTGCAACCCGGACTCCGCTGAGAACTATCAGAACTACATGGACTATTCCTACTGCAGTGTCATGTTCACCAAAGGGCAACGCGACCGGATGCGGGCGGCGTTGGAAAGCAACATCAGCGGGCGTAGTAGTCTCTGGAAAGATGGCAACCACAGTTTCACGGGCACTGCCGGTTATGAGCAGAGCTGCGCCCCACAGGCCGACTTCTACACGGTGACCCCTTTCGTCTGCACCGGTACCCCGGTTCAATTCAAGGATAATTCCACTCGCGCTGTTCCCACATCCTGGTCTTGGAGCTTCGAAGGCGGAACACCGGCTACATCCACGGATCAAAACCCTACGGTCACCTTCGCGGACCCCGGAGCGCATGCGGTAACCCTCACATGCGAGAATGGCTCCGGCTCCAATTCCATCACCAAGCAGCATTCAATACAGATCGGTCCGGGATGGTCCGAGGTGGATGGTCTTTTGAATGAACCTTTCAACAACTTGAGTGCCTTCCAGACCTGGCCGAATGTGAATTATGAAAATAATGGTTCCTACTGGAACTGGAACGGTCAAGTGGGACACAATGCGCCTGGATGCGCGAAACTCAATGCCTCCGAGACCTATAGCTTGGTGCAGGACGGTTTTACACCCAACGGATTTCAGGACAAGGACCTGTTGCTTACCCCGATCATGGACCTCAGCAACGTCTCCAGTATCCAACTCAGCTTTTGGTATGCCTATGCATCCCGCACTTCCGCTTCCGAGGAGATCACCGAATCTCTCCAGATCTATTCCTCCACCGATTGCGGCAAGAATTGGCTCGTGCGTGAAACACTAAGTGGCCCCGAGTTGGTCACGGCCGGCATCGCATCTGCGGGCTACACTCCCACCGCTTTGGATTGGAGACAGGTCACCGTCAACCTTCCTCCAACCCTGAAGACCAGCCATGTCCGCTTGAAGTTCGAGTATACCTCCGGGCTGTTTTCCAATGACATCTTTCTTGATGACGTGAATATCCTTGGTACCGTTGGGATCCAAGAGCGATCCCAAAGCGGGAGCATGACACTCATGCCCAACCCCGCGACGGACCATCTCACCATTGCCTTGGATCTCGCGGCATCCAGTGAAGGCTCACTGAACTTCTTGGACATGACCGGACGGACCATCTATCAGCAAGCAGTGAACGGCGGCGAGCAGCAGCTCGAATTCGACCTTTCCAAGATGGGCATTACCAGTGGCGTGTACCTCGTTCAACTCAAGGACGCCAACGGCCAGCGTATCGAACGGCTCGTGGTGCGTTAAGCCGGTACTGCACGATCGCCTTGAAATGGAAGGGGCCGTCTCACCACGAGACGGCCCCTTCCGCTTTTCGCGTCGATCGGCTACAAGCGATCGTTGGCCAGGTTCGCCAATGCGCTGCGTTCCCCTTTCTCCAATGTGATGTGCGCAAAGAGTGGATCGCCTTTGGCCTTGTCTATGAGGTAGCTGAGACCATTGCTCTCCGTGTCCAAGTAGGGGGTGTCGATCTGATGGACATCACCGGTGAAGACGATCTTGGTCCCCTCTCCCGCCCTGCTGATCACGGTCTTCACTTCGAGCGGTGTGAGATTCTGGGCCTCGTCCACGATGAAGAATATGTTGCTGAGGCTTCGACCGCGTATATAGGCCAACGGTGCGATGGCGATCTTCTCGTTCTGGATCATCTCGTCGATCCGCTTCAACGTGTTGTCGTTCTTCTCAAAGTTGCTACGGATCAATTTCAAGTTGTCCCAGATGGGCTGCATGTAGGGGTCCATCTTGCTTTGGATGTCGCCGGGCAGGTAGCCGATGTCCTTGTTGCTAAGCGGCACTACCGGGCGGGTCACATAGATCTGCCGGTAGTCGCGGCGCTGCTCCAACGCGCAGGCCAAGGCCAAGAGCGTCTTTCCCGTACCAGCCGCCCCTTGCATGGTCACCAGTTTGATCTCCGGATCGAGGAGCGCGCTCATCGCCAAGGTCTGTTCCGCGTTCTTCGGTGAGATGCCGAAGACTGTCTGCTTTTCCACCCGGGTCACCATCCGCTCGCGCGGATCGTACTTGGCGAGCACGCTCTTCTTCTTGTTGCGCAGGATGTAGAAGTGGTTGCCCTTCGGCTCCTCCTCGCCGATCTTTTCGATGGACGCTGAACCATGCATGAAAAGGTCATCGATCACTCCTTCATCCATTTCCTCGTCAGTAGTAAGACCGGTGAAGAGGTTACGACCGAGGTCGCGCACCTTGCCTGTAAGGAAATCCTCGGCAATAATGTTGAGGCTCTTCGCCTTGAGCCGCAATGCGATGTCCTTGCTTACGAGCACCACTTTACGGTCCTTGTTCTGCCGCTGCAGGGTGAGGGCCGCATTGATGATCTGATGGTCGTTCTTGCCATCCTGGAACACCTTGGTGGCATCCACCCCATTCAGGTCATGCTTGGCCACCACCTTGAAGTTCCCCTTGGTAGGACCATTCAATGGCACCCAATCGGTGAGCAGGTCGTTCTGAGCGATACCGTCGAGATGACGTATGAATTCGCGCGCTTCGAAATTCTTGCTGTCATTTCCTTTTTTGAAGGTGTCAAGTTCTTCCAACACTTGGATGGGTATGGCCACGTCGTGCTCCTCGAAGCTGGCGATGGCCGAGTGGTCGTAAAGGATCACTGAGGTATCCAGTACGAAGATCTTCCGGTCTTTTTTCTTCATGCGGTCAATGAACGGGTTGGTCAAATGTGGCGCACCCTAAGACACGCGCCCAGCCAGCCGTATGGCAGTTTTGCACGATCGATCGTGTCATGTTTCTAATCGTGTCATTTTTATTTTCAACACCCACTTGTTGAAGAATCCACGAATCGCATACATTGGCGACCCCAATTCGGAAGCACGCTCGTTCTTGACCCGAGGAGCACCGAAATGGAAAGTTCCACCCAACCCCATCCACCTGTTCAAAACCCAAACCTGATGAAACCCTGCACTACGCTAGTCAATAGCCTCAGTTGGGGCCGAACACCATGGCGGGCCGCGCTGCTTTTTGCAGGGGCCTTGACCTGGGGTGCCACGACCAAAGCCCAAGTGGTCTTCGATGAGGCCTTCACAGGCGGCGCCAGCTCGACTGGTTTTACCATTACCCAAACTACGGGGACTTGCGGGTGGACATACGGCAACCCTGGAAGCAGGGTCATCACCGGGTCTGGATTCGATGCCGATTTCATCATTTTCGATGATGACCATTGCGGTAACATCGGCGTTTCCACAGGCGATCTTCTTTCCCCCGTATTCGATGCTTCAGTAGCCAGCAATTACTTCCTGACCTTCGACCAATCCTACCATGCATATTCCAATTCCACGGCCAAGGTGGATGTTTGGGATGGAGCCGCTTGGAACACGGTCTATACACTGACCACAACCAGTGTCGGCTACAACAACCCCGCAGTCCCCATCACCTTGGACATCACTGCTGCAGCGAATAGTTCCCCCACCGCCCAGATCCGTTTCCATTACACCGGAAACTACGCTTACTGGTGGGCCTTGGACAATATTGTCCTTGAAGGAATTGATTGTCTTGCCCCTTCGGGATTGGCGGTCACCGGGATCACTTCATCCGGTGGCAGCATCGGTTGGACCGATAACGGCAGTACGGGATATGATTGGGCGGTCACTACGGGTGCTATCCCGAACGGAACCAATGAATTGGCAGAAGGTGATGGAGTGCTTACCACGATCACCGGATTGAATGGGAACACCTCCTACACGGCATGGGTCCGCTCTGATTGCGGAGGCGACTATAGCAACTGGTCCACAGGGGTCAACTTCCATACGTTGTGCGCAGCATCCGACATCCCCTACTTTGAGGACTTCAATGCAACTGTAACTCCTGCCATTCCTCCGTGCATGAGCACGCAGACCATAAGTGGCAACACTTGGAGAACGGTTACTGCCGTGGGTGCAATGACTGGGCATTCGGCCAACATCACCTATACAGCGGCCAGTAGCCCGGCAATGGACACATGGCTCTATACCCAAGGATTGAACCTTACAGGAGGGACCAGCTACCGACTCACTTACAAGTATTTCACCAACGGCACCACCTATCATGAGAGCATGTCCGTGGCCTATGGCACAGCAGCCAATGAGGTCAGCATGACCAATCCCTTGGAAGATCATCCTTCGATCGCAACCACCACAGTGCAGATCGACACGGTCAACTTCACTCCGGCAACGGACGGTATCTACTACGTCGGGTTCAAGTGCTATTCGATCGCCGACCAGAACCAACTTTATTTGGACGATATCCAGGTGATCGTTACCCCAGAGTGCTATCCGCCCATCGCTAGCACATGGATCGCCCCGGACTGCGCCAACAGCCAATACTTCGTGCATGTGGCGCTTACCAGCCTCGGTGACGCCACCAGTGTGGACATCACGAGCGACTATACCGACGACCCCGGTGGGCAGACCGGCATCACTGCCACCGGCGACTATATCGTTGGCCCCTTCGCCGATCTCTCCACCGTCAACATCTCGGTGGTCCACAGCGACGACGATTCCTGCACCATTGCCTTGGACCCCGTCACCTACGATTGCACCAATGATGGCAAGAACGCGCTGAGCTTCGACGGTGTGAACGACCGCGTGAACTGCGGCAACAATCCATCGGTAGCCATCACCGGCAATACCGTCACCATGGAAGCATGGATCTATCCAACAGCTTGGAAGACCAATACCTACCAAGGGAACATCGTCAACTCAGAGGGTGGCAACACGGGTTATATGCTGCGCTGCGGCGACAATGGCAAACTGGACTTCAACCTCGGTGATGGTGCAGCCTTCCACCAGATGATCTCCCCGGCCAATACACTTACCCTTAACACATGGCAATATGTGGCCGGCACCTATGACGGCGACTCGATGCGCATGTATGTGAATGGGGTGCAGATCATGGCTCTTTACGGCGTATTCAACATCGGCGCCACTGGAACCGGCTTAGTGGTCGGTGATTGGTCCAATGGCACCAGCCGCAACTTCTCAGGCAAGATCGACGAGGTGCGCGTATGGAATGCCGCCGTCAGCGGCGCCGATATTCTCTCCCATATGAATACGGCCTATTGCGGCAACGAGACCGGACTGGTGGCGTACTACAAGTTCGACCAAGGCATCGCCAACGGACCCAACCCCACCGTGACCACGCTGAATGACATCAGCGGATATGCCAACAACGGAACGTTAAGCGGATTTACCTTGAACGGCGCCTCCTCCAACTGGGTGGCGGGCGTGACCAACATGGGCGCTTGCGTGCCGGTGGCCTGCCCCAGCCCTCTCGCAGCGACCATATCCAACGCCACTTCGGATGGCTTTGACATCTCTTGGGCTGACACTGGTGCACCCGGTTATGAATATGAAGTGCGCAGCAGCGGTGCTCCTGGCAGTGGCGCCACTGGTCTTGAAGCGAGCGGGTCGCCCGTCTCGGGAACGCCGGCCATCACCATCTCCGGTCTCGCCGCCAATGTCGACTATTCGGTTTACGTCCATGCAGCCTGTAGCGGTGGCATCTTCAGCGGCTGGTCACCGGCGAGCACTTTCTACTTAGGCTACTGTACACCGGTAGGCACTGGCTCCACTCATTACCTCAGCAGTTTCGTTACCACTGGTGGTGCCACGAACATAGACAACAGCAACAGCGGATTCTCCACCGGAGGTTATGGCGACTTCACGAGCCAGTCGGTCTCTGCGAGTGAAGGGGATATGATCGGATTCACGGCTACTTGGCCCAGTTCCACATACACCTTGGCCATTTGGGTGGACTGGAACAATGACTTTGTTTTCGACGGAACAGGGGAACTTGTATTCTCCTCCGGTAGCTCCTACCTCTCCACACCCGCTTCAGGCACCTTCACAATACCTGCCGGAACAGCTAACGGGGCCTATCGGTTGCGCGTCCGGAACGGCTATCTGGGAGGCGCGCCCACTTCATGTGGGACCACCTCCTATGGCGAGGCTGAGGATTACACATTGATCGTGACCGGTGGTGACTCCGGTCCCACAACCCTCTTCACCGAGGACTTTGACGGCGGTGTCAGCACCGCTGGCTTCACCGTCGTGTCGGATTCCGGCTCCTGTGGCTGGACCTATGACAACCCGGGAGCGCGCGACATAAGCGGCGCCAACTTCGACAGCACCTTTGCCATCTTCGACAGCGACCATTGTGGAAGCTTAGGTGGCCAAGCAAGCGGCAGCTTGGTCTCTCCGGTGTTCGATGCCTCCGCTTCGACCAACTACATCCTCTCCTTCAGCGAACAGTACCACCAGTATACCAATGGAAGTTCCAGCGTGGACGTGTGGAACGGAACTACGTGGACCAGTGTGTATTCCAATTCCACGGTGGGTGCTGGGTACCCGAACCCCGCTGTCCTCACCACTCTGGACATCACCGCAGCCACTGGCAACTCCCCCACCGCCCAAGTGCGTTTCCACTATAACGGAAACTGGGCCTACTGGTGGGCCGTTGACAGCATCAATCTGCAAGCCGTAAGTTGCGTCTATCCCCCGGATCTGGCTGTGACCGAAGTTGCCTTCACCGGTGGCACCATCAGCTGGACCGATAATGGCAGCACCGGTTATGAATGGGTGGTAACCACCGGCGACGTACCGGATGGCACCAACGCCGTGGCCTCGGGCGACGGCAACCAGACCGCCATCACCGGACTCGCCTCCGATATGGACTACTACGCCTTTGTGCGCTCCAATTGCGGCGGCAGCTTCAGTTCCTGGTCCCCTGCGGTGTTCTTCCACACCGGATATTGCGTAGCCACCTCGGTGGGCACCCAAGCCTACTTCAGCAATTTCGTCACCACTGGCGGCGTGCTCAATATCAGTAACACATCGGACCTTTCCACGGACGGCTATGGCAACTTCACCGCTGATACGGTGAGCCAAGCACCGACCCTGTCCGTCAACTTTGCCACCACCATGACCGGAGGTTCCGCAGGAACGGGCATCTGGGTGGACTGGAACAATGACGTGGATTTTGATGATGCCGGAGAAGAGGTCTACAACAGCGCCAGTTACGGCTATGACCAATCCGGACTCATTATTGTTCCTCCCGGAACACCCGAAGGCAACTATCGCATGCGCGTCCGCTGTAACTATTACAATGGCACGCCTTCCGCTTGCGGCGCGATCCTCAATGCGGGCGAGACCGAGGACTACACCTTCAGGGTATTGCCAGCGCCAAGTTGCATTGCTCCGACGGATGTGATGACCACGGATGTGACCAAAACTACGGTGGACTTCTCTTGGACCGCCAGCACCTCCACCCCGGCCGACGGCTATCAGTGGGAAGTGCGTTCCAGCGGCGACCCCGGAAGTGGAGCCACAGGTCTTGCCGACAACGGGTCCACCGCAGCCGGTGTGACCAATGCAGCGGCTTCCGGGCTGACCAGCGAGACCGACTACATGATCTATGTGCGGAGTGTCTGCGGTGCAGGCGATACCAGTGCTTGGACCATTCCGGCGGACTGCCATACAGGATACTGTGTGGCTGGATTCACCGGGACCAACACCTACTTCACCAACTTCGTTACCACCGGCGGAGGCACCAACATCTCCAACGCCACCGGCCTCGCTCCCAATGGCTATGCGAGCTATACCTCCATGGCCGTCAGCCAAGCCGCAGGACTTTCGGTGAATTTTGCCACCACGATATTCGGTGGATCTGCGGGGACTGCGATCTGGGTGGATTGGAACAATGACCTGGACTTCAACGACGCCAACGAGCAGGTCTTCGTCACCTCCTCTTATGGATACAATCAGACCGGTACGATAGCCGTTCCGGCAGGGACTCCTGATGGAAGCTACCGCATGCGCATCCTCAGCGACTATGACAACAGTGCGCCGGGAGATCCTTGCGGTATCGTTGGCAATGGCGGAGAGGTCGAGGACTATACCTTCGATGTCTTCACGCCGGCACAGTGCTCGGGCATGCCTGACCCAGGTGCCACATCCGGTCCAAGTATCATATGCACAGATGTTCCCTTCACCCTCGCGGTGGAAAACAACACGACCGATGCGGGCATCAGCTATCAGTGGCAGATCTCTTCGGATGGCACCGCATGGACGGATGCCCCGGGAGCAAGCACCACTGCGACATACACGACCTCGCAAACCATAGAGACCTGGTACCGTCTTCAGGTGACCTGTGCCTTCGGCTCCGTGGCCACAAGCACACCACTGCAGATCACCATGGCCCCGCCATTGGAGTGCTACTGCACATCGATCGACTATACCTTCAATGTGGAGCCGATCTGCAACGTGACCTTCGCGGACATCAACAACGATAGCCCCAGCGCTATCGACGGCAGCCCGGCACTGGAGGACTTCACCGCTATCGTGGGCCATGTAACACCCGGCAATACCTATACCTTCTCAGCAACCGGCAATACCGACGGCAACTGGACCACATACGTCACCGCTTTCTTCGATTGGGACGGAAATGGCACTTGGGAGACCGTGGTGCCGATCGGAAGCATGACAAATGAGGTGTGCGCAACTCCGGTAACCGCTGACGTGAACGTACCTGCGGATGCAGTCATCGGTACCAGCCACATGCGGGTGGTAAAGAACTACGCTGACTCCCCGACTGACCCCTGCGCTACATACGGCTTTGGTCAGGCAGAGGACTACACCTTGGACGTGGCAACTGCTCCGCTCGACTGTGAAGGTGTGGCCAACGGACCGGCCATACCAGGAACCGATTGCATCGCATCAACAGGCAACGGGGGCGTCTGGAATGATAACTGCGTCTGCATCGAGAACATCGGGGTCGGTGAGATCGACGGGGCAAAGGGCTTCGCCATATACCCCAACCCGGCCAGCAGCATCCTCTATATCACCACGCCAAACGACGCGCCGGTGCATGTGAAGGTCTATGACATGGTGGGCACGTTGGTGATGGAGAAGGACATGGTCCATCAGCTCGACATCACCAAGTTCGCTACCGGCAGCTACACCTTGGTAGCTACGGATACCAATGGCGGGAACGAACGGCACGCCCGCTTCATGAAGCAGTGAGCGTTCATCAGACATTGAAGAACGAGGGCCTCCCATCCAGGGGGCCCTTGTTCTTTCCGGGTGTTGATAAACCAGGCGAAGGAGATCTCAACAAAGCGCAAACCGTTGGCAACCTTTCCAATTCTCGCTCGTCCTTCTTCCATGCCGGGTTGTATTCCAATGGCAGTATGATCTGCACGGTCGCACTTCGGTCAGCTCTGTGCTTGCGATGCTGGTTCTCCGTTCTTAGTTCCCATCGAGTTCGGCCATGGCCCATAGTACAACCGGACATATCGAAAAAAATTCCTCGCTTTCCTGATCTGATCTATCTTGAGCCGGTCCGCTACGCGCCGGTCGACCAAACGTTCCCCGACCTCCCGTTCAAAACCTGAAGTATGATGAATCACTCCACCCCCTCCCTGACGAGCTTTTTAAACAGACAGATCCCTTGGCAAGCGGTAGTGCTATCTGGCGCCTTGGCACTAGGCGGCGCCTCACAGGCCCAGACCAACGCTCTCAGTTTTGATGGGGTCAATGACCGCGTGGACTGCGGAAGCGCCGCGTCGATCGACATCACCGGCACCGGCTTTACCATGGAGGCCTGGATCTATCCCACTTCGTGGCAGACCAATACCTACCAAGGTGATATCATCAATAAGGAAAGCAGTTCCGGCGGTGGGGTATATACCCTTCGGACCGGCGCTGGCGGAAAGCTCAACGTAAACATCCATTTGGGTGCGGACATTGAAACGCCCACGGCCGTGCTGACCTTGAACACGTGGCAGCATGTGGCCTGCACCTACGACGGTGCCATGGTGCATCTCTATGTCAATGGTATTGATGTGTATTCTGTGGCGCGCACGGGCTCGATGATCACAAGTCCCGGTGTTCCCTTGTCCATTGGTAATTCATTCAATTACCCGGACCGCGGATTCCCTGGCAAGATCGATGAGGTGCGCATCTGGAACATTCCTGTGAGCGCCGCAAACATCCTCAGCCATATGAATGTGGCGTACTGCGGCACGGAGACCGGTCTGGTGGCCTACTACCGTTGCGATCAGGGTACTGCTGGCGCGGCGAATCCCACCGAGACCACACTCACCGACCTTACCGGTTATGCCAACAATGGGACACTTACCAACTTCGCCTTGACCGGCGCCACCTCCAACTGGGTGGACGGCGTGACGGGCATCGGAGACTGTGTTCCCGTACTCTGCCCCTCACCTATCGGGGTGGCCATCACCAACGCCACATTCACGGGCTTCGAGCTCGCTTGGACGGACAACGGAGCCGCAGGGTATCAATACGAAGTGCGCACCCGCGGTGATCCGGGGAGCGGTGCAACCGGCCCTTCCGCCAGCGGATCGCCCATCTCCGGTAGTCCTGCCATTCCCATCACCGGCCTGTCGGCCAACATGACCTACTATGCCTATGTGCGTGCGTCCTGCGATGGTGGCCTATTCAGTGATTGGT
>Ga0164241_10000171_pt1 | contig 155038 bp, 127 predicted proteins | sample OricomyardsoilBY_FD_108780 | JGI IMG/M metagenome (GOLD analysis project Ga0164241, IMG submission 108780) | Backyard soil microbial communities from Emeryville, California, USA - Original compost - Back yard soil (BY) | ecosystem: Environmental > Terrestrial > Soil > Unclassified | place... | reverse complement strand
TGGCGAGGTTCTCCAGCGCCTCGTCGGTTCTGTGGAGCGTCGTGTAGACGCTCCCGAGATTCGCCAGCGCCGCCGCCTCCCCCTGGGCATCCCCGCAGCGGCGCGCCATCTCGAGCCCCGCCCACCGTAATCGAACCCCCTATTCTAAGCGCCGGTCCGCCCGTATACCCTGCCCAGATTTGTGGTGACGGTGGCGACAAGCGAAAGCTCGCCGCGCTCCTGGTAGATCGCCAGCGACCGCAGCAGCATATCGAGCGCCCTGGTCAGATCCCCCACATCGGAATGGATCAGACCGATATTGCCGAGCACCTTCGCCGTGCCGGCGCTATCCCCCGCGTCCTGGCTCAGCTCCAAGCTCCGCGTATACGATTTCAGCGCGTTGGCGACATCCCCCATCCTGTAGTAGACCGTGCCGATGTTGTTGAGCACGGCCGCGCAGCAGAGGGTATCCCTGAGCCTGCGGAAGATCCCGAGCGATTCGTTGAGAGCTTCGAGCGCAGCGGGGAACTCCGAGAGGATTTCGTGGCAGATGCCCGCGGTGCGCAGCCCCTCGGCGCGCGCAGCCGGCTCATCGAACCGCGCGGCAAGCTCCTGCGCCTCGAGCGCCAGATCGAGCGCCTGGCGCGGAGAGCTCAGCTGCAGCATGGTCCCCAGACGATTCAACAGCGCCATCCGCTCATACGGATCGCCTGTCCGGACAAGGCTCCCGCGTAGCTCTTCGAGTGTCTGCTCCATATCGGACATGAGAATGAGTTCCCCCGCTTGTGCAGGCGCTAACCTACGAAACAGCCTGCTGCCGGAGGATGCTTCGCGCCGCCGTTTTACCGTTTCGAACGCGATCACCATATTGATCGATCCCGCGTCGGGCGACGGGGATGAACCTCAAGCTCATATTCTCCGCGATGATCAACTACGTCACAAAGCCGATTCCTCCCTCCCAGCCACAGACACAGCGGGGAGAGCGCCCCTGGGGCTCTTGGGCGCAGTACGCCAACAACGAGGACTCCACCGTCACGATGATGACCGTCGAGCCGGGCGCGCGGCTCAGCCTGCAATCCCATACCGGACGGGCCGAGCTCTGGATCATCATCGACGATGGGGCGGTCGTCGAGATCGACGATGCCACATACCGCCCGAAGCCGGGGGACGAGCTCTGGATACCGGCCGGGGCGAAGCATCGCCTGAGCAGCGGCGGCCCCCGGGTGCGTGTCCTGGAGGTGGCGTTCGGCAACTGGCAGCAGCAGGATATCACCCGCTACGCCGATGACTACAACCGCCCCGAGCATGGAGAATAACCCGCCCGGCGCCGAGGATCGGAGCGCGCGCGGTCCGCTGCCGATCGAGAGCTTCCGCAGAAGCACCCAGCGGCTGGCCCCGGCCCGCCATACGCCGACGCCCCCCGGCCGGTACGATATCTACCCCGCGTTCCCGATCGACGACGGAGCGATCGGCATCGGCTACGATACCCTCGCGCGGCGCATCGCCGGGGAGCCGAGGGTGATCATCGATGGCTACGGCGGCGTGCTCTGGGAGCATTTCCGTGCACGGCTCGATGCCGAGCTCGAGGCGCTCGGGGTGGAGACCGAATGGCTCGATGTCGGCGTCGCGCTGCGCGACGAGCAGGAGATCGGCGGGTTGATCGAGCCGTTCATGGGGGGAAACGATCCTCTCTGGGGAACCCGCTTCACCGGGCGCCTGGAGGATTTCTTCGATCCCGACACGCTCGCGGTGCTGCGCCCATCCGACGAGACGACGATGAGCATCATCTACGGAACCGGCGCCGCGCTCGCCGGCTGGAGCGGACATCTGCTCTACGTCGATGTGCCGAAGAACGAGATCCAGTTTCGCTCCCGCGCCCGGAGCATCACCAACCTTGGCGCCCCCTACCCGCTGTCGGCCAAGGAGATGTACAAGCGGTTCTACTTCGTCGACTGGCCGGCGCTCAACGCGCACAAGGCGTCGCTGGCCGCGCGTATCGATACCATCGTCGATGAGCAGCGTCCCGACGAGCCGACGTGGGCGGCCGGCGACGATCTCCGCGCCGGACTCGACGCGATGAGCCGCAACTGCTTCCGCGCGCGCCCCTGGTTCGAGCCGGGACCGTGGGGCGGGCAGTGGATCAAAGAGCATATCCCGGAGCTGCCGCAGGACGCCCCGAACTACGCATGGTCGTTCGAGCTGATATTCCCGGAGAATGGAGTGACGCTCCGGAGCAGCGGCGCGATGCTGGAGGTCTCGGCGGATTTCATCCTCTACCACCGGAGCCGCGAGGTGCTGGGCAACTGTGCCGATCGCTTCGGAACGGAGTTCCCGATCCGCTTCGATTTTCTCGACACCTTCGACGGCGGCAATCTCTCGGTGCAGTGCCATCCCCGTCCCGACTATATCAGGGAACATTTCGGGGAGAGCTTCACGCAGGATGAGACCTACTACATCCTCGACTGCGAGATAGACGCGCGCGTCTATCTCGGGTTCCGCCAGGGGAGCGATCCGGAGGAGTTCCGCGCCGAGCTGGAGCGGAGCGCCGCCGAGGGGGAGGCGATCGATCCCGACAGATTCATCAACAGCGAGCCGGCACATCGCGGCGATCTGTTTCTGATTCCGAACGGAACGGTACACTGTTCCGGCAGAAACAACCTTGTGCTGGAGATCAGCGCGACCCCCTATATCTTCACCTTCAAGATGTACGACTGGGTGCGCCGCGATCTGGATGGCAATCTCCGCCCGCTTAATATCGCCCGCGCCTACGATAATCTCCATGTCGACAGAGCTGGCGATCGCGTGCGGAAGGAGCTGATAGCGCGCCCGGCAGTCATCGCCGAGGGAGAGGACTGGCGGATCGTCCATCTCCCCACGCATCCCGACCACTTCTACGACGTCCACCGTATCGAGTTCGCCACCGCCGTCAGCATCGAGACGGAGGGGGATTGCCATGTGATGAATCTGGTGGAGGGAGAATCGATCATCCTGGAGAGCGCCGGGGGAATGCGGGCGCGATTCAACCACGCCGAGACGTTCGTGGTGCCGGCCGCCGCGGGCTCCTACCGGCTTATCAACGAGGGGAATATCCCGGCGAAAGTCGTCAAGGCGTTCGTCAGGCGTGAGGAGTGCGCGGGATCGTAGCGAACAGCCAATCGTGTGGGGCGGCTGTATTCCCCCGACATGGGCAGCAGGTCGCACATCGCCCCCGAGCGGCGTAGAAATGACGGACGTGGCGCGGGATCAGCCGATCATCGCGTAAGCGTCCGGCCTGCGTGCCGGAAGTTCATTTCATTCGATCAGTTCTCCGGCATGCTCGAGATCATGATCGCCGAGTAGTGGAACCATTCCCGCGCAAGCGACCAGTGACTCCGCGCAACGGGCGATTGGACCGGATCTGTGGAGAGAAGATGGGATCGGGCGGATAGGCCGATGATGGACGGTCGCGAAGCCATGGGACAATGAAGCCGGATGTGCCCCAATCGAATTCAGGAGTCAGACGAGCCCGGGCCAATGATCCCATACAACCGAAGCGCCCATCGATTCGACTGAGAAGTCGGGATTGGATCGTTGTCTAGGTAGTTGATACGCGGAAGCTACCGCAATACGATCCCGGAGGGCTACAAGGTTTGGTTGCTACGATATTCACGAGTATGCAGGACGAAGAAAGTGTGCTCATCCAGCGCGTAGCCGCCGGTGATGACTCGGCGTTCGCCATACTGTTCGAGCGGTATAAATCGCCGGTATATAGATTTTGCGCAATGATTCTGGGTGATCGCGCCACTGCAGAGGATGTCTATCAGGAGATCTTCCTCAATTTCTATCGCATCTGCCGGACGGGCACGCAGATAGGCGATATCAAACGCTATCTCATGGCAGCGGCACGCAACCGCAGCCTGAACGCACTACGCATCCAGAACCGCTATAGTACGCTCGATGAAGAGGATTTCTCCCTTCATCTCAGCTACCAGTACGACGATACTGCGACCGACCTCAACGAGCAGGTTCAGCGAGCTCTCGCCGCCATCCCCCCCCAGTACCGCGAAGCCTTCGTGCTCTTCGAGTTCGAAGGGTACAGCTACGAAGAGATATCCACACAGCTCGGCATCAGCAACAACGTGGTCAGGAATAGGATCTATCGTGCCCGACAGGCACTGGTAAAAATCCTGGAGCCATTATTCAACGACAATCCACGATAGATCGCTATTCCACGGCAGATACATTATGAACACTCACGAGCAGATCATCGCATTACTGAATGGCGATTTGAAGAATGACTCCGATGTGGCCGACCTGCTGCATATCCTCTCGGTATCATACGAGAAACGGCGGACGCTCCTCAAGCAACTGCAGATGTCGCGTATGCTCAATGGATCGGCACGCACCATCACTCCATCGCATGCCGCCGATGCAAGGCTCTGGCAGAGCATCGCAGCCGAGAAGGCAGCGACCCCGTCCCCTCTGCCGTTGGTAGAGCGGGACTCTTTCTGGAGACGGTTCTTTTCCCTGCCCGCGGCCCTGCTGCTACTGTTGCTGGTCGGGATAAGCACTATGATGGGGTACTGGCTCAGGCCGGTCACAGAGACGCCACGTGCCTATGATGCCCCCTCCGGAACGATGTCGTCGCAGATGCGCGGTCAGATTCAGGCGCTCACCGAAACGACTGATTCGCTGCAGGGGCTTCTTGTCACGGCCCACGATTCCCTTGCCCTGCTCCGAACACAGAACAGTATGGCAAGCGGCCATACGCCGAGCAGCCAGAACAGGGTCACGATCTTCCCGGAGCGCCGGAGCGCCGCCAGAGAGATCCTGAGGGCGCCGACTGCGGAGACAGAGGAACTCGCCATCCCGATCCCCAAGCATGACAGATCACCATCCGACCCGATGCTCCAGGCGATGGCGCTGCGCGATGCTCCGGTGTCGCTCTCCCCGCTCTCCAGGCCCGCTCTATCCTCGAGGGGAGAACATATACCCTGGGAAGATGCCGGAGAAAGAAGCGATAAAACGCGGTGGAGAGCCGGGCTGCGCAAGTATATGAGAGCATCATTCCCGCAGATGACTGACCTGGCGATCCAGCAGCCCCCGACAAGCGATCAGGAGATTCATATCAACTACAAGCTGCTGGGCACGGAGCGGACCGATTTCGAGCTGGGCCTCGCCGCCGGACAGATGACGTTTGCACAGCGGTTCCATACCATGCCATCCTCCGGAACGCAGGATACCATCGTGGAGCAATCGCCCCCCCTGCTCTATGGGCGCGCCTTCATCGGATCACCGCTGATCAATATCGGGAGCTTCAGCACCGTGCTCGAGCTCAGCGCAGGCGCGGCATCCGTCGGGCCTCTGGGGATGGTCGGGCTCAGCCTGGAATACCGCCCGGTCGACCTGTTCGCGGTCGAGGTCGGGGCAAGCGGATGGATGCTGGCGACGCAGTTCCGCGGCAATACCTATACGTCCTTCAATCTCAATGCCCACTGGGGATTGACGATAGGGTTCTGACAGGATAGGAGCAACGCGAGGCATCATAGAGCAGAGCTGCAGAAACAGGGAATCGGGGACTCCATATACCATACATAGATCCATCGATACTCAGCGCCCGGACATTTACGGTCGCAGGATGGTAATCCCCGGCTGCCACAGAAACACGCCGCACACTGGCGGCGAGGAATAGCGGAGTTGCCGATAATGCGACCTCGGCAGCTCTGCCGGTCACCGGTAGCGCCATGGTTATGGTACGGTATCATCCGGGAATGGATGATACCGGCGCGCACCGCACGATATCAGGATATGGAGAAGGGATGCGCCTAGGTACAGGCTGTTGACACCATCCGTAATTGGTCTTGATGGTCTCCTCCATGGTTTGCTTTTTTATGCGACAATGATCAACCGTATATTCATCGCACCTATCCTCGGCATATTGCTGCTTGCGAGCTGCGAATCGCAGCTGGATCCCAACGCCCGTATCACGCCAAACCCCTCCAGGCCCATCAACGCAAGGACCGATACACTTTCAATACCGATAGCGGGCACCGTGAAGAGTTTTCCCGAAATGGGCTTCCGCGAGGTGAGCAATCTTATACAGTCGGCATATGTCAAGACCTCGGCGACCAACCGGGAATTTCGCCGCGCGATGTTCGAGGTATCCATTCCGAAGTATGCGGGAACGATCACCCAGGCACTGCTGGTGCTCCAGCCTTCCACCTCGACCCCCCCCCTTGATGGAGCACCGAACAACCATGTCATCTTCGCATATGCGGCGGATCTGTCGCTCGACATCAACGACTATGAACGTCCGAGCGACTCCGTGGGCATCATCACCATAACGAACTCCGCAGTCGTCGATATCACCGATCAGGTGCGCAGCCATCAGGGACGTGCTCTCGGCATCCGTATCCAGCTCGTCGACGATCCTGATTATAGTCTGATGGATAATACAGGGGTCAGCTTTACCAGCACTCCGACTACGGTATTCAGGAGAATCGAGGTAACCGTCTCCGAATAATGGCGGGCACCACAGCCCGGAAATATTTCCGGGTTACTTTCCGCCAGCTCATCGTCCGGGATAATTGTCTCCACCATCGCTCCCATTACCCCATCGCACCGGCACATCCATCGATCATCTCCGCCCCCCTGCACAGAAGCATGCACGCGACGAAGCGATGTGCAATTCCACCTCCTGATATCCTCTTAACCAGCGCGGCATCCGTCCCTGTCGAGAGGCACGGATCGCTCAAATATCCCTCTGCCGGCCCACCAGCTCTCTTCCGCTTCATCGGAGAGATACGTCCGCCCGCATTGATAAGCCGATCCCGGCGAACGGATATCAGTACTACTTCAACCCTTTCAAGGAGTCGAAATGCTACGCAGAACGCTTCTATCGAGGCTGGCGATGCTGGCCCTGGCGATCGTGACGATCACACTCTCCTTCGGCGCCACGGCCGCCTCGGCACAGGTTTTCATATGCGGAGGACCATATCGTATCGATATGACGGCGCTCCCCAACGCGCCGCAATGCTATTATCCCCTGCAGGTCACCACATCGTGGGGCGGCGGGGCCGTCACATGTCCGGATCCCGGCTTCCCCGGCTATCCGGGCCCGGGCATGTTTCTGGTGATGCCTGTCGCGCCGCTCGGCATGCAGCTCGACTTCGTCGAGGTCGGCGGAACAAGAATTCCGGCGACCACCGTGCCCGCACAGCGCAGCGTCCTGACCTCGTGCGGCCTCCTCTGCGCGGTGATCTGTACCGATCCAATGGGGTGTCTGGTCATCAAGATTTATCCGGGACCATGCCCCCCCATGATACTCCCCTGCCCGTAGCCGGGACATATGCAGTCTGACGGGAATCAGTGAGAAAATCGAAGGGAGAGCATCGCCGCTCTCCCTTTTTTTTATTCCCGCCGCGCCATCAACCGGAGTGCGGTATAAAAGAATCCGCAGGCGTCGGGCGATGTGCAATTATCGTCACTCGGATCATCTTAACGATCAATAGCAGCCCCCGCGTCCCGGTTGGTACCGCCGGATCATGGGATGCTATCATATCACCATACACTTTTATTCGAGGAAGAAAATGCAGCGCAGAACATTCCTATCGAGGCTGGCGATGCTGGCCCTGGCGATCGTGACGATCGCACTCTCCATTGGCGCCTCGACCGCCTCGGCACAACCGATCCTCGCATGCGGCGGCCCATACCGGGTCGACCTGACGGCGCTCCCCAATCCGCTGTGCTATCCATTGAGCATCACCACGTCATGGGGTGGCGGAACCGTCTTATGGCCGCCGGCGGGCTTCCCCGGCTATCCGGGTCCGGGAGTCTTTATCGAGCCTGTCCCCGCGCCGGCCGGCATGCCGCTGGACTTCATCAACGTCGGCGGGACGATCATTCCACCGATTCCACAGCAGATAACGGTCCCAAGTCCCTGCGGTCCCATCTGCGTGCTGGTCTGTACCGATGCGGCGGGCTGTCTGGTCATCAAGTGCTATAAAGGCCCATGCGTGTTCCCGCCGCTTCCCTGCCCATAGCCGGGTGGACAGCATTGATCTCTCGAACAGATATCCATGCCGAGGGGGGAGCAGAAGCTCTCCCCTCGCCTGCTCTGCCACCGACCGCCACAGCAACCAGGGAATGTGTGTCAACGTCCGGGGAAAACATCGTGCGATGTGCAATCACCGCCACTGAAATCATCTTATCGATACCGGTATATACTCCCTATCCTGTGGTCCGGCCCCATAACGGGACGCAGGAAATCCATTATCCACAATTCATCCAGGAAAAACAATGACACGCAGAACAGCGCTCACGCGCATCGCAATGCTTGCGGCGGCACTGATGGTGATGCTCCTCTCGTTCGGTGCAACCACGCGCACCGCATCGGCACAGGGGCAGATCACCGCATGCCAGACCAGCAGCTACACGGTCGATCTTACCCCGCTTGCGGGGCGCCAATGCTTCCCGTTTAAATTCTATACATCGTGGAATGGCGGCTCGGTGATCTGGACGTCCTTCGGCGGATTTTATATGAGCGCGGGAATATTCGTCGAGAGCCCGCCGGTCGCCGTCGGCACGCCGCTCGACTACATCAACGTCTTCGGCGTATCCATCCCTCCGGTCTATCCCCAGCAGGTGACCATCAATACCGCCTGCGGACCGGTCTGCGTGCGGGTCTGCCTCGATGCCAACCGCTGCCTGTATATCAAGGTCTATCCGGGGCCATGCCCGGGACCGCTGCTCCCCTGCCCCTGACGGAGCCCCGAGCGAGGCAGGATGTCACAATGACGAGGGAGAGCCGAAATGGTTCTCCCTTTTTTATGAGTCCCGACGCTTTCTTCCCACCGGCCGGCCGCTGCCTCCGTGCCGCCTCATGCATTCCCCGGCGAGCTCTCCCCGCCGGGCGTTCCGTTTTTTCGTATTCTGCCCGGAGAAAAACAAACCGGAACGCTTCGCATATCCCACGCCGGGTCGGAGCGCGCATTCGGGCCGAGACAGCGCGGACCTCCGTGCGATCTCCGTGCGATCTCCGTGCGATCGATCATTCCCCCACGACGCGCCACCGGCATACGGTTCGCGTTGGCCCGGTCATTGCACAAATCGATGTTCTATGGATAACCCTTTCGGTATACGCTCCCTTGTTCGCGGCTTCCAGCTCGAAAGCCCCCAGGTACAGTTCGACACGGTCAAAGGCAGAGGGCCGGCGGCGATCAGCCATGCTCATGCCGACCACACGGCCGAGGATCGGCGCATGCCGGTCTTTGCCACTCCTCCCACCGCCGACCTTCTGCGGGCACGGGGCCATATCGGCGAGATCGTGAAGATGGAGTTCGATCAGTGGCAGACGTTCAACGGGTGGAGGATGAAGTTCATTCCGGCCGGCCATGTGCTGGGAAGCGGGCAGGTGCTGGTGGAGCGGGCCGACGGGCTGCGACTTCTCTACACCGGCGATATGAAGATGCGGCAGGGGCGCACCTGCGAGATCGCGCGGTTCGAGACCGCCGACGACCTGCTCACCGAATGCACCTTCGGCCTCCCGATCTTCCGCTTCCCCCCCGAGCAGGAGGTGGCACGGCAGATGGTTCAGTGGGCGCGGGGCTGTCTGGAGGAGGGGCTGATCCCCGTGTTCCTCGGGTACTCGCTGGGCAAGGGGCAGGAGATCATGAGCATTCTGGCCGAGGCGGGGATTCCGATGACGGTGCATAGCTCGATATGGCATATCACCGAGGTCTACCGCCGGTGGGGATACGAGTTCGGCGATGTGATCCGCTACAGCATGGCGAACCGCAAGCACCGGCGGGCCTGGGTAATCCCTCCCCATGCCCGGGCGCAGATGACCGATGGCGTGCCGAAGGCACGTATCTGCTACGTCAGCGGCTGGGCGCTGATCGAATCGCGCCGCGACGCGGTGCGCGCATCGCTGATGGCCCCGATCAGCGATCACGCCGATTACGACGAACTGATCGATGTGATCGGGAGGGTCGCCCCGAAACGGCTCTGGCCCGTCCACGGCCCCTACACCGAACAGTTCGCGGCCGATATGGCGAAGCGCTTCAAGATCCAGACGATCGCCCTCGAGAACCTCGTCGAGGACGCAACGGGACTCGAATAACCGACAGTACCCTGCCGGCCCGGCAAGCGATGGCATCGGCACGGCAGGGAGAGTACATCAGCATCAGGAGCCGGTATGGCATCGACAGTCCGGAAGATATTTCCGCAGCGCGAGACCGATCGCATTCTGCGGGCGGTCCAGGAGGCCGAGCGGGGGACATCGGGCGAGATCGTTCCCTATGTTGTGCAGCGGAGCGATCGCTACGACGAGACGATCTGGCGCGGCGCCGCGATCGCCGGCGCGGTGGTGGCGCTGCTGTTCGGCCTGCTCCCGCTGATCGGCGATACCTGGATGACGCTCGGGGTCACCCCCATCGCCACCATCGTCGTCGGCGCGGCGCTGCTGGCGGGGCTGGTGCTGCTGTTGGTTCCCAGCGTGCGGATCATGCTCACCGATCGCCGGACGATCCGGCATCGGGTGGCGCAGCGGGCGGCCGAGGCATTCCTTGCCGAGGAGGTATTCAACACGCGCGACAGAGTCGGCATCCTGATCTTCCTGAGCCTGGACGAGCATCGCGTGGTGATCCTCGGGGACTCCGGCATCAACGCGCGCATCGCGGGGAGCGAGTGGGACGCGGTGGTGGAGATCGTGGTGGGGGGCATCCTCGCCGGCAGGCATGCCGACGGGCTTATCGAAGGGGTGCGCCGCTGCGGGATGCTGCTGGCCGAACGTGGCTTCGCCATCGCCGATGGGGATCGCAACGAGCTCCCCGACCGTCTGAGAACGGAGCCCCCCCGCCGGGACGGCCGGACGTAGCGTCCCGCCGCGCTCGCTTCCGGAGCGCCCACGGGATCGGGCCGGAGGTCATCGGCGAATCGTATCCGCGGCTTACTCCCCCGCTCCCCCATCCCCTCCGCTTGTCTCGCGCCGTACCCGGCGGTGCCCCGACGCAACGCACTTTCCCACCACGGCCGGCAGATCTTCAGCGTACGACACGCACCGGCGGCTGCATCGCGGACCGGCCCGCCGGCACACGGCGCGATCGACGGCGCGGCATGATGATGCTTTATGGAGCATTCATTCGTCGAGACTCCGTATTTTCTTCCTCCAACACGATGCTTGCCATGAGCAACGGAATCGACCCATAGCAACTTCACTAGCATTGTCATGTCGCAGAAGAAATCGTACGGCCTCCTGGAAGGAAAACGTGGAATCATCTTCGGTCCACTCGATGAGAGCAGCATAGGGTGGCAGATCGCCCTGGCGGCGCATCACGAAGGGGCGAAGCTTGCAATCTCGAACGTCGCCATCGCGCTCCGCGTCGGCAAGGTGCGGGAGCTTGCGGAGCTCTGCGGGAACGCTCCGGTGATCCAGTGCGACGCAACCAACAACGAGGAGATCGAGGCGGCGTTCACCACGGTGAAGGAAGAGCTTGGACCGATCGATTTCATCGTCCATTCGATCGGGATGTCGCAGAACATCCGCAAGGGGCTCCCCTACAACGATCTCAACTACGACTGGTATCTCCGCACCCTCGACGTATCGGCCATCTCGCTGCACCGCATCCTCACCTATGCGATAAAGACCGAGGCGCTCAACGACGGGGCGAGCGTCGTGGCGATGACCTATATCGCGGCGCAGCGGAACTTCTCCTCCTACTCCGACATGGGGGACGCGAAGTCGCTGCTCGAATCGATCGCGCGGAGCTACGGCCCCCGGCTCGCCCAGCGCGGCATCAGGATCAACACCGTCTCGCAGAGCCCCACCTACACGCGCGCCGGCAGCGGCATCGAGAACTTCGATAAGATGTACGACTACGCCGACCATGTCTCGCCGCTCGGCAACGCCAGCGCCGAGGAGTGCGGCGATTTCGTGGTGACGCTGCTCAGCGATCTGACACGGAAAGTGACGATGCAGAACCTCTATCACGATGGCGGCTACAGCTCGATGGGAACCACCATCCCGATGCTCCATCTGTTCCACTCGGCGCTGCACACCCCGGAAATGGCGCAGACCGCCGGCATCGCTCCGCTGCCGAATATCGAGGAGTAGCCTCCCAGGAGTAATCTCCCAGGAGTAATCTCCCAGGAGTAATCTCCCAGGAGTAATCTCCCAGGAGTAATCTCCCAGGAGTAATCTCCCAGGAGTAATCTCCCAGGAGTAATCTCCCAGGAGTAATCTCCTTCCGGGGCGCACCGCCCAGCCCGGTAACGCAACGAGGGGATGGAGCCATCGCTCCATCCCCTCGCCCATTTCATATCGCCATTCCCACCGCAAGCTCCGTCAGCGACGTACGGCGGGGCCATCCCCCGGATCCATCACGACACAACGCATCGCCAAGAGGGGGAAGGGGCATCCGCCTAGTTGTTCTGGAACAGACCCACGAACAGTCCGAACTGCACCGTCAGGCCGTCGGTCTTGATATCGGGCACGTTCTTGATCTCCACCCCCGCGCCGTCGCTCCATTTGCTGCTCCCCACGCTGCCGGCATAGCCGACGCCGCCGCGCAGCATCATGAACTTGGTGAACGCATATTCGATATTGACCGCGGGATAGTAGAACAGGTACCCGTTCGAGATCCGCGCGTAGCGGTTGTCGCCCGGACCCGCCGCCGAGGTGAAGATCCCCCCGAAATCCGCAGAGTCGATATGGCTCTGGGTCAGCTCGAGGGCGCGGTTTCCGGCGCCGATCATCACGCCGGGAAGCACCGTGAGCGATCCGGCCAGACGGATGGCGTAATCGAGCTGCAGGGCGGTGACGCTGTTGCTGAAGCGGAGCGAGCGCTTGTAGCTGGAGCCGTTGATATCGACATCGCTGCTGGCAAGCTGGCTCCCCCCCGCGCCGAAGACGCCGATCCTGATGTTCGGAACCACCAGGATGCTGGCGAGCCCCCCCCCGCCGTTCATCAGAAACGGACCGTCGAACATGCCCAGGCCGAGCGATGAGCTGAGGGTGTTGAGCGGATCGTAATTCATGAACGGTATCATCCCGAGATAGCCGCCGCCGATGGCGATATAGTACTGGCCGGCATCATCGACCGGAATATCGTCGAAGTCGAAGTTCTCGCTGGGCTGCGCCTGCGCGGTCGCCGTAAGGATCGTGCCGAGCAGAAGCCCCGCCAGGCAGCGGAGAATGCGGGCGGCAGGTCGCGCGGAGTTATGATGAATACTGTACGGTCTCATAGGGAGAAATATTCGGTTCTGGGAAATGCCACTGTTGTTAATGTTGAAAGAGTCCGACGAAGACTCCCGCCTGCAGAAAGACCCCGTTCGCGCTGATCGACGGCGGATCGATGATATCGACCCCTCCTTCATCCGACCAGTTGTCGAGACGGAAGCTGGCGTTGTACCCCGCCCCCGCGCGTACCATGATGTTCGGCGTCAGCGTGTACTCCATGTTGACCATCGGGCAGACGAACACATGATAGCTGATCTGCCGGGCGAACCGGTTGAAGTTCGTCAGGTTGGCGACGCTGTCGCCATGGAAGACATCGGCCGGGAAGACCATCGAGAAGTTTTCGCCTCCCCCGCGGGTCTGCGACGCACCGAACGTATAGCGCCCCACGCCGAGGAACCCTCCGGCGAACACCGCCAGCGCATCGCTGAGCGGAAGGGCATAGTCGATCTGCGAGGAGATCACCACATCGTTGAAGTAGATGGTACGGGTGTAGAGCGTCTTCTCGGCCCCCACCTCCACCGGCCTGCTGATCTGTTTGGTGCCGCTGCCGGCGAACAGTCCCACGCGGAGGTTCGGCACAAGGCCCGGCGTGAACATCAGTCCGCCGATATCCATATTGAACGGACCGCTGAAATCCCCCAGCCCGAAGGGGCGGCTGATGGAGTTCATCCCTTCGTAATCGACGAACATGAACAGCCGGACATAGCCGGCGCCGGTGCCGAAGTAGGGCATCTGTTCAAGCTCGATGTCGAAATCGCCATCCTGCGCCCGCAGCGCCGGCGGGGCGGCCAGCGCGCACAGAGCGAGCATGCAGAACAGGAGCGGGGTGATCGAAGAGCGTTGTTGTCGGGAAGTCCGACGATCTGCAAGCGGGCGTGTAGACATAGTTCTGTGACCTTTCCGGGAGAGATGTTTCGTTCGTGCGTCGCAAATGCCGCGCCGTCCTTTCCACTGCCGCCCGGTTTTCAACCGATGCGGCGCAGCCGACGGCTGGCGCAAACCTACTAAAAACCTCACAGCATTCCCCCTTCTTCCCTCCCCCGGAGCGATATGGCAGCTACGACGCAGCCCCGGTCGATCATACGGCCGGGGCTGCGGATGAAGCGGATCGGGATCGTCCGGCGGAGCTACTTTCTCCGGGTGCCGGGGATCGCAAGCTGATAGGTGACCCCGAGATGGAGCGACGCCATATGGTAATCTCCGATCACATCGGCCGCGCCTTCGCCGTAGTCGAACAGCGTTGTCAGGGAGTAGCCGGCGGTGATGTTCAATCCAAGCCATCCGTTCTCATCGTCCAGCAGCGGTATCACCGCGCCGATGCGGGGCTCCAGCAGGAACTCGACCTTCTCGAACTCCGCATCGGTCATATCGACGCTGTTCTCGGCCGCGAGCTGTCCGGAGCGCGAGGTGTTGCTGCCGCTCATCGGGATACCCATGTTGAGCCCCAGATAGAACGCGCGGAAACTGAAGCTCGGCGTGATCGAAAAATAGGTGACCCTGGAGATGGTGTAGAACTCGCTCGCGTCGGGGTAATGCAGCTCCGTGCCGCGGCTGTCCAGCCCGAGCGAGAGTCCGGCGGAGATGACCGGGGCCAGCGGATAGCTCATCGCCAGCCCGGCGCGCCATGCGAAGATCGGCGCCAGCTTTCTCCCCTCGGGGGGCTTGATGATCAGCGACGCCCCGCCGTTGAACTCTGCGCCGGCGGTCAGGCCGGCCGTGGCCTCCCTGTCGGAGAAATCCTTCTGGGCGTGAAGAAGTGGAGCCGATGCTCCGCCGAACAGCAGCGTTGCGCCGCAGAGCCAGGCCAGACGCGATACCAGATGATGCATCGTACGGAACTCCGAAGTATGGATGATGGGTGCGCTCCATCAGCAGTCGCCGGGGTTCGCGGGAGCCGCCGGCCGAAAGCGCCCGGAGAACATGAAGCTTTTCTCCATCAGATGCCAGTCATTCCCCCATCCGGCCGGAATATTTCCGGCCGGACGGAAGGCCACGGTCGAACAGTGCCGCGATCCTCCGGGTGAACCGGCCGTGCTCTATGATCCGGCGTTGTTGTCGAGCCAGACATACTTCATGTCGTAGCGCCCCATCGGGTCGAGCACGCAGCCGCGCACGTTCGGCTGCAGCAGGCGATAGTACTGCTCGTAGAAGAGCGGCATCACCGGCGCGTCGGCGATGGCGAGATTCTCGGCATCGGAGTAATGCTTCATCTGCGCAAGCTGGTCGATCGTCCCCACCCCCCGTTTGAAGAGCGCGGTGAACGCCGGGTTGACGTAGCGCGAGCTGTTCGGATAGCTCGGCGCCCCCGAATCGCGCGGCACAAGCTCGCCGTTGAGAAGGATCAGGAACGTCTCCGGATCGGGATAATCCCCCACCCAGCGGGTCCCCCAGAAGAGGAGCTTCCCCGACTCGGCCTGATCGAGCAGCTGTGGCTTCTCCATCAGCTGGATGTTCACCTTGATGTTCAGTGCCGTGCTGAGCATCTCCTGCACGGCCTGCGCCGAGGAGACAAGCCGGGGCACCGGGTAGATATGGAGGGTCACCGAGGGGAACCCGGCGCCGTTGGGATAGCCGGCCTTCGCAAGAAGCTGCTTCGCCCTGGCGGGATCGTAGCCGTAGCCCTTGATCGACTCCACCGGATAGCGCCTGAAGACGGGGGGCACAAGGCCATGCAGCGCCGGGGCGTACGGGGAGTTCTGCAGCGCGAAGCGGACGATCTTCTCCCTGTCGATCGCGTAGTTGAACGCGCGGCGCACATCGGCGTTGTTGAACGGCGGCTTCTGGTTGTTGAAGTCGTAGAACCAGGTGAGCATCGCCGGGGTGCTCTGCACCTGATACTTCGCGTAGGCCTCGCGCGGCTGATGCGCCGAGTCGAGCACATCGGTATACTGCTCGTTCGGGATGCCGTAGGACTCGTCGAGATTGCCGTTGAGGAACTCGTTGAACTGCGATTTGTCGTCGGGGATGAACTTCACGCGGATCTCATCGAGGAACGGCAGCTTGTTGCCGCTGCCATCCTTCCCCCAGTACTTCGGATTGCGCCTGAGCACAAGCTCCTGATCGGGCTTCCAGCTTGCCAGCATGAACGGCCCGCTCCCGACCGGATGGCGGAAGAAGTTCTCTTTGTAGGTCTCGACCGCCTCGCGCGGAACCACATCGCCGAGCGAGTTGACGAAGTAGTAGAGGAACGGCGCGTACGGCTCGATCAGCTCGAGCTGGAAGGTGGAGTCGTTGAGCGCGCGGATGCCCGGGACCGAGTCGGGAAGCGATCCCTTCGATCCCCCGGCCAGCGATGCGTTGATGGCGTTGAAGTATTCGGTGGCCCCCTTGACCTTCCCCTGGAAGAAGGAGTAGTAGATCGTCTGGGTGCGCGGGTCGCAGCAGCGCGTCAGCGAGTAGCGGACATCCTCGGCCGTCAGCCGCCGTCCGACCCCGCCGGGAAAGCAGGAGTCGTCCTGGAAGTTCACATCGGTGCGGAGATCGAACGTGTAGGTGCGGCCGTCGGGACTGATCGTCGGGAGACTCTTGGCAAGCTCCGGCACCAGATCGAGCTTCTCGTTGAGATCGATCAGACGATCGAAGATCTGCGAGGCGATATCCTCGCCGTTCTTCACATTGATCAGCACCGGGTCGAGCGCCTTCGGGCTCCCCTCCAGCGCGTTCATCCTGTAGACGCCCCCGTATTTCTTCCCCCCCTGTCCCGAGACCTGCGGCTTGGTCTCGACCTTGTCGTGACCGCAGGAGAGGGCACCCAGCGCCAGAAGCGCCGCCGGAAGAAGCAGACCGAAGGAACGAAGCATGCGTGATCTCATGGCGTGTATCTGAATCTTTCCCGAAGACTATGGAGATATCATCCGCCCAACCGCCGGGGGGACGATCATACGGAACGGGCTGTGCTGCGGGCCGATCGGGCGGCCGCCGGATGTTGGCGATGGCTGATAACGGAAGCGCCCCGACATATTACCATGTCGGGGCGCTTATCCTGAAGTCGGGGAGGCCGGATTCGAACCGACGACCTTCTGCTCCCAAAGCAGACGCGATACCGGGCTACGCTACTCCCCGCCCTTGTAAGGGGATACAAAGGTGGCGATTCTTCCCCGGGTATGCAAGTGTCAACCGGTAAAAAGTGTCCGTATCGCAAATATATATTCCCGGCGCCCTTCCCCCCCGCCTCTCGGTTGTGTCTCAGTGTGCCGGAATGTTGGGCCGGAGTTCAATCCCGGCCCAGCGTAGCAGCGGACCGGTTACGGTGGCGCAGAGCGGGCTGGGACTGGATCGCGGGCCGATGCAGCCGTATGCTCCCCCGCGCCGCGCAGAGGAAACATCACTTCTTGGCGAGCTGCTTTTTCAGGTTCTCGATCACCGGCACCGGCATCGGATCGACGCCGTTGAGCGTCGCCAGATAGTAGCTCGTCCAGTCGCCCAGGCAGATCAGCGAGAAGATCCTGGCGAGCAGCGACTCCCCCTGCGAGCGGATCTCCTGCGTCCCCGAGGCGCTTTTGGCGATGATCCGGCGGGTGATATCGATGCGCGCGGCGACGCGCGGATGATCGTCGCGATCGCGCAGGAAGATCGCGAAGAACTTCCCGACCATCTCCTCGGGATGCTGCCAGCCGTTGATCTCGTTATGGTTCATCTCCGGCAGAAGGTTGCCGAACGCCAGATGCTTGGCGTTCTCCTGGATCTGGCCGCGCCAGCGGAGGTTGACCGTATCGAGCCTGTCGGATGCAGAATAGATCACCGGCACGTTGCCGTTGATCTTCTCGGCCAGCGCGAACGCCGGGTTGGAGCCGGCCGGGCCGGCCGAATACTTCTTGGTCAGCTTCTCGAGCAGCGCTATCGCCTCGTCGATGCCGCGCTCGGTCTCCTCGCGCACCTCGGCGCCGAACAGCTCGCTCCTGACCGCCAGGTTGTAGAGCAGCGGGAAGAAGCTGTACGCCAGCGCCGCGCGCGGCTGCAGTCCGCCGGGAAGGAGGATCTTCTTGTCGCGGTTCTCATCGGCAAGCTCGTTGAGTCGTCCCCCCGTGGTGACCACCAGCGTCTGCCCGGCCCCGCGCGTCACGTCGTAGGCCGCAAGGGTCTCCTCGGTGTTACCGCTGTAGGAGCTTGCCACCACGGTGGTCTTGGCGTCGACCTGCGGCGGAACGTAGCCGCGCGAGACATGGATATCGACGCCCCCCGCCTCGGGGAAACTCTGGATGTAGCTGCGGAGGAGATCTCCGCCGATCGCCGATCCTCCCATGCCGAGCACCACGATGCGCCGGGCCTTCCCCTTGGAGAGGGATGGCGAGTTGCGGCCGATCTCCACCCCCTCGCGCGCGAAGCGCGGGAAGTTCAGGATGGCCGAGTACATATCGGAGGGGTCGTGCGAACGAAGCGAGTCGAGTGTCATAGCTCTGTAGTACTTGTATGAGCGCGCCGCGCCCCCGTTCGGGAAAAGCTCTCCGTTGGGGCAGGGGCCCGGCCGGAACGCTCGGTGCGGCGGATGGCGAAAACCGCCTTACATCTGTCGCAGCCCCTGCAGCCAGCGCGCCGGGATATCCCCCACGATGCGGACCACATGGACCGTCTCGGCGGGGATCAGGATCTCCTCGCCGGATTCGGGCTGCCGGGCCAGCCCTGCAATGTCGATCTCCATCCCCCCCTCGATCACCATGAAGAGCGCATCGGCATCGTACAGCAGATCATGCCATACTTCCCCTGGCTCCCCCGTCCGCTCGGCGCAGCCGAAGCCGCGCTCCCGCCAGTCACGTTCAATCTCGTTGCCGGTCATCATTATTTCTTTCTCCAGAATAAACTCCATCCTTCGGCCGATACCGGCGGCACCAGAGCGGGAAGATGAACCAGAGCGTCGCGAACATCAAGAGCAGCGCCAGTGCTATCGCCGCCGCCCCGGCCGTCGAGCCGAGCACCATCCCCCCGACCACATAGACATCGATCGAGATGCCGATCGCCAGGAGGAGCATCGCCCAGAGGATGAACCTGCCGGCCATTCTCTGGAACCGCTCGGTATTCTCCCCCCGCTCCGCCAGCCGATGATACGCCGCCGGGGCCATCAGCAGGATTGTGCTGAGGGCGACCGCCAGCAGGCTTACGCCGTGGAGATACTTCGAGCCGCGGGAGAGCTCCTCGAACGGATCGGTGATCATCGCGATGAACTGGAACCCGAGCAGCGCCTGGGCGCCGGGGAGCACCACGCGCGCCTCGGTGAGCACATGCCGCACTTTATCCCCCAGCGAGGTCCGCTCGGTCGGCTCGGCGGTATCAAGCAGGACTCTGTCCATCGTCGCGTCTCCTCCGCTCCTCCTTCGCGCAAGCAGCTCCAGCCCGTACCAGAAGAAAAGAGCCGTGGCCGATATCAGCGCGCCGGCGGCGATGCCGACGCCGGGGCCCTGCAGCCAGTCGAAGATGATGAAGATATCGATCCCGAAGCTTATCGCGAACGGCAGAAGCGCCAGCCCGATCAGCCGCGTCGTATAGCGATGCAGCCGCCGCGAGTCGTTCCCCCGCTCGACGATCCGATGGAACGGCGCCGGAGCCATCAGCAGAATGATCGCGATCACCATCAGGACGATCGCGACAAGATCGAGGTACCGGGAGATCGCCGGGAGCTTCGTGAAGCCCTCATGGTAGACCGCCTCGTACTGAAAGCCGAGCAGAATCTGTGCCCCCAGTATCAGCGTCCGCGCCTCGTCGAGCACGTCCTGCAGGTTGTCCTTGAGCTTCGCCATGATCTGGTGCGTATCCCGTTCTGTTCGCGACGTCCGTGGCCCGGCGGGCCCTCTCGCCGCGTCATTCTATGTAGCGCGGCCCTCGTATGGTTCTGTTGATCAACCCCAGCACCGCCGCGAAGATCGCCGAGCCGATGATCGACCAGATGATCGGGAAACGCTCGCCGCCGATATCGATCGCGAAGAGCTCCGGCAGGTGAAGCGCGCCCGCAACCAGCATCCCGACGTACGCGCCGATCAGCCCCACCACCCCCGAGATAAGACAGCCGCCGACGGAATACCCGACGAGCGATTGCCCGAGACTGCCGCAGATGGCGGCGATCAGCAACAGGACAAGGAAACTTCCAAGTGTCATCGCATGGTCCTCCTAGGTTCTCTTGGTCAAAGCAATCAGCTCTGCACTTGCCATGCCAGTAGATGAACCGCGCCCCGCCGCCGCATCACGACGCCGGGTCGGACGGACCGCCGAGCCCCCACGCACGCAGCGCTTCGTCCAGACGCCCGGCCGGACGCGCCAGCACCGCGCGGTCCCCATAGGCGATGATCGGGCGCTGGATCAGCGACGGATGGGCGGCCATCGCATCGATGATCCGCTCGTCGGTCAGCGCGGGATCGTCGAGCCCGAGCTCGCGATAGGCGGGCTCCTTGGCCCGCAGCAGATCGCGCGGCGCGATCCCCATCGCGGCGATCAGCCCGGCGAGCACCGCGCGCGACGGCGGCTCGATGATATAGTTGATGGCATCGAAGTCGATTCCCGCGTCGTGCAGCCGGCGCATCGCATCGCGGCATGTCGAGCAGGTGGGCTTCTGGTAGATGGTCAGCGTGGGCATCGGTTGACGGAGGGATTGAATGGCCGGGCGAAGAGTGTGTGGAGGAAAGGGTCCGGTGGAGACGGCCGCCGGGACGAGAGGCAACATATCAGCACTCGACAATCAAGCTGGGACACTGCCGGACGACGGGGCGGCGTCCGGAGCCGACGGGGGCGCGACGGCAGCGTCGCGCCCCGATGGTTCCCGTGCGGATATTACTCGCCGAGATCATCACCTTCGATCACGATCACATCACCGAAATCGGTGGCGCCGATCGCGCGCTCGCAGAGCGCCTCGTCGAGGATGAGCTGCGCGAAGTCGTTGTCGTGATGCTCGGCGAACGGCATCTCGTCGCCATGGCTGGCAAGCAGATACTCCGCCGAGGAGCGGAGCGAGACCAGCAGATCCTGGTTGCTCAGATCCTCCGGCTCCCACACCATGCGCGCCCAGTAGAAGCGCTCGGCGGAGATGCGCTCCTCCGGGTAATCGTACGCATAGCAGTCGATATCCTCGCGGTCGAAGATCGTCTCGTGCGGGATGATGGTGCTGTCGAGCAGGAAGGTGCCGACCTGATAGAAGGTGGCCTCCACAAGCCCATCCTCGTCCTCGTCATCATCGCCGTCATCGTCCGCGTCGTCATCCCCCGCCTCGCCGACCGTCTCATCGATCTTCTCCTGCTCGAGGGCGTTCTCGTAATCGAGCGGAACGATATCCTCCACATCATCTCCTTCCTCGAGCGCCTCGGCCTCGGCGATATGGAAGTTGAGGAACCACCACCGGCTGATCGTCATGATCAGGTTGCTGTAATCCTGCGGGGCGGTGACCACCGTGGAGAGACCGAAGCGGCTGTTGGGGCCGGCCGTGCGCACCAGATCGCGCATCAGCCCGAACGCGGCGCGCGCGTACTCCGGGGCGACGAAGGCCTCGGCGATGCGCGAGAGCGTTGCATAGGGATCGCTCAGTTCCGGAAACCTTGCCGCCAGGTCAGTATGATTGGTATTCATCATTGGTTGAAGAGAGTATGAGTAGAGCTCGAACTATGTGCGGGGCGAATATAACGAGGAATGGCCTTAGGGCGGAGTTCACCAACCAACAATATCCATCGCATCGCCCGCGCGGTTGACACATAAGCTCGAAGCTGGCAACAATCCCCGTTCCAGAAATCATTTTCTGACGCTCCCCTCCTCGAAGCTCCAGAACAACAGGTCCAGCTCCTGCAGCGGCAGCCCGGCCGACGCCGCCAGCGCGCCGAACCGATCCTCCAGCTCCAGATAGACGCGCCGCGTCCCGATCGTTTTCGGAATCGCCTCGATGGCGCCGCACCGCAGCATATGCTTCAGAATGTGGCGGTCGATGATGGCAAGCTCCAGCGCACCGATATTCCTGAGGAAGTGCGATGCCTCCTTCCAGCCAAGCCCGTTGACGTTCGCCACAAGCCACTCGCGGCGCTCCCGCGCGCCGAGCGATGGATCGGTCAGCGTCCGGAGGATCTCGTCCCGCCGCGCCGCGGCCGCCGTCAGCCGCTTCCCCTTCTGGTTATGGAAGCGGATGTAGTGCGCCGGATCGCGGAGGAAAGGGGCCGGGTCGAGCTCGCGCTCCGGAAATCCCGCCCCCCGCAGCTTCGCCATCACCTGCTCGGCGTTCGCCGCGCGCGACTGCGGCGTCAGCAGACAGAAGAAGAGCTCATGCAGATACTCCTCCCGCCTCACCGCCGCGAACTCCGCCAGACGCTCCCGGATCGTCGCGGCGTGCAGCGCGTAGTGCTCCAGATATTCCCCGGGGAGCGCTATGCCCCCCCCGCTCGTGCGTTGCTTCATGCCGGCTCTCCTCACCTTCCTCCATAACCATGTTCTTCCCCCGCCTCAGCGCTTTACCACCTCGCGGACGAGGCTGCGGCCGGCGGGGTCCTCGATCCGCAGGAAATAGATCCCCGAGGGGAGCGTACCGATATCGACCTGGCGGCGATACTCCCCCTGCGGCGATGCGTCGCTCCATGCCATCACCTCTCTGCCGAGCCCATCGACAACCGCCATGCGGAGCGTTCCGCGCGCCGGGGAGTCGAACGCCACGGTGAAGATCCCCGAGGTCGGATGAGGATAGATGGCGATGGCGGCGCTCCCCGTACCCTCGGCAGGAACATCGCTCAGGACGAGGTGGAACGGATCGGAGAGGGTCTCGCAGCCGCTCATATTCCGCACCCGCACCCGGTAGATCCCGTTCTCCGCCGCAAAGTAGGTGCGCTTGTTGGCCCCCGGGATCAGCGTGTCGTTCCGAAGCCACTCATAGCTGTCGGCCGGGCTCGATTCGAGCATATTGCCGATGCTGGTGATCGATGGCTTGGCCGGGGCGGAGGCTATCAGCACGCTGACCGGCAGCGATGTTCCGGGGCAGCCGGGGGCGTTGGTCACCGTCACGGTGTAGTTCCCCGCGACGCTCACCACGATGGTCTGCGTGACCGCGCCGGTCGACCAGGCGTAGGAGCGATAGCCGGCGCCGGCGTCGAGCGTGACGGTGCCGCCGGGGCAGATGCTCACCGAGCCGCCGGGGGTGATGACGGGGACCGGAACCGGATTGATGGTGATATCCTCACCGTTATCCATGCCGGTCACCGACGGGAGGCTGGAGATGATCCTGATGCGATAGCCGTGTCCGGGCGTCGCCGTGATCGGAATGGTGGCCGCGATCTGCCCCGATCCGCTCCCGGCGCGCAGGCCGATCGGCAGAGGGGCGGCGAAGCTGCCGAGCGAATCGGAGAGCTGCGCGGTGAAGACGTTGGCGCTGTTGTAGGTTCCGGTGGCGGTATAATCGATCGCCACCGGCGTGCCGGGGCAGTAGGCGAGATCGCTCAGCTTCTTCATGGTGATCGTCAGCTCCGACCCGAGCTTGCCGACGAACACATCGCGCGGTCCGTTGTCGTTGAGCACGAACGTCCCGAAGGTCGCCGTGTCGGCGTAGCTCCCGGTCACGCGCAGCTCGTTCCCCCGATCGGCGACGACCCAGGAGCCGAGATCAGCTCCCCTGCCCCCCGCCTGGCGGTTCCACTGCACCCTGCCGTCGGAGTCGAACGCCGTGACGAACAGGTCACCCCGCCGGTTGGCATCGATCAGACGGCCGGTATCGCCGAACGTCGCGGTGTCGCGGAAGCTGCCGGTGATGTAGCTCGTCCCGAAGGCATCGACGGTGACGCCGTATCCGGCGTCGCTCGAGTCGCCGCCGCCACGGGCACCCCAGCGGACCTCGCCGGGGGAGTTGAGCTTGATCAGGAAGATGTCGCTGGAGCCGGCGCTGGCGAGCGTCACATCGCCGAACGCCGCGCTGTCCCGGAAATCTCCGGTCACGTAGGAGTTGCCGTAGCGATCGACGGCGATGTTCCGCGCATGGTCGTCGGCCGGACCGCCGGCACCGAGCGCCCACTGCAGAACGCCGTTGGGATTGTAGCGGGCGATGACCATATCGCTCCCGCCGGCGCTGACCAGCTGACGCCCGCCGAAGTCGGTGGTATCGGCGAACCCGCCGGCGATATAGGGATTGCCGTTGCCATCCACCCCGACGGCATGGCCGGTATCGTTGTAGGCGCCGCCGGAGGTGGCGGTCCATCTCCAGAGGCCGAACGAGTTGTACTTGGCGACGAACAGATCGGTGCCGCCGGCGCTGGTCACATCCACCGTGTCGAACCGTGCGACGTCGGAGAAGTAGCCGGTGAGGATGCAGTCGCCGCTGCTGTCGATCGCGATGCCGCGCCCCTGATCGGCGCCGGGGCCGCCGGCGCGATGGTTCCAGATCAGGTTGCCCTCGCGGTCGAACTTGACCACGAAGATATCGCTGGCGCCAACGCTGGTCATCGCCGTCGGGCCGAAGCTCACCGTGTTGGTGAACCCGCCGGTGATGTAGACGTTCCCGGCGGTATCGGCCGAGACGGCCGGACTGGCGAAGCTTCCGCTCCCGGTGCCGGAGTTCGCCCACAGAAGGGCGCCGGTGGGACTATACTTGGCGAGATAGAGGGCCACCGTCGAGCCGGCCTTGAAGGTCGTCTTGTCGAAGGTCATCGTCCCGGTGAACGTCCCGATGACGTAGCTGTTGCCCGCCTTGTCGACGGCGATTCCCCCCGGCGCATGCGTCCCCGGCCCCTTGCCGACCCGTTGCGCCCAGTGCCAGCGCTGCGCGCGAAGCGTCCCCGCCGCAGCAAACATCAATCCCAGCAGAATGTAGAGAGAGTATCGAGCTTTCATGCTTCTTCCATGTTCACAAATGAATCCGAACGGTATGGCCGGCGCGGCGGCGGGCCGGGCGGCCCCATCCATCGGCGGCATCGCGGCCATACGACCGGCGCCCCATAATCTACACATCGGCGGGCGATCGTCCTGTACCATTGGAAATGCACTATCGTCGGGGCGATCCCCCACCGGCTCTTTCTCGTATCTTCGCGACCATATCGATCAATTATCCGATGCCATGTCGATGACACGTCTATCCGTTTCCCCCGAGCTTTCCGATCTCTCGCTCCGCACGCTCGACCGCGTGGCGGACTCCTGGTGCCGCCGCAACCGGCCCGAATCGATGAACACCGACTGGGGGCAATCGCTGCTGGCGTACGGGCTGCTGGCGGCGGTGCGGAGGGCGGGGACCGGAAGCGCGCGGGAATACCTCCGCCGCTGGCTTACCTACCATCTCGGCGCCGGCGTGCATGTCACCTATTTCGTCGGCTCCTGGAGCATCGGCCTGCTCTACCCCGAGCTGATGGCGCTCTTCCCGGAGTTCGAGCATCAGCTCCGCGATCTGGCCGGAAGGATCTATACCTTCATCCGCGAGAAGGCGATCCGCAACGGACATGGGGTGATCCTGCACAATGTGGATCTCCCTCACATCTATATCGACACGATCTATTATACCGCTCCGGTCCTCGCCAAGCTCGGCGCGACGCTGGGCCGCGACGACTGGGGCGACGACGCGCTCGGTCAGCTCCGCTCCCATCTGGCGATCCTCCGCGATCCCGACTCGGGCTTCTCGATCCACTGCCAGGAGAACCGATCGGAGCATCGCTCGCAGGGGGCGTGGGCACGGGGGAACGGCTGGGTGGCGATGACATGCGCCGAGCTGCTCCCCTATCTCGATCGGTCGGGCCCGGAGTACGCCGAGGTGGAGGGAATCCTCGACACGCTTCTTGCGGCGCTCCTCCCCCATCAGACCGGCGACGGACTCTGGCGCACGATCATCACCGATCCAACATCGTACGAGGAGACATCCGCCTCGGCGATGTTCCTCTTCGCGATGGCGCGCCGTGGCTTGGCCGGATGGTCCGCCGGTGCCGTGGGCGATCCGATCGCGCGCTGCGCCGGGGGCCTGCTGAAGCATGTCGACGAGGATGGACGATTGATGGGCTGCTCGGAGGGGACATGGCCGGGCACCATCGAGTATTACCGGGGCCTTGCCCGCGGCGAGTGGTGGTGGGGAACCGGCGCGTATCTGCTGGCGCTGGCCGAGCTCTCTGGCGGCGATGAGCACGCGGCCGGAACCGAGCGCTCCTGACACAACCCGCCGCATCGCGCGGGAGGAAACCGGCTACGGCGGATCATCCCGACCCCATCATGACGAGCGCGGCCGCGCCTCCCTTCGGCTGCGCCCGGAGTGAGCACGTAGAGAAATCACGACTGTGCTCAGAGTGATCGTAGAGAAAGAATCGCGGCACTGCTCAGGGTGGTCAATACGGACTCCGGCGCCGCTCCGCACAAAACGGATATTCACGTACCGATACGCATGCCCCTATCCACCATCGGCCCCGGCTCCGTCACAGGGGGCGGGCCGAAGTTCGATATCGTCTCGCTCGGCGAATGCCTCGTCGAGTTCAACCGGCGCGATGACGGGAGCTTCGACCCGGGATTCGCCGGCGACGCGTTCAACGCGCTGTTCTACGCAGGACGCCTCGGCGCGCGCGCCGGGTTCATCTCGGCGGTGGGGGATGATCTGTTCACCCCGATGATCCTCGGCGGGATCGAGCGCGAGGGGATCGACATCTCGCAGGTTCTCAGGCTGGAGCGCCGGCGCAACGGCCTCTATTTCATCGAGCTCGACGCCGGCGGCGAATATACGTTCCACTTCTGGCGCGAGCGCTCGGCGGCGACCGCCACACTCCTCCATCACCAGCTCGACCCCCTGGCCGACTATATCACCGGAGCGCGGATCTTCCTGATCACCGGCGTGACGCTCGCGGTGATGGAAGGACCGGAACGCCTCCTCCGGCTCCTCGAGCTGGTCCGCGCCGACGGCGGCACCCGCGTGGCGCTCGACACGAACTACCGGCGACGACTCTGGAGCTCCCCCGAGGCCTACCGCGAGCGCTTCGAGACCATCCTCCCCTTCGCCGATATCCTCCTCCCCACCCGCGCCGATCTCGAGGAGGTCTATGGCGCCGGGCCGATCGAGCCGATGCTCCGGGAGCTTGCCGCGGCCGGGCCCGGCCTGATCGCCATGAAGTGCGGCGCCGACGGCTGCGCCCTCCTGACCGACGGCGAGCTGCGACGCTATCCCGCGCCCGAACGGATAACGCCGGTCGATACCACCGGCGCGGGAGATGCCTTCAACGCGGGGTTCCTTACGGCGCTCCTCGAGGGACGATCGCACGAGGAGTGCTGCGCCGTCGGACAGCGCGTCGCCGCCCGCGCGCTCCGGGTGCGCGGGGCGCTCGACCATACAATCACGCGGAGCGGCCTGGGGCTTTGAGGCGGTCGCGCCATCCGCCGCCGGGGCCCGCGGACGATCCATCGTTCATCAACCATCTCTTTTCCGAAAGCGCCGTGGAACCGAACATCGACCACTCTCTCCCATCATCGGCCGGCCCGGGCCGCAACGCACTTCCCTCGGCCATCCATATGGTCGGCAACGCCCACCTCGACCCCGCATGGATGTGGACATGGGACGAAGGGATGGAGGCGTTCATCGCCACATGCCGCTCGGCGCTCGACAGGATGGATGAGACGCCGGGGTTCATCTTCACCTGCAGCTCCGCCGCGCACTACCGATGGGTCGAGGAGATCGAGCCAGCGCTGTTCGAGAGGATCAGGGAGCGGGTCTCCGAGGGACGCTGGGCGATCGTCGGAGGCTGGTGGACCCAGGCCGACTGCAACCTTCCGTCGGGGGAGGGATTCGTCAGGCAGGCGCTCCTCGGGCAGCGCTATTTCCTGGGCCGCTTCGGACGCATCGCGCGCACCGGCTACAGTCCCGATGCGTTCGGCCACTGCCTCGGGCTGCCGCAGCTTCTGCGGCGCGCCGGGATGAGCGCCTATATCTACTGCCGCCCCGATCCCGCCGAGCTTCCCCTCCCCTCCCCGCTGCTCCGCTGGCACGGACCCGACGGATCGTCGGTCCTCGCCTACCGCGTGCCGTTCCACTACAACATGTACGAAAGCTCGGTCCCGAAGAAGCTGGCCGATCTGCTGGCCGCGTACACAGCTCCGTCGAGCCTCGCCTCCGGCGGCGAGCCCCTCGGCGCGCTGGGACGGGAGTGGATGATCTTCTACGGCGTCGGCAATCATGGCGGCGGCCCCACCCGCGAGCACCTCCGCCAGATCATCGCGGCCGATGCGGACCCGGCGATGCCCGATGTGCTCTTCAGCGACCCCGACGCCTACTTCACCGCCGTGGCCGAGCGGGGCGATACGTTCGCCATCCCCGACTGGCGCGACGATCTCCAGCTCAACGCCCCCGGCTGCTACTCCGCCCACTCGGCGATCAAACAGCTCAACCGGATGAGCGAGCATGGCCTTGCCGCCGCCGAACGCCTGTCGACGCTGGCCGGGCGTCTGCTCGGCGTCCCCTATCCCGCCGATGAGCTGCGCCGCGCCTGGGAGAACGTCTGCTTCAACCATTTCCACGACATCCTCTGCGGCGTCGCCATCCGGGAGGCGCTGGATGATGCGATCGAGATGTACGGGGAATCGCTCGCCATCGCCAAACGGAGCGCGCGGAGCGCGGTACAGCGGCTGGCACGGGGCATCGACACCACGGGGGATGGACAGACCCTCGTCGTCTTCAACCCGCATGGCTGGGATGTCGAGGCGCCGATCACCTTCGAGCTGTGGCACGATATCGACAAATCGCTCTGGTCGCGCCCGGTGCCGGTCAGCGTGACCGACGACGATGGGGCCGAAATCCCCTGCCAGGTCGGGTTCACCTCCGGCAAGATCGGACGCGACAGAATCGCCATCACGTTCGGCGGAAGCGTCCCGGCGCTCGGCTGGCGATGCTACCGCGTCTTCTACGGGCGGCGGAGCAGATTGCCCGATAACGCATGCCGCGTGACACAGACCGATGGGCCCGACGGCGCGGTCACACTCGACAACGGAATTCTACGAATGAAGATCGACCGGCGGAGCGGGGCGCTGGCCGGTATCGAGGATCTGCGGGATGGTCGGGAGATCCTCGCCTCGGCATCCGCCGTTCCGGTTCCGATAGCCGATCCGACCGACACATGGGGACATGGCGTCGCGATATTCGATCGTATCCTGGGAAAATTCGACCGGGCGAGCGTCGATATCGTTGAAAATGGCCCGACCCATGCGACGGTGCGCGTCATCAGCAGGTGGAACAATTCATGGATACAGCAGGATTTCCGGCTCCACCGCGACGCGGATAAAATAGAAGTCGACGTAAGGATTTTCTGGGCCGAACAGCATACGATGCTCAAACTGGAATTTTCTCCCGCGCTGAATATTCCCCGGGCGATCTATGAAAGCGCATACTGCGCGACGGAAAAACCATGCGACGGCATCGAGCGTCCCGGCGGATCATGGTGCGCGCTGATCGGTGAACGCGACGGAGCACGGCACGGCTTCGGCATCGCGAATAATGCGAAGCACGGCTACAGCGCATCGGAATCGACCATCGCAATCACGCTTCTGCGCTCGCCGAGTTATGCCACGCACGATCCGCATCCGCATCATCCCGATGAGGATCTCGATTATCTCGATCAGGGAACGCAGCATTTTCGCTACATACTATCTCCGCTGCGCGATGGTGACACGACGGAACTGTGGCGTGACGCGGGATTGATCAACGCACCGCTGCATCCGCATCTCGAATCGGCCCACCCGCCGCATCCCGGATTTCCCGGACGGAGCTATCGCGGAGCCGATATAACGCCGGGAAATATTCTTATGACGGCGATGAAGCGCAGCGAGGATGACGATGGCTGGATCGTGCGGCTGTTCGAGAGCTCGGGCTCGGGCGCGCACGGCACCATCGACGCCGGTATCCTCGGCATTTCTTCGGCCATCACCCTAGAGCCATACGAAGCCGCGACGCTCCTGATACGGGATGGAGAGGTTATCCGCACCGACCTTCTGGAGATTCCGCTCGAATAATACCGCTCCGTCACGGCGATATTCCGAACGCCGCGCGGCGTTCACTCCGTGGCGCGCAGAAACTCCGCGCGTGCACGACGACGACGAGAATTCATCGCCGGCGGCGCATTATTCCATCCCATTTTTGCGCTTCTTTCCGGGAGATAGATAGCCGTCATCATATCGGGCGATTATTCCCGACATCGGCGTGCAAAATTTATTCTCTCGGAGAGTTGTGCTGGCGTATGGAAAGTATTGAATAAGAACCGGAATTAATTCATTTTTGGCGTGTGTATGTGGAGAACAATCATATGTACGTCGTTCCGGGAACGAGCTGGAAATATCGCTGCCTCTCGACCTTGCGTCGTGTCGTCGGAGTATTGGCCGGGGAGCGTATCGATCGGGACGGCGAACTATGCTTTTTTGGGATCTTTTTTCTTCGTGGACGGCTTCTTCGGTTCTGGAGGATCGGGCTGACCGGCGTGTTCTCCGGCCCTGATCTTGTTGTATTCTCTGAGCAACGACTCCCGTTCCCGCACCTTTTCGGCCACCCGCCCAAGTATCTTCGGGTTCCCCTTGGCCGCGGCCTGCTGTATCGCCTGCCTGCTCACTCCCTCCTCCTCAGCCAGCTCCGTGTAAATGCCCCGAAAGGGAAATCGGTTCATATTCACTTTTTTTGGCCTGATTGTTTTCATTTCTCCTTTCGTTTAGGTATTCTTCCCGGCAGTTGACAAATCCTTGTCAAAACCCTTAACTTTACATCATCAAACGGCTTGGTATACAACAATATACCAACAATACACAACTGTAGTCAACAGCATTCTACATGGGTACATCACCAAAAACGGCAGGGGAAAGGATTCGCCTCTTCGGCGAGACTGTCTACGACTCGATCAAGGAGTATGCGCAGGCGATCAAGATGGCGCCGCCAAATCTTCAGAAGTACATGAACAACGAACGGGAGCCCGGCTCCACGGTTCTGCGGAAGCTCTACGGGCTGGGGTGCAACATCAACTGGCTGCTCAGCGGCAATGGTGAGATGTTCGCCGATAACGAGGTGGGACGGATGCTCCAGCCGAAGGTCAACGGCGCAGTGCTGGAGCCGGCGGGATTCTATATCAGCGGGAAGGGAGAAAGCGGCGATTATGAGTTCACGCTCCGTATCAGGGTTCACGGCAAGCGCATCAGCATCACCGAGGTGAAGTAGCTTCCGGAGCCCCTCTCCCATCGGCCCGCGCGTGGAGGTCTCCCCCCTGTGCCGCCACGCGCCGTATGCTCCGGTCTGCGACCGTGACGGACGCTCGTTCATCGCCGGGACAGGCGCATGAACGCCACGGGGATTATGATCGGTATGGAAGATGGTGCCGGATGGGGGGTGACAGGCGGAGACTGCCCCGCCCGATGAGGACAGTGACAATGGGAACGCGCGGCGCGCCAACCGCCGGCTGCTCCCGACCATGAAGCGTTGCCCGATCGTGACGGACCAGGGCGCCCTCGCCGGGGTGACAAACGATCGAGCAGGAAGATCGACAGGCTACAGGGAGCCGCGACGATATGGCTCCCCCGATGTTACCGCCGTCTCGCGCCTCCCTACAACATCATCGCGGGCTCGGGCACAAGGCTGAGCGTCGCCTCCAGCGCACGGTCGGGGGCCACCAGGCCATGTCCCTGCACCTCGGGGGGAACGTTCGCCAGCAGCATCGCGGTCGAGCAGAGGATATCCTTCACCTGGCGCGGGCTCAGGTTCGGACGCGCCTCGAGCATCTGCGCCACAATCGACGAGACGATCGGCGCGGAGAAGGAAGTGCCGTCGACATGTTTGTAGGCGGCCGTGATCAGCTTCTCCGAGGCTATCCGCGCCAGCACGATCGAGCGGGCCAGAAGCGGCTCATCGCGCGCCGCGAGGAGCTGCCGGCCCACCGCCGTCAATGCCGCCAGATCATCGATCATCATCGGAAGCTCCCGGGCGTCGGCACACGCCATATGGAAAAGCGCCTCGGCCTCGGCCTGCACGGCGGTATGAGGAAGGATCGGAGCGGCCACCCAGATGGCCGGGGCGAGCAGATCGGGCTTGTGCGCCCCTCCCGGCGTATCGCCGTAGGAGCTGTGCCAGAGCTCGCGCCGCATCCACTCGGCGGAATTGTTATCGTTGTATCCCCCGACGGTGATCGCCGATGGCGCCGATCCGGGGGGCTTGATCGGGTTGGCCGGGTTGTTTCCCGATGCCGCCACGATCACCACCCCGCGCTCGACAAGCTCCTCCACCAGCGCTATGACCGGATGCTCCATCGAATCGGTGGTCTCGTCGACGCCGAGCGAGAGGTTGACCACCCGGATATCGAGCCGCCGATAGTTCTCCAGAATCCATTCGAGCGCCCGCACCACCTGCGGCGTGCGGATACGGTAGCGGGGCGTCATCACCTTGACCAGCACCAGACGGGCCTCGCTGGCGATGCCACGGTAATGTCCGTGCGACAGCACGCCGCTTCCGGCCGCCGTGGAGGCGGCCATCGTACCATGCCACGCCTCGATGCGCGGGTCGGTCGCGGCCAGCCTCCCGATATCCCGGATCTCCCTCCCCCGCACCGCGTCGTACATCCCGATCACCCGGTTGGCCGGGGTCAGCAGATCGGGATGCGGATAGAAGCCGCTGTCGACGAACGCGATCGTCACGCCACGTCCGGTAAACCGGAGATCTGCCCCCATCCGCATCGGCGTTGGGAGGATCGGCGTGACCCCGAGCGCCAGGTCGATGAAGTAGGGATCATCCCCGTCGCAGCGCATCTCCGCCTCCTGCAGTCGTCCCTCCCACCGCTCCAGACAGACGCGATGCAGCGGCGCGCGGAGATCGATCCCCGGATGCGACATCGCGGCGAACGTCGCCAGCAGATCCCGCTGCGCCGTCGGATACTCTCCGAACAGTACCATCTCGCCGATGCCCGATGCCTGGTCGTCGCAGAGCGGACAGCGCTCCCCGGCCCATCCCGCATCGATGGTGGACACCCCGGCGATGGCCTCGACAGGGGATGACTCGAGGATGGCGGCCTCGACGGCGCCATCCATATCGGCGAACTCTCTCGGTTTCTCTATCTTCTCTGCGGGTATCGTTGGTCCCATTCTTCCATGCACACCGTGGGGATCACCGGGCCCACGGCGGAATTCTCCGCCGCGCTCCGGGATCATAGTCGATTATCGTTCCATGCCATGATACAGCAATCGTCCCATTCAATGAACACATCCCAGGCGGGAGGAGTTCATCGCTGCTTTTTCGCCGTCAGGTTCGCGCCGCATATCGAAGAGTATCTGGCGAGGCTCATCGCCGATCTGCGCCGCCATGGCGGAGGGGTACGGTGGGTTCCGCGCGAGAACCTTCATCTGACACTCAGATTTCTCGGTGAGATCACCGACAGCCAGTTAGAGCATGCAATGGGGATGCCGGATCTCGGCGGCCTCCATGGCCCCTTCACGGTCAGGGCGCGCGGCCTCGGGGCATTCCCATTGATGCGGGCGCCACGGGTGCTCTGGGCGGGAGTCGAGGGGGAGACCCAGAGGGATACCGATCACCTGTTGAGTCTACAAAAGCATACCGAGCGCTGGGCCGGGGAGCTGGGGCTGGTCCCGGAACGCAGGAGCTATTCTCCGCATATCACGCTTGGCCGCGTCACGCCGCCGTTCGATGGACTGAAAAAGTTGATGGACGACGTCATCGGGCGGGAGTGCCTGTCGGGGTACGGCACGGTGGAGGAGCTGCTGCTGATGCGGAGCAAGCTGTCGGGGGGCCCCGCCGCCTATGAAGTGGCGCGGCGCTGGAGGCTGGGCTAGGGCCGGGTAGGACGGGCCGGAAAGATGGACCGGCCGCGTTGCTGTTCATTTGCTTTCTGCACGGACACAACGGAATGGTGCCGCGGGAATGCCGGGATGGAATATCTGCGATACGGAAACGTGGACGACCCCATCTCTCCGGCCGATCCTCTCCTCGCCGCGAGGCAGTATGGAGGCGCTCCGGGCCCGACAGGCTTCAGGCCGGGGCCATCGGCATGGGGGGGGAGAGACGCTCAGCGCCCAGCATCGCTCTCCGCGCATCATGCATGCCCCTGAACGGAGCCGAAGGGTCAGTCCTCCTCGAAGTGCACGAGCTTCCCCTGAAGCCGTTTCAGCAGCAGGGCGCGGGCGCGGAACAGATGGGCCTTGACGGTGCCGAGCGGCAGGTTGAGCTGCTTGGCGATATCGGCATACTCCATCTCCTGGGTATGCCGCAGTTCGATGACGATGCGATATTTCTCGGGAAGATTTTTGATCGCCTCCTGCAGCACCGCTGTCCTCTCCCCCGCCGTGATCGGCACATCGGGACGGACCGCGTTGGGATCGGGAAGCTCCATCTGTACCTCGCCGTCGTGGGTCTGCATCGGCGCATCGATCGAGACGGTCTTCAGCCGCCGCTTCCTGAGATAATCGATACAGTTGTTCGAGGCGATCTTGTAGAGCCAGGTCGAGAAGGCGTAGTCGGTATTGAAGCTCCCGAGCGAATTGAACGCCTTGATGAACGCTTCCTGCGTCAGATCCTCGGCGTCGCTCTTGTTGCGGATCATACGACTGAGCATCGTATTGATCGCGCGCCAATACTTATTGCGCAACCGGGCGTACGCCGCCTGGTCGCCCTGTAGCGCCCGTTGCACCAGATCGTAGTCCTCGCGGCGGCTACGGAGCTGACGCTCTTCTTTCGACATCGTCTCGTGAGTTGCCATGACTGGAGAAATTACTCTTTTTCCCTGGATCGACACTCAGCCCGCTGAAGTTGGCAGTGCCTTCAGTATGCCGTAATGGTGGGCCGGAGTCCAACTCAGGCCCAGCCTATCAGCACTCGCAATCGATCGCAGACACTACCCTGAAGTGGGTCCCCACCAAATTACTTCCCCAGCCCCTATAAACCGTCAACGCCTCGTTGTCACATCGGATGATGCGACGACGAGGCGCTGAGAGAGGATCGCCGGTATGGTGACCGACCGACGATCCTGCACAGAATACGAAGCCGAGCCTGGGACGACGATGCTACATGCGATTGCCTCTGCGCGCACGATGGCGCATGCAAAGCGGGTGGTTACTGGATAGCACCGTCACCCTGTTACGCTTCAACGAGCGATTGTAACCATACCGTTACCGATGGTCCCTCCGTTACTCGTTATACGGTACAGGTAAACGCCGTTGGGTAGGCTCGACGTTTCGATCATCTGTGCATGTTCTCCTGTCTGCGACAACTCCTGGCTCTGCTCGAGCACGCGCTCACCGCGCACATCGTACAGACCCGTGCGGACCTGTCCCGGCTCATCGAGCGTGAACCGGACGCGGATCCGGTCAGTCGCCGGGTTCGGGCTGACCGAGCTCCGGGAAGCAGTTTCGGTGGCGGCACCGGGCATCGCGCCACGAATCAGTTTTGCTATGTGGGTCGGCTGGTTCTCCAGGTCGCTTGCCGAAACGACCCGCCAGTTCTCCCCTCCGTTCTCGGTCACCAGGTACGCATCACGTTCCCAGAGCACCGCCATCAGCCGGGTGACCGGCCTCCGGGTTTGTAGTTCCTCGCCTGGAGAGGCGGTCTGGGCCAGGACCCCGGCACAGCTCGTTCCAATCCCCAGAGCAACCATCATCATCACGTAGTTGGCTCGCAGCTTCTTCATACAGACTATCTAGTTATCAGCGTGCGACATGGAGAATCGCACGCGGGTGGAGTTGTGAAACCGTATTACGAACAGGTGGACATGCAATTGGAGCCGGTACAGCCGGAGCTCTGTGAGCCTGTCAGCGTGATGACAGGCGAGCCGTTGCCGTTCGGGCAGCATATCGAGTAGGTCCGGACGCAGCACCCCCCCGGCACGCAGGGCACGAAATGGGTGGTCGAATCGCTGCCTGTGCGGGCCACGCAGCCAACCGTCATCACCTTGGTGATCAGTGGCGCGGTACATGCCGCAGGACAGGATAGATCGCCAGTTGCAAGCCCCTGCGAAACTGTGGCCTTGGCCAGCATATCAAAGATCTGTACCGTGGACATACCGTCCACAATCGAACAGTCGCCACTGAAGGTGATCGACGGAGCACTGATAGAGTAGTTGATACGACCAGAAGCTGATCTATCAGTTGTTACTAACCATGCTACATGGGTAGTCGTAGTACTTGTAGTTATCCCTCCTCGTAGCGCAAAAGCACTGTTTGAGGATATGGTTAAATGCAGAGTGGTCGTATCGATACTGACAGAGCCGTCCTCGGCACAAGGGGCGAATTGCGCCCACGATGGAATTGTCAACAGCAGTAGAAAGGCGAGCGCCAGAATGGCTCGTTTCATCAACATACCTCGATCGGTGCGAGTGGGGATTCGCGCCGCTGAACGGATGGGGAGAGGGACCAGGGTTTTGGGAATCGGTGCCAGTTACCGTTCATTGTAGCGCCGGTGCAAAGATGCAATATCCAGAGGGCCCAAGCACCCGCATGATCATGTAGTATTTGGGCTTATGATACTTATAGCGGTGATCCTTATAGGGACCTAGGATTGCTGAGGATCGAAACGTGGTGTGAAGTATTTGGCGAAAAGCTCCGACTGGCTATGGGCGCCCGTCTTATTGTAGATCGAGCGGAGATGGTAGCGCACGGTATTTAAGGAAACATTCAGCGTTTCAGCCACTTCTTCATAACTGAAGCCGAGCAACTGGAGAATGATAATACGCTGCTCTTGAGTCGTTAGCCCCTTCGAGGTAGTTAGCTCAGTCAACGCTACATTGAATGCATGCTCAGCCGGCCTGGCGACCTGATGTCGGGCAATGAAATCGGAGAGTAACAGCGTAAAAAAGCGCTGGAGACGCTCCATGATCTGCAGAGTTCGCTCAGATATTGGCTTTTTATGTTTCTCACGCCATAGCAATATTGATCCGAGATATGCAACATCTTTGTAATAATACAGGAAATTATGATGTTTTTGGTAATCGTCGAACGGAAAATTTCTACGGCGCAGATTATCGATCAACTGCTCAAGTAGGGGCTCCTGGTCGCTTGCGTCTCCGCGGTTAAGCGATGTCACCTCTTTCGCTCCTGTAGCCATACTCTGTAATACAAGCAGCTTGGGCTGATACGCTTCAGGATTCAATAGATCGCAATGCAAATCGAGGCTGACAGTGATCCTATCGATATCCGGTAGTAGAGTCTGAAGAGCTTTACGAAAAGCGTCAGCCCACTCTGGGAAATGATGGGTGATAGGAAGCATTCCGAGGAACTCGAACAAATCGTCGGCAGTCATAGGAGGCACATTAGAGAAGGTGGTCCCATTAGTAATACCGACGTCCTTACTGGGTTCCTGTGACGTCCGTTGCTGTTTGGATATATACCCTATAGGCCGGTAACCACCAGAGTTCTGTAGATAGGGAGCCAGACACTCTCTCAGTTCACTCATAGTACTCAGTTCACCTGCAACTATCTTCCGCTTTATTAACTCGAACTCAGGATCGACAGGATCAGCATGCTTGCGACCAACTGGTTTCAATAGCGCTTCGATCCCCCCTTCACGATAAGCCTTCCACCATCGCTTCACCGTTGGTACAGATATTCCGACAAGTATGGCAGTCTCATCCAGCCCTTTATTTGGTTCCTCCTTAAGAAGCCGAAGCATGGTGATACGCGCCGCCTCAGGCTTCCCTTTATGGCTCTTTTCAAGCTTTTTCAGTTCTTCAAAGCTCTCTTGAACGGTTGTATCACGCTTGCGTGGCATAGATTCTCCTGGATTGTGGCCCCTACAGTAGCTCCGCGAAGGGATCGAACCTCCCCGAAACGCGGGTGAACCCCAGGTGAATCTATACAAAACGTCCGAATTAGAGAACAGAACAGCCCGATACAATCGTAACGATAGAGCAAGTATATCAATACATTCGGCTTATCTCTATCGTTTCGTCATAACGTCTCCCCTGCCAACACCGGCAACTCTTCAATGCTTTCCATAATGGCCGTCGTGCATCTGCATGGCTTGACGTTATCTATGGTTGATTCATCAGTCCCGCACAGGCCGCAAGACCGGCTCAAGTTCATGCTGATTCCTGCACTCTTACGTCCTCTTCGTGCCGGGCGACGCCGAGGCCGCTTCCGACTGCGAAATAATTATACGATCTACCGGTATACGGCAGCAACCGGATCCATCGATTTCCTTATTTCTATTTCGGACCTGTTTTGGAATCGGTGCTTATGATGGATTCTTCAGGGGCTGGCTGATGCTCGCCACACACCATCATATAGGCTCTACCCTGGCCGAGATAATGGATGCTGGCGATCTCCCGCTCGGCAACTGTAGAGACGATGGGAATCACGTACGTGCGCGGATCGCCGTTCTCATAACGGGATGTAGTTATTGGTTGGGCGAAACGCCATTGCAAAGGGCCGAACGGCAATCCTTCCCCCTCCCACTCCACCACAGGTCCTCCATTCCAGCTGGATTGAATCGCGCCGCTGCACATGATCCACAGAACATATCGGCGGGTGATCGACTCATCGCGCCGGGGATTGGGCTCGTCGATCGTGATGTCACCGGCTGCATCCCATGTGGCGCCGCAGCCATTATTCGTATAGTGGAGCCGGATGGATGCCTGAGCTGCTGCGCGATGTGCAGCCATGAACAGGCATGACGCCGTGATGATCACAAGGGCAATGAATGTTCTCATATTCATTGGGGATTTCCCGATATGGCGAAAAAAAGCCCGGAGGGAATCCGATTCTCCGGTCAACATCCTCACTCCCCCTACAACCCCGAAATTAGTGTCATGGCATGATCTGATCGATGCATCATGGTCGTGCTGCTGATTGTGATGTTGGCATCGTTGCTCCTTGACATACGCAGTGTCCCCGTCTCCGATATAGTCGGATCGGGACTGTGGGGGCTTCGGACGATGATGGGATAAAAGTAGGAAAATATCTCGTTGCGTCGGTATCCGTGATGGAATATGCAACGCAGGGAAGTAACGAGTGGCCGGAGATATAATCGCGGCGCTAGTATTGCGCGCCCAGGATATTCTTCCACTTGGATGTGAGCTTCCACTGTTGGTGTAGCGTTGTATGTCGCGCCGATACGACAAAGGGCCGGAGTATAACTCCGGCCCGGCTCCTGTACTACAAAATCCTGCGGTAAGCAGATGCTCCCGGAATCCACTCAGATGATCTTGCCGGCAGCATAATTCTTCACGATATCCGGACAGTTTTATTCGAGCATATCGATATATGCGACGGAGATAATGAATATCACTGTTGGGGTGACGTTGTATGTCGCGCCGATACGACCAAGGGCCGGAGTGCAACTCCGGCCCAGCCTGTATAATCTCCTCGTACGCCCTGGTTATCCTCAGATGATCTTCCCGGCGACATATTCCTTCAACGTCTCGGCCGGGATCCGCACCTGCTCCATCGAGTCCCGCTCGCGCACGGTGATCGTTCCATCCTCCAGCGTCTGACCGTCGATCGTCGCGCAGTAGGGTGTCCCCACTTCGTCCTGGCGACGATAGCGGCGGCCGACCGCGCCGCCATGAACGGATACCAGAGGCTCCTAGCGCAATATCTCCATACGACGCGTATGCACCGATGTCGGAGTATACAATGTATAGAAATAGATACCCGGCGCAACCTCCGAGACATCCACCTCAAGACTGTAATGACCGGGATGAGCAACACCATCAACCAGAACACGGACACTCCGACCCAGAAGATCGCTCAGTACAAGGCGCGTTGCACCGTCCTCGATCACATCGTAGTCTATCGTCACCCTCGACCCGGCCGGATTCGGCGTGCTCTGCTTCAGGCCCACTCCTCCGGTGCCGGTGATCAGTCTGGGCTCACCGGTCTCGCACAGCTCGATCACGTCGAACATCCCGCTCTGCGATTCCATATCGGCCGCAACCGGCCGTCCATCGCCACCCAGCCACACGAAATTCACCAGATCCACATCGGTCGAGGTCATGTCGCTCAGACCAACACGTAGTCGCAAATATGCCAGGGTATCGCTCGATCCGCTCCAGCTGCCCCGCACACGTAGGCTCCGCTGACCATCGGCGATCGTTCCGCCTTCACCAGAGGATCGCGGCAGCAGAACTCCCGCCTTGAAGCGCAGCTCCGCTTCGAACGCCGTGGCGCCCGACTGCCCAATGTACTTGCGCGGACCATCGAGAAGCAGTGGAAGATCTACAGCGTCACCCGGCCGCCCCGAATCGTTCGGGATAATCACCGTCCCACCCAGCCCCTGCCCATACAGGTAGGCGCTGCTGGGGGAACCCACCCCGTCGTGGATAAACGCCAGACGACCGCTGGTCCGGCCGATCAGAGATGGAGCGAACCGTAAACTCACGCGGCGTCCTTCCCCGGCCCCCAGCGTGAATCCGCCCCCTCCGTCGAGAATACTGAACTGTGTCAGACCGGGTCCCTGCACAGCCACATCGGTGATGGTGACGGAGGTATCGCCCACATTGCGAAGCAGCATATCGAGCACGGTGTCTTTGACTGCTCCAAGCTCGTGTGCCCCAAAGTCGATTGCCGACGGAACAATCGAGAGCTGCGGCATCACCCCAACTCCCCGGATCGGGACCGAGCTGGTTCCAGTGCGGGTAAGGATCTCCAGGGTGGCCGAACGATCTCCGACAGCTGACGGGGCGAATGTGAATGCCAGGGACTGTGATCCGCCAGCGGGTATATCGAACGGCCCGGCCGATGCGGCCAGCGCGAACTCCGGCTGCGTGCCGGCACCGGTAACGATACGAACCTGCTCAATATGCAGCGGGACCGTGCTGGTGTTGGTCAGGGCATCGGCGACGATGGAGTCTTTGGCCGTGCCGACCAGAGCGCGTCCGAGATGCAGGTCACCCACGGCGTATCGCGGCATCTCGATGGCCCAGAGAGAGTCGGACTGATCCGACTGCACCGACGGTGCTTCGAGATCCCAGATGATCGCGGTCGAATCGTTGCAGCTGATGGCCAGGTAGCGTCCGTCAGGACTGAAGCTGAGCTTGTCCGAGGCCGACGGTATATGCAGTGTCTTCCATCTTGTTCCTGTGATTGCATCCCAAACGACGATATTCTGACCGAGGAATTTCATTGCAGGATCACGCCAAGGGTCTCCATTGCCACGTATATAATCATCATGAGCGGTTGCTATCCGATCACCATTATCACTAGCATAGATATTCTTAGGAATTTCCCACTGTTTGTAATCTCTGGATGTACCCAATGAGAAGTTTCGAACAAATTTTCTAGCAGAGAGATCCCAGAAGCGAACTAAATAAGCAACAACCTTATTATTGGTATCATCAAACGAAGAGTCATAGCGAGCAACAAGAGTATTTGCACCATTACAGAATTCTATTTGCCGCATTATCGCAAAACTATCGATAGATCCACCCGGCCTTGCCTCGCGAACGATTTGATTCGGCCCACCTGTATACAGAATAAACTTCGCATCCCGGCTAAGCCTAAATTCAATAAAAAAATCTAACGGAAAATTAAACAGTAGTTTTCCAGACTTCAGCTCACGCATTTCATATTCATTTGCTCCTCCTAATGCTACGCTGGGCATATAGTAATCCCAATTCTCCTTTAATATCCTTGCTCCCGCAGGGATCGGCAGGTCATCCAGTAATATCCCCGAGCTCACCTCTCGCACATGCAGCCGCGACGATCCTGTCTCAAACGCCACCCGCAGGCCATCGGCGCTGAACCCAATCAACGTTCCATCCACCGAATCGAACCGCTGGATCGTCGACCCCGTCACCGGATCGATCAGGCGGCGCATGCCATCCACCATTACACGACCACCATCCGGTAGAAATCCATACGCCCAGGGCGCGCTGTACACCACCAGCACACTGTCGGTCGGCAAGGCCGTGGCCCGCAGCAGACACCGATCGCTCGGCGTGTTCGGAACATCCCACCGATACCCGTATCCTGTAGCACGGGCACTGATCCCCAGCCAGTTGGCTCCCCCGTCGATGCTATACTCCAGCGAGACCGGATCATCCGGAAGAACACCGCTCCACCACAGATCCACCGACTCTCCCACCGCAAGACGCTCCCCCCCGTCCGGAAACAGAACCTTTAGCGAAGGCTGCGCCGGAGGCGTGCCCGGCAGACCGCCCGAAGCAAACGCGAACGCCTCGGCACATGCATCACTCTGCAGCGTCAGTCGTGCGAACGCGCTTCCGGAGTCCACCGGCACGAACCGCACCTTGATCCGCCGGCTCTCCCCTGGCTGGAGCGTAAACGGCGGCGGTGGCGTGCCGATGCTGTCGATGACCAACACCCCACTGCTGCTGCTCAAACCGCTGATGGTGATCGGAGCAAACGCCGCCGTGATCGTGATGATCGTATCGCGCTGCTGCCCAGGAATCACACGGCCGAACCGGATCGCCGCCGGATCGACACGTAGCGTTGCCGGGGTAGCCACCGGCGCGTTGTAGACCGCGCTCCCAGCGAGCGCGTTTCCCCTGACCGTGATGGCGACATTCCGCCGCACCGAACAATCCGGACCGCTCTGCCATGTGATATCGCACGGAGCGCCCCCCTGCACATCGTTGAGAATCGTACGGATCGCAAGCTTCATCTGTTCCCGCGTGGTGATCTTGTCGAACCAGCGTCCCCCCGTCCGCATGGCAACGTTCCGCAGAATCGATGGCGCCTCCCGGGTCACCACGATCGCATAGACCGTCACACCAGCCCGCGCCGCCGCGGCGACGATCCTTCCCTCATCACCATCGGACTTCCCATCGGTAATGAACAGCACCACCCGCCGCTGGCGGCCGCTGCCGGCGATCGTCAGAGTACCAGTGCGAGCATCGGTGAAGCCAACATCGAAATTGGTACCTCCGGGCGCGATTGCCAGACGATCGACCGCGCTCAGCAGCTTCGCACGGCTGGCGGTGAGATCCTGGTTGATATAGCTGTTGTCGCCGAACGTTGTGATCGCACAATTCGACTGTCCCAGCGCCAGCCCCTCAATCCAACTCGTTGCCCCATATTTCGACAGCGCCAGATCCCAGTCGAAATTGTACATCGATTCGGAGATATCGACCGTCAGAACCGATGAGCTGTAGCGCAGTGGCTGCGGTGAGGGGCATGAAAGATCGGTCACCGTGCGCGGCTGCCCATTTTCCGTCAACCTGATGTCGCCGGACGAGAGCCCCGACAGGGGCCGTCCATCGCCATCGACCGCCAGAAGCTTGGCGCGGATCGTCGGGTAGCCCGACGAATCGATCTCATATAGTGAGGGGCTCCCCTGAGCCCATGCCGACGAGCAGAGAAGCACCCAGAGTAAACAGGCAAAAGCCAACAGGCGACGGACAGAATCGATCATCATGTACCTCGTATACCTCGAGAGTGGGCGTTGGCGGAACATACAGACTCCGGTGCCGGGAAGAAATGGCAAACGGAGGAGCCATTACTGGATACTCCGCTCCAGGCTTCGATATGAGTTGCCACCGCATCGTCATGATACGCTCCTGAACTATGGTAGTGGCTGGATCTCGGCGTTGTGTGGAATAGCTCTCATCGGTGCCGAAACGACAAAAGACGCCAGGATGCCTATACAGCACGGTTCATACGACGAAGGGCCGGAGTATCACTCCGGCCCAGCCTGTATCATCTCCTCGTACGCCCTGGTTATCCTCAGATGATCTTCCCGGCGACATATTCCTTCAACGTCTCGGCCGGAATCCGCACCTGCTCCATCGAGTCCCGCTCGCGCACGGTGATCGTTCCATCCTCCAGCGTCTGACCGTCGATCGTCGCGCAGTATGGCGTCCCCACTTCGTCCTGGCGGCGATAGCGGCGGCCGACCGCGCCTGAGTCGTCGTAGAACGTCTTGAAGGTCATCTTCACATCATCATAGAGCTTCGTGGCAAACTCCGGCATTCCGTCCTTGTTGACAAGCGGGAGCACCGCCAGCTTGTACGGAGCGAGCCTCGGGTGGAACCGGAGCACCGTCCGCTTCTCGCCGTTGACCTCCTCCTCGTTGTAGGCGTCGACCAGGAACGCCATCGTCGAGCGGGAGGCGCCCACGGCGGTCTCGATCACGAACGGCGTGAAGCGCTCCTTGGTGGCGTCGTCGTAGAACTCGAGCTTCTTGCCGGAGTACTCGGTGTGACGGCTCAGATCGAAGTCGGAGCGGTTGTGGATCCCCTCGAGCTCCCCCCAGCCGAACGGGAACTCGTACTCGATATCGACCGCCGCCTTGGCGTAGTGCGCGAGCTTGGCGTGCGGCTTCTGGCGGAGCTTCTCCATGGTCATCCCGAGATCGCGGAACCAGTTCCAGCGCGTCTCACGCCACGTCTCGAACCAGCTCTCATCCTCCCCCGGCTTGACGAAGAACTGCATCTCCATCTGCTCGAACTCGCGCGTGCGGAAGAGGAAGTTCTTGGTGTTGATCTCGTTGCGGAACGACTTGCCGATCTGCGCGATGCCGAACGGGATCTTGTGACGCGTCGATTGCAGGACGTTGTTGAAGTTCACGAAGATCCCCTGCGCCGTCTCCGGGCGGAGATAGACAACCGCCGAGGTCTCCTCGAGCGGGCCGATATGCGTCTTGAACATCAGGTTGAAGTTGCGCACCTCGGTCCAGTCGGCAGTGCCGCTGACGGGGTCCTTGATCTCATGCTCGATGATGATCTTGTAGAGCTCCGATGGATCGGCAGCGGCATCGAGCTTCGCCTGCAGCTCGGCGGCGCGATCGGTGCGTCCCTTCTTGCGGAGCTTCTCGATCTCCCCCTCGATCAGATGGTCGGCGCGATGGCGCATCTTGCTGGTCTTGTTGTCGATCATCGGATCGGCGAAGCTCTGGATATGGCCGGATGCCTCCCAGACGCGCGGGTGCATCAGGATGGAGGCATCGATCCCCTCGACATCGTCGCGATAGGTCATCGCGCGCCACCACGACTCCTTGATGTTGCGCAGCAGCTCGACGCCGAGCGGGCCGTAATCCCAGCATCCATTGAGTCCGCCGTAGATCTCCGACGATTGAAAGATGAAGCCGCGCCGTTTGGCGAGCGAGACGATAGTATCGAGTGAGAGAGCCATCTTGGTCTTTGTTTCCATGTTGATCGAGCGGCGCCGGCACGCCATGCCCGCCGCGGGGCTACGCCGGGCGCCGTACCTGGTATGATACGCCGCTCCCCGCACCGGCGAAACGGTACGGAAGGCAAAAGTAGTGCAAAGCGGGGGTATGAACCAATGGTGGGACGGAGTATGGGAACGACTGTTATCTTCGCGCCATATCTTATACGAATGTGCTTCAGGGCGATATGTATGGAGACATGAGCCGAAGTAAAATTCCGGAGGTTGCTGATGGTCGCGCTGATTATCGTCGATATGCAGGTCGGGCTCTTCGACAGAGCTCCATCCCGCCATGATGCCGAGGGGGTCGTGGGTCGTATCAACGCCGTAGCACGGGCGGTGCGGGCATCCGGCGGCATCGTCATCTTCATCCAGCATGACGGCCCGTCCGGCGATACCTTCGAGCCGGAAACGGCCGGATGGCAGATCATGCCGACGCTGGAGCGCGGGGAGAACGACCGGGTGGTGCACAAGAGAACCTGCGATGCGTTCTGCGAAACCGACCTATCGAACATCCTGGCTCAGCACGGCATCAGGAAAATACTCGTGACCGGGTGCGCCACCGATTTCTGCGTCGACACGACGATACGGGCGGCGGTGAGCCTGGATTACGATGTCGTGGTCGTCGAGGATGGGCATACGACCGCCGACCGGCCGCATCTGGACGCGGTATCCATTATGCGGCATCATAACTGGGTCTGGGAGAATATCATCCATCCGCGCAATCAGGTGGCAGTGCTTACGGCGGAGAAAGTTGTTGAGAGGATGGAAAAGGATCTTCAATCACGCTGATGTCGTTTCTGCCGGGCATCACCGAAAAATCATTTCTGCGCGGCAATCGGCCCTCTGAGTGCTGTCTTCATCCACTGGGCCAACCATCCCACGGATAGCATTCCATCGATCGGAACAATGTATCATCTGCTCGTCATCATCGCTTATTTCAGCGGGAGGATACCTTTCAGGGATTATAAATAAGCCTCATGAGGAAATACGAGCGGACGCACCCCTTATCGCAATCCCTTACCATAGCCGATGACGAGCGCGGTGCAACGCCATTCAGACATGCTCGATCCAGTGACGAATAATCTCGGTAAACGCCGGTCGATGCCGCTGAATATCCTCGCCATCGATGAATGTGACCGAGGCCCTGGCGTCGTCGAGCCATGTGAGCATCGATTCGGGATCGTCGAGCGCGACGACAGCACGGTCGCGTTTTTTCGCGCCGAGATGGAGGATGATCTGGACGCCCTGCTTTGCGCGCAGATGGAACGTCGCGAAATATTCGGAGGTGCGAAAGCTCAACGAATTCCATTTGATCCCCTCGACGATGCTCGGGTGCGCGGCGAGGATGATCGCCCTGAGAGCAAGGATCTCCCCCTTGCGAGGATGATCAAGCGCCGCCAGAAACTCCTCGACGTTTTCGGAGCCCGAGGCCCTGCCTCCAGTGGAGAATCGTGGTGAAGCATTCGAGGCCATAAAAAAATATCCTGTAGAATAGACGCTTTAATATAATTACTACCCTATCATTATGGGGGCGAGGGCAAACAATCTACGATGACTTCCAGTGATGCACTGCTTCGCATTGAAATCGGAAATTGTGCCAGCCGATCATGTTGTTTTCTCCGGCATACCGCGGCATACTACCGATTCGATTTACCGATCTCCTCATCGGCAATAATCATTGATGGGACCGCAAAGAAATCTTCTCGGGTGTCAGCAGCTATACCAGAACACGATACGTACGTTATCCGGCTCCCCATAGCTGCGGAGCTTGTCGATCAGGTGTAAATGGAATTCCCCGACAGCCGATGCATGGGTTTCAGTCCAGTATACCTGGACGCCCCCTCTCTTATATCCTGAATAGGATGGAGTGCCGCCCTCGGGCCATTCCCGGATCGGGAACGAATTTCTCAGACGCCCGTTCAGGTCCCGCTTGAAAAGATGAGCAGCTTCGGGAACCACCATGCCGGTACGTACGCCAGTCTGCTTCTGCCAATCGAATGCCATAAGCTCGCTGAGCAGAAGCCAGCTCGGCGCCAACACATCTTTATCGTCCCACCAGTCATGGTACGACTGAAGCTCAGGCGATGCATCCCTGGGAAATCCCCGTGGTTCCGCGATATAACTGAATGCGCCGTTGCTACATCGTCCGAAATTAGAGAGGATGGCAAACATGGTACTCGATGCCCCAACACCGAGATCTTCCGGAATCCAATCCGGCTCCCATCGGTCCTCGGCCGGTGTGCTATCGGATAGCGGATTCCACTGGAGCGGCACCGCGAGCTCCCAGCGGCCATCACGGAGGACTTCGGCATACAGATCTATGTCACATCCCATTACTTCCCCCCCTCTATTGCCATACAGAAATATCGGCTGCACAATCCTTTTTCGTACAAGATGATCATGACCAGAGCAACGGTCAATACACGGTCTGGTCCCCTTACGAATATTCTTCCTCAACCGGCGCGACCGCCATCACCTCCGTCGCAAGCCGCGCAAACAGCGCCGACTCATGCCGTAGCAGGCCCAGAAGCTCCGGATGATCGGCGATGCCGAGGCGCTCCATCCCCTCGGTGATCTCCTCCAGATGCCGCTCCTCCTCGCCGATGATCGCGCGCACCGAGAAGCGCAGATCCGCCCCCTTCAGCGCGCTCTGGTAGGCCGGGTAGAGCCATGCCGCCCGCAGCTCCACCAGCCAGGTCACCAGCAGATACGCCGCGCGGTGCCTGATCTCCTCCGCCAGGAACTCCCGCACGAAACTCCGGACGCCCACATCGAGCCGCGCGAAATAGCCGCGCGCCGTCGGCCCGGCCAGCAGCCACTCGTCGGCGTAGTCGGGGGCGGCGTCGGGATCGATGCCGTGGGCGATCTTCTTCAGCACCTGCGCGTGCCGGGTCTCCTCGGCAAGATGCTGGAGCGTCTCGGCGTCGATCGCGCTCCCCGACTGCGTGCGGGCGATCTTCGCCGAACCGATATGCTCGAGCATCGAGAGCGTGTTGACCAGGCGAAGGTGGCGATCGGGGTGACGCACCACGCGTTCCATCCAGCGCTCGAAGGCCGGACGCAGCTCGATCTCGTCGGCAGCGATCGTATCAGCGAAGCTCGTCGGTGAGGAAGTCATAGAGTTCATGAAGCTCGTTGGGAGAAATGGCGTACGGCGGCATGATGTAGATCACATCGCCGAGCGGCCGGAGAAGGAATCCGCACGCGAGCGAGCGGTCGATAAGGCGGCGTCCGGCATCGCTGAGATAGCCGGTGCGGTCGGCATTGAGGTTGAAGCGCGCGATCGTCCCGAGGACCTGCGCCGAGAGAAGTCCCGCGCGCCCGGCGAGGCCCGGCAGCCGCTCGTCGTGAACCCGTTCGATCGCCGCGATCCGCCCGGCGACCGGCTCGCGATCGAACACCTCGAGACTCGCCAGCGCGGCGGCGCAGCCGATCGGGTTGGCCGTGTAGGAGTGGCCGTGGAAGAGCGCCTTCGAGCGGTCGTCGCTCAGGAACGCCTCGTAGATATGCTCGCGGCAGGCGGTGACAGCGAATGGCAGGAACCCGCCGCTGATCCCCTTCGACAGACAGATGATATCGGGGACGACCCCGGCGCGCTCGACGGCGAACATCGTCCCGGTCCGGCCGAAGCCGGTCATCACCTCGTCGGCGATCAGCGGGACGTCGTGGGCGCGGCAAAGATCGGCCAGACGCGCCAGCGCCTCGGGGCGCCATATACGCATCCCGCCGGCGCCGAGCAGCAGCGGCTCGACGATCGCGCCGGCGATCCTCCCCGTCCGCAGCTCCGCATCGGCGGCGGCGAGCATCCGCTCCTCGGCATCGGTATCGGCGGGAAACGGGAGGCGCGCCACATCGAACAGCAGCGTACTGAACTGCCGCGTGAAGACCGAGCGCTCGCTGACCGCCATCGCGCCGAACGTATCGCCGTGATAGGCGTCCTCCAGCGCGAGGAACCGCCGGCGATCTTCGCCGCGATTTGACCAGAGCCCGACGCACATCTTGAGCGCCACCTCCACCGCGGTCGATCCATCATCCGAATAGAAGATCCTGGAGATATCCCCGGAAGAACCGCCGCGAGCCGCGCGGCCAGCAGCGAGGCGGGCTCGTGGGCCACGCCGGCGAAGATCACCTGCTCCAGCTCGGCGGCCTGGCGGGCGATCGCCGCGACGATATGAGGATGCGCATGGCCGTGGAGCGTGACCCACCATGAGGAGATCGCGTCGAGGATCCGCCGGCCGTCGTGGGTGATGAGATGGGCTCCCTCGCCGCGCACCACCGGCAGCGGATCGGGTGCGCCGAGCATCTGTGTGTAGGGATGCCAGACGTGGCGCCGGTCGGACTCGAGCCAGTGGGGGGCGACGGCGCTTACAGATTCGGTCATGCTAGATCCTCCAATGCTCTGCCGGGATGATCCCGGCGGTATATGCGTCGAGAAGGCTGTGCCGGTCGAGCCGGTCGAGCGGCGGTATCGCGCCCAGGATCGGCGTACCGCCCCAGCGCTCCAGCGAGTCGCGGTTCCCACGGTTCTCCGGTCCGATCATCACCACGCCGAGCAGAGCCATCCCGCGACGGCGGAGCGCCTCGATCGACAGCAGCGTATGGTTCAGCGTCCCGAGTCCCGAGCGGGCGGCGAGCACGACCGGCGCGCCCCAGGCGGCGAACAGATCGATCTGCAGCAGCTCGTCGTTCAGCGGCACCAGCAGCCCGCCGGCCCCCTCGATCACCAGCGGCCTGTCGACGCGCGGCAGGGGAAGCTCCGCCGGATCGACGCGGACGCCATCGTGGCGCGCCGACTGATCGGGCGACAGAGGAAGCGCGAGACGATATCCCTCCGGCAGAATCCGCGACGGCGGCAGCCCGGCCATCCGTTGCACCGCCTGGCTGTCGGTCTCATCCTCGGTCCCCGACTGCACCGGCTTCCAGTAATATCCGTCGAGCGCGAGCGCGAGCATCGCCGCCAGCACCGTCTTGCCGATCCCGGTGTCGGTTCCGGCCACGATCACGTTGTCGAGCTTCACCCGGCTCATGCGCCATCCTCCATCGCGCGCGCCGCCTCGATGATCGCATCGGCAAGCCCGGCGCGCTCCGTGGGTGACATCCGCGCGGTGAGGGAGATCCTGAGGCGCGCCGTGCCGTCGGGGACGGTGGGCGGGCGGATGGCGCGCAGGTCGAAGCCACGCGCGGAGATCAGCGCCGAGGCGCGCACGGCGGCATCGTCGGGACCGATGATGATCGGGATGATGGGGCTGTCGGAGGGAACGACGCGCCAGCGGCGGAGCGCACCGAGGCGTTCACGCAGCGCGCGCGATGCGTCGAGCAGAGACTCCGCGACGCCACGCATCGACGGCAGCAGCCCGATCGCGGCGGCAAGTCCGACGGCATGCAGCGGCGGCGGCGCGGTGCTGAAGAGGAACGGGCGGGCGTTGTTGATCAGATAGTCGATCACGATGCGGTCGGCGGCGATGAACGCGCCGGAGGAGCCGAGCGCCTTGCCGCAGGGATGAACCGTGACGAGCGGCGCCACATCCTCCAGCTCATGGACGCCCCGCAGCGACCGGCCGTAGATCCCGGTGGCGTGCGCCTCGTCGACGATCAGGTGAGCGTTCATCTCCTCGGCGACCCGCGCCATCGCCGCAAGCGGAGCGCGGTCGCCATCCATGCTGTAGACCCCCTCGGCGACGATGAACGCGGCATCATAGGCCGCGCGGTCGCGCAGCGCGCGGCGGAGATCATCGACGTCGTTGTGACGGAAGCTCCGCTTCGTCGCGAGCGAGGCGCGCGCCCCCTCCTTCAGCGAGGCATGGGCGGCGGCATCGAGCAGAATGATATCGCGCCGCGACGGAAGCGCCGACAGCAGCGCGAGGTTGGCGGCATAGCCGGAGCCGAACAGCAGCGCCGACTCCCGGCCGATGAAGCCGGCGAACAGCTCCTCGACGCCCTCATGTTCGGGATGGTTCCCCGACAGCAGCCGCGACCCGGCCGAGCCGGCGGGAACGCCCCGCAGCGCCGCGTCGCTCACCGCCGCGAGGAGGGCCGGATGGTCGTTCAGCGCGAGATAATCGTTCGACGAGCAGTCGACGCCGCGCGTGGGCCGGAGCTGGCGGCGCCGGGAGGCGGCATCGCGGGCATCGAGATCGCGGCGCAGACGCTCGGCAAGCGCGCTCATACCCTCTCTGCCTCGACCGGCTCGGTGATCGAGAAGGAGAACTCCGTACCGTACGGGGGCGTCGGCTTGACGCCGAGCTTCTTCAGGAGCGCCTCGTCGGCGTTCTCGTTCGGGTTCGGCGTGGTGAGGAGCTTCTCGCCGGTGAAGATCGAGTTGGCCCCGGCAAGGAACGCGAGCGCCTGCGCCTCCTCGCTGAGCGCCAGACGGCCGGCGCTGAGGCGGACCTTGGCGCGCGGCATCAGGATGCGGGCGCAGGCGATCATCCTGACAAGCTCGAACGGATGCACCTGCGTCTGCTCGCCGAGCGGCGTCCCCTCGACCGGCACCAGCGCGTTGATCGGCACGCTCTCCGGGTGCGGATCGAGCGTGGCGAGCGTGTGCAGGAAATGGATGCGATCGAGCTCGCTCTCCCCCATCCCGATGATCCCGCCGCTGCAGACGGTCACCCCCGCCTTGCGGACGTTGCGGATGGTGTCGAGGCGATGCTGGTAGTCGCGGGTGGAGATGATGCTCCCGTAGAACTCCTGCGACGTGTCGATGTTGTGGTTGTAGGCATTCAGCCCCGCCTCGGCAAGGCGCTCGGCCTGGCTCTCGGTGAGCATGCCGAGGGTGCAGCAGACTTCCAGGCCGAGCGAGCTGACGCCGCGCACCATATCGAGCACCCGGTCGAAGTCGCTGTTGTCGCGCACCTCGCGCCAGGCCGCCCCCATGCAGAAGCGGGTGGAGCCCGCGTCGCGCGCGGCTTGGGCGGCGCCGAGCACCGTCTCGACATCCATCAGGCGCTGCACCTCCAGGCCGGTGCTGTAGCGGGCGGCCTGCGGACAGTAGGCGCAATCCTCGGGGCAGCCGCCGGTCTTGATCGACAGCAGCGTGCAGCACTGGATCTCCTCGTAGGAGTGAACGGCACTGTGCACCGACGAGGCGCGCGCGGCAAGGGTCAGCAGCGGAGTGCGATAGAGCTCGGCGATCTCGGCGATCGTCCAGTCGTAGCGAATCTGAAGTTGGTTCATCGTTTGTATATCCGATAGGATGAAGCGGCGAATTTACATGAGATAACCGACTATCCATCCATCATTACGATCTGCTACGAAGATCGTCCTCCCGGCCGGCGGCATCCCCCCTGCCGGACCGGATCGACCGGACGGGTGCTTGGTGATGGCGGGGAGGGTTGTTATTATTCGCTGTTTGTGCGACCCATCGTCGCGGAAGCGCCCGCACGGCCTGGTGAGATATCACGACGCCCTGTCGCCGCGCGGCCGCACGCTGCATGGTCGCGTCCGCATTTTCGGAACATGTCATTGAGCGATCTTATGCCCGATCAACTAGAGAATCTGCCGGAGGATCTGCTTCCGGCGCCCCGGCATCCCGAGCTTCCCGCAAACAAGCTCCGCTGGTATGCCGACCCCGCCATCTTCGACTTTCCCTCCACGGCGTACGTCGAGCCGCTTCAGGGGATCATCGGACAGCGACGGGCGCTCGAAGCGCTGACGCTCGGGGCGGAGATATTCTCCCCCGGCTACAACATCTTCGTCAGCGGGCTTGCCGGCACCGGACGCCTCAGCACGATCAAGAGCATTCTCGAGCGGATCAGCCCCGACTGCAACGTCCCACACGACTACGCGTTCGTCAACAACTTCGCCGACGCCGATTGCCCACGCCTGCTCACGTTCCCGAAGGGGAAGGCGGTGCCGTTCCAGGAGGCGATGAACCAGGCGGTGGGCTACCTGCGGACGCAGATCGCGAAGATGTTCGAGGAGGAGGGATTCCGCGGAGGACGCACCCGGATCATCGAGGATTACCAGGGACGCGAGCGGGCGATCCTCGACGAGTTCGAGGGGATCATCAAGCCGAAGGGGTTCGCCCTGGGACAGCGGAAGAACGGCGACATGGTGCAGCCGGAGATCATGCCGATCGTCAACGATAAATCCTATCCGATCGAATCGCTCGACAAGCTCGTCAAGGAGGAGGCGATCACCAGCGAGCAGGCCAAGCAGATCACCGCCGACTACAACCATCTGCGCGGCGATCTGTTCAAGATCGCCAAGCAGGGAATGCGCCTGGCGCAGGAGTTCCAGCGGGCCATCGAGACCTACGAGCACGACTCCGCGCGGCTGATCGTCGACTCGGCGCTCGAGGAGGTCCGCACGAAGTTTCCGTTCGAGGGGGTCCAGGCCTATCTCGATGATGTGCGGGACGATGTGCTGAAGAACCTCGAGGGATTCAAGCAGAACGACGAGGAGGATGAGAGCACCCCCGACAAGGAGCAGTTCCGGGTCTACAAAGTGAATGTGGTGCTCGACAACGCCAAGACCACCGGCTGCCCGGTGATCATCGAGACGACGCCGACCTTCGCCAATCTGTTCGGAACGCTCGAGAAGGTGTTCGATCAGCGCGGCGGCTACTGGACCACCGACTTCACGCGGATCAAGGGGGGCTCGCTGCTGCGCGCCGACGGCGGCTATCTGATCATCAACGCCACCGATGCCCTCTCCGAGCCGGGCGTCTGGAAGGCGCTCAAACGGGTGCTGCTCCACAGGAAGCTCGAGATCCAGTCGATCGAGAGCTTCTTCCAGACCTCCTCCCCGCTGGCCTCGGCGATGAAGCCGGAGGCGATCGATCTGAACGTGAAGGTGATCATGATCGGCGACTCCCGGCTCTACCAGATCCTGTTCGACACCGAGGAGGACTTCCGGAAGATCTTCAAGATCAATGCGCAGTTCGACTACGAGATCGAGCGGACCGACGGCATCCTGATCGACTACGCGCGCTTCATCCGGAAGCTCTCCGACGAGGAGCAGCTTCTGCACTTCGACCGCGACAGCGTCGCGGCGGTGGTCGAGTACGCAGTGGAGAAGGCCGGGAGCATCGACAAGATCTCCCTCCGCTTCAGCGATATCGCCGACCTGCTCCGGGAGTCGAGCTTCTGGGCCGAGAAGGATGGCGCCGAGGTGGTGACGCGCTATCACGTCGAGAAGTCGCACACGATGATGATCGACCGCAACTCGATGTGGAAGGAGAAGACGCTCGAGCGGATTCTGGACGGATCGCTGATGATCGCCACACAGGGACGCCGCGTCGGACAGATCAACGGCCTGGCGGTCTACAGCGTCGGCCAGGCGAGCTTCGGCAAGCCATCGCGCATCACCGCGACGGTGGCGGTCGGGGCGCAGGGGATCGTCAACATCGACCGGGAGGCGCGGCTGAGCGGGAGCATCTACAACAAGGGGGCGATGATACTCTTCGGCTTCTTCCGCTACCGCTTCGCGCAGAAACGCCCGCTCTCGCTCGCCGCGTCGATCGTCTTCGAGCAGTCGTACGGCGGCGTCGACGGCGACTCCGCGTCGAGCACCGAGGTCTATGCGCTGCTGTCGGCGCTGAGCCGCGTGCCGATCCGTCAGGATCTGGCCGTGACCGGATCGGTGAACCAGTGGGGGGAGATCCAGCCGATCGGCGGGGTGAAGGAGAAGATCGAGGGCTTCTTCGAGATCTGCCGCGCCCGGGGGCTGACCGGCACGCAGGGGGTGATGATCCCGGTGCAGAACCTCTCCGAGCTGATGCTCGCCAACGAGGTGGTCGATGCGGTCAATGAGGGGAAGTTCCATATCTACACCGTCTCGTCGATCGATCAGGGGATCGAGATCCTGACCGGCGTGGCGGCCGGAGCGCGCAACGACGCCGGACATTATCCGGCCGGCACGGTCAACCATCTGGTGGAGATGCGGCTGGCGGAGCTTGCCGAGGGGCTCAAGCAGACCTTCCCGATGCTCTCCGACGGGATGCCGAACATGATCCGCGCCGAGACCACCAGCGACGAGACCAACGGCCGCGCCGATGACGGGGCCGACGACGAGGGAAACATCACATAACCGGCGTCGCCAGCGGAAGCCCTCATGCCCCACCAGCGGCACGGGGGCTCCTCTCTTCCCCGCGTCTCTTCCCCGCGCACCGGACCCGCCACCCCGCCCCGTTGCATCTTCACATGATTGCCCCCATTGAGCATGGCGATCGGGGAAGTAATTTTGCGGTCCGTTCAAAACCGTTCACTTCTTCCCTGCTATGATGACCAGCACCGATCAGCAGCATTCCCAGGCCGCAGGCCAGCACCCGACGCCGGGACGCAGACTCTATCTCTCCCCTTCCCTTCTGTCGGCCGATTTCGTCCGCCTCGCCGACGATGTGGCGCGGCTCGAGGAGGGGGGCGCCGATTTTCTTCATGTCGATGTGATGGATGGACACTTCGTCCCGAACATCACCATCGGGCCGCCGGTGGTGGAGTCGCTCAGGAAGATCACCGATCTGCCGCTCGACTGCCATCTGATGATCGCCGATCCCGACCGGTATCTGGAGGATTTCGCGAAGGCCGGCGCCACCTATATCACGGTGCATGTCGAGGCCGCGCCGCATCTGTACCGCACGGTGCAGCAGATCCGCCAGCTCGGCTGCAAGGCGGGGGTGACGCTCAACCCGGCGACGTCGCTGACGGTGCTCGAGGAGATCCTCCCCTACGTCGATATGGTGCTGCTGATGTCGGTGGAGCCAGGTTTCGGCGGGCAGTCGTTCATCCCGACGCTCTACCGGCGCGCCCGCGCGCTGCGGCGGATGCTCGACGAGTGCGGCGCGACCGACTGTCTGATCGAGGCCGATGGCGGAATCAAGCTGGAGAACATCCGCGAGGCGTACGACGCCGGCGTCGACGTGGTGGTGAGCGGCTCCGGGGTCTTCGGCGGCGGCGACCCGATCGGGATGCTCAGGGAGATGCGCCGGGTCTGCGAGACGGTGGCCTGAGTGGGGAACAGTCGCCCGCTCCGCATGATGCGCGGGCCGAACCAGAACGGACAGAGATGATGGAACGGGGAGCGTCGGGAGGAGATCCCGGCGCGATCTCCTGTCGGGGAGGCGGAATGAACGATCATCATACAGATCTACCATAGCATGAGCAGAGCCAGATATATCGCCTGTATCCTTATCGCCACGGCCGCCCTGCTGCCGGGGGGCTGCCGGCGTCCTCCCGACGCACGGCAGATCACCATCGTGACCACGGTCGGAGCTCTCCCGGACGGATGTTTTCCGTTCGATATCACCTATACGTTCGCAAGCGGCGTGGAGACACGGAGGGTGGCAGCCGCGCGCGACTCGCTGCTGGTCGAGGGAGTGGAGTTCGAGGAGGTGAAGGTGGGGATGCTGGCGCTTCCGGCGGATGGGAAAGGGATCACCAGCCTCGGTGCCGACGGCGCTACGGTAAGCGTGACCAGCGAGCCGGACGGAACCATCCGCGTGGCGATCGAGCCCCGGGGAGTAGAGCGCTGAGCGGGAGACCGCAGGACGTGCCGAAGCGATCATCCCGAGCCGGTTGGCCGGAGCTCCACTCCGTCAGTTGGGTCGGCGTTCCACTCCGACCCTCTTTCTATCCACTCCGACTCAATGTGAAGAGATGGCCGGGATGAGTTCCTCCCCTCCCCATCCATGATCGGAAACCGGTGTCAGACTGGACTTGTACTCCGCCCTTCTTCCTATCCACTCCGACCGGAGGGATACAAACGAACGTGGGGAGACGGCCACAGGCCGTCTCCCCACCACACAACCATCACGAATGTATCGCTCTTAGCGCGCGTCGTCGGTGACGAACGGAAGCAGTGCGATGTGACGTGCGTACTTGATCGCGCGGGTCACCGCACGCTGCTGCTTGGCGGTCACGCCGGTGATGCGCTTCGGCAGGATCTTCCCCTGGTCGTTGATGAAGCGCTGCAGGAGCTTCGTATTGGTATAATCGACATACTCGATCCCCTTCAGCGGGTTACGCTTGCGGCGCGGCGGATCGTTCCGCTTCTGGCGCATCTGCCCATCCTGCTGATTGCGGGGATTGCGGCTGTCGAATTGATTGTTGCGTCTCATCATCAGATATCGTTCCGAAGGTTGCTTTGATGAATGAATGCTCTATAATTAGTATGCTTGATAGTTCGCCAACTGAACGCCAGCCGTACGCTTATGCGTTCTCCGTCTCCGCTGCTGCGGGCTCCGCGGCCTGCTCGGCGCCACCGGTCTGCCCCTTGGCGACCTTGATCTCCTTCGAGCGCTGGAAGCGCTGGTTGAAGCGATCGATACGGCCGGCGGTGTCGAGCACCTTCTGGCGGCCGGTGAAGAACGGATGGCACTCGGAGCAGATTTCAAGCTTGAAATCGCCAACGGTCGAGCGCGTGACAAAGGTTGAGCCACAAACACAGGTCACCTGCGAGGCGACATATTTCGGATGGATGCCTTCTTTCATTGTACTGTCGTCCTAAACTAGGAGTACTTGGTAAGCACTACGTCTAACGAACCGTCGGGACGCAGCCGGTTGCTCTGAACGCGCTGTATACCCCGCCGGCTATAAGCCTAAGCCATGGCGTCGATCAGCCCTTGATAGCCTTGTCGACCTCAGCAAGATCCTTGACCTTCACGAAGCGCTCGCTGAACTTGTACGTTCCGCGCTCGGTCTTGTCGGTAACCACCACCTTGACGGAGATGAATTCGCTTGCCTTCTTCTTGCTCTTGTCCTGGAACGTTTGCGTTTTTGCCATGTCGCAGTCGAGATTATCTGTTGAATGTTGATGCGATGACCAACCGGGCCGGAGCTTCGGACAACAAAAAAGGCGACCGCTGGGCTGAAAGGATCGCCTGATACGGTCATCCGCACATGGCGGCTTCTACGAGTTGTTCGAAAGCGGAGGAAGCCCCGGCGATATGCACCGAGCTTCTATAAGGAAGATAAACATACGGGATTCGGAAAATCCTCGCAAGCCCGCTTCCGTTTGTCACAGTTTCCCCGCAGCTTCGGCACCCAACTACAGACGTTGCCGGGGGCAGGATATTTGTTGGCATGAATCTGTGGCGTTACTTCCATCGCTGTCGAGCGGCCCCGGCCAGCCGGGCCCGCTCATCCGACGATCACCTATTGACCTCTGTGCCATGCATACCACGCCGTTGCCGAACGGTCACCGACCCTTTCCCCTGCTTCTGGCGGCAGTCCTCCTGCCGGCCCTTCTGCTGCTCCCTTCGTGCGCCTCACGGCTCACTATCCAGGATACTTCCGATCCGCGGGCATTCGCCCTCAATCTTTTCAGAATCGCCGATGAGGGAGGAGAGCGGGACTGGGAGACGCAGCTCACCGCCGAGCGCCGGGCGATGGGCAAGGAATATGTGGCGAAACACTTTATGGCGTGGAAGAAAAGCCTGCTCGAGCTCCGGCAGTCGTTCGGCCGCCCCACCGAGGAGGTGGTGTTCCGGCTGGAGGGGAACAGGCTGGAGTTCGAGTTCGACAACAAATGGTACCTGCTGATCCACGTCGCCCAGGAAGGGAGCGCGCTGCGGGTCAATCAGGACTGAGGCGCCCCCGGTGGAACCCCGGCCGCAATGCTGACGCGTCCCGAAACGAAGCAGGGCGACCCCGACATGGGATCGCCCTGCGATGCGAGTACAGGAGGCGGGGGTCGAACCCGCACGGGTTTTAAAGCCCACTGGATTTTGAGTCCAGCGCGTCTGCCAATTCCGCCACTCCTGCATGCCCCTTCCGCGACGAAGGGGTGCAATGATACTCGATGGGAAAGAACTTTGCAAGAGATCTTGCGAACTGCTCGGGTCTCGATCGGCTGGAATGTCGGGCCGGAGTTGAGAACTCCGGCCCGGCGAATCAACATTCCACAGTCAACGCGAGGCACTCCCCGCGAACTCGCGCCGGGGAGATGACCCGGCCGGCCGGGTCTACCCTTCAGCCTCGGCGACCCCGTCGTCCGGTGTCACGGCTTCGTTGCTGACCTCCAGGCCGGGGACGCTTCCAACCGCGTCGTCGTCCTCCTCGCTCGGAACCACGGCCACGCCGGTGATCCTGTCCCCGTCGTTCAGACGGATAAGACGCACCCCCTGCGTGTTCCGTCCCAGCACCCGGATATCGGCCACATGCTGGCGGATCACCATCCCCTTTTCGGTCATCACCACGATATCGTCGCCGTCGACGACCTCCTTCATGGCGATCACCCTGCCGACCTTATCGGTGGTGTTCATCGAGATCACCCCCTTGCCGCCGCGCTTGGTCAGGCGGAAATCCCCCACCTGGCTTCTCTTGCCGTACCCGTTCTCGCTGACCACCAGCAGGTTGGAGTCGACCCGCTTGACCGAGACCATGTCGATCACCCGGTCGTTCTCGCCGAGGGTAAGTCCGCGCACGCCGGCGGTGTTGCGTCCCATGTCGCGCACATCCGACTCGCGGAAGCGCACCGCCATGCCGTTGTTGGTGCCGATCACGATATCGTTGTCGCCGTCGGTCAGACGGGTCTCGACAAGACGATCCCCCTTCGACAGGTTGATGGCGATGATGCCGTTGGTACGGATGTTGGCGAAGTCGGCGAGCGACGTCTTCTTGACGGTCCCCTGCTCGGTGACCATGATGATCGAGCCACCGCTGGCGAAATCCTTCACCGCGAGGATCGCCGAGATATTCTCATCCTTCTCCTTCGGCAGCAGGTTCGCCAGCGAGCGTCCCTTCGCCGCGCGTCCGGCCTCCGGGATCTCGTAGATCTTCATCCTGAAGCAGCGCCCGCGATCGGTGAAGAACACCAGATAGTGGTGCGTCGAGCCGACGAAGACATGCTCGATGAAATCATCGTCGCGCGTCTGCATGCCGGTCACCCCCTTGCCGCCGCGATGCTGGCGACGGTAGCCGGAGACCGGGAAGCGCTTGATGAAGCCGTTGTGCGAGATCGTCACCACCATATCCTCCTGCGCGATCAGCTCCTCGATGGTGAAGTCGCGATAGTCGTAGATGATATCGGTGCGGCGCTCGTCGGCGTACTTCGCCTTCAGCTCCAGAAGATCCTCGCGGATGATATGCAGCTGCAGCTCCTTCGATGCGAGGATCCCCTTCAGCTTCTCGATCAGCTGTAGCGTCTCGCGGTACTCCTCCTGGATCTTCTTCCGTTCGAGACCGGTCAGCCGCTGCAGGCGCATGTCCAGGATCGCCTTGGTCTGCACCTCCGACAGCCCGAAGCGCGACATAAGCTGACGGCGGGCATTCTCGGCATCGCGCGACTTCTTGATGATCTCGATCACCTCGTCGATGTTGTCGAGCGCGATGATATATCCCTCAAGGATATGCGCCCGGCGCTCGGCAGCCTCCAGCTCGTACTGGGTGCGGCGGACGATCACCTCGTTGCGATGCTTCAGGAAGTACTCCATCATATCGCGGAGCGTCAGAACCCTCGGGCGTCCGTCGACCAGCGCGAGCATGTTGACGCCGAACGTCTGCTGCAACTGGGTGTGCTTGTAGAGGTTGTTCATCACCACCTCCGGCGTCGCGTCGCGCTTCAGCTCGACGACGATCCGAAGTCCGTCGCGATCGGACTCGTCGCGGATGTTGGAGATATCCTCGAGCTTCTTGTCACGGACAAGATCGGCGATCTTCTCGATCAGGTTCGCCTTGTTGACCTGGAACGGAAGCTCGGTGATCACCAGCTGCTCCTTGCCCGACTTCAGCACCTCGGTGTTGACCTTGGCGCGCATCACCACGCGGCCGCGGCCGGTACGGTAGGCATCGGCGACGCCGTCGTAGCCGTAGATGATGCCGCCGGTCGGGAAGTCCGGTGCCTTCACGAACTGCATCAGCTGCTCGTTGGTGATATCGGGGATGCGGGTCATCGCCACAAGACCATCGACCACCTCGCCCAGATTGTGCGGCGGGATGTTGGTCGCCATGCCGACGGCGATGCCGGAGCTGCCGTTGACCAGCAGGTTCGGGAAGTTGGCCGGCAGAACCCCTGGCTGCTGGAGCGACTCATCGAAGTTCGGGACGAAGTTGACGGTGTTCTTGTCGATATCGCGGAGCATCTCCTGCGCTATCTGCGTCATGCGCGACTCGGTATAGCGCATGGCGGCCGCCGGGTCGCCATCCACCGAGCCGAAGTTCCCCTGCCCGTCGACCAGCATATGGCGCATCGAGAATTCCTGCGCCATGCGCACCAGCGTGTCGTAGATCGACGAGTCGCCGTGCGGATGGTACTTACCCATCGTCTCGCCGACGATACGGGCCGATTTCTTGTACGGGCGGTTCGGGGCCAGCCCAAGCTCCGACATCGCATAGAGCACACGGCGATGCACCGGCTTCAGGCCGTCGCGCACATCGGGGAGGGCTCGCGAGACGATCACCGACATCGAATAATCGAGATACGACGAGCGCATCTCCTCTTCGAGCGTGACCGGCACGAGCCGTTCTGAAGTTGTTGCCATGAACTATCCTGAATCTATTGAGTAGAAAGTGATTACACGACGATGGCCGTCCGCGCGGCCTGCGAAAGCCCCCGCGGAGAGCCTTTGAATCATGGGCGTCGAGGCCCTGGGTTATGACGTTCGAAGGGTCGTTTTCAGGCCCCGAAGGAGTAACGAGAAGTACAATAAAACACGCGATTTCAGGCTTTCAGGAGACTTTTTTTCTTCCCGAAAACAACCTGCAAAGATACGATGTTAGCCGGAGATAATATCGCCGTGCGGGAGGTTTTTATTGGCCCCGCGCCTCGCGCGGGAAGGGTCCGGAAACAGCGGTGGCGCACCGGCATCGACAGCCGGAGCGCCACACTGAAAATGAACGTGACCGGCACGTGCCGGTTGTGCCGCCGGAGCCTAGGCCTGCCCCATCTGCTCGGCGGTCTCCTCGGCCGCCTCGGCGCCGGTCTTCCCCCCGGCCATCGCGATGATCTCGTTATCGTAGTGATCGGCGATCGCGGCCACCGTCCGGATGGTCGCCTCGAACTCCTTGCGGCTGAGATCGCACCCCGGAACGGTCTGCGAATAGACGATCGTATCGTCGAACAGAAGGCCGAGCGCGCCGAAATGCAGCTCGACGTTCTTCTGCAGCATCCACTTCATCAGCTCCGGGGTGACGGTGGCGCCGGTGACCAGCTGGCTGGTGCACTCGACGGCGCTGTCCCCCTCGTGCCATGGGCGCACGGTGACGCTGATGGTGGCCGATCCCTCCTGCAGCGTGAAGGCGGAGTCGGCGAACTCGACGAAGTCCGGATAGATCTCCTGGAGGTAGGCGCGGACCTTCTCCTGAGTCTCCTGAAGTACCTGCTGATTATCTTCCATGATTGTCCCTGCTTTCTGATTGTAAGAAACCGGGGAGCATCCGTGCGGTCGCGGCCACGGACCCTGCCGGGCGCGACCGGAGATGGAAGCCCGCGGGCCTCCGCTCTCGGCGCATGCAGCATCCCGATCGATGCCCTGGCCGCCGCGCGCCTGCGTTCGCCGCGCGCGACACCGCACAGTCACCTGCCCCCGTTTCGGTTCGATGGTTCTGATGGAACGAACGTCACCCGTTACGGGTTGCTGGAGCTGTTGCCGGCCGGGAGCGATCCGGCCGAGGAGGAGCCCATGCCGAGCTGCGCCTTCAGTGCCGCCAGATCGTCGTCCACTGCGGTGCCGGTCCCGAGCTGCCGGAACTGATCCTCCAGCGAGGTGTTCTCGCCGGCCAGCTGCGCGAACGCATCGGCCTCGGCCTCGGTCTTCTCCACCCGCTGCTCGAGCTTGTCGAACTTCGAGAATGCATCACTGCCGACCCCGGCGAACGACTGCGCGATCTGCTTCTTGGCCTTAGCGGCCTGCGAGCGGGCGATCAGCGTGTTCTGGCGCATGCGGGCCTCGTCGAGCTTCGACTTCAGCTGGTCGAGCTGGCCGCGCAGCGTGGTCGCGGTGGAGCGCGCCTCGCCGAGCATCCTCTCCAGATCGACCACATTGCGGCCGATCGTGTTCTTCCGCTCCAGCGCCTGCTTAGCCAGATCGTCGCGCCCGGCGTTGACGGCCTGGATCGCCTTCTGCTGCCAGTCATTGACCTGGGCGTTCTGCTTGGTATACTGCCGCTCGAGGGACTTCTCGTTGGCGATCGCCTGGCCCACCGCCAGCGTCGCCTTGTTGACAGCCTCTTCCATCTCGAGGACCATCTGCTTGATCATCTTCTCCGGATCTTCAGCCCGGTCAAGGATGTCGTTGATATTGGCCTTAAAGATATCAGCCACGCGTCCGAAGATGCTCATGGTTCGTTCCTTCAGTTATGAGTTGTTGGTTATCAATCCGGAGTTGTGTGCTCAACACCGGCGAACCGTTCATTGTTCGATGGGAGATATTCCGCGGTGCGTCCCCCGCCGGCCCTGCTACCGGTCCGCGCCGGAGGGATCCTCAAGCGGGCGAAGCTCCAGAAGAGGGGCCCCTTTGTCGACGGCGTTGCCGGGGTGCGCGATCAGCCGCTTGACCACAAGACGGTCGGGCGATTTCAGCTCGTTCTCCATCTTCATCGCCTCGAGAATGCAGAGCGCCTCCCCCTTCGCCACGACCGCCCCCTCCTCGACGAGGATCGCCTTCAGCAGCCCCGGCATCGGGGCGGTGATGATCTGGGCCGAGGAGCCCGCCACGGCGGTGTTCTTGCGCAGCGCCCGCAGACGCTCGTCACGTCCGGTCACCAGCCGCACCGGTATCGCCTGGCCGCGAAGATACACGATGTACTCGTGCTCCTTCTCCCCTTCCTCCACATAGATCGGCAGCCGGGAGCCATCCCCGAGCCTCCCGAGAAAGCTTCTCAGAGGGTCCCGATCCTCGATGGGAGCCGCCTGATGTGCAGCACCAATGTGAATGCCATGTTCGTCGGCGGCAGCATGAAGTTTCATCTCCCCGATCTCGACCGAATATGATTTCGTAACTCTGCTCATAGCGGCTAACATAGACATTCGCCGCGCCTCGGACAAAACCTCGCGGGAATGCTTCCGCGGTTTGATAAAAGATATTACGCCCGGCCCCGGTAACCTCCCGGCCCCGGGCGCGTGTGAAGGGGCATGATACCTCATTGGAATGCGCTTCGATGCTGGGGGTCCGTATGGTGGGCCGAAGGAGATATGCGATGAATAGCGAGCAGACGGTCGACGATGTGCTGAACGGAGATGGAGCGGAACGCTCTTCCGGCAGGAACGCGACGAACGGATCGATCGCCCTGCATCCGGCCGCAGGAGCGATGGAGGAAGCGAAGGATGGGACGACGAGCTTCAACAGGGCGAACGATCTGACCGACGGCCCGATCGGCCGGACGCTCTGGCGCCTTGCAAGCCCGCTGGCGCTCGGCTTTATCATCAACGCGATCTACTCCTGGACGAACATGTACTTCGTCTCGCAGCTCGGCGAGACGGCCATAGCGGCGCTCGGGTTCAGCGATCAGCTCAACTTCGTGCTGTTCACCATCGGCAGCGGATTCGGCATCGGAACCGGGATCGTGGTGGCGCGCCGCGTCGGCGAGCACCGCGCCCGCCAGGCATCGGTTGTGGTCACCCAGGCGTTCAGCTTCATGGCGCTCTACTCGACCGCCGCGGCCATCCTCCTCTACTTCCTCCTGCCGGTCCTTCTGCCGCTGCTCGGCCTGAAGGGGGAGATCCTGGCCTACACCGAAGTATACATGTCGACCCTGATGATCGGGTTCCCGGCCGGCCTGCTGATGTTCCAGGCGAACTCCTCGGTGCGCTCCACCGGCAACACCGTCTTCCCGATGGTCGTGCTGATCATCACCGCGGTGATCAACCTGGCCCTCGACCCGATCCTGATCCTCGGCGCGCTGGGCGGGCCGGTGCTCGGGGTGCGCGGGGCGGCGATCTCCACATCCATCGCGCAGTGGACCGGGGCGCTGATCTGCATCTACGCCCTGTACGCAGGCAAGCTGAACATCAGGCTCTTTCCCCCCACGCTCCGCTTCGACTGGGGGATCATCCGGAGTATCTTCAGGATCGGCGTGCCGTCGTCGATGCAGACACTGGCGGTGAGCACCGCGCGGGTGATCATCATCTCGATCGCCAACATGTTCGGCACGGCCGCGGTGGCCGCCTACACGATAGGGCTGCGGGTGGACGTGCTGGTGTTTATGCCGATATTCGCCACCGGCATCGCCATCGAGACGCTGGTCAGCCAGAACATCGGCGCCGGACGCTTCGACCGCGTCAAACAGTTCCGGCGCGCCGCCATCCGCCAGCTCGGCGGCGTGATCGCGGCGATGGGGGTATGCGTCTATCTCTTCGCCGGCAATATCGCGGCGATCTTCACCAACGACCCGCAGGTGATCGATCTGACCGTGCGCTATCTGCATATCGCGGTGTTCGGCTATCTCTTCTTCGTGGTCGGGCAGAGCGCCACGCGCTCGCTGTCGGGGGCGGGGCACTCGCTCCGCTCGATGATGATCGTCGCGGCGATACTCTTCCTGGTGCAGGTGCCGCTGGCGTTCCTCCTGTCGCGGATGACGTCGCTCGCCGAGACGGGGATCTTCCTGGCGATCAGCATCAGCTATCTGGTGCTGGCGGGAATCGGAACGTATGTGATGCGCAGCGATGCATGGATGCGGAAGAAGGTGTAGAAGCGACGGACCGTTGGCACGGATTTCCCCGCTTCGCATGCCGTTCACAGAGTACGGGGCTGGCCGTGCCCCCGGCGGGGGCGGGCCGATCGAACTCACATTTCTGACTTCTTTAGATCATTCCATGAACACACGACACATCGGCGATACGGGGATTCATGTCCATGAAATCGGCTACGGCGCGATGCATCTGTCGATCAACCCGGATCGGCGGCCGACCGAACAGGAATCGATCACGCTGCTGCAGCGGATGGTCGATGAGCTGGAGATCAACTTCATCGATACCGCCGACGCCTACTGCGCCGACGACACCGAGACCGGCCACAACGAGCGGCTGATCGCGACGGCGCTCGACGGCGAGCGGCGCCAGCGGGTGCTGATCGCCACCAAGGGGGGAAGCATCAGGCCGGGGGGCGCATGGAAGCGCGATGGCCGGCCGGAGCATCTGCGCGCGGCGTGCGAGGCCAGCCTGCGGGCGCTCCGCACCGACAGGATCGATCTGTACCAGCTCCATGCCCCCGATCCGACCGTTCCGGTCGAGGAGAGCGTCGGGACGCTGGCGGACCTGCAGCGCGAGGGGAAGATCATCCATATCGGCGTCTCGAACTTCAATGCCGACCAGCTCGAGCGCGCGATGCGCGAGGCGAAGATCGTCTCGCTGCAGAACCAGTTCTCGGTGGTCAACCAGCGCGAGGATATGGCGATGCTCCGCTTCTGCGAGGAGCACCATATCACCTACATCCCCTGGAATCCGGTGGGGGGACAGGGGATCGCGCCGAAGCTCGGCGACCAGTCGAGCGCGCTGGAGCAGATCGCCGCGGCGCACAGCCTGCCGGCACACGCCGTTGCCCTGGCGTGGCTGCTGCAGCTCTCGCCGGCAATGCTCCCGATCCCCGGCACCCGAAAGTTCGAGCATCTGGCCGAGGATCTGAAGGCGGCCGATCTTACCCTCAGCCAGGACGAGATGGCGTCCCTCAACGGCACCGCATAACCGCACGATCCGATGGGTCGCCGGTCGGGGTCACCATCCGGCCGGCGGCCATCACCTCCCCCGTTCCCCACCATTCATCCTCATCCGCTCCATCCGTGGCCCCGTATTTGCCTTCTTCCATTATGCAACCGTCTTTGATGATGGGAAGAGGAATGGCGGAATCGCCACTCCCGTATACACTTAGCCTATGAAAGCGATGAACAAGCTCAGCATTCTGGTGGCGCTCCTGGCGGGCACGATGATTATCGGCGGGTGCGGCGATGACGACAACAGCCCTGCGGCTCCCTCATCATCCGACCTGCTGATGCCGATGGCAATGGGCAATACATGGACCTATGCGTCACAGGAATATGATACCAACGCCCAGCTCAGGGATTCGAAGACAGTGATCAACACGGTGGTAGCCGATACGATGATCAAGGGGGAGCGCTGGTACTTCCTGAACAACGACAGGGCCACGCCGACCAAGACCACCTCCGATGGGGTCTATTACTGGGATATGGAGGCCAACACCGCCCGTCTCTATCTGGCGTCCCCGGCGATGGTCGGAAGCTCGTATACCAAGGGGAACCAGCGCTATACTGTATCAGCGCCATCCGTATCGGTGACGGTCCCGGCGGGAACATTCAACGCGGTGCAGATCCTGGCGACCGACAGCAATATTCCCAGCGTCTCCTCGCTGATCTGGGTTGCTCCGGGGGTCGGGCTGGTGAAAATGGAAGTGAACTACACCCTCAGCACACAGGCGACCGTAACGGTCTCGCGACTGGAACTCACATCGCACTCGCTGAAATAAGCGTGCGTGCCCCGGCACAAGCCCGGCGGTAGTGGCACACGAGCCGTACGTCCGGCCACTCCGCACGCGAGGCTGTCGTCCGCATCGCGGCCATGGAGCGGAGTTCTTTCATGGGCACCAGGCGTACGGCATGCCGTGCGTGGCTGCCCAGCCGGTCCGGCGCCGCGTCATCGCCATACCGCTCCGCCACGACTGAGCGACGGCAGGATGAGAATACACGACAGGCCCGTGACGCATGATCGCCACGGGCCTGTTCAGTTCATCCCCTTTCCAGCGGAGTTCACCGCATCGCTACAGCTTCTCCAGAAAGAGCCGCATCAGATCGTAGAGACGGGTGAAGACATCCCACTGAAGAGTGGCCGGGAGATCATCGACGCTGTGGTAGGGCTGCAGACCGGTGAAGGGATAGATGTAGAATCCCCTGAGCCCGCTCTCGACAAAGAAGTAATGATCGCTGTTCGGGGCGTTCTCCCGCTTCCGCATATCGTCGATGCCGAGGGTCGTAGCGACTCCTTTCAGCAGCTCGAACTCCTCCGGAAAATCCACGCCCCCCACCGCCATCACTCCCTCGCGGCCGGATGCGGCCATATCCATGTTGAGGACGAAACGCCCCCGGCTCAGATCGGCCAGCGGATGCTCCACGAAGTAGCGGCTCCCCACCAGCCCGATCTCCTCGCCGGAACATGCGATGAAGAGGATCGAGTAGCGGAGCGGGTGCTCCCTGAAGTAGCGCGCAAGCGCAAGCAGCATCGCCACGCCGCTCGCGTTGTCGTTGGCACCGGGGAAGTAGATGCTGTCGCCGATCGATCCGAGATGGTCGTAATGGGCCGTCAGGATGATCAGCGAATCGGGGACGCTCTTCCCGGGAAGCACCGCCACCACGTTCTGCGTGATACTCCCCCACATCGAGCCCGACGTCGAGAGCTCGATCGTCGCGATATCCTGGGGAATCCTTGCGCGCAGGGCCCGCAGAACCGGTATCCGCACCGTCCCGCCATACTCACCATAGGTGAGCTTATCGGCAAGGACGATCACTCCCCGCGCTCCCCGCGCGGCAGCATCCCGCAACCGCTCGTCGTAGCCCGCCCCTGCGGGGCTTTTCTCATCGATCACCACGATGGCACCGGCGACATCCTTCCCCGCGTAATCGTCGATCCCCTTCTCCGGCATTACCGATCCGCTCCCGGCGCGGACCACCGTCACCGGACCGGTGATCTCGCCGGAGCCCGTCCGCTCATCGGGAAGGAAGTCGCGGCCGACGCGCAGCTCCCGGCCGTCGATCCGCAGATGCGGCGACGCCATCTGTTCGTTCAGCCGCACTGAAAACCGCTGCATGTAGCCGTCGGAAAGACTGTCGAGCCCCAGCGAGCGGAACTGATCGCGGATGTAGGCGGCGGCGGCCAGATGACCGTCGGCGAGATAGCCCCGCCCCCGCAGCCCGGGAGAGCAGAGATACTCGACATCGCGCCGCGCCCCCTCCTCGACGCTCTGGGCCGAGGCGGCCGTCCCGATCGCCAGACAGAGAAGGAGCGCGCGCAGCAGGGGTGCCGGATGGAGCTTCATCATCGATATGCGCAGTGGAATCATCGTCATGAGTTTGCGGCCTTGTTGATCCTGTCGAGCAGCCCCGCCTCGATCTCGCCGGGCTCCGCGTAGATGATCGTCTCGACGATCCCCATCCCCTCCGACTCGCGAAAGGTCGCGTAAAGATCGTGCTCGCTGAGAAGTCTGACATCATGGCCGGGGAAGCGATCGAGATGCCGCGCGGTGGTCAGCAGGAGCCGGCGTCCGCCGGCGGGATCGATCGGCGGCGGCGCGGGCGCGATCACCAGCCGCACCGGAACCGACGGCGCGTAATGCCTGTATTTCATTCCCGGCGAGCGCGGCGCCCCTTCCGGCGCGCCTGCCGCCGCCAGAGGCTCCCCCAGAACATCCTCCAGCATGCGCGCGGTGAGCACGCCGGGCCTGAGGAGCGTGGCGCCCCCCCGGCTCAGATCCACCACCGTCGACTCGATGCCGAGATCGCAGGGGCCGCCGTCGATCACCGCAGCGATGCGGCCGGAAAGGTCGTCGCGGACATGGCGCGCCGTGGTGGGGCTGGGACGGCCCGAAAGATTTGCCGACGGGGCGACGAGCGGCCCGGCGAGCGCCAGAAGCTTCCGCGCGACCGGATGCGCCGGAACGCGCAGCGCCACGGTCGGCAGCCCGGCACGGGCGACCATCGGGACCGTATCGCGCGCCGGAAGAACCAGCGTCAGGGGGCCGGGCATGAACGCGCGGGCCAGGCGCAGACTCCGCGGGTCGACCACGGCGCAGCGATCCAGCTCGGCGACATCGGCGAGGTGGACGATCAGCGGATTATCGGAGGGGCGCCCCTTGGCGATGAACACGCGGGCGATCGCCTCGGCGCTCATGGCGTCGGCGCCGAGCCCGTACACCGTCTCGGTGGGGAACGCCACCACCTCTCCTGCGCGCAGCAGCGCGGCCCCGCGGGCGATCGCGGCATCGGCGAGGGATGGATCGAGAGCGTCGAGGATCTCGGTAAACATGGTCGCAACGTCCTGAATTGATCGGCGAATATACGCCAAAGCCCACGGCCATCGGCGGCGCGCGACGCGAAGCGCCTCACGCTGACTGTCGCATGCTGATTCGCCGGGGCGGAGTTCAACCCCGGGCCACCATTCCGGCACACTGATGCACCGCCAACGGGCGCAGCAATCATCAGTGACCACTTTGGGCTTGGCGAAGCGGTTTTGATTTTCTAAGTTTGTGGTTCTTTACAAGACTATATCATCGTTATTCATATCAGGAGAGGATCACTATGGCACGTCGGTGCGATCTGACGGGACTGGGGCCGACATACGGCGGCAGCATCTCGCACGCTCACAATGTTACCAACCGCCGCTTTATGCCGAACATCCAGACCAAGCGTGTCTGGCTCGAGGACGAGAAGCGCTGGGTGAAGATTAAGGCCACGGCAAAGGCGCTGAAGACCCTCGACAAGAAGGGATACCGCGCGATGATAGCCGACAAGGGGAAGTAATTCTCTCCGCCCCGTAATTTCCCGCAAACGCCCGACTACGTTGCAGAACGAGCCGGGCGTTTGCTTTTCGTGGGGTCGATGACGGTGGCATGCAACTGGCCGCTCCCCTCTTCCGTAGCTCGGGCGGGCCCTCCTCTGCGATCTGCCGAACGACCGGGCGGCGCTTCTCTTCCATATGCAACCAGACGGAAACCGATTATGATGGATGTCGACTCGATCATCGAGTGGCTGCGGGGGCTTCCCCCGGCGGGGATCTATATCGCGCTGTGGTTCACGACCTACATCGAGAACGTCTTCCCCCCGTCGCCGAGCGACGTGGTGATGCTCTTCATCGCCACGCTGATCGGCGTCGGGACGATCGGCCATATCCCGGCCATCACGATCGCCACGCTCGGCAGCGTGATGGGCTTTCTGACGGCGTTCATCATCGGCCGCAGATACGGGCGCCGTCTTGTCGAGTCGGGGAAGCTGCCGTTCATCACCGAGAGCTCCGTCACGAAAGTCGACAGCTGGTTCGCCAAATATGGTTACTGGGTGATCGTGGCGAACAGATTTCTGGCCGGCACGCGCGCGGTGATCAGCTTCTTCGCCGGCATGTCGAAGCTCGACCTGAAGAAAACCACGATCCTCGCCGCCGCCTCGGCGCTGGCATGGAACGTGGCGATCATCGAGCTTGGGGCATTTCTCGGACAGAACTGGCAGGAAGGGGTCGGCATCCTCAGGCAGTATGGCCTGGTGGTCACCATCATCCTCGGCGCTCTTATCCTCTTCATGGCGGTCCGCTGGTTCATCCGCCGCAGGCGCGGAACTTCCCCTCCTAGCTCCCCCTCCGCTCCCCCCGCATCAGCACCATGATGGCGCGATCGAGCTCGGCGGTGAACACCGGCTCGCTCTTCTGATAGATCTCGGCGAGATTCCGCATCATCCGGGCGACGGTCTGGCGGTTGCTGATCGGCTCCAGATATTCCGGCTTGTAGGGGATGTTCACCTCGCGGAGATAGCGGCGGCAGTCGCTGAAGTTCAGGATCTTCCCCCCGTCGAAGGGGTTGATGAAGAACTCCTCCCGGGAGGATCGATACTTGAGCATATACTTGGTGGGGATGCCGACGCCGAACAGCGGGAGCCCCAGGCGCTGGCCGAGCAGCATATAGATCACCGAGAGGGTGACCGGTATCCCCACGCGGCGCTCCATCACCCGGTTCATATAGGAATTCTCGGGATCGTAGAAATTGTCGTGATCGCGGCGGCAGCCCTGATATCCGAGCTGATCGATCAGATAGGCGTTGATCTCGCGCACCACCATGTAGCCGCTGTCGCAGCCGCGGAGCTGCTCGTCGAGCATCGCGGCCATCGTATCGAGCTGCTCCCGGTAGTCTGGCATCCGCATCTCCGGATAACGGAGCAGCGCAATCAGGAACGCCCCCTGCTCCAGATCGATATCGGCGTCGGCCGGCTGCGCGGCGATCATCCTGTCGAACTCGGCGCGGAACTTCGCCAGCCCGATCTCCCGCAGCGCATCCTCGGCGTTCTGCCGCACCAGCTCGTCGGTGCTGATGCTGGAGACTCTGAGCGCCGGTGCGGCCACATCCCCTATCTCCAGAAGACGCGCGCGGATCGCCCCCTGCACCACGGGGTCGGGATCATCAAGAAGTGAAAGGATCGCCTCCATCTGCGACGGTGGGGCGATGAGGGGCTGGTCCTCGGCGATGAGCATGTCCATATGCGTTCGTTCTAGGCCGCGATGCGGAAATGATGCGGTTGAAAAGATGTGCCTGTCGGGGAAGCCCCCAAGATACGGCTATGGAAGCGGATCGAGCGAATGAAACTTCGTCAGCTGCGTCGTCAGATAATCGAACGCATCCTGGACATCGTTCGATCGATGGAACAGGCTCAGATCCTCCGCCGAGATCACCCCCAGCTCCACCAGGCGAGGCATGTTGATCACTTCATCCCAGAAATCCGTGCCATACAGAACGATCGGCATATGCTTGGCAACCTTCCGGGTCTGCACCAGCGTCAGCGCCTCCATCATCTCGTCGAACGTCCCGAAGCCCCCCGGAAATACCACCAGCGCGTTCGCCAGCGACACAAAGAAGAGCTTCCGCATGAAGAAGTAATGGAAGTCGAAATTGAACGTTGCCGAGATATACTGGTTCGGCATCTGCTCGAACGGCAGCGAGATGTTCAGACCGATCGACTCGCCGCCGGCCAGATGGGCGCCGAGGTTGGCCGCCTCCATGATCCCCGGCCCGCCGCCGGTGCAGACCAGGAAGCGTTTCTGTCCGCTGGCCTCGGTGTGCCGCATCCCCCACTCGGTGATCATCCGGGCAAGCTCGGTGGCATCGGCGTAGTAGCGGCTCATCAGGCGCTTCCCCTTCAGCGATTCGAGCGTCAGCAGCAGCAGCTCGCGGCGCTCCCCCTCGGCCTGCGCCACCTGACGCTCGATGGCGGTGATCTCCTCCTCGGCGCGCTCCGGCGGGATGATCCGCGCCGATCCGAAGAACACCACCGTGCCATGAACGTTGTGGCGCTCGAAGCGGGAGGTGGGCTCGAGATACTCCGCCATGATGCGGAGGATGCGCGCCTCGGGACTGTTGAGAAACTCGGGGTTGTTGTATGCTTTCAGCAGTGGCTGATCGGGACCCTGGGTATATGGAGTCGGCATGGAGGAAAGGCAAAGTTCAAAAAATAGGATCGGGAGCCGGCATCCGGGCCCGGAGAGCTGTGGACGATCGGCCACCGCGACGGGCGCATCGCGCGGGATCTATTCCTGCGATGTCTCCTGCGCGATGTTCAGCCCGCCATCCACGATCAGCGTCTGCCCCGTAATATAGCTCGCCTCGGCCGCAAAGAACCAGACCGCGCGGAAGATGTCGTCGGTCGTGCCGTAGCGCCGCATCGGGATGCCACCGGCCGGCAGAGGCTTGCCCGGCGCCGGATCGTCGGTGATCTCGATGGTGCCGGGGGCGACCGAGTTGACGGTGATGTGCGGCGCCAGCGAGCGCGCCAGCGCCAGCGTGAGCTGCCGCACCCCCGCCTTGGAGACATTGTACGGTATGCGGTTCTTCCAGATCTGAAACGCGCCGAGCGACGAGATATTGACGATGGCCCCGCCGGGAGGATCGCCCAGCATCATCGCCTCGGCCGCGGCCTGCGCCGCGAAGAACTCGCCATACAGGTTCGTCTCGATCACCTCCCGCCACATCTCCTCGCTCAGCTCATCGATCGGGGTCGCCTCGGGATAGATCCCCGCGTTGTTGACCAGAACGTCGAGGCGGCCGAAGTGATCGCGCGCGGCGAAGATGGCGCGGCGGATCTCCTCCCGGTTCCGTACATCCCCTTCCACCACGATCGCCTCGGCTCCCAGCGCCCGCACATCCCGCAGCGTCTGCTCGGCACGATCGGCCGAATGCCCGTAGTGAATCGCCACGCGCCATCCGCGCCCGGCGAAGCCGAGCGCAAGATCCCGTCCGATGCGGCGCCCGGAGCCGGTGATAAATACTACCTTATCGCTCATTTGTCGAACGGAAGCCTGGTGATTACCGCCGCCGCGACAGTCTGGCCGCCGACCATCACGTCGACGCGTCCCCCCGGCACGGCGTAGTTCGTCCTGACATAGCCGAGCCCGATCGTCCCCCCCAGCCCCGGCGAGCTGGCAAGCGATGTGACCAGGCCGATCTTCTTCTTCTCCTCCGGATCATGCAGCTCCAGCTCTCCCTCGGCCTCGACCGGCGGCGCGCCGGCGAACGTGAGCCCGACCAGATGGCGCTGCACCTTATCGTAGGTATCGAGCCGGGCGATCACCTCCTGACCGATATAGCATCCCTTGTTGAAGGAGATATACTGCGTCAGCCCCGCCTCGAGCGGGTTGTAGCTCTCGCTCATCTCGCTCCCCATCGATGGCACCCCGGCCTCAAGCCTGAGCGCCCCATAGGTCTCGGCGTCCACCTCGCTGGCCCCCAGCCCGGCGAGCCGTCCCAGCACCTCATCGACCGCCTGCGACGGTATCACCAGCAGGAACCCGCCGGCGCCGGTCAGCCGCAGATCGCGCACCACAATCACCTCCTCCCCCTCGACCTGGGCCCGCACGGCGGCGCCGGCATCGGGAAGGGAGGCGTCGAGCGCCGAGGCGATCAGCTCCTTGGCATGCTCGCCGTAGACTCCGACGACCTGGTAGCGATCGGAGATATCGACCGGGGTGAAGTCATCCATGATGGTATATTTGTCCAGCCAGGCCAGCACGCCCGCCGTATCGTTCCCCGACAGCACCATCGTGATATGGTCGTCGGCGGCGATCACGCGGAGCATCTCGACGATGCGCCCCTTGTCGGAGGTGAGGATCGTCGTGGTCTCGCTCCCCGGAGCAAGCTCACGGGTGGCGTTGGTGGAGAGCCTGTGGAGCAGATCGAGCCGGTCGGCCCCATTGCCCCGGAGCACTCCCCGGTTCATACGCGTATAGATGGTGGCGCCCTGCGCCGCGGCGTACTGTTCGGGATCGGGATTGAAGATGTTCATAGTCTCACAAAACTACAGGGGAGCGACATGGAACGCCAAAGATAGGTGATTCAAATTGTTCGTCGCCGGTCCCCCCTCCTCAGGTAGCGCCTCAGAGTGATTGTCGAGTGCTGACAGACCGGGCCCGGAATCGAATTTCGGCCCAACGTTCCGCACGCTGAGACGCTCCCCATCCTCCTCCCCTTTGCCTCCCGGAAAGGGGATCAACCAATGTTTCTCCTATGACAGGCTCTTCTCGCCTCGGACGCGGGCGTCTCCTTCCCCTGCTGGCTCTGCTGTTTCTTCCATCGATTCTTCTGGGCTGGCAGCAGCGCGTACACTACGCGATGGATATCACGCTCGATGCCGAGAACCATTCCTATACCGGGACGCAGCGGCTCGTCTATCACAACAATTCCCCCGATACGATCACCGAGGTCTACTACCATCTCTTCTACGAGGCGTTCAAGCCGGGAAGCATGATGGATCTGCGCGATCGCTCGCTGCCGACCCCGTCGCTCGCCGTCAGCAGACTCAGCCCCGACGAGCAGGGGGCGGTCGACGTGGGATCGCTCCGCCAGAATGGCGCGGCGCTCCGCTGGAGCATCGACGAGACGATCCTCCGGGCGGAGCTGGCGCGGCCGCTTGCGCCGGGGGACTCGACGGTGCTGGAGATGAGCTGGCGGACGCGCATCCCGAGGCTGACACGGCGGGGCGGGTGGATGAGCCGCGAGGGGGTGGAATACTCGATGTCGCAGTGGTATCCGAAGCTCGCCGAATACGACGCCAACGGCTGGCATCCCGACGAGTATGTCAGGCGGGAGTTCTACGGCGTCTACGGCACGTTCGATGTGGCGCTCACGCTACCGGCCCGCTATGTGGTGGGGGCCACCGGCGTGGTGACCAATCCCGGAGAGGTCGGCTGCGGCTACGAGCTGGGGGCGGTCGACACCATCATCGTCTCCCCCGCGTCGGGGACGGGGAACAAGACATGGCGGTTCCATGCCGAGAACGTCCATGACTTCGCGTGGGTCGCCGATCCGAACTATGTCCATCAGATCACCAGCTGGCAGAACGTGACCATTCACCTGCTGGTGACGCGCCCCCAGGCCTTCCGGTGGAGCGACGCCGGCATCTGGACCAGGGCGACGATGGCGTACTTCAGCCAGAGGTTCGGCCGCTACGCATGGCCGCAGTTCACCGTCGCGATGGCGGGGGACGGCGGGATGGAATATCCGCAGCTGATCATGATCACCGGCGCCCGTACCCCCGCGTCGCTCGCCGGGGTGATCGCCCACGAGCTCGGGCACCAGTGGTACTACGGGATGATCGGCAACAACGAGACGCAGGAGGCATGGCTCGACGAAGGGTTCGCGCAGTACCTGACCGACGAGGCATCGCGCGAGCTGTTCGGCATACAGGGGGGCCCCAATCCCTACACCGGACTCGAACGGGTGGTCTATCCCTGGGTGCCGGAGAAGTGGGCCAACGTCGACGGCTACTACCAGTACGCCATCGAGGGGTTCGACGAGCCGCTCAACACCTACCACGACAGGTTCCGCGAGGATGCCACATCCGGCCTCGTCTACTCCAAGGGGGAGGCGGTGCTCAGGCAGCTCCAGTATATGTTCGGCGACTCCCTCTTCGACCGCGCGATGCGGCACTACTATGACCGCTGGCGGTTCCGCCATCCCGGCACGCGCGACTTCGAGCGGGCGATGGAGGAGGCCAGCGGCATGCGGCTCGACTGGTTCTTCAACGAGTGGATCGGATCGCGGAAGCTGTGCGACTACGCTATCGAGAGCATCGGCTCCGAGCCGAGCGATTCCGGGTTCACCACGACGCTCGAGCTCTCCAACCGAGAGGAGGCGATCATGCCGCTCGATATCACCCTCACCTACGAGGATGGCTCCACCGCCGTGGCGAACGTCCCGGTGGAGGAGTGGAGAAAGCCCGATGTGGCGTTCCATCTCCCCCGCTGGAAATGGGTCGCGGCCGAATACAGCGCCAGCTTCACGACGCCGAAGCGGGTGACCAGAGCGACGATCGACACATCGACACTGCTGCTCGATATCGACAGAACCAACAACACCGCCGGGACCGGATTCTTTGCGAACCTCCTTCCGGCGAGCGATGCGGCGTTCTATCGCCGGTGGGATTTCAACCGCCCGCTCGACCGCTATACGATCCGCCTCCGTCCGACGTTCTGGTACGCCGAACGGGATGGCGCACAGATCGGTTTCGTGGCCGACGGAGGCTACGCCCACGACCGCTACAACAGCAAGGCGGGCCTTTACTACAACATCGGCTCGAAGCGGATCGACTACGATCTCCGCTATGGATCGACCCTCCCGATCCTCGGGCGCGACGCGGGCTTCAACCTGCTGGCGACCAACGCCGACGGCGTGCAGCGCTGGCGCGCCGGGATCTCCAAACGGATACGCCCCTTCTACTACAGCACATCGGCCTCGCATACGCTGAGCCTGTCGGCCGAGCGCGAGGTGCTGGTCGGGCCGAACTATCCGAACGAGCTCGCTCCCTGGAGCGGCGGCGGCTACAACACGATAGGGCTCGGCTACGATATGGCCGCGCGGCTGCCATCGCTGGCGCTTCGGGCGGGGGTGGGGTTCGAGACGAGCTTCGCCAGCGCATCGGAGTTCGCGCAGTGGCGCATCACCGGCAACGCCCTCTGGACGAACCCTCTGCTCACTATCGGCGGGGATCTCTTCGTGGGGGCATCGACCGGAGCGCCGCCGGCGCAGCGGCTCTACAACCCGGCCGGGGCCACGTCGCGCGATATGCACCTCAACGAGATACAGCGGCTCGGGATGAACATCCGTCCGGCGTTCGCCGCGCGGAACCACCTGGTGCTCCCAACCCAGGGCTACCTCCTCTCGCTGGCCGGGCGCGATCCGGAGGAGCGGATCGCCCGCAACCTGCTGAACATGAGAGTGACCGCAGGGGATCTGAACCCTCTCCGGGGCCTGGGAACGCCGTTCAACAAGTTCGATGTGAAGATCTACGGCGCGGCCGGATGGGTGATCCCGGGGCAGCTGGCGCTCGACGCGTTCGGCGAGCCGAGCTACGAAGTCGGGGCGGTGGCATCGATCGACCTGCTCAGGACGGTTCTCTCCGACGTCCTCTACTACGGTCTCGACAGCCCGGCGCCGCTGCGCCTCAGCATCTACTGCCCCTTCTACGCCCACTCCCCTCTCCTGACGAACAATGGTGTGGCCGAACGCTGGGCGATCGGCATCTCGATGTAGCTATCGCAATCGGAGCCCGCCCCCGGGATCGCCGGGGCAGGCATTCATCCGGGTCCATCAACGAAAACGCCGGCCCCTTCATCGGAAGGAGCCGGCGTCATCAGCGATTATGGAACCATCCGGCGGAGGCCCGGCATCGGTCGGGGGAAGCCAGTCCCCGTGGGAACCGACGCTCAGAGCTGCTCGGATTCGGCGAGCGCCTCGAAGATGGCGTTGTCGTTATTGGACTCGATCGCGTTGACCATCTTGACATCGCTATCGGTCAGCACAAGGCTGCTGGTGCCCGACTGGTCGTACGCGGCCGCGAGATTCGCAACGCTCTGCGGGGCAGCCTGCATCGGTCTGACGACCTTGGGGGGCTCGATGATCAGCGACTGCTTTGACGGCGAGAAGATCGTGCTGACGGCGATGACCGCCACCACGGCGGCTGCCCCGAGCGTCGCCCACGCCGGGGAAAACCCGCGGCGCTTACGCACGGTTCCCTCGTCGATACGGCCGCGCACCCGCACCACGAAATTCTGCCAGTAGGCGGGATGCGGCTCCTTCGGTCCCTCGATCCCAGCCAGAAGGCTACGAAGCTCGGCCACGTCATGCTCGATCTCGGCGTCAGATGGCACCCGTCCGTTGCGCCCTATGTTGGTGTTCATGATAGATCAGTCCTCCACAATACCGCCGGTTACGACGGCGACATAATATGCGTATGCAAATTCAATCGGATATTCATCATCGCCGGGGAGATTACGCCGCCATGGCGTGGCCGCGCGCTACCATCCGGTAGTTTCCCCTTCCTCATCATCGAGCATCGTTACGTCCTCGACCCGCGAAAGGTTCAGCTGGCCGTGGTTCTTCTTGACGAAGGCGGCAACCTTCTTGACGGCGTGATGGAAGTTGGCCTTGAGTCCGCCGACCGAGGTTCCCAGGATCGAGGAGATCTGCTCGTAGGGCATCTCATCGTAGTACCGCATGATAAACACGGCGCGCTGCTTCTCCGGCAGCGTCTCGATCGCCTGCTCGATCAGCGAGACGTTCTCGTCGTGGATCATCCCCTTGTCCTGCTCGGCGTCCTTGCCGAGAAACGGGATATAATCGCTGATATCGAGAAGCTTGCGCACCTTCTGCTTGCGCAGGTGGTTGATCGAGAGGTTGATCGCGATCCTGTAGAGCCAGGTATACAGCCCCGATTCCCCACGGAAATTCTCCATCGCCGAGTATGCCCGGACGAACACTTCCTGCGCTATATCGTCGGCATCCTCATGGCTTTTGACCATGCGGCGTGCCGCCCAGTAGATGCGCGAGTGGAAGCGGCGGACCATCTCGTTGAACATCTTGTCCACCTGCCCGGAGCGGTACAGCTCCAGCAGTTGCTTGTCATCTAACTCGACCATGGCGCCTCGGGTTGGCGCTGCTGTAAGTATGAAAGCTGACGTGTTCATATGTCGGCTTCGACCTGGCAGCAGCGACTGCGTTTAAGAGGGTCGTAATTTTTTCACCCCATCTCCCCTGTCATCCCTTTTCCTCCGTCCGGGAACCGGCGCAGCGCGCGTAGCGATCCCGCGGACCCCCTCGGAATGACCCGGAAGCATGCCGGATATAACAGCGATGGGAACGCACGAGGAGCGCCCGGAGTTAGCGACGGATGTCGAGGATCTCCAGATCGATCTTCCCCGCCGGGACGGTCACCTGCACCTTGTCCCCCACCTTCTTCCCCATCAGCGCCTTGCCGATCGGCGAAGAGACGGCCAGCTTCCGCTTCTCGACGTCGGCCTCCTCGGCCGAGACCATCGTATACTCGACCTTCGTGTTGCTGGTCTTGTTGAGCACGGTGACGATCGAGAGGATATAGACCTTGTCGTTGGCGAGGTTCGAGCCGTCGATGATCCGCGCGCGGCCCATCGTCTCCTCGAGCTTGTAGATCTTCGCCTCCAGAAGTCCCTGCGCCTCCTTGGCCGCGTCGTACTCGGCGTTCTCCGACAGATCACCATATGATCGGGCCTCGGCGATTTTATCGGCGATCTCCTTGCGCATATCGATCTTCAGGTGACGGAGCTCCTCTTCAAGCTCTTTCATACGCTCGCGCGTCAGGTACACAATGTCGGACATGACTCAGTGGGCTTCGATTGAGATAATAGGGCTATTAACATCAAAAGCCATTGCGGCGCGGCAACGGCTTCGAGGAGGCAAGTTTAAGATAATTCGCCGCCATTACCAATATTGCGCGAAAAAGAATCGTACGAAGGCCCGTTCCCGGATACCCCGGCCGTTACAGGCCGCCCCGGGGCCATCCCCTCCCCGGCACGGCGGCGAGATCCTTCCCGATAGTTACACGTCGCCACGCGGCACTTTCCTACTTTTGCAGCGAGTGGAGCGGCCCGGGCGTCCGGCCGCCGCGGAGGCAGCGCCCGGCTGCCGGCACCGCTCGCCCAACTACTGACTCCTCAACTACTGACCGATCCCATGGCTGATCCGATTCTCTATACCGACTTCCCCACCCTCAACCTCTGGCGGCGCGGCAAGGTGCGCGATGTCTACGATCTGGGGGAGCACCTCCTGTTCGTCGCCAGCGACCGCATCAGCGCCTACGATGTCATCATGGAGCAGGGGATTCCGGGAAAGGGGGAGATCCTGACGGCCACATCGCTCTTCTGGTTCGACCGTCTCCGGGATGTGGTGCCGAACCATCTGGTCACCGCCGATGTCGATCAGTTCCCCGAGGAGTGCGCCCCCTACCGCGAGCAGCTGCGCGGACGGTCGATGCTGGTGATGAAAACGCAACCTCTGGCTATCGAATGCGTCGCACGCGGCTATCTGGCCGGCTCGGGATGGAAGGAGTATCAGGTCAGCCGGAGCGTCTGCGGCAACCCTCTGCCGGAGGGGCTGGAGCTCTCGAGCCGTCTGCCGGAGCCGATCTTCACCCCCGCCACCAAGGCCGAGGAGGGACACGATATCAATATCACCTTCGAGCAGGCGGCCGAGATCGTCGGCCGGGCGACCGCCGAGGAGGCACGGCGGCTGACGCTGGAACTTTATAGCCGCGCCGCGGAGATCGCAGAGGATCGCGGCATCATCATTGCTGACACCAAGTTCGAGTTCGGGCACGACGCATCCGGACGGCTTATCCTGATCGACGAGGCGCTCACCCCCGACTCATCGCGGTTCTGGCTGGCCTCGGCCTATCGGCCGGGAAGCGAGCAGCAGAATTTCGACAAACAGTTCCTGCGCGACTATCTGGAATCGGTCGGCTGGGATAAAAACCCGCCGGCTCCACACCTGCCCGAGGATGTGATCGAGGGGACCGCCACCAAGTATCGCGAGGCACTCCAGCGGCTTACATCGACGCCGGTGGAACTTCCCTGATGCTCGGGAGTCACATAGATAGGCCCCGGCCGATGGATTGGTTATCGGCCGGCCGGAGGCTACATTGCGCGCGGACGTTGATCGGACGGGCGGCGAAAAAATTCCCGCTCCCCTTTTACACGATAGTGTCGTGTCATTCGCCCTTGTGAAGGATATGAGTCGTTGTTTGCTCGGCGGCGGCTCCACGCCATGTACATGACGAATAGACAGCATTCACTCATTCAATTCATAGAACCGTCGATGACACGCAGAAAAAAAATGTGGTTTACGGTCTTCGGCCTTGCAGCCGGCATTCTTATCGGGATCTATATCGAGCCCCTTGTCTCCGGTGACAACCTCTACGAGCAGATGAAGAAGTTCAGTGAGGTTCTCAACACCGTGCAGAAAAGCTATGTCGATGAGGTCCAGACTCCCAAGCTCGTCGAGGCGGCGATCGTCGGGATGCTGGGCGAGCTCGATCCGCACTCGGTGTATATCCCAGCCGAGCAGCAGAAGCGCGTCGAGGAGGATTTCCGCGGCAGCTTCCAGGGGATCGGCGTCGAGTTCGACGTGGTCCGCGATACGATCACCATCGTCACCGCGATCGCCGGTGGTCCGTCGGAGCAGCTCGGCATTCAGGCCGGGGACAAGATCGTGAAGATCGACGCCCAGAACGCCGTCGGGATGTCGCGCGAGGATGTGCCGAAGAAGCTGCGTGGTCCGAAGGGAACCCACGTGGTGGTGACGATCGTCCGCACCGGCAGCAAGCAGCCGCTGCAGTTCGATATCACCCGCGACAACATCCCCCTCTATACGGTGGACGCGGCGTTCGTCGATGAGAACGGCACCGGCTATATCGCCATCAACCGCTTCGCCGAGCCGACCTACGACGAGATGATGAAGAACCTCGAGAAGATGTCGGCCGACGGCATGAAGCGCCTGATCCTCGACCTCCGTGGCAACCCCGGCGGCTATATGGACAAGGCGATCCGGATGGTCGATGAGTTCGTTCCGGGGGGGAAGAAGATCGTCTACACCAAGAGCACCCGCAGCCCCGAGGAGGAGATGTATACCTCGGAGGAGGGGCAGCAGTACGAGAAGCTTCCGCTGATCGTTCTGATCAACGCGGGCTCGGCATCGGCATCGGAGATCGTCGCCGGCGCCATCCAGGATCTCGACCGCGGCCTGATCGTCGGCGAGACATCGTTCGGCAAGGGGCTCGTGCAACGCCAGTTCGCCCTCAGCGACGGCTCGGCGTTCCGCCTGACCATCGCCCGCTACTACACCCCGTCGGGCCGCCTTATCCAGCGCTCGTACGACAAGGGGAAGGAAGAGTACTACAAGATGTCGAACCGCTCCGAGGATGAGGAGGGAGACAACATCGACCATCAGCATGATGCTCCCGACTCGACCCGCCCGGTGTTTAAGACGGCCAGCGGACGGAAGGTTCTCGGTGGCGGCGGCATTACCCCTGATTAAGTCGTGAAGTTCGATACGGTGACGCCGTTCGCGATCGATGTGATCAGGAAGAACCTGATCTGGGAATATGTCGAGAACTACTTCGAGTCGAACGCTCCGAAGCTGAAGTCGCAGTTCTCCGGAAAGTTCTCCGCCTATCAGCGTGATTTCACGATCACCGACGCGATGTGGAACGACTTCCTGGCGCTGGCGAAGAAGAAGGAGATCGATGTGAAGCCGGAGCAGGCAGCCGCCGACAGGGAGCTGATCGCCAACCGGCTGAAGTCACGCCTTGCGCGCAGCCTCTATGGCAACAACGAGGCCTATCGCGTGGCGCTCGATGACGACAAGCAGTACCAGAAGGCGCTGACCCTCTTCCCGGAGGCGTCGAAGATCGCCCGGCTGACGATGAAGTAATCGTCCGTCGCCAGAGTTGACGCTCGCTCGCCGCCGCCCGGAGAAACCCCGGACGGCGGCGAGTTCATTTTGGGGATCGCGTATCATGGTATCATGCTCCATAACGAACAGCGGGCGGCCCTCACCTTCGAGGAGCCGCCCGTACGTTCAGTATCATATCCTCCCGGAGAATCACCCCGAGTCATCCCTTCGGCACCACCAGCCCCATCTTCTCCTTGACCTCGGCCAGCTTCGGCATCGCCACCGCGCGCGCCTGCTCGGCGCCACGGGCAAGCAGACGGTCGAGCTCCGCCGGATCACGCATCAGCTCGTTGTAGCGCTCGCGGATCGGCGCCAGCTCGGCGATCACCACCTCGGCCACCCTCTTCTTCAGATCGCCGTAGCCGCGGGCATCGGCGAAGTCGCGCTCGACCTCCTGCTCCCCCTTCTGCGTGATCACCTTGTAGATGCTCAGCAGGTTGTTCACCCCCGCCCGCTCCGGATCGTCGGAGAAGCGGATCTCGTTCCCCGGATCGGTGACGGCGCGCTTGAAGGAGCGCTCGATCTCGGCCGGATCGTCGAGCACCCGGACGGCATGGCCGCGGATATGGGAATAGGACTTCGACATCTTCACCTGCGGGTTGTCCAGCCCCATGATCCTGGCCCCCACCTTCGGGATCACCGGCGTCGGCACGACGAACGTCGGACCGTAGAGATGGTTGAAGCGCTCGGCGATGTTGCGCGCAAGCTCCACATGCTGCTTCTGATCCTCCCCCACCGGCACCTCGTCGGCGTCGTAGACGATGATATCGGCGGCCATCAGCACCGGGTAGTCGAGCAGCCCGGTCAGCACCGACTCCTGCCGCGACGACTTGTCCTTGAACTGCGTCATCTTGTTGAGCCACCCGAGCGGCGTGACGCAGTTGAGCAGCCAGCAGCACTCGGCGTGCGCCGTCACATGGCTCTGGATGAAGAGCGTGCTCTTGTCGGTATCGATCCCCGCCGCCAGATAGATCGCCGCCAGCGAGCGGGTGCGCTGGCGCAGATCCTCCGGGTCCTGCGGCACGGTCAGGCTGTGCAGATCGACGATGCAGAAGAAGTTCTCCTTCTCATCCTGCCCCAGCACCCAGTTCTTCAGCGCCCCCAGATAATTGCCGAGCTGCAGTTCCCCGGAGGGCTGCATCCCGCTGAAGACGCGCGGCCGGGTGCGTCCCCCCGGAAAGGCTGTATGTTCGGTAGCGTCGGCTACGTTCGTTTCCATAAGTATTCACAGATGAATATGACTGCGAGAGTTCACAAGCTATCGGTGGCCGGCATCGGCCGGCCATGGCTGATGCGCGGCGCCCCATCGCGATACCAACGCAGGTGCGTGGTCGCGCGGACGCCCGGAATGCTCCCCATCACGGCGGCCCCCGCGGTCTCCCCGACCCACATCGCGATGCCGGAGGCGATGGCGCGTCCAGCAGGACGCCATCGCAAGCCCTCGACCCCGACCGGGAGAGCGCTCCTCCGTTCGGCCGGAGGGCCGGAAGGGCTGCTCATCCGGACGGCAGGCGCCATCAGCTCGATGCGCCGGGCATCGGGCCGGAGGAGAGGGAGATCGGCATCGCCGAGCGTCATGCGATAGGAAAACATCGTCGGCTCCATATTGATGGTTGTGAGCGTCCACGCATGGCGGCGGCCGCCACGGACTCTAGGCATGCGCGCCAACCGGAAGCTGCGCCGCCAGCATATCCTTCAGCGTCTCGCGGCGGCGGATCAGATGCGTCTCGCCGTCGAGCATCAGCACCTCGGCCGGGCGGGGACGGGAGTTGTAGTTGCTCGACATCGCGAAGCCATACGCCCCCGCGTTCCTGATGGCGAGCACATCCCCCTCCTGCGTCTCGGTCAGCCGCCTGTCCACGCCGAACGTATCGGTCTCGCAGATGCATCCGACCACGGTATAGATACGCTCGGTGCCATCGATCCTGTCGGCATTGACGATCGAGTGATAGGAGTCGTAGAGCATCGGCCGGATAAGCTGGTGCAGTCCGGAGTCGGTGCCGATGAAGACGCACGACGGCGTCTGCTTCAGCACGGTGGCGCGGGTCAGCAGCACCCCCGACTCGCTGACGAGAAACTTCCCCGGCTCGAACCAGATCTCCAGCTCCCTGCCGTACTCGGCGCAGAACGCGCCGAAGCGCTCCGACATCCTTCGTCCCAGCGCCTCGACATCGGTGGAGATATCATCGGGCTTGTAGGGGACCTTGAAGCCGCTGCCGAAATCGAGGAACTCGAGATCGGGAAAATCGGCGGCGGCATCGAACAGAATCTCGGCGCCGGTCAGAAAGGTCTCCGCGTCGAGGATCTCCGAGCCGGTATGCATATGCAGGCCGGTGATCTTCATTCCGTAGGCCTTGACGATCCGGAGGATATGGCGCATCTGATGGATCGAGATGCCGAACTTCGAGTCGATATGCCCGGTCTGGATATGGGAGTTGCCGCCGGCAAGGATATGCGGGTTGATCCTGATGGCGCAGGGGCGCGCGCCGTACTTCTGCCCGAAGCGCTCGAGCACCGAGAGGTTGTCGATGTTGACCAGCACCCCCTGCTCTACCACCTGCTCGATCTCCTGGAACGAGACGCAGTTCGGCGTGTAGAGGATATCCGACGGCGGCACATCGCAGTACATCGCCAGATCGACCTCGTACGAGGAGACGGCATCGATCCCGGCGCCGAGCTCGTGGATCAGCTTGATGATGGCGATGTTGCTGTTGGCCTTGCATGCATACAGAAGCCGCAGCTTCACGCCGGCGAACGCATCGGTCAGGCGTTTATACTGGCGGCGGATCGACTCCGCATCATAGACGTACAGAGGGCTGCCGAATTCCTCGACGAGCGATCGCGCCGTGCGACCGCCGATAATCAGTGTGTTGTCTAGAGTATCCATCGTTCTTTAAGGGCGCCCGATGATCGCAGGGCTGGATTGCCCGCTCGATCGCGGCGGACGCCGAAGATAACATCTCCGGGGAAATCGCCCCATGTACACGATCGGCAGTCTCTTAGTTTGATCGTCGAGCGCTGCTACGCTGCGCCGGAGTTCAACTCCGGCCCAACATTCGGCCCAGCCTGTCAGCACTCGGCAATCACTCTGAGACACTACCCGGCGATCGATCCGGAACTGCGGAGCCCGACGCCGGCGGCCCGGGGCATGGCAATGCACCGCGGAGCATCACTGCATTGCCATGATCAATCCGAAGCATCCTCCCCTCACCGAAAGGCCTGTACCTGCCGCCACGCCGGCTCCGTTCGACGAGGACCACCCATGATGCTACCGCACAAGCGCACTGCTCCGGCCATGGCGCGCCAGGGCAAGCTCGATCAGACGCGTCAATAGATCGCGATACGATATTCCCGATGCCTCCCAGAGTTTCGGATACATGCTGATGGCCGTGAATCCGGGGAGGGTGTTCACCTCGTTGAAATAGAAGCTGTTGCTGGCGCGGTCCAGAAACAGATCGACGCGCGCCATCCCCTCGCACTCCAGACAGAGGAAGATCCGGCGCGCCAGCTCCGCGCCGGTCGCGGCCTGCTCGTCGGTCAATGCCGCCGGGATGATCAGCGCGGCACCGTTCTCGTCGAGATATTTCGCCTCGTAGGAATAGAACTCGTGCGACGGCGCTATCTCCCCGGCCACGCTTACCAGAGGCTCGCCGTCCGGGGCATCCTGTTCGAGCAAGGCGAACTCGATCTCGCGCGCATCCACGCCCCGCTCGATGAGCACCTTCCGGTCGTAGCGGAACGCATCGTCGAGCGCCGGAGCCAGCTCCCCCGGCGAGTTCACCTTGTGGATGCCGACGCTCGATCCCATGTTGGCCGGCTTGACGAACGCCGGATAGCCCAGATGCTCCCCCACCCACGCGGACAGCGACTCCCCGTCATCCCTCCCCCGCTCGCTCCCCCACTTCCCATGCTTCAACGCCAGATAGGGAACGATCGGCAGACCGGCGGCTGCCACAAGACGCTTGGCGACATCCTTGTCCATCCCGACCGCCGAGGCAAGAACCCCGCAGCCGACGTACGGGACATCGGCCAGCTCGCAGAGTCCCTGGATGGCGCCATCCTCGCAGAGCGGCCCGTGCATCACCGGAAAGACCACATCGATCCCCCGATGCATCCCCCCCGCGAGCGGCATCAGCGCGGTCCCGCCATCGCGGTTGTACGGAGGAAGCGCCACCGGCACTCCGCCGGTGATCACCCGGAGCGACTCGGCGTCCTCCTGGCGGAGAAGATCAGGATCGTTCAGATGCCACGTCCCGTCGCGATCGATGCCGACCGGGATGATCTCGAAGCGTTCCGGATCGAGGTTGCGCATGACCGATGCTGCCGATCGCAGCGAGATCTCATGCTCGCCCGAGCGGCCGCCATACAGAAGGGCGACGCGGATCCTGCCGGCGCCCGATGGTGAGTTGTTCATAATCTGAGGGAAGAATGATGCAGTTGCTGAATCGATCACGCGGAGAAATGAAACCGTCCATCGACCGGCTCGACCGGGCGGACATCGACCACCGCATCGAGATTGAGTGGCCCGTAGATATGGGGGAAGAGCTCGCCATGGGCCGGCTCGTGGCGAAGCTCACTGGTCAGCCGCTCCGGGTCGATCGAAAGGATCAGAACGCGCGGCTGTCCGGCGAAGAACCTGTTGAGGCTTCGCTCGACCTGCCCCGCCTCGGAGCAATGGATGAACCCCTCGGTCTCGATCGACGCGGCGGTATGGTAGCCCCGCCCGGCCGACTTCTCCCATTCGTCGGGGAGAGTGATATGATAGATCATGATAGTATCGTGCTGAATAATGGAGCTGCGGACGGATCGGCCGTCGCGCGGATAGTTTAGCGAATCTTCGGCGAACCCTGCCCCCGGCTCACCGTTGAGTAGTGTCGCAGTGCGCCGGAATGGTGGGCCGGAGTGGTGGGCCGGAGTTCAACTCCGGCACAGCGTATCAGCGCTCGACGATCACACCGAGACACTACTCACCGTTGCGTCGCGCAATCCTCACCTCCCACGCTTTCCCTATCTTCCCGTTACACGAAGTACTCCACGTCTATGATCGAATTCATCGAAGTCAGGAAACAGTATGGCGCGGCCGTCGCCCTGGACGGCATCTCGCTGCAGGTGAACCCCGGTGAGCTCTGCGTTCTGCTCGGCCCGAGCGGCAGCGGCAAAACGACGCTGATGCGGATGGCGAACCGGCTGGTCGAGCCGAGCTCCGGAAGCATCCGCCTGAACGGACGCGATATCCTCGCCGGGGACCCGGTTGCGCTGCGCCGCGGGATAGGCTATGCGATCCAGAGCGTCGGGCTGTTTCCGCACCGCACGGTGGCCGAGAACATCGCCACGACGCCCGAGCTGATCGGGATGCCGCGCGCGGCGATCGAGGCCCGCGTCGACGAGATGCTGGCGATGATGCAACTCGATCCGGCGCGCTACCGCGGGCGCTACCCATCGGAGCTCTCCGGTGGCGAGGCGCAGCGGGTGGGCGTGGCGCGGGCGCTGGCGGCAGATCCTCCGCTGCTGCTGATGGATGAGCCGTTCGGCGCGATCGACCCGATCAACCGCGCCGCCATCCGCGAGCAGTTCCTGGAGCTGCAGCGCAGGCTCCGCAAGACCATCCTCTTCGTCTCCCACGATATTCAGGAGGCGATCCAGCTCGCCGACCGCATAGCGCTCCTCCGCGACGGCAGGCTCGAACAGTTCGGCTCCCCGGCCGAGCTGATAGCCTCGCCGGCAAATCGGTTCGTCGAGCAGTTCTTCGGGCGCGATCGCGCCATGCTGATGCTCGACGCACTCACCGCCGCCGATGCGCTCGACCCGGCCCCGGCCGCCGGCGCGCGGGGCTCGGTCCCCTCCCATGCTCCCCTCCGCGATCTGCTGATGGGGCTGTTACGCGACGGAGGCGCGGGGATCGATGTGGTGGACGACGGAGCCAGAATCGGCACCGTCACCCTGGAGTCGATCGGACGGCGGATGGGGAGCGGAGCGCGGGAGGAGCGGGAAGCATGAGCGTGATGGAGTTTCTCCGGGAGTACGACCAGAGTCTTCTGATCGCCCTGTACGAGCATCTCAGGCTGGTGGGGATAGCGCTGTTGATCGCGGCGATGATCGGCATTCCCCTCGGCATCCGGATAGCGCGCCGGGAGCGTATCGCCGGAGCCACGCTGTTTCTGCTCAGCGCCATCCAGACGATACCGAACATCGCGCTGTTCGGGCTGATGATACCGATCCTGGCGATGATCAATCGCGGGATCGGTCCCTTCCCGGCGACCGTCGCGATGGTCCTCTATGCGCTGCTGCCGCTGACCCGGAACAGCTATGTGGCGATCCGGGAGGTCCCCGCATCGGCCCTCGACGCGGCGCGCGGCATGGGGATGACCGAACGGCAGATCCTACTTCGCGTGGCGCTCCCGCTGGCTGCCCCCGGCATCATCGCCGGCGTCAGAATCGCTGCCGGCATGAGCATAGGCGTGGCGGCGATCGCCGCATATATCGGCGCCGGAGGGCTGGGGCTGTTCATCGTGCGGGGAATCCAGACCACATGGAACATGATGACGATCGCCGGGGCGGCCGGCATAGCGCTGCTGGCGCTGGTCGTCGAGCTGCTGCTGGGATGGGCCGAACGCGCGCTGCGTCCGAGGGGTATGCGCGGGGAGGAGATTCGATGAGCGACTTCACCGGCTATATCGCGGAGAACATCGGGATGATCGGGCTGCGCCTGGCCGAACATGTGGGGATCGTCGGGCTGGCGCTGGCGATCGCCGCCCCGGTCGGTCTGCTGGCGGGAATAGCGCTGGCCGATGAGCGGGCGCGCGGGGTCCGCGGAGCGATCTTCTATATCCTCGGCCTCGGACAGACCGTCCCATCGCTGGCGATCCTGGCGCTCGCTGTCGGAGTACTGGGAGTGGGATGGGTTCCGGCAACGGTGGCACTGCTGCTGTACGCGGTCATCCCGATCGCGCGCAACAGCTATACGGGACTGCGCGCCGTGCCGGAGCCCGCGGTGGACGCGGCGCGCGGGATGGGAATGGATCGATGGGGGATTCTCCGGCAGGTGGAGCTGCCGCTGGCGGCCCCCTATATCATCGCCGGACTCCGCACCGCGACGGTCTTCGCGATCTCCGCCGGGGCGCTCGCATCGCTGATCGGCGCCGGAGGGCTCGGCGATTTCATCTTCACCGGCATCGCGCTCTACAAGCCCGAGGCGATGCTGGCCGGCGCCATCCCGACGGCGATGCTGGCGCTTGCCGCCGACTGGGGACTTGGAAGGATCGAGAAGAGAATGGGGCGATGGCGCCGCACGACCTAGGGGGATGGAAGATTGTGCTGGAGGAACCCGAGCACCCGTTGCTGATATTCCGCCGGAGCGGCGCGCTGCAGATCCTCGTGGTCGGCCGCCGGAACAAGCCAGATCCCCTTCGGCTCGGATGCCGCATCGTACAGCCGGCGCGTGTCCTCCGGGGGAACCCGCGTATCGCTCTCCCCGCTGATCAGCAGAAGCGGGCAGCCGAGCTTCGCGATACGGCAGACCGGGGAGATCATCCCGACGCGGCAGCCGAGGCTCGACTCGGCGATCGGGATCAGTATCGAGGCCCCGATCCAGCCTGGCACCCCGACGTAATGGCGGAACCGCCGGTCGATGGCGTGGCGCATATCGTCGTAGGTGCTCTCCAGCACGGCGCAGCGCACCTCGCCCAGCCTCCCCGAGGCAAGCGCTATGGTGGCCCCTCCCTGCGATACGCCGATCACCCCGATCGGGGCGCTCCCCCGGCGGTGAAGATACTCGATGGCGGCAAGGAGATCGGCGGTCTCGTAATAGCCCATCGATATCCGCTCGCCGTCGCTCTCGCCGCAGCCGCGGGCATCGTACAGAAGCGTCCCGTAGCCCGCGTCGCGCAGCATACGCGCCCTGCCGAGCATATTGGTGCGGTTGCCGGTATAGCCATGCAGCAGGATCACCATCGGCGAGGCGGGAGTCGCGCCGGCGACATACCATCCCCGGATCGTGATCGAGTCGGATGTACCGAACGATACGCTCTCGATCCTCCCCGGAAAGTCCGCCGGCGGCCCACCGACGCTGCAGGGACGCGGCCGGATGAACACATGTGCCGACACCCACGATGCAACGAGGAACAGAAGGAGAACTCCTCCAAGTCCCTGGAGCAGGACGAACAGATTACGCTTCATGGATGACGGTATGATTTTCTGATGACACCGGCGACGGGTTCCATGCCGGCGCGACATAATTCCAACATACGCCGCGCGGCATCACCGGAACAAGCCTATCCGGCCGAGACCTCCGGCTTCACATCATGATCCCGATTGACGATGCGGATACGCTCACTATTGGCCCGCGCGGCACTGCTCCTTCCGGCACTCCTCTGGCTCTCCTGCTCGCGGGGAGAGACGATCGTCGTGGGCGCCAAGGCGTTCACCGAAGGATATCTCCTCGGCCATATCGCGGCCTCGATGCTCCGGCATGCCGGCTACGACGTCGAGGAACAGTTCGGGCTTGCCACCACGGCGATGCGGAGCGCGCTGGAGAGCGGGCAGGTCGATCTCTATTACGAGTATACCGGGACCGCATACACGGTCTACGCCAAGGGAACCGATATGGAGACGATGACCGACTCGGCTCGCGTGCTTGCGGCGGTGCGCGCATACGATTCGGCACAGCATGGGCTGGCCTGGCTCGCGCCGATGCCCTTCAACGATACCTATGCGCTGCTGATGCTCCGCGACAGCGCGGCGGCGCTCGGGGTCCGCTCGCTCTCCGATCTGGCCTCGGCCGTGGGACGGGATCGGCCGGTCCGTATCGCCGTCGACGCGGAGTTCTACGAGCGGCCCGACGGACTGAAGGCGCTGCTGCGGCACTACGGGTTCCCGGAGAAGAACATCGTCAAGCTCGACGCGGGGCTGATCTATGGGGCGCTCGTCGAGGGGAAGGTGGATGTCGGGATGGGATACTCGACCGACGGACAGATACCGGCGTTCGATCTGCTGGCGCTGGACGACGATAAATTCTTCTTCCCGGCATACAACCCCGCCGCCGTGGTGCGGAGCGAGCTGCTGCGGGAGCGACCGGCGATACGCGGGGTTCTGGAGAAGCTCAACGGCCATATCGACGCCGACGCCATCCGCCGGATGAACGCGGAGGTCGGCATGCACCACCGCGATCCCCGGAAGGTCGCCGAGCGATGGCTCAAGGAAGAAGGACTGCTCTGATCGGGCGCGATCCCGCGACGATACGGCTTCGACGGCGACGGCCGGTGCTCCAGAACAGGAACACCGGCCGTCCCGGTTATTGACTATAGTCCCGCGAAGCTCACCGCTCGAGGCTCCAGCGGGTCCCCTCCTTGGTATCCTCCAGCGCGACGCCGATCCCCTTCAGCCTGTCGCGGATGGCGTCGGAGGTGGCGAAATCCTTCCGGGTGCGCGCCTCGCGGCGCAGCTCGATCAGAAGCTCCATCAGATCGCCGGTGACCTCCTCTCCTCCGGCCATCTCCCGCTCGAAAAGGTCGAGCCCCATGATCTGGTCGAACGCAAGCCGCATCGCATCGCGATAGCGCCGGGCGAGCGCCATATCGACCTGGCCGCCGCTCAGCATCTTGTTCAGCTGTCCGATCCCCTCGAAGAGCGCTCCCAGCGCGATCGGGGTATTGAAGTCGTCGTCCATCGCCTCGAAGAATCCGGCCATGAAGGAGAGCTCGCTCCAGTCGGCGGATGCCCCTGCGTCGGCCGGCGCGGCGCCGTCGTCGGCACCGACGATCTCGCGCAGACGGGTGATCGTCCCGCGAAGCTTCTCCAGCCCCGTTCCCGCCGCGACGATCGCCTCCTCGCTGAACTCCAGGGTCGAGCGATAATGGCTCTGCAGGATGAAGAAGCGGATCGCCATCGGATCGTACTTCTCGAAGAGCGTCTTGAGCGTGAGCGCGTTCCCGGCCGAGGCCCCCATCTTCGCATCGCCGACGCGGACCATGTTCACATGGAGCCAGTAGTTGACGAACGGCTGATGGTTCGCCCCCTGGCTCTGCGCGATCTCGCACTCGTGATGGGGGAACATGTTGTCGAGCCCGCCGGCATGGATATCGAACGTGGAGCCGAGATAATACTGCGCCATCACCGAGCACTCGATATGCCATCCCGGATACCCCCATCCCCACGGCGAGAACCAGCGCATGAAGTGCTCCGGCTCGGCACGCTTCCAGAGCGCGAAATCCTGCGGGGCGCGCTTCTCGTCGTTCAGGGCGATGCGGCCGCCATACTGCTGATCGTCGCTCCGCCGGTTGGAGAGCGCGCCGTACGGAATGCCGCCATCGGGAAGCGGGCGGAGCTGGTACTCGGCGACGTCGAAGTAGACCGAGCCGTTGACGACGTAGGCGAGCCCATCGGCGATCAGCGCCTCGATCATCTCGATCTGCTGCCGGATGAAGTCGGTGGCATGCGGCGTCCGGTCCGGGCGCAGCACGCTCAGCCTCCCCAGATCATCCCACCAGCTCTCCTCGTATCCCGCGGCGATCTCGAACGGGGAGCGGCTCTCCCTGCGCGCCTGCGCCTCCATCTTGTCCTCCCCGTCGTCGCCGTCATCGGCAAGATGGCCGACATCGGTGATGTTCATCACGTAGAGGAAATGCTCCTTGCCGTAGAGATGCATCAGGTAGCGGCGGACCAGATCGGTCGACACGTAGCTCTTCGCATGCCCTATGTGCATATGCTTGTAGACGGTGGGTCCGCACCGGTACATCCGAACCAGGTTCGGATCGATGGGGGTGAACTCCTCCTTCGTGCGCGACAATGTGTTGTAGATGCGAAGAGACATATGTATATATCGTATTGCGATGTTGTGAGTTTGGGAAGCTCCCCCGCATCCTCTATCGGTTCCCCATCGCGTGGTCGCTATCGGGAACGGCCCCCGAGCGGAGCAGCTTCAGAGCATGACGGAGCGTGGGGAGAATCACGTCGAGACATTCGCGGACGGCCTTCGGGGAGCCGGGAAGATTCACAATCAGTGTCCTCCGGGCAAGGCCGCAGACCCCGCGCGAGAGCATGGCGTAGGGCGTTTTGGCAAGGGACGCGGCGCGCATCGCCTCGGCCATGCCGTCGGCGCGGCGCTCGACCACCGCAAGCGTCGCCTCGGGGGTGACGTCGCGCGGCGAGAATCCCGTCCCGCCGGTGGTGAGCACCAAGGCGACATCGGCGGCGATGCACTCCCGCAGCGCCGCAGCGATCAGCTCGTGCTCATCCGGAACGATCCGCTGACCCACTACCGTAAACGTCGCCGCATCCAGCAGCGAGGCGGCCTCCGGGCCGGAGCGGTCCTCCCGCTCCCCGCTGGAGGCGCGGTCGCTGATCGTCAGAATGACGACAGTGAAGGGGATCGAATGGTCGGGCATCGCGGCTTCTCCCGCCTCGTTACTCATCGCTGGCGAGATGGCGGTCGATCAATCTGATTGCGCTGTCGATCTGCTGGGTGATCCTGATCCGCTCGTCGTTGTCGATGGCCGACGGATGCCCCGCCGCAACGCCATCCTCCTCCCCGGCCGCCGCAAGCAGGCGGAGCGCTTCCAGCTCGTCGCTGAGCTCGGCCACGCGCCCCTGCAGACGCTCCAGCTCACGCGCCGCATCCACCGCCTCCATCTCCTTGCGCGCCGCCATATCCAGAGCCTCGCTCAGATCGGCCGACATCTGGTCCATCTCCTTGCGCTGTGCCACCAGACGCTCGTCGTCGCTTCCCTCGGCGCTCTTCAGCCGCTCCCGGAGCGACTCGGCGTCGGCGGCCGCGCGCGCGGCGCTCTCCTTCAACTCGGCGACCATCCGCTCGAGACGCTGGCGATCGGACTCGGCGACGGCAAGGTTTTCCTCGACCGATGCAAGCACGACCGCATGGGCGGCATCGCTCTGCTGCAGCGTCGCGCGGAGCGAGCGCAGATCATCCTCACGCTGTTCCAGCGATGCCTTCGCCGCGGCGAGATCGCGCGTCATCGACTCGAGCTGCCCCTCCCCTCTGGCATGGGCATCGCGGATACGGAGAAGCTCCTCGCGCAGCGCATCCAGCTCGACAAGGCTCTCCAGGCTTCCCCGGCGCTCCTCATCCATCTCGCGCAGACGCTCTTCATAGCGGGCCTGTTCCTCCCGGAGCGACCCGAGCGCCTCCTCGAGATCGGCCTTCTCCCCTTCCAGCCGCGCGACCTCCGTGCGGGCCATCGCCTCGGCGCGCGTGGCGGCATCGAGCTTGCCGATCGCCTGCTGAAGATTCTCCTCGAGCGCCGCCCGGTCTCCCTGCAGCTTCCCGATCATCCCGCGCAGATCCCCGAGCTCCCGGCGCATATCGTCCAGCTCCCCGGAGGGAAGCGAGGCATACCCTTCCTCGACCGATACGATCCGTCCCATCCGCTCCTGCTGCGCGTCGGCATCGGCCTGCATCTGTGCAAGCTGCTGGCGAAGCGAGCCGACCTCCTTGCGAAGCTGCTCCTCGTTGGTCCAGCTCTGCTCCTCGTTCTGGCGTTGCGTATCGAGCGCCGCGCGCGCCTCGAGCAGTTGCTCCTCGCGCTCGGCCAGCGCCGCCTCCCGCGCGGCAAGGGCGCTCTCCAGCGCGTCGACGCTGAGGATCAGCTCCTGGCTCTGCTGCTCGGCATGCAGCGCGCGCTGCTCCAGCTCCGCGACACGTCCGCGATCGTTGGAGACCCGCTCGAGCTGCGCGGCGTTGGCAGCATCGGCAATCTCACGTTCCCGCCGCATTTCCTCGACCCGCTCGCGAAGCTGCTTCCGCTCCCGGCGCAGGTCGCGATATCGGTCGTTCAACACCTCGAAGGTCTGCTGCAGCCTGTCGAGTGCCTTACGAATATCCGCCGTCTCGTTCGGTCTCATTGCTCGTGTCGTCAAGTATGTTCATTGCGCGCAACCGCCCCCGGAACTTCCTCGGGCGCGCCGGTTCTCCATCCCGCGTGGATGCGCCTCCACGCGATGCTCTCCACCCGGCGCCAGCGCCGATGGAGGATATCATCGTTTGTTCATGCCGGCCGTGAACGCCGCCGGAGGCCGGTAGTACGACCTTCCCGCGCCTGTGCCGGCGCCCGTCGAATCAGGCGCCGCGCAGTTTCGCTCCGCGCTCCGACTCGAGCTTCCGCACCACCTTCGCCATGATCTTCTCGGTCTCCCCCTCCTCGAGCGTCCGCTCGTGCGAGACGAAGCTGAGCGAGTAGGCGATGGATTTCTTTCCGGGCTCGATCCCCTTCCCCTGATAGAGATCGAACAGGCGGAGATCGGCCAGCATCGAGCCGGCCGCATCGCGGATCGTCTTTTCGAGCTCGGCGTTCGAGACGGCCGCATCGACCATCAGGGAGATATCGCGCACCACCACCGGGAACTTCGACGGGGCCTTGTAGATCGCCTGGGCGAACGCATGGCGCGCCAGCCGCTCCAGATCGAGCACCGCGACAACCGGAGCGCCGGCCACATCGTAGCGTCTGATCAGATCGCCGACGATCGAACCGGCACGGCCTATCTCCTCCCCGCCCACATGAATCGCCAGCGCCGGAGCATCGAAGCCCCACTTCGCCTCATCCGCCGCGACGTAGGAGACGGCACGGATGCCGATCCTCTCGAAGTAGCGGTCGAGCGCCCCGCGCAGATCATGGATATCGGAGACCCGGTTGGGGATATCCCAGCCGCTCGGCTCGGCCGCACCGCTCATCGCGATCGACAACTCGGTCATCTCGACGATCCCCGGCACCGTCCCCTGATCGGGTCGGCCGGCGCGGAACGCCGTCCCCACCTCGAACAGACGCAGATCGTTCCGGAAGAAGCGCTGGTTGAGCCCGATCGTCTTTGCCATCGCCGGCACCACGCTGGTGCGGAGCATCGAGAAGTCGCGCCCCAGTGCGTTGCGCAGCTCGATCGGCGTCCCGTACGCCGAGGCGGTCTCCGGGTCGGTGAGGTAGGGAGGCAGGATCTCGGTGAACCCGCTGTCGATCAGGAACCCGCGCGTCGACTCGATCAGCTTCTGGAGCGGATCGACGGCGAGGTTGAAGGTCACCGTGGCGCGGGGCTCGGCCGGAAGGTTGTCGTAGCCATGAATACGGATGATCTCCTCGATCAGATCGATCTCCTCGAAGATATCCACCCGCCAGCTCGGCACAACAACCATCGCGCGCCGTCCGCCATCGGCATGGGGATCGATCGCGAAGCCGATCCGCCTGAGCGCGTCGATCTGCGCCTCGTCGGGGATCGGGATGCCGAGGATCTGCTCGGTGCGATCGAACCGCAGCTCGATGATCTGCTCGGCGCGGGGGTTCGGGTAGATGTCGAGCGGACCGCTCAAAACCTCGCCGCCGGCAAGCTCCGCGATAAGCTGCGCGGCGCGGTTGATCGCGTAGATCGTGTTGTCGATATCGGTCCCGCGCTCGAAGCGGAAGCTGGCATCGGTCGAGATCCCCATCAGCCGGGCGGTACGCCGCACCGACGTCAGGTTGAAATAAGCCGACTCCAGCAGCACATTGACCGTGGCGTCGGTGATCTCGGAGTTCTCCCCTCCCATCACCCCGGCGATCGCCACAGGCTTCTCGGCGTCGTTGATCATCAGCGCCCCGGCCGGAAGCTCATGCTCCCTGCCGTCGAGCGTGACAAACTTCTCGCCGCCGCTCGCCGCCTTCACCCGGATCGCCCCGCCGGCCAGCAGATCGTAATCGAAGGCGTGCAGAGGATGTCCGCACTCGAACAACACGTAGCTGGTGATATCCACGACATTATTGCGGGGACGGAGGCCGAGCTTGGTGAGGGTCTCCTGAAGCCATGCGGGGGATGGGCCGATCGTCACCCCCTTGACGACCCGGGTCACATAGCGAGGGCAGAGCTCAGGGTCATCGATCGTCACCGTCACGGCATCGGAGACGGGGGTCGCGCTCTCGAAGAACTCGGTCGGCGGCAGGAAGATCTCCCCGCCGGTGATCGCGGCGATCTCGCGGGCGATGCCGAGATGGCTCAGGCAATCGGCCCGGTTCGGCGTGACATCGACTTCGTAGATAACGTCGCCGAGCAGCCCTGCGATCGGGGCGCCGACCGGTGCATCATCAGGCAGCACCAGGATACCGTCGTGATCGTCGCTGAGGCCAAGCTCCGATGCCGAGCAGATCATCCCGTTCGACTCGATCCCGCGGATCTTCCGCTTGGCGATTGTGAAGCCGGCCGTGGCGATATGAAGTCCGACCGGAGCAAAGGCGATCTTCTGTCCGGCGGCGACGTTCGGCGCGCCGCAGACCACCGTCATCGGCTCCCCGCCGGTGGTCACGGTGGTCACCGAGAGCTTGTCGGCATCGGGATGCTTCTCCTTGGTGAGCACCTCACCGACGACGAATCCGGCCAGGCTTTTGACGCGGTCGTCGATCGATTCGACCTCGATTCCGCGGCGCATCAGCTGCTCGGCGAAATCCTCGGGTGTGAGGTTGTGCGGCGTGATCGATTTCAACCACGACTCGATGATCTTCTTGTTGGGCATCTATGGTAACTGCAATCGTTTCGGAATGCCTCAAATGTAGTGAAAGGGGCGTAGGCGACAAAGAAACGGGCCCCCTTCCGGGGCCCCGGCAACGGTATTTCACACGGCGCGTGGCTCCACGGGGCATTTCAGGGCTTGCCTCGTCCCCTGCGGCGCAGTATGTTAGCGCTCCGATCCCGACCGGCACACGAACCGGCGCGCGTCATCGTCTCTAGTGGAGCCGTGACGCACCGTAGCGAGGAGCCGATCGGAGTTCTTTCTCAACTTGGGGATGTAATGGTTTCGACGGGGAGCTGATTGCCTGAGGTGGCGCTGTCGCGCCTTGCCTGTGGTGCGCGTTATCTCCACACGGGTACAATGTAAATGCGAACTCTTACGAGTATCGTCTCGCTGCTTAAGTAGTACTTAACTAGCGGGCATTCCACCGCGGCTCGCCTATCGGCTGCGGATTCGGGGTGACGAATTTGATAGGATAGCGACCAATGCTCGGCGAGTGGTAGTGGTCGCGAAATTTCAGCTCGCTGGCCTGTGAATAACCCTGTCTGTCGGGATGTCACGGGCGAGATTTAAAGACTGACTAAGCAGTGTAGAAGCTTCAGGGGTTACTTTTCGGACGCGGGTTCGATTCCCGCCATCTCCACACGTAGAGCGTAAAAGCCGCGAGTTCACAAGAGCTCGCGGCTTTTTGATTTCCGGAAGACAACTCGGTGGCTGTTTTCGATTACATCTCCGCCATCCTCTGCACGCTCTGGGAAATCTTCCTTCCTGTTGGCAACTATATTTCTGTTAGCGATAATATCGAAACCAGAAGAACGCACTGGGGCATATACCAAAGTAACCGAACCGCGCCTGGGACAAGCTGGAGTTGAACGGAATTCCCGGAACACTCGCTATCCATACTCCCAGGGCTGGCCCATCGGTAAATAGCCATCTGCAACAGCATCCCTGATGAGCCCGGCAGTGCTTTTACGGACGCCGTAGCAGCCATTCCCGATCCAGCAGACATCCCCTCATCATTCCTCCCCTGCCCCATCTAGATTGCTGGGTTCACACAGTGCAGGCCATCCATCAGGTTCGAGTTACTCGCTGCCGTTGACTGGATCTCGCAGGCCTCTCTGTTATAGCGACGCTGCTCCACTACATGGAATGACGCTGGAAGCGTTGTGGTAGCACGAGGGTGCCAATAAAGAATCGGTGCTGAGCATCGAGCAAAACCAACAGTGGGGAAGACAAGTACTGCAGCAAATGTCGGCTCCTGATCACGACCACTATTAGACAGTAGTGCTCCACTCTCCTTAAATCTCGTCTCTACAAGCCGATGATATTCGTCGAACTTCTCCATAGTATCCCCAAAAAGAGCACGATCAAAATCCTCCGGGTCCGTAAACATCTCTTCCCCTTGAATAGCTAGAACCGCAGGATATTGAGCATTACGAACTTGTCGTCGTTTATTTTTTACTGCGTAACGTATTTTCTCCTGCGCATCACCACATACTGTATATATAGGCCCAGATGATGGTCCACCATCCCCTGAATTATCAGCATATAGGCAAAGATCTATAACTCCGGAATCGATTTCACGTTTCACTTCAATGCTCTGATCGTTTGATAATGGTGGAGAGACTGATAGGATCTCTTTGATAACTTTCTTGAATTCCTTCTTTGATTCAGCATGACCGATATTGGGGAGCCGATATGCAACGATATGCCATCCTACAGGTTTATAGGAATCAACAATCGCAAGCAATTCCTCCTTCTTTCTCATCTCCTCCTTCATGGCTCTATTAATTATCGGGGCATTGGCCTCTACGATCACAATTCCATCAGGAAATGCGGCTGTAAAATCCGGCCGTTTCCCATCGCTCAACAATTCCTCTACAGCCAGTGTAGCACCCATCTCTTGTAATGTACGAGCAACAACAAGCTCGAAAAACGCGCTGGCCCATCTATTGCGCAGCTCTCTTTTAAGATTACCTTGGAAACTCTCAGGGAGAGCAGCAACGTTTTCATTCAGAAAGCGTCGGCACTCTACGGCTCTCGGGTTCGTCGAGCGATAGAGCCAGTCGAGAGTATGCTCACCATGCTTGGCGTAGGTTTGATCTTCTACTGACGGTTCAGGAAGCCAGGGAATCATTGCTGTATCCTTATTTGATGTTGTAGCCAACCAAGTATCGTAACTGCCGGAGAATAGAACAAGGGCATCTCTCGTAGAACAATACCATACGCACCACCTTCCCCTATCTCCACCCCCGATGTAACGTTTCCCCCGCATCGCGCACTTACTCTCAGGTGCCCGTCCTGCGGCACAGAATCAACATCCAGAAGTTCCATACCAAACCGAGGCAGATACCATGACGCGCAGTTCAATGATTCGCACGGCCGCAGCGGCCATCGCCCTTGTGGTCACCGCCGGCACGATGGCCGTCGCACAGCCGAAGCTGGAGATCGTCGGCGGAGATACGTACGACTGGGGGAAAGTGGCCCCGGCGAAGCTCACGACGGTGGTCCAGGTGAAGAACGCCGGTGACGCCGAGCTGAAGATCACCGAGGTCCGTCCGGGTTGCGGCTGCACGGCGGCTCCGATCGACAAGGACCTGCTGAAGCCGGGGGAGATCGGCAAGATCAGCATCACGCTCGACGTCACCAGCCGCTCGGGTCCCACCGAGAAGATCGTGACGATCACCTCGAACGATGCAGCGGCGCCGTCGCAGGTGCTCCATCTGAAGGCCGACGTCCGCCGCGCCGTCACCTTCACGCCGATGCAGTATCTGGTGGTCGCCAACGGCGCCAAGGGGGTCGAGTCCCCCGCCTCGCCGATAACGATCAAGAACACCAGCGACGCCCCCATCACCGTCGAGGTGCCGCAGCTACCCAAGGGGGAGAAGGTCAGCGTCCGCTTCGATATGAAGGGCGCGCGCGAGCTGAAGCCGGGCGAGGAGTTCACGCTGCTCAGCTATATCACCCCGACCGAGGCGATGAGCGTGCAGAGCAAGGTCACGATGAAGACCACCAGCAGTGAGATGCCATCGATCGAGATCCCGCTCAGCGTCACGGTCAGCGAGACGCCGGTCGCTCCGCAGGCACCGATCGCTCCGCAGCTCTCCAGCACCGGCAACGCACAGCAGAAGTAAAGCGCACGCGCCCCGCACGCGGGGCCACGCTCTACCTGATCATCATAACGCGGACCCTCCTGCCGATACGGCGCGAGGGTCCGCGCCGACAAACCGAAGATCCGGCAGATCCGCCGCAGATTCATGATCATGGAAAGCACGCGCGGCAGTACATTCCCCGGAGCCAGCGCGCCCCCGGGAGGGAAGCCTCTCCGATAGCCGGACATATGCAACGCTCCTCCCGACCCGCGCCGGGATGTCGAACCCCGAAGTCCTCGTCATGGTGAAACCGCAAACCGAAAAGCAACAACGCTTCATGAAGCTTTTCCAGCCTGCCCAGCCACGGCTGCAGCGGTTTGTGCTTGCCATGACGCGCGACGCCGAGCGGGCAAAGGATATCGTCGGCGAGACCATCCTGATCGCCTTTCAACGCTTCGACACACTGCGCCACGATGAGGCATTTCTCAGCTTCCTCTTCACGATCGCCACGAGGGTCGCACGCCGCACGGCGCAGAAGCATACCACGCTCGGGCTGGACGCGGTCGAGGTGAGAGGACTGGTCGATCCGGCCACCCCCGCCGACGTCGCGGCAGATATCGGCAGACTCCATAACGCGCTGGGGCTGCTGCCGGAGAAGCAGCGCGAGGCGGTGCTGCTGTTCGAGATCGCCGGATTCTCGACGGCTGAGATACGGGATATTCAGGGAGGAACGCTCATCGCCGTGCGCGTGCGCACCGCCCGCGGCCGCAAGCGTCTGGCGAAGCTGCTCGGCGTGGAAGAGCCGGTGCCGACCACCGATGCAGAACGCACGGGAAGCGGTGCGGGAGATGCCCCGAACCTCGGGGGAATCCCAACCGAACTACGAACAGAACTCGGGGTACAGCGATGAGCAGATCGGAACGAACGTATCATCAGTTGTTTACGCTCCTTCGCGAGACGCCCCCCGCGGCGTTGCTCGCACCGGAGGAGGTTCAGTCGCTGATCGAGGAGTCCGTCGAGGAGCCGGTAATGGCGCCCGGACGATTCACCTTCCCCCCGACGGGCAGCATGCTCGCGGGCAGCGCCCTCCTGCTGATCATATCGCTCGCCGGCGTATGGCTCCTTCGCCCCGTTGAGCCCCCCGCCGATGCCCCGCGCGCGATCCTTCCGGCACAGAGTGCGCGGAACGCCACACCCCTGTCGCATCGGCACGCGGAGGAATCCGTGGCGGCCGCGGGCACACCATCGATGGCCGACGCGGGGAATATCGAGAGCGATCTCCTGTCCGCAACGCCTCGCGCGGCGGCGGCCCCATCGCCGTCCCGGCGGACCATGCATCGGAGATCATCATCGTCGGCCGTGCAGAAGAACGCGGACGCCATCAGGGATATCAGCATCCCCGCCCCGACGCCTGATCATCCCCCCATGCAGTCCGACGGGACCGCGTTTCCGATGCTCGAGCTGAACACGGAGGAGCTGAGCGCGCTCGGTGTGGCGATTACCGACGGAGAGATACGGACGATCGGCGAGGAGTACTATACGCTTGCCACCGAGCAGCAGCGGGTGAAGTTCGCGGCGATGGGGATGGACACCGCGCTGCGGACGGGGATCGTCAGAAAGCAGCTCACCATCGATACATCGGGCATCACCACGACGAAATACTCGTGGACACGGGTGGAGCGCTATTCCCGTATCGCACCGATCATCGCGCTGGGCTCCTACCCGAAGGATGGGCATGGCGTCTTCACGATGGTCAATTCGTTCGACCGCTCCCCCATCATCGACGCGAAGCATTCGATCGGCTCGATGGAGGATGTGCTGGCGACGATGCTGGCGCGCGACAATACCGACGGGGCGATCCACGACAGCGACCATACCGACCCGGCACGGATACTGGTGCCGGTTCATATCCGCCTGGGGGATGATCCGATCATCGGGAGCACGAAGCGCCGGGGGGCCGATATCATCCTCTGGTATTATCCAACCCCGGAGTTCGCGGCGGCGCTGCCGGCGCGCTATCGCATCGCGCTGCAGAAGGAGATGAACGCCATCGCCGATGTTGTGCAGTGCAACATGGCGCCGCTGGAAGCCTGCCGTCAGATGACCGGAGAGCCGCTGCTGCTGAACTACTGCAGACGCACCTCCGGAGCGCTGAGCGGGCTGAGCGTATCGCCGAATCCGGCGCGGGGCGCGGTGACGATGCGCTACACGCTCGAAGCCGAGCGGACCGTCTCCGTCCTGCTGTACGGCATTCGCGGCGAGTACATTACCAGGCTCCTTCCGGCCACCACGGCCGACGCCGGGACACACTCGGCCAACGTGGAGCTGGGGGATGTGAAACCTGGAGCATATATGGTGGTGCTGCGGTCGGATCAGGGGGAACAGGTGTCGGAGCGGCTGATCGTGCAGTAGCGGCCGGACCCGGCATCCGGCCCCGAACCGCCGGGCGTTCGGCCGATCGGCCGGGCGGATGCACTCTTCTCCATACAACGAAACGCCGCGAGCTCTGATGAGCCCGCGGCGTCGATGTCGAGGGATGGATACGGGGGAGCGTTGTCACGCCGGACGGTATCTCAGGCAGCCCGGCGCGCAATGCCCCCTACTGTCCCCCGCCACTGCCTGAGCCGCCGCTGTCGCCGCCACTGCCCCCCTTGGTATCGGACTTATCCTGCTTGTGCGTCTCCATGCGCGGCGTCGTGCCGAAGGTATAGCTGATGTTCAGCCCGACGAAGCGCGAGGTCCATTTGTTGCTCGACTCGGTATGGAAGTCGGGCCCGTCGTAGGTATTCTCCCACTTCTGGCTGTTGAACGGATCGTTCACACGGAACGAGATATTCAGCTTCTTATCGAGCAGACGCTGCCCCACCGAGAAGCTGAGGAACGTGTTGCCGCTCTGGTGGTAGGCCCCGACGGTGGGACGCCTGTTGAAAAATAGGTTCACGCTGAGGGTGGTCCCCTCCATCGGAGTCACGATGAGCGATCCGTTGCCGCTCCCGCCGAAGGCGGCGCTGTGGATATCCCCCGCGATCGCGCTGCCGCGGTTGACCCGCCTGTACACATCACCCGACGCCCGAAGGTTCAGCCATGAGAGCGGACGCATCGACACGGACATCTCCGAGCCGATCGAATATCCGCCGTTGAAGTTCTCATAGGTCGAATAGGTGATGCCGTTGATAAGCTGCTGGCTGTTCTCGATGCTCCCCTCGGTGGTGGAGTAATAGGGGGAGATCGTGAACATATTTCCCATCCCCCAGAATGTGCTGTAGGCCAGCTGGAGCGAGTTGGCGAACTCGGGGACGAGATCGGGATTGCCGGAGCTTTCGTAGAAATCGCTCCACTTCACCCGCGTCGGGTTCAGCGCATCGATGTCCGGCAGCGCGATGCTCCGACGGTAGCTTAGCGTCAGGCTCTGCTGCTCGGTGATGTTGTAGGCGATCGAGCCGCTGGGGAAGACGTTCGTGTAATCCCGCGAGATGATCGATTCACCGCTGGCGTACTTCGCCGACACGTTGGCCTGCTCGAGGCGCACCCCTCCCTGCAGGCTCAGCGCCGGGAGAGGCCTGTAGGAGAGGTTGCCGTAGAGAGCGTAGATCGTGTTCTTCGGCAGATAGTGACTGCTCTGCAGCGGATCGGGCACGAACTCTCCGGTGACGTTGTCGCGGGTGCTGATCGCCATGTTGTTATCGATCGTGTTGATCTCGCTTTTGCCGCCGGCCGAGATGGTGACCGCATCGCTGAGGGGGTTATCGTAGTTCAGCGTGGTGATCACCGTCGTGTTCGTATTGTCGTACAGCGCATTGCGGCCGCTACTTCTGTTGGCGTCGAACTCGCCGTTCGCCCTGAAATATGTGCTGCTGTAGAGGTTCCGGGTATCGTAGTCGTTGGCGTTGTAGCTGACGTCGACGCCGAGCGTATGGTCGGGACTGAACGTATGTTTCAGCAGAAACGATACGCTGTTGTAGCCGCCGCTGTTGCTGTTGCCCGATCCCGGCGAGGTCGAATCGTAGTATCGCCCGACGACCGCATCCTCTGCATTGTAGAAGGTATGGGTGCTGTACGACGAGTAATCGGAGGACCAGCCGTTGAGGTTGAACGAGAGCGACGCCAGGTCGCTCCCGGTGATCTTGTAGTCGATCTGGCCGTAGCCGTACAGCGAGCTGGAGGTGGAGCTGGAGAGCCCGGTCCCCTGATCGCGGCGCTCGTTGGCGTCGCGCAGGTTCACCCGCAGACCGCTGCTCGAGCCTTCCCCCTTCCCTCTGTACACACCGCCACCGATCGACGCGTTCAGCGTCTCCCCGTTGTAGTAGAGGCTGCCGCCACCGTTGACCGCGCCGCGTGAATCCCCCCCGGCGTTGACGCTCCCGCCGAACAGATCCCCCATCGTCCGACGCGTCACGATGTTGATGATCCCCCCCTGATACTTCGCGTCGAACTGCGCTCCGGGAGTCGTACGGATCTCGATATCCTTCACCGTGCTGGCCGGCAGCGACTGCAGAAACTTGTTCAGCTGATCCCCCGTCATCGTCAGCGGACGGTCGTTCATCATGATCGTCACGTTGTCGTTGCCGCGCAGCGACACCTTCCCATCCTGATCGACATCCACCGACGGGATCTGCCCCAGAAGCTCGCTGACGCTGGTGGCGGTGTAGGACGGGTTGTTCTCCACAGTGTAGACCGTCTTGTCGGCCTTGACCACGACCATCTCCCGCTGCGATGTCACCTCCACCCCGCCGACGTCGACCGCCCCCTGCTGCAGGGAGATATCGCCGATGTTCATGCTGGGCTTGCCGGCGCTCAGAGCGATCGGATCGGAGAGATATTTGCGATAGCCGACATAGGCCACCTCCAGGCGATAGGTTTTGCCGAGCGGTGCAGTGGCGATCGAGAACCGACCGTCGGCATCGCTGATCGCGCCGAAACGGAGCGTCGAATCGGCAATATCGCGGAGAAGAGCGGTGGCTCCTTTCATCGGCGCCCCGGTGGCGGCGTCACGGACCACGCCGGTCACCGTTCCGGTGTTCTGAGCGTAGGCCAGCGCCGGCATCGCCAGGCCGGCGGCGACGCCCACAAGAAGAAGCCGGGCCAGCCGTGAACGGTTGTCATGAAGTAGAGGGTGAGCATTCATAAGGAAACGACAGGAGAGTATGGAAGAGAGTCGGGCTGCTGCTATCGGTCAGTTAACGGAGGCCCTGGCGACTGGTTGCAGCGCGCATGGCAACGGATATCTTTTTTGCGGATGTAACGGATACGCCCGGCGGTATCGCGATGCCACGATGGGGCACGACACGGCTCCACACTACAGTCGAGTTACGGAGACTGTCAAAGAAGACGCTCGGCTCCATATTATGTTCCATCACGGAAGCCGCCAGCAAGCCCGGTATACTGAAGAATAGTTGGTGGTGCAGCGCGACTATAAGGGTGGTGGCCTACATCCGGCACAGGAGGCGAGCGGGCTCGGCATGCAACCGCCCGACTGTTGGGCCGGAGTTGAACTCCGGCCCAGCGTATCAGCACGCGACAATCAACGTGGGGCACCACTCAGGAGGGGAGCGGTATCGGCATATAACCCGCCCGTCATGAGCACCCTGTACGATAGGATAGCCGACGCCCCGGAGCATGACGCCCACAAACGGCGGCGGCCCACCGGGAACGCTCCCGACGGGCCGTCTGTGGTTCCATCCCGGCGTTACAGTCCCAGCGCCGCCTTGGTCGCCGGACCGACGATGCCATCGGCGCTCAGCCCTTTCTTCTTCTGGAACGCTATCACCGCCTGCTCGGTCTTGGGTCCGAACGTCCCATCCTGATCCACCGCGATCCCATGCGCCACCAGCGCGGTCTGCAGCGCCTTGACGCGCTCCCCCTTCATCAGCGGCGTGGTAAGATGAAGCAGCTGATCATCCTTCCCCTCGGCCGAGACACGGACGGGAGCGTTGGTCAGCAGCTCCTCGGTGAGCTTCACCCCGCGCACCGTGAAGGGAAGATCGAGCTTCCAGTTGCCGGCGGCGATCAGAGCCTTGAACGCATCCATCCGGTAGACCGTGGCGTGGAGCACGCTGTTGCTGTGGGTGGCGAGCCAGCTCCGCCGGGTTGCTATATACTTGCCGATCCAGGGCTCCTCGCCGAGCGCCGCCACATCCCCATACTTGCGGACCGTCCTGTCGCGCATCAGAGCCCAGGAGCCATGCACGCGGCTGTCGTAGACCACGGCGATCCCGAGCGGCGTACGAATCCCGAGCGCGGTGGCGGCGGTAACGGCGGGAGTCCAGTAGACCCGGTCGAAGAAGCTGTCCTGCACCGTATGCATCACCGGATCATCCCCCGCCTCCTTCAGAAGCCTGCGGAACGTCATATCGTTATCGAGCGTCAGATCGGCGCGCTTCAGCCGCGCCAGATAGGGGCGCAGCTCGTCGGCGCGCTGCGCGCCGGCCGCGTCGCAGTAGTCGACGACGAGCAGATAGAGATTGCCGCTGGCGAGCGTCGTCTGCGAGCGCCCGTAGGTAAGGTGGCCGCTATCCCCCCGGATAAGAGTAACCTGGGAGTAGCTTCCAAGCGCTTTCCCGGTTTCGAAGATGTTGATGATCGCCTGGGCGGCCAGCTTCTGCAGATCGGTGATCATGATGCTCCTGTGGGTTGGTGAGTGGAGATTCGCGCATGGCTCCGCCGCCAGCGACCGCCGTTGATGCGGTCGTGGGATGCATGGTCGCCCCGCGTATGGATCGCGCTGGTGATCATCGGCAATGATCGTGGTCCGGAGTCGTGCGTTCGCGTGTTATAAACCGGGGGAATGGTATTGAACGCCGGCAATATAGTGAAGCGGTGGGGATGATCAACCCCTGTGCATCACGATGGATCGTATGGCGATGCTTCCGTACGGCCCGATTTCTCCCTCGCATTCTTCCCCCCCGGAATGTACTTTCCGGCCATATTTCAACCAGCCGCATGACCGCCATCGCGATCGATGCCGTGCTTCGACTCCCTTTACTGCCGATATGTTATGAAGCTTTTATTCAACCGTATACCTGTATTGATCGCCGCAGCGGCCCTTCTCATGCTTTCCCCCGGATGCGGCGGCAACACCCCCTCGGGTCCCGGCGATGGCACGACCGTGGTGAAGCCAGGCGTTGGCAGCTTCTATGCCTACAAGGCGGTCAGCTATGATGCGGGAGGCTCTCCCACATCCACCCGGTTCGATACCATCAGCGTGAGAAGCATCAACGAGACCCTTAACGAACTGACCGGGCTTATATCGATGTGGTCCACAAGCTCCGACGAGCTCGCCTATGTGCATTACGAGACGAACGGCGATCTGACGATATACGACCCGACGTACGTCAACAATGACAGCGTGAATCTGTTTATCGTCACGAGGTCCTATCCCTTCGGAAGCCATAGAAGCGCGCAGATCAATACCGACAGCGTCTATACCTCCAATGGCTACAGAGTGCGGCACGATTCGGTTCTCTATGCAGGCACCCAGAATCTGACGGTGCCGGCCGGGACCTTCACGGTAACGAAAGTGACCACTGTCACCGATACCCGATTATACAGCAGCGCCGGAGGTATCACCGAGCATATCCGAGAAACCTGGAGCTATTACTTCGCTCCGTCGGTCGGCTTCATCATCAAGATGGATGCGGAACATCTCTTCTTCGATGCGGCGGGGACCATAACATCGCGCCGGACCCCTCAGGTGATGGAGCTGGCATCCTATAAGCTTCTGTGAGAGCGCCATCGGCTGGCGGGTATACAACGGGAAGGATGCCGTCCGGAAGGATGGTGCGGGGGGATGTGATGGCGGGGTGACAGAGGAGATCCTTATAACGATTCCGGGGGCGCGCCTGTGCAGGCGCGCCCCCGGTGCAGTATCGACCGATGCCGGAGCCTCGAGCGTCCGGTTACGCCGGAACCTCGACCGGCACCGACTCGAAGAACGTGATGCAGACGCCGCTCGGATCGATGATCGCGAACTCCTTCGTCCCCCACGGCTTCGCCGTCAGCGGACCGTTCGGATGCACGACCTTCGTCGCCATGTAGTCGTCGTAGAGCGAGTCGATCCCCTCCACCGCGACGCGGCAGCTGGTCCATTCGGCGATATGCTTCTCGGCGCAGAGGAACAGATGGAACTCGACGCCATCGCGCACCACTCCCGCATAGTCCTCCATATTGAACGCCACGGTGAAGCCGAGATCCGTATAGAATGCGATCGCCGCCTGTATATCCGCTGCCGGAAGAACCGCCACGACGCGGTTCAGGGTTGGCTGGTTATTCATAGTCGTATAGTATATGTTCGATGTAAAGGGTATATCCCCATCGCTCACCGCATGGCCCACTCACTCGCCGGCCAGCGCCTCCCTCTCCGATTTCTTCAGCTTCCGTACCACCTCGTCGTAGGAATGGTCGATCATCTCGTAGATCTCCCTGTCGCGCAGACTTCCGTCGATCGTCACGGTGTTCCAGAGCTTCTTGTTCATATGGTAGCCGGGTGCCACCGCCGGGTGCATGTCGCGCAGCTCCACGGCGCGCTCCGGATCGCACTTCAGATTGATCGTCAGCGGCACCGCATCGACGCCGAGCAGCGCGAACATCTTCCCGGCCACGCGGAGCACCAGCGTCCCCTCGCCGAAGGGGAAGGCCTCGTCGGTCCCTTTCTTCCGCAGACAGTATTCGCGCACGCTCTCCAGATCGATCATGACATCCTCCCGGATTGATATGACAGGATCACCATGCGTAGGCCTCGGGAGATTCTCCCTTCGGTCCCGGCCATATCGTGTTGAGGCGATCGAGCAGATCGGGTTCGAGCTTCAACGATACCGCGGCGATATTCTCATCGAGCTGCGCGATGGTGCGCGGGCCGATGATCGGCGCGGTGACGACCGGATTGGCGAGCGTCCAGGCAAGCGCCACATCGGCGGGGTTCCGTCCGAGCTCGCGGCAGAGCGCCTCGTACGCCTCGAGCTGGGGGCGAAGCCCCTCGGCGGCCTCCTGCAGCTGCGGACGCGCCCTGCGCCCGGTCGCCGGCTTGTCGAGGATGCCGGCCAGCATCCCTCCGGCGAGCGGACTCCAGGGGATCAGTCCGAGGCCGAGCTCGCGGCACGCCGGGATCACCTCCATCTCGATCCAGCGGTTGCGGAGACTGTAGATGCTCTGCTCGGAGACGAGCCCGAGGAAGTTGCGGTTGGCGGCCATTGCGTTCGCCTGCACGATATTCCACGCCGCGAAGTTGCTGCTCCCCACATAGATCACCTTCCCCTCCCGCACCAGTCCCTCCATCGCCTGCCAGATCTCCTCCCAAGGAGTATCGCGGTCGATATGGTGCATCTGGTAGAGATCGATATGATCGGTCTGAAGACGGCGGAGGCTATCCTCGCACGCCTTCCTGATATGATAGGCCGAGAGCTTCCCGTTGTTGACTCCGTCCCCCATCCTGCCGTAGACTTTGGTCGCCAGCACGATCCGGTCGCGCCGCCCATCCCCCTGCGCCAGCCAGCGGCCGATGATCCCCTCGGTGGTGCCGGCTCCCATCTCGCCGCCGTAGACATTGGCGGTGTCGAAGAAATTGATCCCCTGCTCCAGCGCATGGTCCATCACCTGGTAGCTCTCCTGCTCCGGGGTGTAGGGGCCGAAGTTCATCGTGCCGAGGCAGAGGCGGCTGACGCGCAGCCCCGTTCGTCCAAGACGTGTATACTCCATAACGACTGACCTGTATGAGAAGAACGTTGATGTTGTTTGCAGACGATACGCCGTCCGGGGGAAACGTCCCGGGCGGCCCCGTCGCGGATGCCGCGGTGCGCGATCCCCCGGGGCGGCGGGGCGCAACCTACGGCGCCACCGCCGGCGCCCCAAACCCATGATGAGAAATTCATCTCCGCCCGGCCCCGTCCCTTCCGGACGCCGCCGGGGCTACCGCATGATGATCTTCACGGACCCGTCGAGCACGCCCCGGACCTTGAAGGATGTGGGCGTGGTATAGAATCCCGCCGGACGTATGGCGTTGACCTGGCCGCTCATGGCGATCGACCCGCTGATCTTCCGGTTGATGGCGCGATTGATCCGTTCGCGGACATCGGCGATCCGATCGGAGAGGTACCACTGCGCGCTGTCGGCGATCGTCCGCTGGATGCTCCCGTGGGTCAGCCAGTCGGCGGTATTCGCCAGCACATTCTTGGTCTCCAGGCTGAAGTCGAGGTTGTCGATGATCACGCGGTTGCTCGCCGCGTCGAACGCCGGGCGTCCCACCAGATAGACCTTCCCGTCGATATCCCCTTTCATCCCCACCTCGACCACGGCCATATCGTCGCCACCGTAGACCGATATGCCGGTGATCTCGACGTCATGCCCGCTGATCCTGTAGCGCTTGCCGACGAGGGCGCGCGCAAGCTCGCGGCTTGCGTCGGCGAATGTCAGCTCCCCCTCGACGGTGATCCTGAACCCCTCCTTCGGCGGCGTCAACGCCAGCTTCGGCAGCGCTCTGGCCTCGGCGCGGGGACGACCTCCCAGCACCACCTGCGGGTAGGCGGTAACCCCGACCGTGGCGGTCACCGATTTCCCCGAGCCGTTCAGCGGCCCGGCGCTGGCGGCCACCGGGTTGATCACCAGCCAGATCCCCGAGTCGAGCATCACCGGCTCCTGAAGGTACTTCCAGGCCTGCTCGCCATAGGGACGGAGGTTCCCCTGCTGCGCCACCTGCTGATCGGCCAGCGCCGCGGCCTGCGCCAGCCCCCCCCGGAAGACATCGTTCACCCGGCCGGTGATATCGATATTCAGAAACGTCACCGAGCATTTCTTCGGGTACTGCGTCGGGCTCACGGTCGTGCTTGATTTCACGCGCCAGTCCTCCGACAGGTTCACCGTCGTGGTCAGCCCGATCAGCGCCTCGCGCGGCGGCTCGCCGCGTCCGCAGGAACCGAGCGACTGCCAGTAGTAGCCGCCGATGATCGGCTTGGTGATGCGCTGCGCCCCCTCGAACCAGTAGTACACGCGCGCCCCCACCGACAGGCGATTCCCCTGCATATCGAACCGCAGCGGCTCGCGCCGCACGTCGTACTTCAGTCCCACGGGACCGATCGGGCTGCTGGCGACGATCTTCCAGTCGTCCACGGCGCGATCGCTGGCCGGCACGCGCTTCTCGACATCGACGAACATCGACGTCAGATCGATCGTCACCGGCACCATCACTTCCGATGGCTCGATCGGCGGAGGAGGCTTCGAGACGCCGGCCTGGGGCTTCGGGATATTCAGGCTCGGCGAGCATCCCGCGATCGCCAGCGCGCCGGCGGCGGCGAGAAGGAAGGATCGGGAGAGAACACAACGGATCATCATCATCGGCTTCGGCATGGCATCGTTCGGAATATCATCATCGTCACGGCTCACTGCCGATCGTCAGGGGGCGCTCGACGAGGCAGTGCTCGGCGAAGAGCCGCTCCAGAACCTCGGCCGGATCATGGCAGCGCCCCGGATGCACCGGCGAGGTCTGCAGCACCGCCGACCGGGGCGCCGTAAGCCAGTGGAAACGCTCGGAGATAGGCAGCCCCCCGATCGGTCCGCCAGGGGCGCCGCCGTGACAGACGCGGTGATAGGCATTGGCGAACCGGGCGAGCGTCGCCGGATCGAGCAGCGGCGCATGGTGGGCGATCGCCACCGGATCGAGATGGAACCGGGCATCGAGATAGCCGGCGGTCCGTGCATGCACCACCACGCCGATATTGAGAAACAGGCCGATATGCACCTTCGGGACCACGCGGACGATCGCGTAGTCGTAATCGATCCACCGGGCCCCCTCAGTCTGTGGAGCGCTCATCGCCGGGCCTTTACGGATACTGGTGTCTCGTTCCGCATCCGCTCGCGGGCACGGATCGCCTCCTCGGCGAACTCGCGCGGCCCCGCAAGACGGGCCGTGAAATAATCGATATAGGCGGCACGGTTCTCCTCCGCCGTCGCGAACGCCGGCTCGGTGCCTGCCGGAGCATCCATCAGCAGATCGTCCGGGATCATATCGATCGTCTGACGAAGCAGCTCCGGGGTGAGCCGGGGGGCAAGCTCCGCATCGGCGGCGGCGATATCGCCGGCGAACGGCATCAGCACATGATCGCGGATCGGCGGGAACGCGCTTCGCTTGCGGGCATCATCGAGCGAGGCCCAGTTATGATGGAAGTAGAGCGCGGCACCGTGATCGATCAGCCAGAGCTTATCGTTCCAGTAGAGGAGGTTCGGGTTGCGCGCGGTGCGGTCGATATTGGTGACGAGCGCATCGAGCCAGACAACGCGCGCGGCAAGGTCGGGATCGATATCGTGCAGCGCCACCGGGTCGTAGTTGAAGGCACCCTCCAGGTAGCGCAGGCCGACGTTGGTCCCCTCGCTTGCCTTGAGGATATCCTGGATCTCGGGATCGCGTTCGCTGCGGCCGAACGATGCATCGAGCTCGACCAGCGCGAGCGACGGTATATCGAAGCCGAGCGCGGCGGCGAAATGTCCGACGATGATCTCGGCGATCAGCGCGCGGGCCCCCTGCCCGGCCCCCCGGAACTTTACGACGAACGAGCCGCCGTCGGTCTCGAGAATCGCGGGAAGCGATCCGCCTTCGCGCAGCGGCACGATATAGCGGAGCGCGGTATGAGTAGGAATCATCAGCAGTCGTTGAAAATAGGATGTCACTCCGGATCGAGCCAGGCTCGCGCCACGCCGGAGAAGCATGGGAAGATAGCACGTGGAGCGATTTTCCCGGCAATATCGTACCACACGCGACGCCATCGCTCCCTCAGGGACGCAGCGGAACGGTGCATACGTCGACGCGAAGCCGTGAGAACGCGGGCGATGAGATGTGAGAAGGTGGGATTGACCGTCGGCGGTAGGATCGAACGCCGCACATACGCCCGATCCGCAATGTGTTACCGATCGACGGGCGCGGATGCCGGGCGGAGAACATCGCCATCGAAGCGCAGGATTAGCGAAGAATGGGCACTGTCGCAGTGGGGCGGAATGGTGGGCCGGAGTGCAACTCCGGCCCGGCGACCAACTGAGACACTACACTCCTCTTCGGCCAACTGCTGTATCGTATACGGCGGATGCTATAGGAGCACCAGCCCCTGCCGTACCATCACCCGACGATGACTGGATTGCGCCCCCCTCCCCCGACCAGCATGCGCGCGCACCGGATCGGTGTCCGGCACATCCATGCATCGGGCGAACAGGGTTGATAGTTATATCAGCATGCAATAACGGCTGCCGATTACTTTATCGACGCGGTCATCGGGTCGATCTCCGCAGCACGGATATCGGTCGGGATGAACTGCCGGTCGACAAGATCGTGCATGCTGATCCGCGTCTTGATCAGTCCCGTCTTGATCGCCATCTCCTCGATCTTCTGCAGCTCCTCGTCGCTCGGTGCCAGCATCCGATAGCTTACCCTGTCGGGCGGACGCGTCAGCACGTAGCGAACCACCTTCTCATCCTGGCGGAAATATGGCGCGGCGATCTTCGCGGCATCCAGCCGGTGCCCCTCGGCCCACTCCCCGCTCTCGGCGATGCCGCGCACGAGATCGCGCACCACCCCCGGCTGCTCGCGGATCAGCTTTTCATGCACCACCAGAACGCACGAGATGAAGTGCGGCCAGATATCCTTCGCATGATAGAGCACCCGCCCCGATCCGTCGAGCTCCGCCTTGGCCGCGTGCGGCTCGCCGACGAAATAGGCGTCGATGGCGCGGGCGGCAACCGCGGCGGGCATATCGGGCGGGGCCATCTGCACGAACTTTATCTCGTTTTCCCCGATCCCCTGATCCTCCATCAGCTTTCGGATCACCAGATACTGATTGCTGTAGAGGCTCGGCACCGCGAACGTTTTGCCCCGAAGATCACGAAGACTTGTCGCCGGAAGATCGCTTCTGACGATCACCGTCGATCCGTCGCGATGCCCCAGATAGACGATCTTGATCGGCACCCCCTGCTCGCGGATCTTCATCGCGAGCGGCGCGATCATGAACGTCGCCTGCAGCTCTCCCCCTTTGAGCGCCTCGACCACCGTCGGAAAATCGGTGAACCGCTGCGAGATGAAGCGGGTCGACCGGCTGGTCTTGGTCGCGAAGTCGGTGACAGGGCAGGTCAGATGACAGGTGACCGGAAGGAACCCGACCGCAAGCTGGTGGCGGGGGGGCGGATCCCCCTTGACCCACGGCTTGAAGCGAAGCACGCCAAGAACCGCGACGCCCATAACGGCGCCGACGATCCATCGGGATATCGAAGAACTGAACATGATGAGAGCCCATCCATTCCGGCCGGTGCCGGGTGTTAAAGAGAGGTGAACAGCGGCGCCAGATCGGGCTCCGTCTCGGTCGTCGTTTCAAGGCCAAGCTCGGCGAGGATCTGGCGCATCCCCTCGACCACCTCCGGGTGGGTCAGATCGCGCGGCCGCTCGAGCCTGATCCGCAGCTCGCACTGCACCCGCGCCGGACGCTCCGACAGGACGATCACCCGGTCGGCGAGCTGTACGGCCTCCTCGATATCGTGCGTCACCAGAATCACCGTGCGTGGCTGCTGGCGGAGCATCAGCGCAAGCTCGCGCCGCATCCTGAGCCGCGTCAGATAGTCGAGCGCCGAGAACGGCTCATCCATCAGCAGGATATCGGTGTCGCCGGCAAGGGCGCGCGCAAGCTCCACGCGCTGCCGCATGCCGCCGGAGAGCTGGTGCGGATAGTGGTCGCGGAATCCCTCCAGCCGGATAAACCCGAGCATCTCCCGAAGCTCCGCCTCCCGCCCCGCAGCATCGGCGATATGGCGCAGACCGAGCGCGATGTTCTCGGCGACCGTCATCCAGGGGAAGAGGCCGTCATGCTGATAGACCATCCGGGCGCGGCCGTCGATAGCGATCGATCCCGCGCTCGGCGCGATGAAGCCCGAGAGCATATTGAGCAGCGTGGTCTTGCCGCAGCCGGAGGGTCCGACCAGCGCCAGGAACTCGCCACGGCGGATATCGAGGGAGATATCCCTGACCACCTCGATTCCACCGAATGCATGGGAAACGCCCTGAAGGCGCAGTTGTTTATCGTTCATAACCCCACCGAACGCTCGGAATAGTTGTTAGCCGGACAAGAAATCTGTCGATCACCACGCCGATCACCCCGATCACGATCATCCCCGACACAAGAAGATCGATCCGCAGTCCATTGCGCGCGTCCCAGATGGCGAAGCCGAGGCCGTCGCGTCCGGCGATCATCTCGGCGGCGACCACCACCAGCCAGGAGAGCCCGGCCGTCACCCGCAGCGATGTGATCACCTGCGGAGCTATCGCCGGAAGGGTCACCTGACGGAGCATCGCCCCACCGCTGATGCCGTAGTCGCGAGCCACCCGGAAGTAGACCGCCGGAATGCTCGCCACCGCCGCGACGGTCGCCAGGACGATCGGAAAGAACGCCGCCATGAAGATCAGGAAGATCGCCGGGGGATCGCCGATGCCGAACCAGAGGATGGCAAACGGTATCCAGGCAAGAGGCGAAAGGCTCCGGAAGAAGTTGACCGCGGGGAGCAGCGCCGAGCGGCTTCTGGCGTTCTGCCCGAGCAGAAGGCCGGTCGGGATGCCGAGCGCTGCGGCGAGAATAAATCCGGTGGAGACGCGCCAGAGCGACGCGACCATATCGCTGAACAGGCGCCCGGTAGCGACCTCTTCGGTGAAGCCGACGGCGACCTGAACGGGGGATGGAAAGAGCGATTCCGGAAAGATGTGAAGCGCGGCAAGGGCCCACCAGATGCCGATGGCGGTGACCACCATCGCCACGGGGGGAAGGATGGTTCGCAGACTGAATTTTTTGCTCATTACAGAGGAGAGAGGGGATACTGGCCGACCAGCCGGGAGATCATCGGCGCCGGCACGGTTGGCATAATCGGTTCCCGCCAGGCCCGGTCGCCGGGTGGCGGTATATCTCCTGATGGTTAAGAGGACATCAAAAGTCGATTTTGCACATCGGAACCAGGCGTTCGGCGATATAGTCCGAGCCATGCGATGATCAGACGGGGGCGGCGGAAGGGAGCGGGAGAAGAAAGCGGGATGACACGATCGGGATTCCCGTGGCGATCGAACTGCGGCTGTCGAGCGGAACCTCAGCCGTGCGCGGCGCGCCGGCCCGGAAACGGCACGCCCGGCCCACGATCATCAGCGATCAGGAGCCGGGCATTGCGGGCCGGTTCAGCCAGGGAATTAATTGAACACGACCGAAAGATCCTTAAGCACAAGAACCGGCTGGCCTGGCTTCCTGACATCCTCCAGAACGACCGGCTCGGCCAGGCGGAGCGACTGCTTGCGCTGCGGCCACACGTTGATGATCCCCTTCAGGTGGATCTCGCCGATCGAGCGGAGCGTAAGCCCCGGACGGCTGGAGATCGTGACGATGATCGGGAAATAGAGATCCTCCTGTGCCGGGAACGCCGACGAGGCCTGCAGCGCGCGCACCGTCGACGGCGTGGCGGTACGGCTTGCATCGAGCGTGGTGGTGATAACGCCGAGCACAGGATCATTGCTCGTCGTGTTCAGCCCGGTCGGTGTGAAGCTCTGGGCGCATGGGTTGGTGGTCCCGGTCGTCGTCGTGAAATTTCCCGTTCCGGTTGGAATCGAGGTGAACGTCTGCCCCGTGACAGGATCGACATAGACCTTCTGGCCGTTGACGATCGTGCAGTTCTCACGGGTTGGCTCACCCGGAACATAGGGGCACTGCGCGCTGGCGATAGAGACCATGCCGACGGTGGCAAGAGCGAGGCTCAACATCAACTTCTTCATCTGCTTTCCTGCTAGGGTATAATGATAATAAAGACGATTGCGGATTTCCATCGTCGCACGATGCAGAGCCGATGACCGGCCCCGCCGGGGCGCATGCCGATCGTTCTGCGGGCGGCCGGACGGGGCTCCGCTATGGATGTCACAAGGATACGACGTGGGAGATGGCTGGAACTTCTTCCAGATTGCTCAATTCCCCGGCCGATGGCGCTCAGCAGCCGGGGCCTGACGGCACGCACATGGCCCAGGGCCGGACAACCGGTCCGGCGCTCACCGGGCTATCCGTCGCATCCTCATCGTACAACACGGGGCCGAGGCCCGGAACGAGCCCCGGCCCACCTCCCCACCACTATTCAGGCAGACCGAAAGGCGACTGGTGGCGCAGGCCACCACGCCCGATTGTTCGCATTCCCTGGATTGATACCGTACGATGATCTGCAGGTGGATTCGATCGCGATCTCCTCGCGACGAGAGCGGTACCGACGGGAATCCCGCGGAGGAGTAACGACCATCGCTCATAACAACGATACGGCGCTTGCGGACCCGGAGCTTCTTCCGGATTGCTTATCATTCCGCCGGAATTTCCCGTCCCCCATCATCAAGAATATATCGGCGTGTATACGGGCAGCGGCGAAGAGTGTGTGGAGCGGTCGCATTATCGCGTCACGAAACAGCACGGCCATCACGGTCGATGGGCCGTATGAATATCCCCCGGTATTTCCTCCATCGCGCTCACGCAGCCGGGCGTCTCACGCACGATCATAATGTGCCGCCGACATCGAGAGATATCGGACGAACAGATACGGCAGCGCGATAAGGATAGGGGGATCGATCAGGCGCGGCGCGCGGATATCGAGATCACCGCTTCCGGTCACCTTCCCATCCTCGATGACGATGGGTCCGCTGCGGCCACGAAACATCGTGTCGGGGATGAAGAAGTTGATCGGATCGAGCGGCGCGTCGATCGCCACGGCGAGCGTGAAATACGTGCCATCGGGGACCAGCGGCAGATGGTACTCGCTGCTCCCCATCAGGATATCGCCGGTGCATGGGTCCGACTGCGGAATATTCGACTTGAAGAGCCCGACGAACACCATCCCCTTGAAACCATCGGGGGTGGTGACATGGCCCGAGATCGGCTGCCCGCTCTGCTGCCCCGGCATCATCCGCGCCGTCGCCAGGAGCCCCGCCACGGTCTCCAGCGATATCTCCATCTCCTGCGGGAGCTTCCGCCATGCCTTCGGCGTGACGCCGACCAGCGTCGTGAAATGGGTGACGAACGTTCCGAGGCTGCTGTAGCCCGTCTCGAAGCAGACCTCGGTGATGCTCATCTCCGAGGTGAGCAGAAGGCGCTTCGCATATTCCAGACGGAGCGTGGCGAGAAATTTCCGGGGTGAGATCCCGGTGATCGCCGCAAAGACCCGGTTGAAATGAAACCTGCTGAGGTGCGCTATCTCGGCCATCTCGTCGAGCGTCAACGGCACGTCGAGCTGGTCGCGCATACGGAGGATGACCCGTTCGACCGCCTGACGCTGCACGGCAGCCGTGGTCACCGCAGGCAGATCCGGACGGACCATCGCATCGCGCCACGATTTCGGGGCGAGCCTGATGACGTCGGGCGTAATCTTTCGAATATCGAGAACCATTGTATACTCCTTCTCCATCCCGGCATCCGGCCGGGATCACATGTGAACGTTCCCCGCGTACAATCCATATCGCCATACCGGAGCCCATCGCCCGCAACGGGAGCGGCGTCTCCGCTCGCGCCGGCCGTTGATGATCGATCCGGCGGGAGGAACCACGAGATCGCTCAAGGACTTGCCGCGATCATGCGCATGCCGCCCTGCGCATGACTCCGGCCGACCGCGGCGCGCTATTCGTAGAGCCGGAGCGCGTCGCGAAGCTTCTCCGGGATATGGGTCGGCTCCAGTCCATCCCCCACGCGCCGCATGCATGCCACCTGCTGCTCGCCGCGCGCTATCAGCTCCTGCTTCCCATCGGCGATCTCCTTCCAGTACTCGAACCGAAGGGTGATCCGGTTCTGCGCGATCCCTCCCAGCGTCATCTTCATCGTCACCTTGTCGAACGCCACCAGCTCCGACAGGTAATCGCACGAGACGCGGACGGTGACCATCGCCAGCCCCTCGGCGAACTCCTTCACCGCATCGATCCCGTGATCATACAGGAACATCTCCCTGCATCGCCCCTGCCACCGGACATGATTGGCGTAATAGACATTGCCGACAAGGTTCGTCTCCTCGAAGCTCACCATGTGGTGATACTCGTATGCTTGCATGCGTTGTAGACTAAATAAGTGCTCTCGAACAATCCATCATTCCGGCTCAGCTCAGCGTACCGGCCCGACCACCACCGGGGCATTATGCACCCCCTCGTACTCATAACCGGTCGGATAGCTGGCGCGATGGGTGACCATATAGGCTGCCTTCGAGGTTCCATCATAGCTCTTGTCGCGAAGGCTGGTGCGCGATGCCGACACCGAGGCGATCCGCCGCCAGCTTTTCGGATTCTCCGGCGTCGCGCTCCGGTAGATGTTGTAGCCGGCCACGGCGATCGGCTTGAGGAGACCTGCCGTCGAGGTCCATGTAAGCTCCACCCCGCCGAGCGGCCCCCCTTTCCACGGCGCCCCCGACGGATCGACGACGGCGGCGTTCTCGATGCGGGGCGCAAGGGTGAAGTACTCGGTGGGCTGTTTGCCGAGGCCGAACTTCGTCTCGAGGACGGTGACGAGCGGCGTGATCCCCGAATCCCGCTTCTGCCGGTCGGAATAGAAAGCGATCGGCCCGTTCGCCAGCGTGAGCGTCAGGCCGTAGGGGGGCCATGCTTTGGCCGTTCCCCGGAACACCGGGATGGTGGCCGCCGAGGTATGCATCGGCTCGGTGGCCCCCTTCAGGATCACATCGAAGCGGAGATCACCCCGCAGCTCGACGGCATACCGTCCGTTCGGCAGCCGCTTTCCCGTCAGCCGCCCGGCCCCCTTCGGCATATACAGAACCCAGCGGAACGCATAGGGGGAATCCGCGCGTCCGAAGTGAGCGAAGCGCATCACGTTCAGATCATACCGCTCCTGGAGCTTACCATCGGCGCTTGTACCCGGGACACCGCGCAGATCGCAGGCGATCCCGGCCATATCGGAGACATTATCGGAGCGGAGCATGATGACGTCGTGCATCACTTTTGCGGTGACCTCGAACGACATCGGAGCCGACAGATCGGGAAGATCCACATCGACGCTGTCGGCGTCCTGGCCGGCCGCGCCGATGGAGGCCGCTGTATCGGAGACCGGGCCATCGGAGACCATCCGCGTCGCCGCCGGGCTATCGGCCACGGTCCCCCCGGCCATTGGCTTCGAGGCGGCGGGGGCGGGATTCCGCACCGTCGCGAACTCCTGATCGCGGTCGCCGCACGCGGCACAGAACAGGGCCATCATCAGAATCACAATCGCGCTTCCCGAACGCACCATCGTCACGGTGAGACTCACCATCATTCTCCGTTGATAATCATTTCTCCCGATCTCGATCGGCCTTATGAGGGCATCTCCGAACCACGCCCGCGGGCGGCTACGAATGCGTCTCATTCCCCCCCACCACTACCGCCAGCACCATCCCCCCCGATCCATCATCCCCACGACCGGCGTAGGTTCCGATCACCAGCGAGTTGGAGGCGAGCGTCACCCAGCCATCGGCATCGGACGGGCCGATCACCAGCGGTGAGTTCAGCACGGCGCCAACCTTCTTCAGACACTCTCCCGCCGCCCAGACCCGCGTGGCCGCCGCGTCGGGGTTCTCCCCCGTCTCGCTCGCAACGATCCCGGCCAGCGTGAAGCGCTCTTCGCCGAGCAGATCGAGCCAGAGCGTCTGCGGACGGGCCACCACCGGCTCCATGTCGCATCCCACCGCGCCGGAGCCCGCCACCGCGAGGGTGATATCCCCGGCATGGGAGACCGAGACGTTCAGACCGACCGTCGTCTCGGGACGGCCATCGCCCCGGCGGAGGATCGGGATATCGGCGCCGAGCGCCTGATGCAGAGCGCCGTTGCTCCGCTCCTGCCGCGCAAGCTCCCCTTCCTGATTGACCACCACCGAGATCCTTGAATCGGGGACGAGCTCCCCCATCCTCCGCTCCATGTAGGGTCCGAGAAGCGTGGGACTCCAGGGAGCATGATGGCGGTTCCGCTCGACGGCGCGCAGCAGCAGTCCATCCCATCGCTCGATCAGGGTCCCATCCTCGAGGCGCACATCGACATCGTAGAGGTAGAGATTCCCATCGTGCTTCCGCTCGCGGGCATGAACGAACAGGACGCCCGACTCGGCCCGCGGGCCGATCGTCAGCCGATCGATGGCGACCGGCAGCAGCGTCATATGCGGGATGCATCCCTGAATGCAGTGGATCGACGCGTCACGCGCCCCGGCGTCGCCCAGCAGCAGCGTCCCCGGCAGATAACGTCCGAACCATCCTCCCCCCTTCTTGACCTCGATCTCGGCGATGCACTCGGTCGCCTCCAGCTTCCGATAGCCGAGCAGACGATGGAATCTGCCGCGCTGGAAAAGGATCTCATCGTACATCTCCGCATCGGGGTCGAGCGGAAGACGCGCCGGAAGCTCCCAGGCACCGGCGTCGTCACGATCCTCCAGAGCGCTATCGAACCGGCATGAGGCCCGGAAATGATCGGCCTGGAACGCCGTATCGTCGCTCCGGATCGCCATGTCGACCACGCCATTCTCCCGCAACAGCGAGACGACCCGGATTTTCCGGCTACCTCCATCGGGAACGATGACAGGCCTGTCGAAGCGAAGGCTCTCGAAGGTGACGATGGATGGCTCGGTACCGGCCAGCGCGCTTGCAGTCTGCGCGAATGCCTCCAGACCCAACACCGCCGGAAAGAGCATCTGCCCCCGGAAGACATGATCCCCCACATAAGGATCGCTGTCGGCCGAGAGCGTCGCCTCCGCCACCAGCTCGATCCCCGGATAATGGACCCTCGGCTCCTCGATGAAGCGGAGCAGCGGAAGCTCCCGCTCGACGAGCTTCGCCGTCGGCAGATCGCCGAAGCGGCTGGAAACGACCATCGAGGTGGCGTCGAGCCTCTGCGCGATCAGCCTGCCGAGCGTGGCGATTCCTATCTCCGGCGTGATCGGCGTGATCCCCTCGCGCAGCAGCGCCTCGACGCGCCCCAGGCGCTCCCCCATCCCCACCCCCGACCATATCGACCATTCGATCGACAGGCAGCGGCAGCCCGGATGATCCCGGCGCCATTCCTCGGTCAGCCGCGAGAGCCATTCGTTGGCGACGGCGTAGTCAGCCTCGCCGCGAAGCCCGGTGCGGCCGATGATCGAGCTGAAGGAGATGAAGAGCTTCAGGCGGTCGGGATCAATCGCCGCGAGAACATTGCGTGCTCCCTCGATCTTGGGCGCAAGGGTCCGGATGAACGCCTCGCGATCGATCGACTCGATCAGCTGCGGCACATTGGCTCCGGCACCATGCAGGAAGGCCGTAACCGGCCGCCCCAGCACACGCTCCCCATCCTCCACCGCGCGCCGCACCGCATCGGCATCGGCCACATCGGCGGCGACGTAATGGAACCTGACCCCCGACTGCTCCATCCGCTTCAGGTTTGCGGCGAGCTCTTTGTCGCGCTCCGGATCGGAGCGTCCCATCAGCAGCAGCCACGTCCCATGCTCCCTGGCGAGCGCCAGCGCCGACTCGGCCGCGATCCCCTTTCCTCCTCCGGTCACAAGCAGCAGATCATCGGCGCCGAGCGGACCCGGGCCGGATGCCTCATCGAGCTGCAGCGGCGCGAGGACCGGAGAGCGGCGCACGCCGTCGCGGTCGTAATAGACCTCGACATATCCGGCAAGCGACCTCGCCTCGCGGGCAATGATCCGGGCGGCATCGGGATGATCGAACGGAACATCGATCACACCCACGCGAAGCGACGGGCGCTCCAGCGCGAGCGTGCGGGCGAACGCAGGGGCTCCGCCGGCATGTTGTATCAGCATGAACGCCGTGCCGTTGCCAAACTCCCGCAGCTCCCGGATTCCATCCAGCAGGATATCGACGCTCCCCTGATCGGCATGCTCGGGCAGACAGACAACGACGCCCGAGCCCCCCGCCTCGGCAAGCGCGCTGGTGAGCGACTCCTCGAGCGGATGGCCGGGAGATGCGATGATCCTCCAGCGCCCCCCGCCGACCGGAGTCTTCTCCGGCGGAAGCGGAACCTCGACGAGCTCCGGGACGAACGCCCGCACCCAGGTGTCGACACCGGCGGGAAAATGCTCCCGCTCGACGGGCGCCTCTCCTCCGGTACGCCCCAGCGCCTCGAGCGCCTCGGCCACTTCGATGACCGTCGCGTTGGCGAACTCGGTGGGAACGGCCGGCGCAGGAATCCCCGCCCCCGCAGCGGCCCTGACGACGATCTGGCTGATGGTGATCGAGTTGAGATGGAGATCGGCGAGAAGACGGTGGCCGTCGTTGACGGCAGATACAGGAAGCTCCGCCTGCTGGGCGACGAGCTCCCTGACGATATCCAGAACCGACGTCCCCGGCGCGGCCTCGGCGGCATGCGCGGGGCGTAGATCCCCGCCGCCATGGGCTCCGTGTCCCGATGGAGGGACATCACCCGCCGTGCCACCCGGCTCGACCGGCCGCGACGGCGCGCCATCGATGCGGGGGGCCATCTCGCATGGGTTCTCGAAATAATGATGCGGGCGGCTCGCGTCGAACGGACGGAGGTAGCGGTCGGCAAAGAGCTCGCGGTGATGGACCGGCGCGCCGAGCACGAACGTCACCCCGAACGCCTGCAGCAGCCCTTTCATCGACGACCCGCCGGCGTCGAGCGAGATCACCGGCACCCCGGTGACGCCCGAGGCAAGCCCCGTCAGCACCGATCCCGGTCCCACCTCGATCAGCAGATCGACGTTTTCGAGCGCCGCGGCGAGCGCCTCGGTGAAGCGCACCGGCGATGTGATCTGCCGGTGGAGAAGATCGGCAAGATCGGTGTCGACCGCCAGATGGGAGCCGCTCACCGTGGAGATCACCGAATGCTGGAGCCGCCCGATACGCTCGCCGGCCAGCGCTTCGGCAAGCGGGCTGGCGGCCGCGGCCACAAGCGGCGAATGGAATGCATGGGAGACCGGCAGCATGGTGGCATGAAGCCCCCGGCGGCGCGCCCGCTCCACCAGATCGCTCACCGCGTCGTGGTCGCCCGAGATCACCGTCTGACGCGGAGAATTATAGCCGGCGATCACGACGGGATCGCCATCGCCGAGCATCTCCTCGACCACGGGGGCATCGGCCGCGATGCTCGCCATCGCTCCGGTGGCAGCCCCCAGATCGCTCATGGCACGGCCACGAACGCGCGCTATGCGCAGCAGCGTCTCCTCGTCGTATGCCCCGCCCCAATGCAGCGCGGTCAGCTCGCCGAGACTGTGTCCCAGCCCGACCGACGCTGTGATGCCATAACGATCGAGCAGGCGCAGAGCCCCCAGCGATGCCGTGACGATCGCCGGCTGCGCGATATCGGTGGAGACGCCGTCGCCACGCTTCGGAAGGGCCGCGCGCCGGTAGAGCGCATCGACCTCCTCGAACCTGCGGCGAAGGACGCCGCCGTCGAGATGGGCGGGCGAGCCCTGCCCCGGAAAGAGGAACCCGATCATCGGATGGGTCGACTCGGTGCCGAGGAACACGTTCTTCGTCAGATCGATCCCGCTCGGCTGCCCCGACTCGATCCAGCCTTTGAGGAGCGCCAGCCGCTCGGTAAGCTCGGCTGGCGTCGATGCTATCACCGCAGCGCGCACCTTGGTGACGATCAGCTCGCTCTGCAGCTTCTCGGCCAGATCGGCGAGCTCCGCGATCGAGAGCTCGGGGGCGATCCCGAGGAGCTTTTCGACCTGCGCCAGCATCTCCGGAAGTCCGCGATCCCCCAGCAGAAAGATCTCCGCATCCTGCGCCGAGCGGAGCAGCGTCTCCTCGCGGGGGCTGAGCGAGCGGCGACGCTCGGGAGTAGCCCCCTCGAGCACCACATGGGCGTTGATGCCGCCGAAGCCCATCGCGCTGACGCCCGCACGGAGCTTCGCGTCGGCCGGCCAGAGCATCCCCTTCCCGGCAACGCAGAGCGCCGGGGCATCGCCGCCGAACTCTCCATGCGGAGTCTCGCAGCCGACGGTTGGGGGAATAACCTGGTTATGAAGGGCCATCGCCGCCTTGATCAGTCCGGCGACGCCCGCGGCCGCCTTGGTGTGGCCGATGATCGCCTTGACCGAGCCGATGTACGCCGGCGATGCGGCCGGATCGGCCTCGCGGCGTGCCCTGCTGAGCGTCTGAAGCTCGGTGGCATCCCCGACGTTGGTGCCGGTGCCATGTCCCTCGAAATACGCCACCGAATCGACGCCGAACCCGGCGCGGCGATATGCGCGGCGCACCGCTATAAGCTGCCCCTCGACTTCCGGGCGCGTGATGCCGCCGCTGCCGTCGGAGGAGACGCCCCAGCCCCGGATCAGGCCGTAGATCCTTCTCCCCTGCGCCACCGCGTCGTCGTGCCGCATCAGCACAACGAACCCGCATCCCTCGCCCGGCCAGAAGCCGGCCGAGCGCGCATCGTATATCCGCATCTTCTCGGGGGCAAGCGCCCCGGTCTTGGCAAAGCCGATCAGCTCGAACGGATCGAGGCTGAGATCGACGCCGCCGGCGAGCGCGATATCCAGATCGTTCGCCACGAGGCTCGAGCAGGCGTTCGCCACCGCAAGCAGCGACGACGCGCAGGCGCCATCGACGGTGTAACCTCCCCCCTTCAGATCGAAGTGGTTGCAGATCCGGCCGGCGATCGTGTTGGACAGGCCTCCGGCCAGGCTCTCCTCCCCGATGGGAGGGAACGGGGCCTTGTAGTTGGCCTCCATCCTGGCGAGGAACTCGGCGCGCTGCTCGGTTCCCCACCCCGCATCGATAAGCTCCTGTTCGAGGACGCGACGCACATAGGGCCAGCGCAGGCGCATCTGATTGGCGCGCGAGAACTCGCCGGTGAGGGTGTTCCCCAGCAGCACGCCGGTCCCCTCCTTCGGGAGCCCATCGCCATCCGGGAACCCGGCATCGGCAAGGGCACGCGAGGCGACGTCGAGCGCCAGCCAGTGCGCCAGATCGGCCGAGCGGAACGTGCCGCCGGCGACACGGAAGCGGACACGGTCGAACTCGTAATCGGTGATCACGGCCGCCTCGAGCGCGTAGGAGCGATCGGGAGCATTGCGATCATCGGAGAGATAGTCCCCCGGATTCATCCGCACCGAGGGCATTCTGCGAAAGGCACGGCGGCCGGCGAGCGCGTTATTCCAGAGCTCTGCCGGCGATGACGCATCAGCATACTGACAGGCCATGCCAACGATAGCTATCGATGGGCTCATGCTTCCTCCCGTACCAGACGCACCGGACGCCGCCATGCGGACACCCCCTCGACGGCCTTTGCCAGCTCGCTTCTGGCCGCCATTTTCGCTCTGCGCTCGGCCACGTACAGAATGACCGCACGGCCCGCACAGACGATCGTCAGCGCGAAGAAGAGCCCGAAGACGATATGGAACACCACCAGCAGACTATAGACGGCCGCCACGCTGGCGCCGTAGATGATCTGCCCGCGCGTCGAGCTTGGCGTGGTCGCCGGATCGGTGACCATGTAGAACGTATAGAGAAGGAACGCGACGCCGGTGATCGGCGTGAGCGCCGGGAGCGTCGGGACATCGAGGAAATAGGTGCGCACCACCGCCTGCAGGATGAAGAACCCGAGCCAAGCGGCGATCAGCGGAATCCGCTTGGTGAAGCGCAGGTTCAGGAATGTCCCGAGGCAGATCAGGATCACCGGAAGCACCCAGTCGGCCGCTCCGTCGAGCTTCTCGGTGAACTGGTAGGGCTGTGCCACGCCGACCCATGGGAACAGCAGCAGCGTGACGGTGATGCCGAGGTTCGACGGGTTGAACACATGGCGCATGCTCCCCTTGATGCTCATCCTGATCAGCGCCTTGGAGGCGATCGCCGTGGCGGCCGCGAAGGCGAAGGGCCAGAGCTGATCGTTGGCGTAGATGAGCATGCCGCAGGCAAGCCCCGAAATATGGGCCGACAGCAGGAAGTCCACCCTGGCGCGAAGGTCGCCGTTGAAGCGGGAGGGCCGGTTGTTGAGCCGCGCGTCGACGAACTCCAGAAGAATCTCGAGGGCATAGGCGCTCGCCAGCGCCACCACCAGCTGCGCCCACGACTGCTCGAATCCGAGCACGGTGTGCCCCAGAATATTCAGCACCGAGATGGCGACCGCGAACCGGCGCAGACCAGCAAGTCTATCCGTTCTATCCCAGACAGTAACACTCTTCATGATGGTATCCTTTCAGTTTGCGCCGACCCGAGCACAACGGTGTGCCATCCCGGCAGAAGATTCATGGTTTGATGATGGACGGTGCCACGGGAATCGCGCCACGCAAGCTCGACGCGGATCGGCTTATCGGCCGGGACCGTCCCGAGACCGAACTGGATGTCGGGGCTGCGCTTGCCGGAATGGCCGTTGCCGCCGTCGACCTGCGCGACGAGTTTTTTGCCGTCGGGAAGGAAGAGCGTCGCCTGCGCCCCGATCGCCGCATATGCCCGCTGGTCGCGGCGCGGCGGACCGTCCTGAATGACCGTCGGGATATCCTGCGAGCCGACGGGAAGGCGCAGATGCAGGCCGAGGAACCGTCCCGCACCGCGCGACTCGTTATGGAAGTAGAACGAGGTATCCCACTGGTTGGCGGCGGCGAAGTCCATCAGCCCATCGCCATCGACATCGGCCGTGGCGATCCCCCGGGTCACCATCTTCCGTCCCATGCCGATCTCCCCCGCCACATCGTAATACCGGCCGCTTCCATGCAGCGAGTAGAACCGGATATGCTGGTTTCCGCTCAGATCATCGCCGGGGCGGCAGGCGAGCCACGCCTGGGGGTTGGAAAGAAGCTGATCGTTGCTGGTGGCAAGCTCATGCAGCTCGGGCCATTTGTTCTTCTCCCCCTTGACGAAGCCGGTGGCCTGAAGCGCCTCGAACGCCCCGTCGTTATTGAAGTCGCCGAGCCTGGTATCCCATCCCCAGCTGCTGCGCGACAGCCCGAGCCGCTCGCTGCGGTCGACATAGGGGGCGATCCCCTCGCGCATCAGCCCCACCTCGCCGGTGCTCTCCCAGAGGAAATGGCTCTCTTCGAGGGAGAACTCTCCGGCGATGTTGCTGACGTAGATATCGAGGATGCCGTCGCCGTTCATATCGGCGAAGTCGACCCCCATCCCCTTGAACGAGTCGTCGCCGAGCACTTTCGATTTCGGCGTGTCGAAATCCTTCCGGCCATGCAGCAGGGCGAAGCTCAGATGCCCCGGCGTGGAGCGATTGTGCATCAGACGATCGGGACCGAAGTCATTGGCGAAATAGATCTCCGGCAGAAGGTCGCCGTCGAGATCGGCCATGCCGAGCGCCAGGGTCCAGCCACGGGAGATCTCATCCGGCAGAGCGCTGCTGGCGTCGGTATAGGAGACGGCCCGCCCGGCGCTTCCGGCTCCCGACCAGAGCAGCAGCCGCTTGGTGCCGCCGTTGAAGGCGCGCGACATCGAGTGCTGCATCGTCTCGACGCCGGTGCCATGAGCGTCGAGAATATGCGCGCCGTCGGGGAAGTAGTTGCCGATCACCAGATCGAGATGACCATCGCCATCGAGGTCGGCCTGCGCGGCTGCGTTGGTATACCAGCGCTCCGCCGTCGTCACCAGCTCGCTCGGGGTATAGCTTTCGGGCGTCAGCCCGCCGGTTGCCCCATCATCGTTGCGCATGAAGAGGACCGGGGTGCGTCCCCAGTAATAGACCAGCACATCGGTGAGGCCATCCTCGTTGAAATCACCCGGAACCGATCCCATCGGCGCCATCGTCGTCGAGTCGTACGGCAGCGGCGACGGATGCAGCACGAAAGGCTGATAGCGCGCCGGGGAGCCGGGCACCGGCGTGACGGTCACCAGATCGGTGCGGGGATCGACGTAACAGATATCGTTGGGAAGTCCGTCACCATCCAGATCGTTCAACGCGACCGATGCGCCCACCGAGGAGATCCAGGAGCAGAGATGATGAAGGCTTGGATGGACCGCGCGCACACCCTTGGCCGGGTACCCCGGCATCTGCGGCAGCGCATGTCCAGTGAACTGATAGCCGGCGGCGAGCTTCTTGAGCTCGGGCTGCGGAAGCTCCGGCAGCCGCGCGGCCAGATATAGTCCGGCCATCGCGGCGAGCGCCACGATGCGGCGGCCGTTGTGTTGAGCAAAGCGGGAACTAGTCTTCATTGCGATACACTCCTGGCATCGAAGTAAGCGTTGGAATTGAGGATCGTCCATCGACAGGAAGCATGAAATGGGAGCGGATACGCGATCGCCAGATCTCGTACGCGGGCTCCGGGCCGCCGTAGGGAAGGTTGGTGCGCTCGGTCTCGGCGATCTTCGTGGCGTGCTCGACGGTGGTCTGGCAGATGATGCGGCAGGCAAGCGCCGTATGCGTCGCCATCGTTCCCGCCTCCTGGCGCGCCGCGGTGGCGAAGACCACTCCCTGGGCAAGCGCCGGACGGAAGGCCCCGCTCAGCACCACGAGCGCGCGCAGTGCATCCTCCCCGACACCTCCGGCGTAGGCGCAGGCAAGCCCGACTCCGCTCCAGAGATCTTCCTGGCGCTCCCGTGGAAACGCGGCGATCGTCGCGGCGACCCGATCGATGTCGGCGCCATTGACGAACCAGCTCGCCCTCCCCACCCCCTGGTCGAACGCGCGGCGGGAATACCCCTTGAGCCGGGCGGGAACCTGATGGTCACGCATCACCCGCTCCCAGTGGAAATAACAGTCGTGGAAGCCATAGCCATCCAGCGCGAGCGGTCCCAGCAGAGGATCGAGACGGGCCATATACCCATCGACCCGACGCCGCATCCGCGCCATCGCCCAGCCGAGCCCCACATACATCATATACTCATGATGGCGGGCCGGACCCCTGGTAAAGGAGCTCCAGCGGTCGCGGCGCCATGGAAGAAGCATATCCATCAGCCCCAGCGCCATCGCCGAGCCCTCGTAGGCGAACCCGCGCCGTTCCAGCTCGACCGACTCGAGCCTGCGCACCAGATCATCAGGGCCATCGGCCTGGAGTGCGGCGAGATATCCCGTCAGGAATGTGGCGCCGATCGACTCCAGACGAAGGCGTGCCCGCTCCTCGCAGCGAGGAAATCGCCGCCGCTCGAACGTCGCTTCATCCAGTGAGATACCGAAGATGAGCCTGCGCAGCTTTCTCATACCGAAGGTTCCTTTGATTCGTTTATCGATAGCTATCGGGTAACATCGATCTCCGGCGCCGGCTCTGGTGGGATCCCTCCCCTCTGTTGTTGCCGCGGACTGCCTCTATGACCGACTTGGTCGCCCGACCCGCTGTACCCGACCGCGCGTAACATTCCCTGCCGACAGGGCGCCGGCATGCTGTGTGGACAGGCGTCGGAACCGCGATTGCTCCCCTCGGGAGCCGCGTCCAGTGGTGAGGACAGGATTTCAGGGGGAAAGAGCCGCCGCCACGTCATTAGGGTAAGATGATATGAGATGGCGATTTTGCACATCCGCCGCACAACTAATTTGCATCCCCCGTCGAATCCCGCCTGATATAGCTAACGCACCTCACCCAAACAGGGAAATGTCCAAAACAGCATGAAAATCATCAATGCGATGGCATAATCGCCCCAGGGACCACAGGGCACAATCACGTATCACGGGGGCATGACGCCCCCCTATCGTATGACATCGCCATGCGGCGTGGGGAATCCGGCCAATCCGCGAAAAAAATATTTCCGGAGCCCCATCACCATATCGGCAGTCGCCCTATCCATCTCCAATCGAACATCTCTCATCGAGGGATCGTATCCGTCGCGAGTCGCCCCTGGCTAGGGTGGACATCACGACGGCAGATCGCGTTCGCGACACAATGTCTTATGCCGAAACCGGATCGGGCTTCGGCTCGGCCGCCACAACCCGCAGATGCTCCGATGGAACCGTCCGCCACAGCCGGAAGATGTCGGCCAGACCGGGGACGATCAGCAGCGACATCACGGCGCAGATCAGCAGGCTGATGCAGACCAGCAGCCCCAGCATCCGGTTCGGCACCACCGACGACAGCAGCAGCACCGCGAATCCGGCGGTGATCGTCCCGGCGCTCACCATGATCGATGGAGCGGTGGTGGCGAAGGTGCGCCGGAGCGCGATACGGATGCTCGGTGCCTTCCGGCAGGCATCGCGCGTCTCCACGGCCAGATGGATCGAGTAGTCGACCCCGATGCCGAGCGCGATCGAGGCGAACATGGAGCTTGCGATGCCGAGCGGCGCGCCGAACAGCACGAGGGTGGCGAAGGTGAAGAGCACACCGAGCATCACCGGCACCACCGCGACGATCGCCGTGCGGAGCGAGCGGAGCACCAGCGCGACAAGCAGAAGATCGGAGAGCGCGGCGAACGCTATCGAATAGATCTGCCCCTCCACCAGAAGCTTCACGGTGATATAGCTGATCCAGCCGTCGCCGAAGGGAGACTCGGAGGTGCCGGCGCTCTCGGGGGCACGGATCACATCGGCGGCGGCGGCGAGCACCGGACGCAGCCTCTCGTAATCGGCGCCATGCACGAACGCGGTCACGCGCGCCTCACGGTTATCGTTCGCCAGATAGGACCCCAGCTGCGGGCGGCCAAGCGTGGCATCGATCAGCAGCGCCGTCGAGATATCGTCCCGCGTCAGACGGATCGAATCGCTCAGCACGGCGCGCCGGAAATCGCGATACGGAACGCCCCGGAGCGTGGCGGTGATGCGAAGCACATCGGAGTAGATGCTCTGCACGGCCCCGACATGGGGAGCCCGCGCCAGCGCCTCCTCCATCCGCGCCAGCACGGCGAACTTCTCGGGATCGAGAAATCCATTCGGGCTCTCGGCCTTCACCGCGAACTCGAGCGTGGTGGAGCCGGCCAGATACTGGTTGATATAACGATCCCCCTCGGCCACCCGGCTCGACGGCGCGAGATTCGAGATCCAGCTGTCGTCGATGCGGAGCTGCGAGGAGACGAACACCCCGCCGACCGCCAGAAGAAGGATACCGACAACGACGCGGCGCGGCCCGAGCGTTTCGACCACATGCAGAAAGCTCGATGCGATCTTCGCCAGGCGACGGTTGACACGGGCGCTTCCGTCGCGAAGCTTCGGCGGACGGAGCGCCAGAAGGGCCGGCACGAAGGTGAAGGTGAAGATGGTGGAGAGGCCGATGGCGATGGCGCCGAAGATGCCGAACACCCGCAGCGGCTCGAGGTTCGCCAGCGAGAGCGAGGCGAGACCCGACATCGACGTGAACGACGTCAGCAGGATCGGCTTGCTGATATGCCCGAACGCGGCGATCACCACCTCCTCGTTGGAGAGATGCGCGAGCTTCCGCCGCATGCCGATATACAGGTTGATCCCGTAGATGTCGTCGGTGACCCCGATGGCGATCAGCACCACCGGAAGCGCCAGCGTGGTGATGAAGACCGATTCCCCCAGAACCCCGATCAGCCCGATCGTCCAGACAAGGCTCAGCCCGATCTCGGCCAGCGATATGACCGCCACGCTGAGATTGCGGAAGACGAAACTCATCAGCAGGATCAGCAGCGCGATCAGACAGGGAACCAGCAGCGTAAGATCGAGCGCCACCGAGCGGCCGAGCTCGGCCTGCGCGAGCGCGGTTCCGCCGATATAGATATCGAGATCCTTCGTCCTGTTTCTGTCGGCAATCGCCCCAACCTTCTCCAGAAGGGCCTCGCGATCGGCATCCGGACGCACGAACGCATACACGGCCGCGGCCCGGTCGGTGCCGGAGAGGATGATCCCGTTGTCAAGCCCCAGCATCCCCGTCTCATGCCGGGTGCGCATCAGGGTGGCCGAATCGATCGCCGCGCTGCGGAGCGGCGGATGCGGATCGATGATCCCGTTCCGCATCGCCAGCAGCGGCATCGTGGTGATGCCCGTCACCGAGTAGTCGAGGATACCCTCGGTCGCGCGCAGCTCCTCGCTCACCAGCCCGATCTTCTCCAGTCCCCTCTTCGTCCTGATCCCCTCGCCCGATCCTTCCCCCTTGGAAACGAAGCAGAGCACCACGATATCGTTGAGCTTGAAGGTGGCCGAGGCCTGATCGCTGGGGGCAAGACTCTCCTCCCCCGCCGGAATCAGCGAGCGTCCGTCGAGACGGAGCGGGATGCGCGGAATGAAAAAAAGCGCCGCCACGGTGATGCAGGCGGCGATCATCAGAACGATACGGGGATGATATACGGCGAAACGAAGGAGAATCTTGTGCATGGTATCTGCGGGGATCTATACTATCGGCCCATGAAGGATACGGCCGGCAAACCGGTGGCACGACGCCGTCCCGGACCTTGAACGCTCCGGACATCGATCCATGGTCGGTAGACGAAGAGCATATCTTCCCGATGAAGGGGCCGGAGACACCGGCGCACCGGGGCGATGAATTACAGAATGCTGGCAGGTAAGTAATGGCATTCCGTGCCGGCAAACTTCTTCCAGATTGCTGAAGTGAGCGGCGGATGAGATGGCACAATGCCTCATACCGGAATAAATCGCCGGAAACGCGCCTGAAAGCGCACTGCGACCCCGGCGATAACCCGGTTACGGGCCGATGCGAGCATGGCTGTCCAGATATAAACGAAAGCCCCATGCGGGTGAGGCATGGGGCTTATCATCGCTTATCGAAGCTCGGCCGGGCAGACCGGAGAGCAGCGGGCCGGTGGGGGCGGCATCCCCTCCACACTCTCCGATGCTCTGCACGCTCTACTTCACCAGAGCCATTCTGGCAACAATAGTCCGACCACCGGTCTCCAACTGACAGAAGTAGATCCCCGGCGAGAACGACCGGGAACTCCACCGTACCGTGTGATTGCCTGCGGCGACATTCTCATCAACCAGCGTCTGCACCGTCCTGCCGGTGACGTCGACGATGTTCAGACGAACCGGCGCGTTCCGGAGGGTCGAATAGTTGATATCCACATAATCGCTGAATGGATTCGGGGCGATACGATTGATCGACAACCCCGATCCCGGCGACGCCAACATAGCATCAACATCGGAAAGCTGGCCGATCTTGATCAGGCCGGGAACCATCTCCAGATCGACGCAGCGGCTTTCATCGAGCAGGAGCGATAGACTCAGCACTGAAGAGGTGCGGCTTGCCAGATACATCATCAGCTCGGGGTTGAGCAGCATCCCCGTTCCATGCAGATAGACATCGGTGCCGGGCGCACGGAGCGTCATCGTCAGACGTCCCCGCACACTGGCACTGGACTCGACGGCCCATCCTTCCAGCAGTGTTCCGGCCAGCAGTTCCTGCTGGTTGTTGTCGTTCAGCATGATCACGCAGGTGGAATCATACTCCAGCGTGATCCCGAGGCGGCGCACCCTGGCGGGATCGAGCGGATGACGCAGCATGACCGGGGTACGCACCGGCTGTCCCGGGGGGACCACATACTGCTTCGATATCTCGGCAACGGCATGCAGATCCGTTGCAGCGCCATGAACAGCCTGCCACACCGTATCGCGATGGGTCTCCCCCGCCACGACGATCGCCATGCTGTAGCCGATACGATCAATCCAGTTCCCCGGGGCACCGGGTTTGAACTTCAGGAGGAACTCGGCGCTCCCTCCCTCCGGTATGCTCACAGGAAGAGCCCCGGCAGTCATCTCGAATACCGACGATTCCGGCGGGAGTATCCCATTGATCTGCAGAGTACTCTCACAGAGATTGCGCAGGCGGATGGTCGCCGTCGAATCGCTGCACCAGCTCATCTGCCCGAACTCGATTCCCCCGAGAACGGGGAACTGGTTGCATCCTCGCACCTCCACGCAGGCGCACGACCGATTGTTGGTAATATCCAGATCCATCTTGTCATGGTACAGGACCGACGCACAGTTCTGGACGTTGCTCGTGCCGGCGATCTGGCACTCGATCGTGAGCACGCAGCTATCGCCGGCACTCAGCGCCGGGATGAAGATGTCCCCCGACACCGAATTGTAGACGACAGCGTTGCGCGTCGCGGCATGCGAAAGATAGGTCAGCCCGGAGGGGAGCAGATCACGGGCAATGATATTGGTCGTGGCTTCCGGCCCAAGGTTGACAAACGACAGAGTGAACGTCACCGCATCCCCCGATCTGGCGATCGGGGCCGAAACTTCCTTGCGTACGGCGATATCGGTTCCATGAATCGTGATATCGGCGCAATTACTGTCGAGCGGCACATAGCCGACGGCCGGAAGTCCTGCCACCACGGAGACGCAGTTGGGAATTGCGACACCCAGCACGGCCGTGTTCATAACGACGCCGCGGAGCGTCACCGACCGGCATTCGCCCGGCGCGATCAGGTCGAATGTATGGCGCGGATATGCGCTGAGGCCATCGAGATAGCTGACGCCGGAGGGGAGGAAATCCTCGATGACCACCTCTCTGGCCTCACCGCACGATAGGTTGCACAGACGGATCGTATAGGTGACAGTGTCGCCGAAGCGGGGCTCCGGCTTGTCGACATGGTTCGAGATTGTCAGCTTAAGCCCGTTATCCCCCACGGTCCCCAGCATATCGTATTCGATGCAGTTCGGCATGCCATGCTGGTTGTTCTTATCGCGCCCCAGGTAGAACCCTTCCTCGACATAACCGCAGGCCGCTCCGGCAAGATTCGGATTGTTGATCACCCGCAGATTCGGCTGGGGTAGCACCGCAACGTAGATCCGTCCATCCGGACCAAGCTGCATCTCTCCACCGGTCCAGCTGCCATTCTGCCTGATTGGAAGCTTGTAGAGAGAATTACGGATGATATCCGGCACGCCGCTGGACAGATCGAACTGCAGAATCGCGTCCGGCTTCCCCCTGTTGGGATCGGTCAGCATCGATATATAGAGCTTCGAGTTATCCGGAGAGAACGCGGGACTGTAGTAGAGAAGACTCTTGTCGTCGGTCAGCAGAATCTGGTTAGACACAAGGCCGGTCGCGTTGTTGAAATCGTAGAGACCGGCAATATTCAGATAGGTATTGACCGCCGCAAGCCGACGTGCATCGGATGAGAACTTCATCGCCCCCTGACAGTTATGCCCACTCTCGGCCAGGTTGTTCTCATCGCGCGGGTAGACCGCGCCGACGCTGGAGATGACGGGTCCCGACACACCACGGCTGCTGAGGAGGTAGGCATAGAATTTATTCGTCCCCCACTCGTGCCCCATCACCCAGTAATCGGTTCCATTGCAGTGGCGGGTCGCGGTGAGCTGCTCGGTGCTTTGGGGGATCAGCTCTATATTTTTCTCGATCACCTCGCCATAGCCGCCGTTGCGCCGCAGATCCACTATCGAGTAGCGCATACCGGTGTTGGGGTTAGGCTGATGATAGGGTCCGGCGCCCGTCGTGAAGATGTAGAAGATCGAGGGGTCCCCCGGTTTACGAACGATGAGCGCCGACTGCGCGCTTGTCCAATGGCCTTTCAGCCCCTCACCGTTCGGCATGACCCTGTGGCGGGCATCCCATACGGTCGATCCATCGGTATAGAGCTGGAGCGCACCGGTTTTGGAGTCGCAGATCACCGATGTCCCCTCCAGCGTGTTGGCCTGGCCGTCGGCTAACGGCACGGGATTACCGCCGCTGAACGACATGCCGGCCAAGCTGCCGAAGTACCAGATATTATAATCCTTTCGCGGTCCGGGAGGCGACGGCTTGCTCACGTTCACCCGCACCAGGGTCTTGCTGCCGATACGTGTGCCGTTGGTCGGCGCATAATAGAGCCTCGCCACACCATAGAAACCGATCGGAGGTATATAGCAGAGCCGATTGCCATTGATACGAACGGCACCCCCGCCCACATCGATCGTGGCCGAGCCGGGCGCAATCGCGAGCGTCCCTCCTCCGGGATTGATATCATTTGCCAGCACATCGAGGCAGACTTCCTCTCCCGACGCGATATTACCGAGGTCCTCGACCCCACGCGGAGCGCAGCCGGAACAGATATTTCCCGCCATCGAATAGCCCATATCGCAGAACACCTGCAGCTCCATATCGGTATAAACGCGGTCGTCGCCCCCCGATGTCGCCGGCCGCATAACATACCGCAGCCCGGAACGATTCTGGTCGAAATGACTCAGGCTGCTCCCGACCTGGAACGACGCCGGCGAATAGACCGGGGTGATCTGATCGCAATGCTCGCCATGAAAAACCAAACTGTTGGAGATCAGCTCGCCCGATGTGCTCTGAAATGTCCCGGTCGTGGGATCGATCACAGGACGCGCATTCTTATCCTGCATCCGCTTGTCGAACAATGAGTATCCTCTGCTGATCGTGCTTCCGCCGGAAGGACCGATAAGCGAAAGGAATCCGAGGGCATGGGTCATCTCATGCAGCGTAATGGAATACAGGTCAATCATATTGCCGGGGGCAATGCTCCAGTCCGAATTGATCCCATACGTATATCCCCCCATCGTCCTGAGGCCGAAATCGAAGACGATCTGCGCGTCGTACATGCCGGCGCCAGGCGTTGGGTCCACTCCGGTGGTAATATGATCGTACAGGGAGCCCCCCATGAAGACCGCCCCTCCGTTACCATTAAAGAACGGTCCTCCGGCGGCGAGGAATCCGGTTCCGTCGAGCTGAGAGGCCTGGATGATGATATCGGGCGTTCCCTTCACATTGATCGTCCGCCCGATATATCCGAGCACTTCACAGACTGTACGCTGCCGTACAGCACCAAGCGTGGTCATGCCGAGAACGCTGTGTACAACCGGGGTACGATCGTCGAATCCTCTGCGGTTTTCGTCGATCACATCCTCGAAATCGACATGAAAGCCCCCGCAATCCACCGATTTGAGGCTGGCACGGGCGGCGCTGTATTTCACAAGCCTGTCGGATGGCTTCCAGGGATAATTGAACCTGTCTACCAATCCCTGTTCACCCATGCGAAGGCCCGCACCGAGCACAGGTCCAACGCAGCCATCCAGCATCTCGCTTGATGACTGCGCATACATTGGAATGATCGAGGCCGCAAACAGCAGGCAGGCCAATACGGCGGCAGTAATGTGGCGCATCTTTTTGCGAATAATGAAAACTTCGTAAAGGAGAATTATTCTCTATGAACGTAATACTATGATTATATACGGATTAGGGTTGTGGCCGAGATGTGCCACGCCGCGCTATCAGAGGGTGACCGCCTACGGAGATCCTGCAACAACCTATTGCTATTCCGTCATGGCCTGACAAATCAGCCATGTATGGATCGATTACAGGACGCCAGGCGCGGATACCATACACCATGGCCCGGCCAGCGGAACGGTGGGCCGGAGTCCACAATCGCACGGCGTAGCGCTCACACCGGTCCCGGCTGGAACGCCCTCCCGGAGATGGCACAGCAGGCCATTGCCCACGCTGCCGAACGGCGATCCTGCGTATCCCCCCCTCCGATCTTCCCCGCTCAGGCGAGAGCGCCAGTGCAGGTATGACACTCCCGGTGACAGTTCCTCTCACCTGCCCGTGGGACACAGACAAAGTATATCACTCTACCGCCGAATAATTGCCCCGTAACGGCATGCCCCGTCCCATTGATCCAACGGTCATAGGCCACACGGGCACGATGATCGCGACGGCCAGCGGGCAGCGCCAGGAGCGGAGACATCACGAGGGGAAGAATATCATCAGCACCGTCGGAGATCGCCGCCATGCGCTATATTGCGATCCCCCAGGTCGATCCGCACAACTCTTCCCATCAGACCCGTCATGGCCGATACGTCCGACGAGATCCTTCGCACCTATATCGATACGCTCCTCCGGCTGCAGCAGAAGCGCGACGAGACCGTCTGGAGCGACGCGGAGCTGCGGCAGACCGCGATTGATGCGGGGATGACCGAGGCCGATCTGGCGTATGTGCGCAAGCATCTCGATGACTGCATGAACCGCGGCAAAGGGTTCCTGCGCTACAGGAACTGGGACGACGCGATCGAGGAGCTTCAGCTGGCGCAGTCGCTGGCCCCCAACGATGTTGAGGCGCTTGGCGCCCTCGCCACCGCATATGCCGGACGATGGAGCCGCGATGGGGATGCGGCCGACCGCGAGATGGCCCTGGGGCGCGCCGAGCGCGTTCTTCAGCTCGACTCCCGTAACGACGCGGCGCTCAGAATCATCAGCGCGCTCAGAACCAATCGGGCCCATCTCCTCGGCGACGCGAGGGATTCGGCGTTATCGGGCAGACGCCTTCGCCTGGCGATCGCCGGCATCCTGCTGATGGTGATCATCGCTGCCGTCGCGTTCCTCTTACGCCCTTCCCCCCCCGATCCGGTCGAAGCGAGCGCCCCGGTTCCATCTCCGGAGCGTCCGGAGCCCCCGCCGACGCCGGCTCCCAAGCCCGCAGCGGCTTCCCCCCCGGCCGACGGCCCCATGCTCACGTTCGGCAGAGAGGGAACCGGCCCCGGCCTTCTCACCGATGCGCGCACCATCGCGGTGGACGAGAGAGGAGAGGTCTATGTCGCCGGATACAGCGATGGGAGAATCCAGGTGTTCGACTCGGCGGGGAACTATCTGCGCCAGTGGAACATCGGAAGCGACAACTATATCCGCGATCTGGATGTGGACAGGAAAGGGGTGGTCTACGTCGTATACAGCGGACGCATCCATCGCTACGACCGCGAGACCGGAGAATCCCTCGGAGAGGTGAAGTATACAGGTGGGCCGGGCTTCGTCAGCGTCGCGGTGATGGCCGATGGCGGTCTCGCCGCAGCATGGGATGGGCTCTGGCGGGGAGGACTTCTGATCAACCCGAAGAGCCAGGATAACCTGGTGGTGTTCGGCGCGAATATGAAGGCCACAAAAACGCTCAGGAATCTCGTCAGCGGGGCGAGCGGAAGCGTGGTGTTCTCCCCTCAGGTCGCCGTCGATGGGCTGGGCAATTTCTACATGATCGGAGAATCGAATGAATCGGTCTACCGATTCACGCCGCAGGGAACGTTCGTCGATAAGTTCGGCGGCGGAAAGGGACCGGGGCAGATGCGGTGGATACAGGGGATCGCCGTGAACGGCCGGGGGCACGTGTTCGTAAGCGATCATGGAGGCGTCCATGAATTCGACGGCGACGGCGGCTATATCGGCTCCATCGAAGTGCACGGCCCGGCCGATGCGATCGCCTTCAACAGCAGGGATGAGATCTACGTCGTCTCCCGGACCAAGGTGATGAAGTTCGCGGCGCGGTAAGCGGCATCCCCGGCGAAGCCCGTCACAGCGGAGGCCAGGACTTCGCCCCGATCGGCTATTCCAGCCGTCCCCCTCCCTCTCTTCCCTCCAGGCGCGCCAGTTCATCCTCCAGCATACGGCCGGTATGGCGGGCGATGGCCTCGCGTATCCCCATGCAGAACGCCTCGGCGATCTCACGATCCTGCCTCCGCACCTTCATCGTCACCATCCCCATCTTCGACTCCGGCAACCGTTCCAGCAGACGCTGATTGCGCGTGCGCAGAGTGATCGAGTGGACGAATCCGAAGTATCGGCTCTGATATCTGATCGAATGCAGCTCCCCCAGAGGTAGCATCAGCGCGGTGGATGCGGTCTTCAGGGCCCCGATCACCGTGTCGGCAATGCGGTACTCGATGACCAGATGGGCCCCGTCGCAGCCGAGCAGCCCCTGGGTCTCCGACAGACCGAAATGGCTGTCGTTGTCGATCGTGAAGGGGACGGGATCGAGATATTGAAGCATGGAGATCTCTCCGGATAGAAGCGTGGAACAAGCGCGCCACCGCGCGGGTAGTGCCTCAGTGTACCAGAATGCTGGGCCGGAGTTCAACTCCGGCCCAGCGTATCAGTGCTCGACGATCACACTGAGACACTACCACCGCGCGGGGCGGTCTGCAAATTACGCATCAATGCGACGGCATGCAGAGGCGGATGAGCGATTCGTCGAAACTGTCCGACCGACGGCAGGCCGACCGGGTCATGTTCCCGGCAAGGGCCGAAAGGACTGCACACCGCCGGCCCGACGGTCAACCGCGACGGGCCGCCATATCACGTTCTCCCCCCTCTCTCCGCACCACGGGCCATCAACCCATTCCCACCGGCTCACCCAACTCCAACGGATACGGCCCAGGCTTCACACCTGCTCAATCCCGCTTTCCGCCCCGTCGGTCCTCCGCTACCTTCGCCCTGCCTTCGAACCAGTGGAAGGCAGGCGCGGCGTGCGGGGAGTCCGGGAACCATCGGGGGACGCAACCCGCAGCAGATCACTCCCCGTTTCCAGGATCACACGCATGCCGATCGAACCACAACTCACGGTATGGAGTATGCAATGCAACGATTGACTATCCGCCCCCGCCCGGCGCGCGGGCTGGCCCCGCTGTGGGCCGCAACGATCCTCTGCATGTCGGCCGCAGCGATGCCGGCCCATGCGCAGTGGCAACGGAACTTCGGCGTTCCCTCGAGCGAGGATGGGGGAACAGCAGTGGCGCAGACATCCGACGGAGGATTCATCGTGGCGGGATACGGCGATGCCAACGTGGCATCCGCCGCGTACGCCGCGCGCACCGATCAGAACGGCAACCGGATATGGGACAGGAAATACTACTTCGGCACATCGGCCACCAGCCTCTTCAATGATGTGAAGGTCTGCGCCAACGGTGATTATATCCTCGTCGGCCAGGTGGGCGCCCCGGCATCGACCGTCTCCTCCCTGCTGGCAATGCGGATCGATGGCAATGGGAACATCATCTGGAGCCGGCAGATCGGCGACGGACAGCTCGGCTATAGCGGAGCGTCGGTGATCGAGACGCGCTTCGGCAACGGCACCACCACCCACGCCGGCGATATCGTCATCGGCGGCACGGTCCGTGACGACGCCAACCACACCATACGAGGAGTCATCCTCCGCCTGACCGCCGACGGCAACACGATCTGGAACAGGCGCTACGACGGGGGGACCGGCTACAGCGATACGCGGATCTTCAGCGTCGTCGAGACGCAGTTGACGCAGTCCGGCGACATCGCCGCCGCCGGGGACGCGATGTCCGGCACCACCGGCCTGGATGTGATGATCCTGCGCGTCGACGGCAGTACCGGAACGATCGGCGCCTCGCCGCAGGGGGTCGGGATGTTCGACGCAGACGGGGGAAGCTCCGACTATGCGTTCTCGCTCGTCGAGCGCCAGCTCGGGACGTTCAACGGCGACCTGGTGATCGCCGGGGCATCGACCGCCCTCCCGTCGATGGGAAGCTATACGCTGCTGATGCTCGAGACACGCCCCGATCCGTCCGATGTCGCCGGCCCCCGGGGAAGCACTCTGGCCGGCTGGGATTTCAGCTCGGGATTCCAGGGAGCATCCGCGCGCGAGATCACCGATCCGGCATCGCCTCTTCGGGGGGATATCATGGTGGGGGGCTTTGCCATCCACCCCAGCTTCCCCTCCCCCGACCTCCGGGGATTTCTCCAGCCCTTCTCTCCGGTGACGCTGATAACCACTTCTCCCTTCCATACTTATGGGACCGTGCAGGGACGTACCGTGGGAACCGGCATCACCGAATGCAGCAGCGCGCTGGGAGCACCGGGCTTTGCCCTGACCGGAACATTCCCCGCGTACGGCCCCGGCCTCATCGACAACGATCTCTGGCTGCTCCGGACCGATGTGGGCATAGAATCATGTGAGGATGTGATCGTGCCGATCGTACTCAACCATCCCCCCACGGTCCTCTATCGCCCCACCCTCACGCCGGCGATCCCCTCCATCAGGATCATCTGTGGCGTACAGGCACTCCGGACCGACTGGGGGAACGAGATCTGCAGGATTCCCGAAGCGCCGACGAAGATCGAAGCCATCCCTGAGGAAACCCCTGGCGGTGAGCTCTCCCTGCTCGGCATCCACCCCAACATCGTGCGCCAGGGGGAGACGTTCACCCTCGCCTCTACGTCCGAGGCCGGCCGCGGGGAGATCGTCGTCGGCGATATGGCCGGCCGCGAGATCTACCGTGCCCCGCTGGAGAAGGCGTCGGGGACAGCCAGCACGACGATCAGCACCGACGGATGGACGCCCGGCGCCTATCTGCTCAATCTTACGCTGAACGGGATCGTACGCACCGGCCACATCACCGTCGTCAGGTGAACGGGATGATCACGACATCGATTTCATCAACACCAGAAACAACAACGTTCAGAGGAACCCTCATGAGCTATAGAGAGAAATTTCGACGGGGATTCATCCCGCAAACGGAGCAGGTTCCGCAACCGGGACAGCTCCATCCATCAGGAAAGATCGCCCGGCGGGGAGCTGTCGCCGGCACGCTTCTGACCATGCTGCTGCTGACGACGGGGGCCCGCCTCGACGCGCAGAACTTTGAAAGGACGTTCGGACGCGATGACCGCGAGATAGGACGGGCAATCGAGCAGACGCTCGACGGCGGATTTATCGCGGCGGGATCGACCACCGACGCGAACAACCGCCAGATGGCATATGTGGTGAGGATGCGCCCCGATGGCACCGCCATCTGGGAGCGCCGCTTCAGCGTGGGAGGCGCGAGCACCTCCGGCATGGATGTGCAGCCGCTCGCCAACGGCGAGCATCTGCTGGTCGGCACGATGATCTCCAGCGGAAGCGGGATCGCGCATCCCTACGCCATCCGCTTCAGCGACAACGGCGACCTTCTCTGGTACCGATCGTACGGCGATCCGGCCGCCAGCCAGTACGCAACGTCGGTGGTGGAGACGCGCGTGGCGAAGACCGGACCCGACGATATCGGCAACCTGGTGATCGCCGGCTACACGCTCGACGATACCGGCGAACAGAAGGGGATGCTCATGCGGCTCTGGGGAAATGGCTCGATACGCTGGGCCAAACAGTACGACGCCGACCCCACCGTCATCAACGACAATGAACTGATGTCGGTCGATGAGGCGTTGATCGGGGCCGCTGCGGGTGATATCGTCGCGACAGGCTTCGCCTCGATGTCCAGCAACGGCGATGATGTATGGGTGCTGCGGGTGGATGGAATCACCGGAACGCTCACGACCACCGTACAGGGCTCGGCGACCTTCTCCACAAAGCTGCGGGACCGCGGCAACTCCATCCAGGAGCTGCGGCTGGGGGCAGGGGCGGGCGATCTTATAGTCGCCGGGGAATCGTGGGGAAGGCCGGGGACGACCAACAGCGAGATCCTGATGCTCGAAACCCGTCCGGCGCCGTGCGATCCCGCCGGACCGTGGGCGGGCATGTTCCAGGGAGATGGCGGCAACGTGGTCAACGTGGCGCGATCGGTTCGCGAGATCAGCGACTCGAAGCTCGGCAAGCCGGGGAATGTGATCGTGACCGGCACCAGCGCCACCAAGACGTTCGGCCCACTCAGCAACGATATGTTCCTGCAGCAGTACAACCAGAGGACGCTGACGCCGGCAAGCCCCCATGAGATTTACGGTCTGAAGATGGACGACGACGGCTACGGCGTCGCGGTGACGACCGCCTCTCCCGGCTATATCGCCACCGGGCTGACCACCCTCACCCCGACCCCGCCGGGGCACCTGACCGATCTCTACGTGGTCCGTACCGGCGCCAACCTGCTGTCGTGCACGGCGGCATCGGTATCGCTCTCAACGCAGTCGGTGCGCCTGACGATGCAGTGCAACAGCCTCAACGTGACCTCGCCGCAATGGTCCATCCTCTGCTCGGGAGAAAGCAGCGGGCCGAACTGGGGAGCGATCATCTGCGAGTAACGACGGCCTGACGCGACGGCCACGCATGAAGGCGCGTCGCCGCTGACCACCGCGATGCCCCGGCGAACCATCCGCCGGGGCATCGGACATCGGATATATGGCGATCCGCCGCGCACGCCCGGTCCCGGCGGCTTCCGGAACGCGCCGTCAGATCCGCCTGATCCGTTCGAGGAACCCCTCCTTCCTCCTGACCGACACCTCGATCTCCGCCCCGTCGGACATCACCACGGTTCCCCCCTTCCCTTTGCGGTAGCTGACCGCATGGGCCATGTTGATCAGATGCGAGTAATGAACACGGAAAAAACCGGCGTCGGCGAACAGCTCCTCGTAATCCCCAAGCGTCCGCGAGCTGAGCAGATGCGAGCCATCACTCAGATACAGCCGCGTGTAGTTGCTCTCCGATCCGCAGCGGACGATCTTCTCCAGGCTGATGAAGATGAACCCTTCCTCGGTCGGGATCGCCACCCGCTGCAGACCGCGCTCGCCGTACTCGTTGACCATATCGATCTGCGCCCTGGAGGCAGGAGGCATCGCCGCGGCCTTTGCCAGGGCGGCCTTCAGCTCCATCGGGTCGACCGGCTTGAGCAGATAGTCGAGCGCCGAGAGCTTGATCGCGCGCAGGGCATAGCGATCGTACGCCGTAATGAAGATCACCTTGAACGGCAGCGGCGAAAATGCCGCCAGCAGCTCGAACCCATTGCGCTCCGGCATCTCGATATCCAGCAGCACGATATCCGGACGGACAGCCGCCACCACGTCGATGGCGCTCGCCACGGAGTCGGCCATCCCCACCACTTCCACATCGGGACAGTAGCGGGCAATCAGCTCGGCCAGCGCCTCGCGAACGCGCCGCTCATCATCGACGATCACCCCGCGCAGCGACCGCGCGGCGGATGGGGATACAGGCTCAGGTATGGTTCTCATAGATATACTAGTGGTATGAAGATCTCGACCCGCGTCCCCCGGGGGGTGCCGTCGCCGTCGACCAGATCGGTGACCCTCATGCTGATCGGCTCCCTGTGGCGCAGCGCGGCGTTCAAGATATCGAGGCGCTCCTCGGTCACCCGCGTCCCCATCGATCGGCCGTGCCCCGGACGGCTTCGCGCTATCTCGCCGGCCCGCTTCCTGCCGATCCCGTCGTCCTCGATCACGCACCGGATCCGCTCGCCGCTCGCCATGATCGCTATCCTCAGATGCCCCTGGCCCGCCTTGTGGAGCAGGCCATGACGGATGGCGTTCTCCACGCAGGGCTGGATCAGCATCGTGGGAATAGCCAGGCGATGGATGTCGAGCAGCGGATCGATCTCGATGCCGTAGACGAAGCTCTGCTCGAAGCGGAGCGACTCCAGTTGCAGGTAGTGCCGGAGCGTATCGATCTCCTCGGCGATCGGTATCGACATCCGCTCGGAGTTCTCGAGCACCGCACGCACCAGCCGGGAGAACCGGGAGAGATAGCTCACCGCCAGATCGTGCTCCCCGACGAGGATCAGATGCTGAACAGAGCTGAGGGCATTGAAGATGAAGTGCGGATTGACCTGCAGCCGCAGCGCCTGCAACTGCGATTCCACGCTTCGGCGCCGCAGCTGCTCCCCCTCGCGCGCCGAGCGTACCCGCAGCCAGGTGGCGCCCCCTCCTGCGGCCAGCAATCCTATCACCGCCAGCCCCTTGAACCACCATGTCATCCAGTATGGCGGCACCACGCGCAGCACCACATGCAGCGGCGACGAGCCCCAGACGCCGTCGCTGTTGGTTGCCTGGACCATGAAGACATAGGTGCCGGGATCGAGGTTGGTGAAGCTGGCGTAGCGTCGCTGGCCGCAGTGGATCCAGCTATCGTCGAACCCGGCCAGTCGGTACGCATAGCGTATACCGGCGGGGTTGACATAATCGAGCGCCGCGAACTCGAACGAGATGAAGCTCTGGTCGTAGGCGAGCGTCACCGTATCACGATCGGCGATCTCCTGGCGCACGATCATATCGAAAACGCGAAACTCCGTGATCACCACCGGAACCCGACGGTTGCTGGGACGCAGACTGTCGGGATGGAAGCGGTTGAGGCCGTGGATGCCGCCGAACAGGAGCTCGCCGCTGGAGAGTCGGCGCCATGCCTTGAACGAGAACTCATTCCCCTGCAGTCCGTCATCGGCGCTGTAGACATGGTTCCGTCCGGTGGCCGGATCATACAGGACCAGACCGTTGTTCGAGCTGATCCAGAGCCTGCCGGCATTGTCCATGAGCGTGCCGTAGAGGGTATTGCTGGGGAGGCCGTCGCGCATGGTGATGCGGGTGAAATCGTCGGTCGCGCGGTTGTAGCGGTTCAGCCCTCCGCCGTACGTGGTGAACCAGAGGGTGCCAGCCGGGTCCTCCATGATGGCGCAGACGTTCTGCTCGCTCAGACCACCAGGAACCGTCGGCAGAACGGGATAGCGTTTGAATCTGTTCGGCCCGGGAAGCCATCTGTACAGTCCCATCGACGTCGCGGCCCAGATAGTTCCATGACGATCGCGATGGATATCCCATACGACCCGTCCGTCGTCATCGTTGGGGGAACCATTGTCGTTGAACCTGAGCTGCCCCAGATAGTTCCGGTGGCGATCGAACAGAAAGATCCCGTGCTGCCGCGTCCCCACCCAGAGCCTCCCCTCATCGTCGCGGTGGAACGACCAGATAAACGAAAAATCGAATCTCCCCCGCGGCCCCGGAACATGAAACGGACGCGAGAATGCATCGGTGGCGCGGTCCAGGACGCTGACCCCGTTGTTGGTGCCGATCATGAGGGTGCCGTCGCTATCCTCAAAGATTGTGTTGATGGCGTTGTCGCCGATCGAACGGGGATCGCCGCGATGGTGCAGATAGCGCTTCCAGCGGCCGCTCCGCTCGTCAAGCCGGTTCAGCCCGACATCGGTTCCCACCCAGAGCGCTCCGCTCCTGTCCTGCAGAATCGACCTGATACGATTGTTGCTCAGGCTCCACCGGTCGGCCGTATCGCTGCGGTAGGTGGTGAACGGATGGGCTCTGGGATTCAGCTTCACAACGCCGTTGTCCGTGCCGGCCCAGATGATCCCCGAGCGATCGCAGATCAGCGCCCTGATCTCGCCGGCCACCCGCGTCAGACCGCCGGCACCGGCCCTGCCCCCGTCGAGCTGAACCCGGTGAAGGATGGAGCCGTCGAGCCGATGGTTCGATCCTTCCGGCCCCCTCACCCCCATCCAGAGTCCTCCGAGCGAATCGATACCGACCGGGACGATCAGACTGGCCGGAGGATAGCCTGGACCGACCGGGTTGAAGATCGATCGCACGATCGCCCCGCTTTTCCGGTCGATAACATTCAGCACGTTATAGGCGGCCATCGTGCGGCTGCCGACATAGATACGGCCATCATGATCATCCCCGAAGCAGAGCACCTGAGCCTGATGCTGAAGCCCCGCGTTGAAGCGGGTGAAGCTGCGGCGGTCGGGGTTGAGGCGATGAAGATATCCCATCCATGTCCCGATCCACAGATCGCCGAAACGATCCCGGTACAGCGATGTTATCCTGTCGTTGGCGAGTGAGGCCGGGTCAGCCGAATCGGCGAAGAACCTGATGAAGCTCCCGGTGCGGGGATCGAAGTGGTTGAGGCCATGCTCGGTGCCGATCCAGACCTCCCCATTGCGATCGCTCGTCATGCAGGTCACGGCGTTGCCGCTCAATGTCCCTGGGTCGGCAGCATCATAAACATGTTTTGTGGCTCGAAACGTACGACGGTCGAGCATGGCAACTCCCATGGAGCAGCCGAGCCAGATATTCCCCTCCCTATCCTCGGTGATCGACTCCATGGCGGTCCAGGGGAGCGACGATGGATCGAACGGATCATGACGGAACACCGTGCAGCGATAACCGTCGTAGCGGTTGACGCCGTCGCGCGTGCTGAACCAGAGGAATCCCTTGCGATCCTGAAAGGCACCATAGACGATGCTCTGCGAAAGCCCCTGCTCGATGGTCAGATGCTCGACGGTGAACCCGTCATCGGCATACACCACGGAGAATGAACAGAGCAGGAGAATCACTGCGACGATAAAGGCCATGCGCCACCGCAATAGACGTGAAGAAGCTCCGCACGCTCCTCTGCCGTCGCATCTGCCGGCATAACCGAGCCGATGCAGGACGACAGGAGGCAATGCGATGCTCCTGGGGGGAACCGACCGGCGTGACATACGCCGACGGCATTGTCCATCGACCGGAATGATGTGATTGTGTGGACTCCGTGGCGTGCCGGTGAAACAGACTACATGACAACGGGGAAGTGCGGCAGCCGCTGATCCGGTGCCCTATTCCGTTGTTGAATCTCCCGTTTCATGACCGCGACATCGCGCGAGCCAGGACCATCAATATCGCTTCCAACACGTTTGTTCCCCGATTGTTAGAGCGCAGTGGAGTGAGGTGCTCGAACATCGGAACAGTACATGCCGCCCATCCGCAACCATACAGAACAGGACCTCGATCGCAGAGCTTTGTCGCATCCGGGCGGCCTGCGGAAGCGAGCGAGGACATGGCAAAGATAGTGGTAGACGCTGCTACCCTCCCCGCATCGTGGAAGGATCGGCCCACATCACAGGATAATGATATGGCGGAAGCCGCTGGACATTCATACGTCGTGGGGCAACGAAGCAAGGTGGTGATCATCATCCGGTTGTACAGACAAAACGACATTCCGTGGACCTTGACACCCCGTGCGGTTGGGTAATGACAGGGAGCGAACTACCCCCATGGAGCGATGGAGAAGATGCAGCACTAACTGGAACATCTCCCCATGGACCAATCATGATCCAGCGTGCATTCCACTCATTCCCCTCGAACTATATCTCTTCTCATCCCACCGATCGCCGAGTAATTCAGTCTGTATAGTGTATGGATCGTAGAGATGCCCCACCGGAACCTCTTGGTGGCGCTCCCCTCATACCATGAGCGCCGACAGCAGAGATGCGGAGCGATCCACCCGATCATTTCCTTCCGGTGATCTCATATTCCTGCAGAGCGGGATGGCTGGGCAGATGGCCGTTGCAGACCCGGCATGCGACCCAGATGGCATTGCCGAGCATGGCCGTCTGATTGTTCAGCTGCGGATGCCCCTGCTGATGATAGTCGGCCCGCAGGGCGCACAGGTTGGTCGCGTCTTCGGCACCCCCCAGATAGAGGGGATGGATATGATGCGCATCGTATGGCGCGTTCGGCTCGGCATCGTCGCTGAAACAGGGGCTCGGGGGAGGAACGCCACGCTTCCGCGCGTCGTTGATCGCCTCCTGCAGCTCTTTCTGCGGCTTGCTCCGCTTCTCGGGCTCGATATACTCGTCACCACTCGGCGTACGGACAAGGGGACGGCGATCGGAAGGAGCCGGCATAATTTTGGGCCATTTGATGGGCAGAGGAGTCTCGCACGGCTCCTTCTCGCGGCACTTCTTCTTTTTTCGATCATCATCGGGCTGTACCAGCGGAACCGGCTGGAGATCGGGTTTGGTATCCTGCTGCGGCTTCTTGCTCTTCTCCGACTTGCCTCCCCGCTTGGGGCCGCCGAGCTGCTGCCGCACTTCGAAGTATTCGACCAGGGCATCCCCCGCCTGCTCGAGGCCTTCCTCGAATGCCTCATCGACGAATTGATTGATGACGTCGCCGTCGCGCTGGATGGTTATCTGCAGATCCCGCATCAGGGAGGTCTTCTGCTCGAAGGCGGCCTGGATCTTCGCGCTGATCGCCGGGCTGGTAACGGTGATCGAGACCTGTCGTGGCGTCCGTTCCCGTACGACGAGCGGAATATCCCTGCGGATCAGCGACAGCGCATCGTCCGAATGCGCCTTCAACCCATCGATCCATTTCTTGAGCTGGCGCGTGATCTGCTCGGCGTTCGCGCGTCCCGTGAACGCCCTGTCGTCATGGTCGAATGCGGCGATCAGGCTGTTCACCGACGAGCTGATCGAGAGAAGATTCACGTAGGCCGTCATATGCCACGCGATATAATCGTACGTGATCTTGTCGGCCTGTGCCGCCAGCGTATACGCCGCCGCCAGCTCCGAGTCGTTGGCACTCATCGCGGCGAGCGCGGCTTCGGTGTGCGCGCGCATCAGCCCGACGACTGCACTGCCATGCCCCACCCAGGGCTTGAGCATGGCGTACGGAGCCACGACGCTCGCGAGCGTCTTCCAGTTCCCCTCGACCACCGCCACCGCAGCCAGCGCTTCGCTCCGCGCCTTTTGCATCGGATCGACGGCGTTCTTCTCCACCGGAGTCTTCTTCTTTCGTTGCATTACCTGCCGCCGTGCTCCTCCCTGCTGGACGACATGGGTGAGCTCATGGGCGAGCAGACTGCGGCCCCGGTGCGTATCGGGCGCATACTCGCCGGCTCCGAAGACGATGCTCTCCCCGACCGTATACGCCCGCGCCTGCACAGCATCGGCCGAGCCTGCCGCCCTGCCATCGGTATGAACACGAACGCGGCTGAAGTCGTGGTTGAAACGGGATTCCATGAAGGCCCGGACGGAGGGATCGAGCGCCTGGCCGGGCGAGCCCACGACGTCGTGGACGACGGAGGGAACAGCGGCATGCCCCAGATCGCCCGGTCCGATATGACCGGCCGCCGGGCGGTCATGACCTGGCCGCGCTGTATGACACGCCCCGCAGCTTCCACCGGGGGCACGCTGAAGCGATGGTCCATCCATCACCAGGGCAGAGATACGGTCGGCTTCCCGCTCGTGGATATCCCCGGGCGTATCCGCCGCGCGTTGTGACAGCATCGCCGTCGAGGCTTCGATATGGGCGGGCATCCGGGAGATGCTCTGGGAAATGTTGTCGGATGATATCGTGGAGGTGATGGCCCTATAACCATCGGACCCTGCCCGCGATAGCTGCCCCATGGCCTGATTGCCGATCGTTCGATAGCCACTTTCGTTACCCCGTGCTACGGGCGACCGTGGAACGCCGTTCGACTTCCTCAGTGGGAACGATAGGGACTGCGGGTGTTCCCGCGCAACTGTAGACATACGTCTTCCCTCGCTGGTCATCGCCCTCGAGCGTCCGACATGAGCGCGGTCACCGGCCCGCCGATGACGCTCCGCCCGCTGGCAGAGTTGGACGATAGTATATATGAGTGCGACGGGCTGCCGCGATCAGGCCCGCCGAAGCTGAACGCGACGGCCACCCTGTTGTCATGGTGTCGAGCACACCAACGGTTATCGTCGCTCTGGCCGTTCATGCATTCGTGCCCGCCGGAGATATCGGGGCGATGCGGCATATCGTCCGTCGGCTCTGCTCCGCGAGCGGATGAACATACGGCGCTCCCGGCATGACACACAAGCACCATGCGACCGAGGCATAGAGTACTGTGGTGCGCCGTCATCGCCGTGTACCGACGCCATCCGATCGACGCGATGGCTTCATGGGCAGGCTCATCTCGACAACCGTGCATAGATCATGCCTTGCTATCCCTTGTGAGCTATGACGGTCACCGGCTCACTCTGCCTGTATCATGGATTCTCAGCAACCGAACCACCCCATACCATTGACCTCCTCCGTGCTATCAATACGACATGGAAGGATCAACCATCATCTTGTGCCCGGCTCCTTGCAAGAGCAATGATATACATGCTGCGACTTCCGGGAGAGTTGAACAGGGATTTGGCATCCTGTTCAGCAGACATCCTCCGCGCATCTGACATTGACTGGAACGGAGCGTGATGGGAATGGTTAGGCGACCAAGATTCGGATCGCATCGACCGCATGTACCTCTTGTCATCGGCAATCCGTGCCTACAGTCGGGTCATACGCACTAGTGCTGACACTGGAAGATATCGCGCGTTGCCGGCAGCAGGTCACCACATCGGCCGGTCCTTTGCCACCAAGGCGCTGCGACATTCCTATGAATACCGCGAGCGAACCAATGAGATGCGGCTTGATATGGCTGCATGTACTTTGGCTCATCCGGCGCACGTTAGCCTGCACATCGGCCCAGTCGGGCTGGGTTTGTATGCGGAGAGGACGATGGTGATTCGATGGATAGGTAATGTAGGCTATCGCACGCTCTAGGAGGATAGTGAGAGGATTGAAGGCAGATAGGAGAGCGCCCTCGGATGACTCCTATAGGCTGTCTGGGTGGCCTCTTAACGAGAGTATCGGCATCCTTTTGGCCTGTTTGATGATGAGTTCGAGAGTAGATACGCAGGTAATCGAAACAGGGACCGCAGCCTTGTTTTGAATGCCCCTTGTATATACATTAGACATCTTTCATAAGTACTCTTCGGTGTAGATTGCGGAGAAAACGATGTATTTCCGCGACATCGACACCCTTGCCCCCGCAGCATTCAAACGCCTCACTGGCGTCGATCGCGCGCTGT